>Ga0315268_10006644_pt1 | contig 12281 bp, 10 predicted proteins | sample C1_top_MG_FD_204535 | JGI IMG/M metagenome (GOLD analysis project Ga0315268, IMG submission 204535) | Sediment microbial communities from Yellowstone Lake, YNP, Wyoming, USA - C1_top | ecosystem: Environmental > Aquatic > Freshwater > Lake > Sediment | place: USA: Wyoming | collected 2017-08-01 | reverse complement strand
GAGCGCCTGATGAACGTCTCCGTCGCGAACAAGGAGCTGTACTTGAGCGCGGCGAAAAACGTCCTGATGTTCTACAAGCGCGCCGGAAGGAGGATCAAGGAGGATGAGCTCCTCGTGCTTCTCCGCGCGATAAAAGAGCAGACCGAGACGAAAACGACGATAACGTTCCATAAAAAATAAAGGAAAGGAGTGATCACATGGGAGCAAGAGGATTGGCAAAGAAGCTGAAGCTGGCGAAAGCCAAAAGGAAGATAAAGAGGATACCTGCCTTCGTCATGATAAGGACGAAGCGCAAGGTGAGCTTCAACCGCAGAAGGCGGGACTGGAGGACTGACAAGCTCAGGATAGAAGAATGAGGTGTTTCTTATGGCAAGACTTGAAAGGATATATACCATCCCGCTTGGGAAAGCGTACGATGCGGTGCGGAACAAGAGGACGCCGAGGGCAGTGAAGATGATAAGGGCGTTCATCGAGCGCCACATGAAGGCTGACGGAGAGAAGATAACGCTCAGCGAGGCATTGAACAAGCATCTCTGGATGAGAAGCATCATGAAGCCCCCCAGACGGGTCAAGGTCAGGCTCATAAAAGACGAAGGCAGGATAAGCGCCTATCTCTCGGACGAGAAGATCGAGGAGAAGAAAGACGAGAAGGCCGGCGCCAGGAAAGAGGAGAAGAAGGCTGAGGAGAAAAAAGAGGAGAAGCCGGCTGCGAAAAGCGAGGCCAAGAAATAGCCGCGAAGCGGAATAAGCCCCCGGTTTAGGCCGGATTAAGGGGAGAAAAAAATGAAGACCTCGTATTTCGGCAATCCCTGGATAGGGATGTTCATAAAGACGAATGATGACGTCTCAGTCCTGCCCATAGACAGCATGAAGAAGATGGAGGACATGGTGGAGCAGAGGCTCAAGACACGGATAATCAAGATTGGGATGGCCGACTCGAACCTGCTCGGCGTTTATATAGCGATGAACTCGAACGGGATCATACTTCCGAACATCGTCCAGCAAAAGGAGCTCGAACTTATGAAAAGCACCGGGCTCAACGTGTATGTCTCCAAGGACAACAACAACGCGAACGGGAACAATATCGCAGTGAATGACAAGGGAGGCATAATCAACCCGCATATAGAGCCCCACGAGGCGCGCGCGATCGGGAATGCGCTCGGAGTAGAGCTCGTCCCGATGAGCGTGGCGGACTACACCACGGTGGGAAGCGCGTGCATCGCGACCAACACCGGCTTCCTCGCGCATTATAAGAGCACCATCGAGGACATGGATAAGCTCAGAGACGCTCTCAAGGTGCAGGGCAGCAAAGGCACGATGAATACAGGCACAGGATTCGTGGCCTATGGAGCGGTAGTGAACAAGAACGGCTATGTGGTCGGGGAAGACACCACGGCATTCGAGATCGGAAGGCTCGAGGAAGCTCTCGGCCTCATAAGATGATCATTTTCAAGGAGGAATGGATATGGCAACATACAATGTGAGCGGAAAGATAAGCCTCGGGGTGGAGCAGAGGACGTTCACCAAGCAGGTGGATGCGGAATCAGAAAACGACGCGAAGCACAAAGCTTATGCTCTCTTCGGCTCGTCCAATGGAGTGAAAAGGAATAAGATTATAATCGAAAAGGTAGAGAAGGTCTCGTGATAAGATGATTGAAGCGGACGATGCGCAGGCTCAGCTCTCATATGAGCTTGCGGTATACCGGGAACAGATATCGATGATAAAGCGCGAGACCGAGAGGGTCAGCCTTACCACCATAGACCTGACCAACGCGCTCAAGACCGCGGAAAGCCTCAGCGAGGAAAGGACGCTCATACCGATCGGAGGCGGGGCTTTCATCAAAGGAAGCGTATCCCAGACCAGGGTCCTGGTCCCGATTGGAGGGGAATACCTGCTCGATATGGAAAGGCAGGAAGCGGTCGACGAATTGAGAAGGAGGATTGAAGCGACGCGGAAGGCGATCGAGAAGCTCAACGACGAGTTCAACAGGATCGTCAACAAGCTCAAGGAGGTCTCGGGCCAGCTCCAGAAGATGCAGTCCCAGACCGCGCTGAGCAGGCATGTGGATGAGAACGTCCAGGACGACTATATCTGATTTTTTTCTAATACTTTTTTCCAACGCCGGCCGGAACGGATCCGGCCGGGATTTTACTGGGATTGACTAGGGAGGAAAGCCTGTGTTCGACTTTTTGAAGAAGAAGATCAGCGGCTTCATCGAGGGCATAACCAAGAAGGAGGAGGAGAAGGCGCCAGAAGCGAAGCAGACGATAGAAGAAAAACCTCGAGATGAAGAAACGATTGAAAGAGAGGCGGAGCCCGAGATAGAGCCCGCGCAGATCCCGATCGCTGAAGAAAAGGAAGAGGAAACGGTTCAGGCTATCGCCGAAGAGAAGATCCCGGAGCCAGAGAAAAAAGAGGCTCCAGCGCCAAAGAAAATCGAAAGAACTCCATCATCGCCAAAAATCGAAAAGGCCCGGGCACCGATAATCGAAAAAGAAAAGCCAAAAGAGCGCGAGAGCGGGAAAGTTGAAAAGAAAATCATCGAGCCTGAGATAAAAAAGATCGAACCGAAAAAACCAGAAGCCAGAGGAGAAGCGAAAACCGAGAAGAAAGAACAAAAACCTGCTCCTAAAGAGATCACGATACAGAAGCCTCCGGAACCGAAAATCGAGAAGCGCGCTGAGCCGAAAAAGGAGATTGCCAGGGAGCGCACTGAAGAAGAGAAGCCAAAGGAAAGGATAAAACTCGGCCTGGTCGGCGCGGTGAAAAGCTTCATCACGCGCGAGGTCGAGATCACCGAGAAGGATGTCAAGGACATGGTGGATTCGCTAGAATTGGAGCTGCTCGAAGCCGACGTGGATATAAGCGTGGCTGAAGGCATAAAGAACGAGCTGATGGAGAAGCTTGTCGGCTCAAAGATCGAGAAAGAAAAACTGCACGCGTTTGTCAGCGGGTCGATAAAGGAGACGCTTATCGATGTCCTGAGCAATGAGAAATCGTTCGACATACTCGATAGATTAGAGGCGTCGGAAAAGCCCCTCAAGATCGTATTCCTCGGGATAAACGGAGCCGGAAAGACCACGACGATAGCCAAGGTCGCAAAGCTCCTCCAGGACAACAACAAAAAACTCGTGTTCGCTGCCGCAGACACATTCCGCGCCGCGGCGATCGAGCAGATGGGCGTGCATGCGGATAAGCTCGGGGTCAAGATGATAAAGCGCGAGTACGGAAGCGACCCGACATCTGTGGCCTATGATGCTGTCAACTACGCGAAGGCGCACAGCATGGACGCGGTGCTCATCGACACCGCCGGAAGGCAGGACACGAACATCAGCCTCATCAACGAGATGAAAAAGATGGACCGCGTGATAGAGCCCGACCTGAAGATATACATCGGCGAGAGCATCGCAGGCAATGCGATAATCGAGCAGATAAGCGCATTCGACCGCGAGATCGGGCTGGATGCAGTGATACTGACAAAGCTGGACTGCGACCCCAAAGGCGGGACCATGCTTTCCATCAACAAGGCGACCGGCGTGCCTATAATATATGTAGGGGTCGGCCAGGGGTATGATGCGCTCGAGCGCTTCGACCCGAAGAAGATAGCCGAGCGGATTGTCGAATAGCGTTTTGAGAGAGGATCATTTTCGCGATTTCAGATCGCAGATGCCGATGCATTCGTACAAAAATTCTTCTGCTGCCTTGATCGTCCGGTTTGCTGAATTTTGAGAGTATGTAAGCCCATAGTCCGCTTCCATCCGCAGAAGCATGGCTTCTTTGAAGTTCGTGCAAAAGCGAGGCTCGAGCTTGTTCTTATCCACATACAGCGCTTCGAGCGCGATGGAAAGGCATTGATGGCTTTTCTCCCGATAGCCCGCAAGATAGACCAGCGCTTTCGCTGCATGGAACATCGAATAATAGGCCTGGATAGTCGCCCATTTCGCATCTCCATCTTCAAGCGAACATCTCGACCGCTCGAGATCGTTTTCTGCTTCAGCAATCTCTTTTTCGACCAGCGCGGGATCGCGCTCGATCCGGACGAGCATCCTTTTTTCCAGGCATCGCTTGAAATCGACATCCATCTATTCGCCGAGAAGGACGATGCCCCCGTTTATCCGCTCATACAGGGGCTTATCCTTTTCGCGAAGGTCTGAGTATTCCGTGCTATTAAGTATTACGGGAGAAATCATGTGGTAAGCCACAAGTATTTCGAAGATTTTAGTGCGCTCAGCGCTCAGGATGAAAAGGTCGATGTCGCTTTTTTCCGTGTTCCTCCCCTGAGCGCAGCTCCCAAAAAGAATCGCGCGCTCGGAGTACGGACCGATCTTCCTCAGAACTTCCTTCTCCAGGAATTCGACTGTGTTAGCCACCTTCATCTGCCGGACAGTCGCGCTTTGATCGTTTCTGCGGTACAGGATCATCCTGCCCAGAGGCCTTGCTTCGACCAGCCCCTGCCTTGCGAACTTTTTTAGGATCGAATTAGCTGATCCGACGCTGACCTTGGCCTGCCGTGCAACTTCCTGCGAGTAGATCTCATCGTCATGATGGAGGATGAAGGCTAGGACCTTGCTCTCGGTTTTTGAAAATAGATTCAATTTTTTGAACATGATTTCAATTTATTGAAGAACAGTATATAAAGAGTTATGAAATTTGGCTTCGATCCGCATAAAAACCCACTAATCAATACTTTTATAAACACTAGCAGACACATTAGATTACACTATACGCTAGGATACAGAATGTGTCAGATAAGGGTGGAATAATGGCTATACAGACAGCAGGTGGACCGGATCCGACAGGGATGAGGCAGGCGCGCAATATCGATTCCAGCGCAGGCATCGCAGGGCGGGCGAAAGCCGCATCTAATACTGTGAAAGGCTGGTGGGGCGCCAGGAAGGAGAGAAACGAGAAGAAAGATGAGGAGAAGTGGAGGAACGAGGCGCGGGTAAAGGCCGAAGAGGATATGAAGGCCAGATCCCAAGGAGAGAAGCCCCCTGAAGGCGGATTGGTCCAGGGCCAACGGCACAGCAATGCGCCGGATATCGACGTCACTACAGTGCAGGGGAATCACGTAGAGACGTTCAAGAAGATGTTCATAGATGCCATAAAGAGGGGCAACAGCAGGACAGAGCAGGCCGGGAGCGCGGATTCCCTGATCAAAGAGGTCGTCTGCAGCGATCTGTTCGTTTCAGCCATAGCCAACGGCATGATAAAGACGCCTCTGGAGGAGGTCGACACCGAATACCAGAAAGACATGGCGTACAGGAGGCAGAAGCTCGCGGCCAACCTGAAGAAGGCGCAGGAGATCAAGGAATTCATCATCCCAGACAAGGAGTTCACGACCCATGAGCTCGACATCATACTCACCACTATGCTTGGAAGCCCGGAGGTCTATGAAGATCCGATGAAAAGCAAGAAGCAGAACGCGGAAAGGGATCTTCAAGGCGCCGCCGATCTGTGGAAGAAGAGGATGGACAAGGATGAATGGCCGGAAGAGATCCCGCTCCCCCACGAAGCGCTTTTCATCTTCATAGAGAATGCCGCCTTAAGGCACGATCCTGAGAAGCCTTTCGAGTTCATAGGGCATGTCTGCAAGGATTTCTCTTCAAGGAACACATTCACCAAATCCAAGGAGATGACGACAAGGACCCTCATGGACGGCGCATTCATAAACGACTACCTCTATTCGCAGTCAGCATACCCGATAGACCGCGTTGTCGAGAACTTCCACTCCAGGGTGTCAAAACTGCTGGCCATGCCGACCGATGAGATGCACTCAGAGCTTCATGCGCCCGGCCTGGGATACGAACAGATATTCGAAACAGTGGTCTCTGAGAAAAGAGGATGGGTCGCAGAAGCCCAGATGCTGGTGGAGAGAGAAGGCGCTGCGATCAAGAGCGCAAAGGAAGCCCAGTCAAAGGCCAGAACCAGCTTCAGCGAAGCTGAGGAAGAGCGCGCCAGGATGCTGGAGATAATCACGAAGGCTAAGCGGGATGGAAAGGTCAGGCTTAAAGGAGGCATAGAGCTCAAAGCCGACGACCCGCAGCTTCTCGATGCGCTGCATGGCGCTGAAAATCGGGCAGTCCAGGCTAGAAAAGAGCTCGAGGATGCCACCATATGGGAGAATGCTTCATCGTCTGCATTGGAGAAAGCCAGAAAAGACCTCAAGATGCGCGAGGATGCTGTCATCGCATTCGAAAAGAAGTCATATCCTGCTGCGATAGCAAGGGAGCTGGCCAATGATTTCAAATCCAAGCTGGAGCAGAATATAGCATCTACTGATGAGCTGTATAGGATCGGGGAGACGATATCAAAGAGGCTCGTGAACCCCAAGGTGCAGAGCGTTGCTGACGAGGCTTTCAAGGTGCTCAAAGAAAGGGAGATACTGAGAGGCCTGCTGAGCGCTCCTGAGATGGCCGATCAGAGCAGAGATGCGGGAAGGGTATTGGTATTGTATCCTTCGGGAAATATCGGCGGGCCCGAGACCGCGCAAAAGCCGGCTGATGCCCGCGAAGAGACAAAGAAAAAACTGAAGGAGGTATTTTCGTATAAGATAGACGAGTACCGGCAGAGGGTTGAATCGCTCAAGACCAGCGTAAGAGATTCCAACTTGCCTCAAGAGGTAGCTTTCCAGTTCGAAAAACTTGCCGACACGATGACTGAAGCGCATCTTGAGGTTGAGAACGCCCTTCTTGCCAGCCAGCTCGAATACCTGACTGGCTTCTACGGCCGGCCCCTGAAGAAAGCAGCCGAGCTGTCGCTCAAGCCCCTGGGCAGAAGGGATTATCAGAATATGATCAACGTGACCGGCGCCGACAAGGTGCTCGCGAGGATGATATACGAAGCGCGTTCCGGGGAAGTCTCCAGCCCGTCGCTGAAGGAAGAATCAGGATGGAAGAGGAAATGGCAGTGGATACAGTACATTTTCAAGGGCGAGCGGTGGATAGGCAGCGACAGGGATGAAAGCGGAAAACCCAGGGGGCTGCTTGTCAGGGCATGGAATTGGAGTCTTGCCGAGGATTTCGACAGCGTGTTTCGGCCCAAGAACTGGTTCCAGAGGATCCGGGGGAGGAGGCATGACGGCACAAGATATATCGGAAAGGCTCCAAGGCTGGTCGACGGGCTTTGGGGATTTGCATGGAAGGGATACCTGGTCGGCGGACTGCTTGCCGGGCTTGTGCTCGGCCAGGGTACGAACGAAGATTCCAGATGGTACAAGCCATGGCACTGGCCGGCATATATGATGAAAGCGGTCCACGGCGGACCGGTTTACGTGGACGAGACCCGGATATATCTGCCTTGGACTTTGATGATGCCTGATGAATCCCAAAGGGATGTGAAGCGTATCATCAATGACGATTACGACGACTGGAGAAAGCTCGATGAGCGGGGAGGAGAGTATTACAAAAACACTTTCGGCATCGGCACAAAAAGGCTCCAGGGCGAGAACAGCGATTCGGGGATGGAAAAAAGGCTCGGGTGGGCAGAGGATCACCCGGATGTCCTGCGCTTTTTGCAGGAGCGCACAACGCTCAACATCAGCGTCAGGATAAAGGACATAGGTGAGAGGCCTGAGAACTGCGGGTCTGTGAAGCCCCAGGGCGACGGATCTGCCCAGGCGGTGAACAAGCTCTCGAAAAGCTGCAAGGCGCTCGGCGTTGTGAGCGACGAGAAAGCCGCAGAGTATCTGCCCCGCGAAAAGGACCAGTGGCTGAAGGGAAGGGGCATGAGGATATGCTGCACTATAGAAAAAACTTCCAAGAAAGTGCCTGACGGCATGATGATCAACACCGCGATGGCGGATCGTTTCGTCGCCATGCTGATGGATGACGAGCGCAAAGGGAACAAGATAAACTACAAGTACGTTGCGAACGCCCAGAGCCGGGTCCGGTGGATGAACGAAGGCGTGCTGGTGACCCAGAACGAAGCTGAGATCATCCGCAAGTTCAGCATCACTGAGCGCGACAATGTTTTCTTCCTGCTGATGCAGACGGGCGCAAGCAAGACGTTCCTTCCCACATGCGATCCTGAGGCGATATCGCCTCTGCTGGCAGTGAAGGAGCACAGGGACGAATTCGTGTCGAAATGGAGGGCAGAGACGGCAAAAAGGCTCATGGATAAAGAAGTCAAAGCGGATCCGCTCAAGCAGATAGTGTCTGAGACGGACATCATTGAAGCATTCAATACCGTACGGAACGCGAACATGGGTTGGTTCAGCGACAGGACGCACGCGTATCTGCACAGGCAGGTCCTGCTCGAAGTGCCGACGCTCAATCTCGAGACAGACACCGCGGTGGATGTCCTGGTAATGCAGAGAGACGTGCTCGATCTTGTGAAAGGATACCTGCTGCCGAGCTCGAAATATTACATTGTCATGGGCATGGGAGACGCGTTCATACAGAAGCTTGACATGCACAAGCGCGTGGGCGGATCGCTTGGCGATTATGATGCCAGCAAGCCTGAGAAAGGCAGGCTGGTCGAAAGCACGGTGAAAGAGGGGTACCTTGCGATCAAGACGGAATATGCAGGCGCAAGCGCAGTGCAGACGCCGGATTCCGGCGCCAGCGCTCAGAGCGCCGAAGCTCCGGAAGCGCTCCAGCCGGCACTGCCGATCATGACGCCGGAGGCAGAAAACTTCTACGGCAATACCGCAAACGAGAACTTCAAGAACATGGTCGAAGGCGCGTTCAACACCATGCTTGCCAAAGGTCCTGACAGCAAAGCCCTGCACGCAGCGCTCTCTGCCAGATTCAGCGGAGACCGCATGGCCATGAAAAATGCGGTGAAGGCGGATCTGTACAATCTCCTCACAAGCTCCAAAGGCCCTGACATAAACGAGAGGTCGGGCTATGGGTTGGGTGTGAACGGGGAGGGTGCAGGCCTGACCGTAGACGTCCAGAACCCAAGGCTCGCAGGCTCAGGCATCCGCGGCCATATCAGAAGGTTCGCGATGGGACTCTAGATGCCCCGGTAGGGGTATTTTATTCCTTTTTAGACATCTATATTATATGGCAGGCCAGATAGAAGCGAAGCCGGAAGAGAAAAAGCTGTCAGAAGCGGCTTCGAGCGCGGTCAGGAACGTCGAAGAGATCGAGCGCCTGCTTTCTGCTTCCAGAGAGGGGAGAGTCCGCGCGCAGAACAGGATCCCGGATGAGAGCAGGAAGATGTTCGAGGAGTTCTCAGGCATCGTCCAGCTCAGATATGACAGGAGCGAATTCTCCAGATTCTTTGAAGGGGCAGACTCCAGGGCGCCCTGCTCTTTCTCTGCATTGCCGGCGCTTTCCGAGAACGATATGAAAAAGCTTAAGGGCTTCTTATCAGAATCCAGAATAAAGCTTCTCCATGAAGAGGACCTTGAGGGCCTGGCGAAGGGCGAGAGATTCATCATAGGCGGCGTCGCAGACCAGGCGCCTTCAGGAGAGGAGATCAAGAGGCTCCAGAAACAGCACGGCATATACGTTGGGGTCTATGACGACGGCCGGATCTACATATCCAATCGCGCAGGCTATCTGATGCAGAAGCTTGCGAACAATGGCATATCCATGGACATGCTTCCATCCGGAGATGCCCTGATATACAATAATCTTTATGCCCCTGCGATGGACAAAGCGCTGATCAGCGAGCTGGAATCAGGACTCGCGCTTGCGCGCAAAAAGATCCAGGGCGGGGATATAGAATCCGCAGTGAAGATCAGCGGGATAATAGAGAACATAATCAACGGCTTGAGGCTGGCCCAGGATTATGATACGGTAGTCCGCGATTCCGCCCCGTACTCGGGCGTCAAGCTCACGCGAAAGGAATGGGAATCCCTGAAAAAAGAATTCAGCGGAGAGGAATTCAGGGAGATCAGCGGATCTGGCACTGCGGATTTTGAAAAAGCGGGCTTGTCGCTCGGCCTGCTCGCCGAATGGCACGCCACGCGGGGACGGGAGATCGCTTTGGGCGCTGCGAAAAGCTATAGGAAAGCCCTGGGCGCGTTTTTGCGCGGCGCGGGAACGGACGAATTGGAAAGGGCGCAGGAGGAGTGTGCGCGAAGCTCAGCGCTCCTTCAGGCAGCCAGCCTTGATATATCAAAGGCAGGCGCGCTTCTTAGCAGCATCGGTGCGCTCTATGTCGCACGCAAGGCAAAGGAGGAATTCTCCGCGTTCAAGATACCAAAGACGCTTGGAGAGGAGATGCCGGACATCATCGGCCCTCTCGAGCAGACAAGGCAGGGCGCTGGAGAGGCGCTTGAAAGCATAGAGACGTACTCGAAATACATGAGCATCTATGCGCTGGCGGCATTGGATTATTCAGCTAAAGGAGACAGCGCAGGCCTTGAGAGGATCGATTCGAAGATCAGGAAAACCACTGCTTCCTTACAGAAGGTCGCGGACGGATTCGAGGAGAAGAAGGAGAGGTTCTTCGAGACTATAAACCAGCAGGTCGATGCGGTCAATTTTCGCAGAGAGATCAAGAAGGTCCAGCAGAAGCTCTCGGAGATAAGATACTCTGTGGATAGTGCAGCGCTCGACGATGCGGAAAAAGACATGATGAAGGGCATCTTCATCCACGGGGCGAACATCACATTCGAGGATGCCGATCGCATGCTCGCGACGCTATATGAACGCGGACGCGCCAGCGACCTGCTCGAAGACGAAAGATACAAAGCGCTTTTCAACGCGATAGAGTTCGCGCATCCTTTCACATGGAGATACAGGCTTTCAGCTTATGACGCAGGGCCCAGGATGACTACGATGGTCAAGCCCAAGGCAGGCGTCCTTGAGCGCATGAAAGAAGAGCGCCTTTCCATGAGCGAGGGGGAGCAGAAGAGACGGCTCGAGATATTGAACGACGCTTATACTGCGGTGGAGCGCCTCAAGATGTTCGTGAAGCCCCAGAGGAGCGCGCACGAAGCGCCTATGGGAAAGCCGTATCATGGCGAGTATCTCAACTATCATACTGTGGTGGAGAGGAACGCGACTGCCAAACTCGAGGATGAGATCGCTTCGCTCGAGAAGAGATTCGGGGATAGGAACGCGCTAAGCCCGTCGCGCCTTCGGGATTTCGGGGTCGAGTTCGCCTCGGTATATAAGGAAGGATGCGCAGGCGTGGCCGGAGCGCTCGAAGACCGCGCTTTCGAACAGAAGATGGCCGAACTTCCGTGGTATCGGGAATTTTTAGCAAGGACAGCGCGCGTCCTGGATAAGCACGGCGAGGCGATAATGTGGACCGCTGCAGGCATAGGAGTCATCGCGGGCATATTCGACAGCGCAGGCATCGGATCTGTCGCTGAAGGCGCTGTAGCGAGGAAAGCGGCCGGCGAAGGGATACTGTTTCTTGCAAGGAGATACGGCATCGCAGGGATCAGGGGAGCTGCCAGCTATCTGGGAGTGAGCGGGAGGGTGCTCGCGCTTTCATCAGCAGGCACATCAGGCCTCATGTATCTTTCGACAGCCGGTTTAAGCCAGGAAGAAAGCAATTACGAAAGGGAGATGGCAAGAAGCCTTCTCTCGCGGAGCATCCAGTACGGCGTATACGGCTTGATCTCATCCTATCCATCAGCGCTTTCGCTTGCTCGGGTATCTCCTGCGTTGTACGCGCGCGTCGGCATGGCCACGAACGCGCTTGTTTTCGGAGGCGCTGCCTTCAACGTCTATAATCTCCTGACAGAGAAGCCCCCTGAGAGCATGACTCCTGCAGAGGAATATGCCTGGCGCACGAAAAAGGCGCTGAGCTTCGGGGATGTGTTCTATCTTTCGCTCGCCATCGGGATCCCTGCATTGCGCTTTTCCAGCGGGTTCGTCAGGGGACTGCGGGGATTCAGCGAGACAGGACTGCTATCTCGATCAGGCAGTGCAGCGAAATTCGGGTTCAAGGAAGCGTTCCTGGACTTGGGCGCGGTCTATAAAGGGGCCGTGCCTGCATTCTCCAGCGGGGACATCGTGATGACCGGCTTCTTCGCCTCGGATCCGTTCCTGATGGCAGGATTCGAAAGCGTATTTGCGAAGGATGTCGATAAGCTGATGAGTCCAAAGGAAAGGGAGCTGGCTGAGATGAGGCCGAGGAGAATATCCGCAGAGAATATGGAGAAGCCGATCATGGGAGCGCTCGGCGAAGACGCTGTGCTTCCTCTGTCATTATTCCTCGAGATGAGGAAAGGAAAGAAATGACAACATATTTATGCATTGCAATAGAAGGTTCATGAGGTGTTCGTATGGCAGGTCCAAAAACAGTGGATGTTGATGAGATGGCTACAAAAAAAGCAGGCGTTCGGGATAAGACGGCGGACGTGATCGAA
>Ga0315268_10006643_pt1 | contig 12284 bp, 17 predicted proteins | sample C1_top_MG_FD_204535 | JGI IMG/M metagenome (GOLD analysis project Ga0315268, IMG submission 204535) | Sediment microbial communities from Yellowstone Lake, YNP, Wyoming, USA - C1_top | ecosystem: Environmental > Aquatic > Freshwater > Lake > Sediment | place: USA: Wyoming | collected 2017-08-01 | reverse complement strand
TTTATTAAAACAGTTGAAAAAAGTTTATGAATGAATATATCAACGATAAATTTATAAGCAAAAACAGATAAGATATAATATAAAAGAGGCAAAAAAAAGTAAAAAATGGGTGAAGCAATAGGAATTTTGTCAATAAAAGGCGGCGTCGGCAAGACAACTACAACAGTTGCCTTAGGCGCAGCATTGGCGCAGCAAGGCAAAAATGTCTTGCTAGTTGATGGATATTTCAGCGCGCCAAATCTTGCGTTGCACTTGGGCATTGTACAACCTGAAACAAGCTTGTATGACGTGTTGCAAGGCAAGTCAAATGCCTTGGCTGCCATAATTGAAACAGACTATGGCTTTGATATCCTAGCAAACAAGCTGGCTTTCAAGAAGATTTTTTATCCTAACTATCTCAAGCTAAGGGAAAAAATACAGCATCTCAAGTACCATTACGATGTCATTTTAATAGACAGTTCGCCGTCCTTAGATCATGAGACACTTGCAGCAATGATGGCATCAGACAAACTTCTTGTCGTTACAACTCCCGACCATACCACATTGTCATGCACCTTACATGCAGTCAAGGTCGCTAAGCAGAAAAATGTTCCAATCCTCGGCCTAGTTTTGAACAAAGTCTATGGAAAAGACTTTGAGCTTAGCTTAGAACAGATACAAAACATGACAAAAACTCCTGTGTTGGCTGTTATCCCTCATGAGCTCACTGTTCCGCAAGCCTTGGCAGAATTCAAACCCGCAACCCATGGGAAAGATACAGATGCTGTCGTCGAGTACAAGAAACTTGCTGCATATCTAGTCGGCGAGAACTATCATGATAAAAGATTCAAGACAAAACTAAGAAGCTGGTTCTCGAACAAAATCTCGAAACAAGAGATAAACCGGCAAACAACAATAGAGCATAATTAACAAAGAACAATCATTATCCTATATAATTTATTCTGACAGCTTTTTATTAATTAAGCTGATTTTTCATTCAACAATTTATAACTTATTTAGGAGCGAGCGACTTCTCTTCATCAACCAATCCTTTGCTTTCATGCTCTTCGCTCTCGCTTTCTTGCCCTTCTATTTCCTGTTTTATTTTTGATTCTGCATATAGCAAGATGTTTATTTCATCAAATGGACTTGGTTGCTCAAGGACAATTTTTTCTTGCGTGTCGAGATGCAGTAAGGGCAAGAAACACGCTATTCTTTCGTCGCGGCTAGTTCCTACGAGACCTGTGAATGTTAAGATTTCCTCAGGCTTTTTCTTAGAAAAAAATGTCTTTATTTTCAAGTATAACTCTTTGATCTTTTGCCTTATGTCTATTGTTTTCTTCGGAAGGACAAAGCTGATGTCCTGCTGTATCCTTCTCATTTTTATTTCTTTCTTTATCCTTCTGTGTTCTGTGTTTATTGCCTTGTCAAGTGCTTTGATTAATTCCTGCAATGTGACCTTTCTACCGCGAGCTAATGGAGTCCGGGGCAATATTTCAGGCATTTCGTCTTCTGCAAAATCAACCAACGGCTTCATCTCGCTGATTTCAACGCCGCTTTTCTTCTTCTTGTCAAACAAAATCTCGTCTATGCTCAATATGTTTTCATGCAAGAGCTCTGACTTTATCCTTAGCAAAATCGCTGCTGCCAAGAGCACCTTAGATGAGATAAAGAAAACATGTTCTTGTTCCTGTATTTGCTGTATCCTTTCCACATACTTCTTGGCCAAGATAGACAAGTCAATGTCCCAAGGGTCAAGCTGCTCTGTCCTTATCAAATCCAAGATTATAGATTGCCAGCTCAATTCCCTAGAAACAAGCAGGTCATAAAGCTGCTCCTGGCCGACCTTGTCATTGTTTTTTATCATATTCTTGCTATGTATCGAAGATATTTAACCTTTACTTCAGCCTTTTTCTCCGACGTTATAGCTGCCAGGATTGTGTCCCTACTATATAAAGACAACAACCGAAAAGTTTATAAAGTTCAAGAGTCTTTATCTTGTATCACCTCTTTTTACCCAGGAAAGGCTGAGGGGTATCTACTTGATTTTCCTGAGAGCCTTTCCCAGGGTTTTAAATATTCAAAATTGATGATAAAAAAATATTCTCAAGAATATTTTTAGCGGATTACAACCATTATTTCCAAGAAAACCTTTGGTTTTCAGGGCGCCGAAAATTTTATTTTCGAGCGTTTTAAATTCTGGCCCCGCTTTTTTTCATGATTTAATACGATTCTTTTCTGCTTTTCTAAAGTCCGCACTGATCTTGAGCTACTGCTGCTGCCGTGAAAGTCCAAGTGTCTGTCTTGACTCCTGTTGGCGCATCATTCGGAACATGTAGGTAACAGCCGACATACAATTCATCTTTAGTGTCTTCTACAAATAAACAATCGCATATTTTTTTACTTGTAGTGCTTATATCGATGCCATTGTAAGCTATTCCATCGCCGTAACATGCCGCGCTCTCTTTGCTATAACTCCATACCTTATATTCTGGGCTTGTCCCGCCCAAGAAGCCATCAGCATCCTTGGTAGATGAAACATTAATTGCAATGCGCTGGTTGCCGTCGTTCATTACATCCATGCACTGCGGGTTGTAAACTGTTTGGTTAGTCCAGTTCGCAGAATAAGCAGTCGCCGAACAATCACCAGAGCTGTCTCCCGGATTTAAGACAGCGAATAAGTTTCCTGTGTTTACATAACCCGAGCCAAAGTTACAGTCAGTTGCAGTTACATTGATGCTAGTAAAATTGTTTATGGTAATATTAACATAACCCTCTGTGCCATAGCCTGTTATTCTTGCTAAGTCATTAACCTTGCCGACACTGTACCATGCTCCTACTATAGTCACTATTATTGCAATCACTAGCAGAAAAGCCAAAAACTTGTTTGATATCTCTGTCATTTTCCCTTTTTTCTATTTATCCTATATAATCTCTAGTTTTTAAATTTAACTTTGTTCTGTTTAACCCAAATAACCTCGTGGCTTAGTTGTCTCAATTTTTGGTTTTTTTAATGTGCTCTTGCTTTTCATCTCTTTGTCGAACTTGTCAATGCTTTCGGCAAGAGATTTTTCTAGTGCTTCTGCTGCTTGTCTTGATACAACTATTCTCGCGACAGCTTGCTGGCTTAATGTATCCACAAAAATTAAAGTGATATGGCCCTCTTTTTTTCCTGGTTTTTTCTCTTCTTTTGTAGCTCGTATCAGATTAGCTACTATGACATTATCAGAAAAAATAGGAATGGCGCGTTTGATATCAATAGCAATCTGTTTTGTCTCTTTCTGTTCCACCATTTTTATATTTGTCTCACTCTTAAATTTACAAATATTCTAAAAAAAATAAAAATAAAAAAATAAAAACAAAAATTTATCTCTTCTTTTTGCTGTAGTTCCTTATTAGCTTGCTTATGCCTATTACAAGAACCACTAAAGCAATTACCCAGTTAAACCACATTCCAGAGAATGTTGCTGGTAAAAGTAGTGCCAAAACAAGCAATAAACCAATCAAGGTTACAAGCCATGCAGTTAACTTTGCCATATTTTACCTCCTTTTTTGTTTATTTTATTAGTATAATTTATCTAGGTTTTTACCCTTTATTTACCTTTCTTTTGTCTTAAACTCGGTATAGTGGCAGCGGCCGCAGAAAACCCGGTCTTTTGTTTCTGCTAGGAACACTCCTGGCCCGCATCTAGGACATGATTTGGAAAGCCTTTCTATTTTTTCGCCACTTATCTTATATTTCTTCCATCTCTCGCTGCTCTTCTTCGGCTTCCTCTTCTTTTTCCCTTTCTTAACGACTTTTGCCATTTTTATTATCTTATTAGTTTATTCTTTGACAGCCATTTAGTTTCATTTGGCTGAATTTGATTTTCTTTTTTATTGGATTAACTATTCCTTTTTCTCCTCTTTCTTTTCCTCTGTTTTCTCTCTCTTTTCTTTTTTCTTTGGTTCGAACTTTGTTAAGGCTTCCTGGCTTTTATAGACATAGGCCAAGGCGCTTGCTTTATGCTCGCCGAACTTCTGATTTATTTTCTTGACAATAACAAGCTCTTGCGTTTTGTTTAGTTTTTTTGCTATCTCTTCTTTAACTTGAGCATTTGAGGGCGTTGTTTCGCTTTTTATATTTACAACCACTTCATCCCTTTCAACCAAGGGCTTGTGCTCCTGTTTTTCTATTTTTATCTCCATTTTTATTTTGCTAGGTCTTGATCGCAAATGTCCCCTTTTCTTTAATTCCCATCTTCTTGGCTATTTCGCTTTCTTCTGGTTTCAACACAATGACACGGCCTTTCCATGAAGTCGTGAACTGTGTGCCTTGGCATATAGGGCACTTGTCATCCTCGACAAACACCTTACATTTCTTGCAAACTTTTTTTCCTTTTGCCATTTCCTTTTTTATCCTCTATTTTTTACAGAGTTAACCATCTGTTGATATAATTGTGGCGGTATTGTCCTCATAGTTATATATCTGTCTGAACCATCCCCATTTCTTGAGTATATTGCCAGCGGCGTCTTTCCTAATACAGAGACACTAATCTTCGTGGCTTCTTCAGGAATTCCAAATTCTTGTCTTATATATTTGGCAATCTCTACATCTGTTAAGTCAGTAAGCAGGCCCGCAAACTCTTTTCTTTTAGGTTCTTTTAATCTCTCTATCAAATCACTTACCCCTATCTCGACCCATTCATCTGTGCCTTGGGTAGTTTGAGCTGTGTTTATCATTTTTTCTTTTTCTCCTTTTCCTTGCCCTTGGCAGCTCTTTCCTCTGCTTTTAGGGCTTTTTCAGAAGCGAACTTTGCTCTTTTCTTGTCTTCTTGCACCCATTCTAGCTTGCCCAAGCCCGGCTGCCTCATTGTCAAGCCTATCTTTGGCGGAGTTGTCTTGTAGCTTATAGCGACAATTCTTGCCAAGCACAAGTCATTTTTTCTAAGGGCGCGCTTCGAATTTTTTCCTATCAAAGCATCTGCCTTGCTGAAGCTTACATAATCGTCCATTGTCTGGCTTATATGTATCATTGCCTCGAACGAGCCTAAGTTGATGAAAGCGCCGAAATTTGTTATCTGCGATATCTGACCATAAACTAATTCTTGTAATGTTGGCCTGAAAACAAGCAGCTTGAAAACAGAAGCATAATAAGCTGCTGCATCTCCTGGAATCAATATGCCCTCGCCTACATGCAAAACTTCGAGAACAGCGACAACAGAGCCAAGTTCCTCGTCTATATAATTTTCATAACTTCTTTCAAGCTGTTTCTTGACAGCTTCTTTTATAGGCAGTCCAAAGAGCTCTGGCTCCACCCTTACATGGTCCTCAATTTCGACGATATTAAACATTTTCAGATATATACTTACCTTAACTTATTTATACCCCTTTTTGTATTTTTAAATCTTATTATTAACTATTTTCAAGCACTTTTTCTGGTCAGGCCATTTTAAAAGTTTCATGGCTCCTCGATAACTTAGCCATCTATATCCATCATGTTCCTTAGCCACCTTAACCTTGGCTTTCTTGACTTCACACGAGAACAAGACATAAGAGAAATTCTTGGCTTTTCTTTCACGCGCTGTTTTCTTGTCATAAATGAAACTGCCATTCTTGTTGAATTTCGTTATCTTTATGGCTCTCAAACCAGTTTCTTCTTTTATTTCTCTTGCTACTGCATGTTCTGGCTTTTCCCTTGCAAACATGCCGCCTTTTGGAAACTCCCATCCTTGCCAGTGCAGCTTTCTATGCAAAAGCAGATATCGCAATGGCTTCAATGAATATGCGACGACAAAAACACCTTTCCTTGCTCTTTTCATCTTACCTCTTTTATTTCAGATATTTCTTCTGCCTTAGCTTTATTACTTCTATATTCGCTTTTTTCGCCTTGCTTGTCATCTCTTTGTCCATTGTGGCTATGGCTATGTTTAATTTTTTTGATAATGAGACAATGGCGTCATCCGCCTTGCCTTTCTGTTTTTCAAGCTTGAATTTCTTGAATTTCAAAAAATCTAGGGCTATTACAGCGCTTGTCCTGTCTTCAACTTTGCTTTTCTTTGCTTTTATTATCTTGTTCAGCTCGTCTATGATCTGTTGCACGATTACTATGTCATAATGTTCCAGTTCATCAAGAAGTTTGTATTTTGCCAAGTAGATTAGGAGGTTAGTGTCAGGAATTATTTTCATCTTGGCTTGCCTCTTTTCCTTGTTCTTCTCTTTCATCTATTCTTTCAAGCTTTTTGTCTTTTAGGTTGAAATAATTATAGAATTTGTCGCTGACGTTTATCTCTAGTGTGCGGCCTGCTTTTTTTGTCCTGACAAGCTCGGCTTGGACAAGATGTTTGATATGGTCATATGCCTTGTTGCCTCGGATTTTAACTATGATACTTTGTTTTATTGGCTGCTTGTATGCTATAACCGCCAAGGTTTCTTGTTCTGCCTTTGTGAATTCTGTCTCTCCTGTTGCTATCTGATTGACAAGATGCGCGAATTCAGGCTTGACATCCATTTTCCATGATTCTTGGCCTTCTATATTTCTTCTCGCTATTGCCAAGCCGCCGTTTTCATCTCGATATTTTTCTTCTAGCTTCAGTAGAATTTCGCGAAGCATTAATGGATTTATTGAAGTAAATCGGACAAGCTCGTCCAAGTTGATGTAACGGGCTGAAAGAAACAATGTGGCTTCGACAACTTTCAAGAGCTTTTCATCATCTTTGTTTTTCATGTTAATGTTTTTTCTAGTTCTCCTTCTGCAGTTTGGGCTGTGGGTTGATTGCCTGAAATTAAGTGATATAAATTTATACTTTCTATAACACCAAGGTAATCCTTATTGTTCCACTTGTCTATTATCTGCTGCTTCATAGATTCAAGTCCTTCGTATTCTTGTTCCATTTCCATGATAATACCTCGTTAATAAGCTTTTTATATTTTATTTTTAGAAAAAATCATACAGTCAACAGTTGTAAGCAACTTCTGATGTATTAACAACGTTTTCAGGCTTAACTTGGCTTTTAATTTGGTTTTTCTCTTTATAATCTTTGCAAGCAGTATTGTGTCCATCGCAATGATGACAATTAGAATTCTTCTTGCGAAACTCTTTATCAGTTCTGGCTCTAGCAATATCGACATAGAAACAGCCAGGATCAGTTAATATGATCTCTAATGGTTTGTTCATCATTTTCTTATCTTGAGATTTTATATTTATAAAGATATCTGTAAAGAAGTAATTATATCGCGAACCTTAATATCGCGCCTACTGCTGCGAAATTCTTGAACTGCAATCCTTCGTTTGTCTCGAGAGAGATGTAATGAACTTCTGCCGAGATATTAAAAGCAGATTTTTCAAGCTCGAATATTATTTTTTTGTCGATTGTAGTTGATATAAGCAAATGCTCGACAGCGCCTGCTTCTAAGGCTTTCTTTACGTTGTCGAGGCCATAGACGACTTTTTCAGGTGCTTTGGCAAGCATGCTGAAGAATTTTTCTAATATGGCCTTTTCTTTTGTAATAGATTCTTTTGCCAGAACATCTTGAGAAGCTTCTACTAAAAGTTCTACGCCATGTTCATCTGCGTATCCTATATCCTTGATTGCTAAAATCTTTTTTTGTAATGCTGTGACCATCTGGCCTTCTTTCAGAAAATCCTCTTTAGTCGGCCCAGGACCGCCAACAATTATGCCCTGGAGCCTTGGCATTTCAAAAAATACTTCTTTGACTGCTTCAGATACTCTTCTGTAAAACTCTTTTGTCAGCTCTTCTCTGATTCTTTCGAATCTTGCTGCGCTCTGGCCTCCGGCCTTAATCTTGCCAGGCGCACCGCTTGTCATATGTCTTAACACCTTGACCATTTTGCCTTCAAGCAATCCAATAGTGGCTTCTTTCCTGTCAATAACAATCAAGCCATAAACTTCCTTGATTTCTACCATCTCTTTCAAAGGTTCTAGCACGAATGTTTGGTCACAGCGATAGAATTTTGTGTTCAGGGGCTGTGGCGGCTCTATTGCCCATATCTTTAGTTCAGGCTGGCCTTCTACTTTGCTTATATTTCCGCAGAATATTGCCAAGCCGTTTTCAGGAATTTTTTTATAAAGCTTGAGATGACGCATAATGCGCTCGAGAGCATCTATAACATTTGTTTTTGTCGCCTTGCTCTTGATATTTTGTGCTGTGCTCTGTTCGGACAAGAGCTGCGTGGCAAGCTGGTTAATATTAGAACCAGCAGGCGCATAAACAGTAATAAGTTCAGTATGTCTCCCGCGATATTGTTCAAGTTCCTCTATCAAGCCTTTCAATTTTAGTATGTCTTTTTCTTCCATTTCATCATCTCCATAAATTTTAATTGAATTTCAGTTTTAATATATTTGTATTTAGTTATTTGCCTTATCCAAATAAGCTACAAGAACTTAACATCAAATTTGCCTTCTTTTATTTCCTTGGCATTAGCCACAGCCTTGATATCGTCGATAAAATCTTTCAGCTCTCTCATCTTTTCTTTTTCCAATGTCAATATGATTTCTGCCTTTAGCGATTTCTGCGCTCGCGTTTTTTCTTGCCTGACTTTGCCTATTATTTCAATGGCTTCATCGCCTCTTGCCATCATTTTCTCGTCTATAAATTTGTTATCAGCTTTTGGCCATTCACTTACATGTACAGATTTTTCTTTCTCGTATTTCTTGAAATATTCTTGATAAATTTCTTCTGTTATGAACGGCATGATTGGTGCAAAGAGCTTTAGGATTGTCAAGAATGTTGTGTACAGGGCATATTGAGCAGATTCTTTCTCTTGTTTGTTCTTTGGCTGATACACTCGTTTCTTGATTATTTCCAAGTAATTATCGCAGAAAATTTTCCAGAAAAATTGTTCTGTGTCCGCTTTTGCCCTCGAATATTCATAGTCATCGAAATATTCTGTGCAGTTCTTGACTAGCTGGTTTACCTTGGACAAAAGCCATAAGTCGAAAGTCTCTAGTTTCTTTGGTCTTGGAACTTTTTCCAAGTGTATAGAAACAAAACGCGCTGCATTCCATATTTTTGTTATTGTTTTCTGTCCTGCCACTAGTTCTTTTTCTTGGTATTCCACATCCTCTCCTAGCTTCGAGCTTGCAGCCCAGAACCTTAAGGCATCTGCGCCGTATTTTTCCATAATATCCCTTGGTTCGACGATATTCCCTCTTGATTTTGACATTTTCTGGCCGCCTAATGTGACAAAACCAGAAACCATGACATCCTTGAACGGATTTTTTCTATAATGTAAGTTGCTCTTGACAACTGTATTGAAAAGCCAGAATGTAATTATCTCGCTTGCTTGGGGCCTTAGATTCATTGGAAACAACTTGTCCCATAAATTTTTAGGCATTAGTTCTATCGCGAGCCTTGGCGTCATCGAGCTTGTGAACCATGTGTTTAAAATATCTCGTTCAGGCTCGAAGTCTTGCGAGCCACATTTGCATTTTGCTCTTGGCTTGTCTTTTAGCGGATCAACTGGCAGCTGTTTCTCATCTGCTAACATAACTTCGCCGCACTTCTTACAATACCACACTGGAAACGGCACTCCGAAATACCTTTGATTAGAAATAAGCCAGTCCCATTGCAGCCCCTTGACCCAGTTATCATATCTGTAACGCATAAACTCAGGATACCATTTCAGTTTTTTGCCCCATTCAAGCATCTTGTCTCTCAAGTCCAAGTATTTGATGAACCACTGCCTTGACTTGACAAACTCTATCTCTGTACCGCAGCGTTCATGGACATTTACAGCATGCTCTATGTTCTCTTCCTTGACAACAAGCTTTTCTTTTTTCAAATCTTCAATAATTTTTTCTCTTGCCTCTTTCATCTTCAAGCCTTTGTATTTGCCAGCAAGTTCATTCATCCTGCCGTCTTTGCCTATTGCTTCCCTTATTGGCAGGTTGTAAGCTTTCTGCCATTCCATATCGACTTGATCTCCAAAAGTGCAGCACATAACAATGCCTGTGCCCTTGTCTATGCTAACGCGAGAATCTTCCATTACAGCAACTTTTAAATTGAACAAAGGCACCTCAGCTCTCGCGCCTTTGAATTTTTTATATCTCTTGTCATTAGGATTATAAAATACAGCAACGCACGCAGGCAATAACTCTGGCCTAGTTGTTGCTATAGTAACTGGCTCACCATTGATTTTGAAAACGACATAATTAAATTTACTTTTCAGAATTTTGTCCTGGCATTCTACTTGTGAGATTCCTGTCTGGCACTCAGGACACCACATGGCCGGCGCATCTTTCCTGTATGCTCTTCCCATCTTATGAAGCTCTATGAAACTTCTTTGGCTGATTCTTCTGGAATGTTCATTTATAGTTGAATAGTAAATGTCAAAATCGCAGCTAATGCCTATATTTCGCCAGTCCTGTATGAATCTAGGCAGCTCTTTTTCCAGGAAATCCATGCATATATTGATGAACTCTTCTCTTGAAAAGTCTCGTGCCTTAATGCCCCTGGTCTTTTCAACAAGTCTTTCTGTCGGCAGGCCATTGTCATCTGTGCCGAACGGATAAAAAATGTTAAAGCCTTTCATCCTCTTGTAGCGGATTATGAAATCTTGCTGGCTATAGGAGAAAGAATGCCCTATATGCATCTTGCCAGAGACAGTTGGCGGTGGCGTGTCAATCGAGTATATCTCGCCTTTAGCTTTAGAATCAAACTTGAAAATGCCTTGCTCTTGCCAGTAACCTTGCCACTTTTTTTCTATTGCCTTAATGTTAAGCTCTTCTTTCTTCTCTTTACTCTCTTTTTTTGGCATATTAAATTATTTTTGCTTAAAGATTTCCTAAATCTTTACAAGGGAAATGTTTTTTTAAATGTTGCGAGTTACAGTTATTTTTGTGAATTATTACAGATTAACGAAATATATTTAAAGCTGTGATTTTTATTATTCTTAATAGAAAATGGCGATAAAAAAGAGAGTGCTAGCTACACCTAAATTCAAGGGTTCATTCAGAAAACACGACAATTCTCGTGAAAAAATAGTTCTTGCGTTATTCTTGGTTTTTGCTATCTTGGCTATCATAGTATTGTTCCAGGGCCAGACAACGACATTACAGCAAGGAACAACAGGAACAGGCTCAGTAACATCCGGACAAGCTGTTTTTACAAGCGGCTTGGATAAAAACGGCTTCAATGCTAATGAGAAATTGACTGGCATAGTGAGCTTGAAAATCCATGAAGCAGATGTATTGCCCCAGACCATGAATATCACCTTACTTGTTTCAGGTAATACCACCAAATGCGCTGAAAAATATGTATGCCCTAATGGTCAAACTATCCCATGGCATGTTTATAATGCAACGACACAAGAATGCGATATCAAAGATCCAGAAGGTTTTGATCCAGAAGGCACTTGCTGCAAACAGAACAAAGGATGTTATCAGCTCGTTGTCGACAACAGCTTCGAGGCAAGCGGCATAAAAGGCATGGCATCATACTGGCAAAAGGTCTCATCAGGGGTTAATCCAACCACAGCTATAGGCGTTGAAGAAGGTGGCTATACAGACGAATTTACATATTCAAACTTTTCAGCTTTTGTTGACAGCTCTGCTCTTACTGGAAATCCCCAGACGACAAAAGCAGGAATAAAACAAGATTTCACATCAAGAAACGCGAATATTAGCGAGTTCAGACGGCCCCCAATAAGACCACCGCCAAGAATAAACGAATCAGAAGTTGTTACAAAACAATCTTTTGGAAGCAATGAAATAACGCCTGACCTTGAGTTTGCAGGCGTGCCGACTACATTGCAGTTTGCCTTGGAATATAGTGCAATGGGCACACCAGGATATTATTTTGAGATTATTGTAAAGGGTACTAGCGCAGATGGCACGACACCAAAGAGCTTGCATTATTACTTCCCTATTCCAGGAGGCTTGCCTTTCACACCAACAAACCAATCAACAAACAAATACATTGAGCTAGATATTCCTAGCGAAGAGCTCGTATGGACAATTTATTCCAGGTCAATATATAATGATTGGGTTACAACAGCAGGATTTTCAACTACTGACAAGATAACAGGAATAGAACTAACTTCATACGGTAAAATGCAAGACGATATGTTATATGCCCAAAGAGTAAACTTTGATGATGTCACCCTGACAAAATATACAACATTGTCAGACAACTGCACTGCAAGAAGCACAACTGCATCAAAGAAACAGTGTTGTATAGCAAGCACAGGTTCTGGAAGCTATTACGGCGACCAGCTTGACTGTCCTGAAAATAAGGAATGCTGGTCAAACTGCATGAACTCAACTTCCATGACATTAAAAACTTTCATAACGCAAAAAGCAGAC
>Ga0315268_10006642_pt1 | contig 12285 bp, 8 predicted proteins | sample C1_top_MG_FD_204535 | JGI IMG/M metagenome (GOLD analysis project Ga0315268, IMG submission 204535) | Sediment microbial communities from Yellowstone Lake, YNP, Wyoming, USA - C1_top | ecosystem: Environmental > Aquatic > Freshwater > Lake > Sediment | place: USA: Wyoming | collected 2017-08-01 | reverse complement strand
TACCGCGCCTATCCGCCGCAGATCTGGAAGCAGCCCGGCGAGAAGGCCCCCAACCGGGCCGCACTGGGCGCCTGGGGAGCGTGGGTCAACTCGTTCGCGAAGGCCGAGTACGGCCGCCCCCTGTTCATCGCCGCCTCCGCGGATCTCGCCGAGTCGACCAACCTCGCCGGGTTCGGCAAGGGCTTCGGCGACCAGGAGGGCTGGGGCTGGTACGAGCGCGACGCCAATACGCGGGGCGCGCTCCTGCCGACCGAGATCACCGAGTTCACCAACGCCGGCATGATGACCGGCCTGGCGACGGTCAACCTGGCCGACGACCCGATGGCCGCCTTCAACGGCTTCTGGGGCACCTGCTCCACCTACGGCTCGTTCAGCTACCTCAAGTACGGCGCGATGCGGCTCTTCAGCCAGCTGGCCCAGGACACCCAGCTCAAGATCGGCAAGGTGCTCTGGGTGGCCGGACACTCGGGCCCGGAGACCGCGGAGGACTCGCGCACCCACTTCGGGATCTTCGCCACCGGGGTGACGCAGCTCTTCCCCGAAGGCCACGTCATCGACCTGCACCCCTGGGAGTACAACGAGGTCCCGGTGGTGCTGGGCGCGGCGCTGGCCCAGGCGGCCCCCATCGTGGCCCTGCACCTGACGCGCCCGCCGATCGAGCTGCCCGATCGCGAGGCCCTCGGCATGCCGTCCCATTTCGAGGCGGCCCGCGGGGCGTACGTGCTGCGCGACTTCCGGCCCGGGCGGCCTGCCATGGGCACCGTCTTCGTGCAGGGCACCACGAGCACCGCCAACCTGGTGAAACTCCTGCCCGACCTGGACCGGGAGGGCCTCAACGTCAAGGTCGTGGCGGCGATCAGCCCGCAGCTGTTCCGGCTGCAGCCGGAAGACTACCGATCCAGGACGGTGACGCCGGCCGATCGGATCGACGCGATGGCGATCACCAACCGTGCGACCCGCCTGATGCGCGACTGGGTGGACGGCCCGCTGGCCCTCGAGTACTCGATGGGTTCGGACTGGGACGACCGCTGGCGCACCGGCGGCACGATCGATGAGGTGATGGACGAGGCCCACCTGACGCCACCATTCCTGCTGGCGGGGATCGAGCGCTTCGTGCGAGAGCGCGGATCCCGACTGCGGCGGGTGCGCGAGTCACTCGAGGCGGCGGAGGCCCGCGGGGCCGGTGGGGCGCCGGCCGGCTGATAACCTTTCGCCGACTTTCAATCCGGTCCCTGGTAGCTGATCTGACAGAGCGGGGTGCGCAATGCGACGACTTGGACTCGAGCGGGAGCTCGTGGACGCAACGGTGTACGAGAACACGGTGGCGCGGTTCCGGGAGGCCCACATCGGGCTCCCGACGTTCGCCCAGCTCGCCGACCCAGCGCTGATCCCCGCGAACGTCCGCGCAGCCCTTGGGAGCGTGGGTCCCGATGACGCCCACCCGTTGAACCTGTTCCGGGTCCACTGGTACAACGACGCCTCCCGCACCGGGCTGACGCCGGTGCCCGAGCACCTCGTGCTCCCCAGGTCGCTGACCGGTGTCGACGCCCGCATCGTGGTGGCCCTCGGCGACCGCTTCCCGATGATCGCGGCGCACAAGGTGCTGGCGGCCTACGGCTGCCTCGCCCCGCGGGTCATCACCGGGCAGTTCGACCCGACGCGCCACCGCGCGATCTGGCCGTCCACGGGCAACTACTGCCGGGGCGGAGTCGCGATCTCCAGGATCATGGGCTGCCGTGGCGTGGCCGTCCTCCCGGAGGGCATGAGCCAGGAGCGCTTCGACTGGCTGGGGAACTGGGTCGTCGATCCGTCCGACATCATCCGGACGCCGGGCACGGAGAGCAACGTCAAGGAGATCTACGACAAGTGCGATGAGCTCTCCGCCGACCCGGAGAACGTGATTTTCAACCAGTTCTCCGAGGTCGGGAACCACATCGCCCACTACCTCGCGACGGGGTCGGCCCTGCTGCACGTCTTCGAGGCGATGCGCGAGACGGAGCCGAACCTCCGGCTGCGGGCCTTCACGTCCGCGACCGGATCGGCCGGCACGATCGGCGCCGGTGACTTCCTGAAGGAGAAGACGGGATCCCTGACCGTTGCCGTCGAGGCGCTGGAGTGCCCGACGATGCTCAGCAACGGGTTCGGCGAGCACAACATCCAGGGCATCGGCGACAAGCACATCCCGCTCATCCACAACGTCATGGCGACGGACGTGGCCCTCGCCATCTCCGACCGGGCAACCGACCGGCTGGGCGTGCTGTTCAACACCGAGATTGGCCGCGCGTACCTCGCCCGGCGGCAGGGGGTGCCCCAGGAGATCATCGAAGGCCTGTCGTCCCTGGGCCTGTCGAGCATCGCCAACGTGCTCGCGGCCATCAAGACCGCGAAGTACTACGACATGGGCCCCGACGACGTCATCGTGACCGTGGCGACCGACGGCGCGGCCATGTACCGCAGCGAGCGTGACCTGGCGCTGGCCAGGGACTTCGGCGGCGCGTTCGACGAGGTGGCCGCCGGGGAGGTCTTCGGCGAGCACCTGCTCGGGACAGCCACGGACCACCTGCTGGAGCTCAGCCGTGAGGACCGGGAGCGAATCTTCAACCTCGGCTATTTCACCTGGGTCGAGCAGCAGGACGTGCCCATCGAGGAGTTCCGGATCCGCAAGGACCCACGCTTCTGGACCGACATGCGCACGATCGTCAAGGATTGGGACCGCCTGATCGACGAGTTCAACGCACGGACGGGAGTCCTGGAGGCCCTGTGATCACCCCGCCACTCTCCCTCGCGAGCGCGCTCGTGTGCGCGGGGTGCGGCGCCTCGCCAGCCCCGGACGATCCCTACCCGTTCCGCTGCCCGAACGCGGGCGGGAGCGACGACGCCGACCACGTCCTCCGCCGCCGGCTTGACGTCTCGGCCCTGGGCTGGCCGGAGGCCGCCGGCGACGCCGCGACCAACCCGTACATCCGGTACCGGCGGCTCTTCCACGCATACCACCTGGCACGGGCTGGCGGGATCGCCGACGATGAGTACTGCGCGCTCGTCGACCGCCTGGACGGCCAGGTCGCACGGGTCGACGGCCACGGGTTCCTCCCCACGCCGTTCTCCCGCGCGGACGCGCTCAGCCTGCAGCTCGGGTTCGCGCCGGACGGCGGCATCTGGGTCAAGGATGAGACCGGCAACGTGTCGGGCTCGCACAAGGCCCGCCACCTGTTCGGGCTGCTGGTCTATCTCGAGGTCGTCGAGCGACTGGGCCGGGTTGACCCGGCGCATCGGCCCCACCTCGCGATCGCCAGCTGCGGGAACGCCGCCCTCGCGGCGGCCGTGATCGCGGCGGCCGGCCGGCGGGTGCTGGACGTGTTCGTCCCTGTCGACGCCGATCCCGCCGTGGTGGCCCGGCTCACCCAGCTCGGCGCACACGTGACCACCTGTCCGCGCACGCCGGGTCTCCCGGGCGACCCCACCTACCACCGCCTCCGCCGGGCGCTCGACGAGGGCGCCCTGCCGTTCACCTGCCAGGGCAACGAGAACGGCCTCGCGGTCGAGGGCGCGTTCACGCTCGGCTACGAGATTGCGGCGGCCCTGGCGAATGGTCCGGCGCTGGACCGGCTCGTGGTCCAGGTGGGCGGGGGTGCCCTCGCGAGCGCCTGCATCGAGTCGATCGGGGAGACCGTCGCCATGGGGGTGCTCTCGCGGGTGCCGCGCTTCCACGCGGTACAGACGGAGGGTGCCTGGCCGCTGCGTCGGGCCTTCGAACGGATCGCCGCGCGCCTGCCGTCCGAGGCGACGCCCGGCGACGTGCGGGAGGCGCTCTCGTACGCTGCGACCCACCGGTCGGAGTTCATGTGGCCCTGGGAGGAGGAACCCCACAGCGTGGCGCACGGGATCCTCGACGACGAGACCTACGACTGGCTCGCGGTCGTCGAAGGGATGCTCACGTCGGGGGGCAGCCCCGTCGTGGTGAGCGAGGACACTCTCGTACGGGCGAACGGGCTGGCCGGTGACGCGACCGGCATCGACGTCGACCCGACGGGCTCATCCGGGCTCGCCGGGCTGCTCGCCTTGCGGGAGCGCGGCGAGATCGGCGACCACGAACGGGTCGCCGTGCTGTTCACCGGCGTCCGCCGATGACCATGGCCCGAACCGGCATGCGAGGTCCTGCGCGGGCCTGAGCTGCCTCCGCGGGCCTCAGTCCCCCGTCGTACCCATGGGGATGCCCGGTCACCCCATGATGGCGGCGTCGGAGGGAGCGGCGTCGGGCAGCCGTGCTGCTGGGTGGACCCCTGCCATCAGCATGCCGATCTCCTCCCGGCTGGCCGTCCGCGGGTCGGCCGAGCCGATGATCGTTCCCTCGTACATCACGAGGATGCGATCCGAGAGCGTCATGACCTCGTCCAGGTCCTCGGAGATGATGATCGTCGCCGTGCCGCTGTCGCGTTGGGCGACGAGGCGCTGGTGGATGTACAGGGACGCGGCCACGTCGATCCCGCGAGTGGGCTGGGCGACCAGGAGGACCTCCGGCTGGGCCGAAAGCTCGCGCGCCATGATCAGTTTCTGGATGTTGCCGCCGGAGAGGCTCCGCGCCGGCGTCTCCAGGTTCGGTGTCTTCACGTTGAACTCGTCGACCAGCTCCTGGCAATGGCGGCGGATCGCCCGCGTGCGCAGGAACCCGAGCTGGCTGTAGGTGCTGCTGCCGTAGTCGACCAGCAGGAGGTTCTCCGCGATGCTGAAATCGGCGACCACGCCGTCGCGCATCCGTTCCTCAGGGACGTAGCCGAGTCCCGCCGACCGGATCGCGGCGGGGCCGTGTCCGGCCAGCTCCTGGTCGTTCAGCCGGATCGAGCCGCCCCGGGGGGGACGAAGCCCGGCGATCGCCTCTGCCAGCTCGCGCTGCCCGTTGCCGGCGACCCCTGCGATCCCCACGAGCTCGCCCGAGCTGACCTCGAAGCTGACGCCGCGGACGGCGTCGCCTCCGCGGTCGCTCTCGACGCGGAGATCCTTCACGACCAGCCGAGGTGAGCCGACCACGGCCCTGGGCGGATGCTCCTCGGCGGCGACCTGGTGTCCGACCATCATCTCGACGAGCCGCTCCCGGGACGCCTCGGCGGCCGGCAGCGTCCCCACGACGTGGCCGTTCCGGAGGACGGTGATCCGGTCGGACAGGTCGAGCACCTCGTGAACCTTGTGCGAGATGAAGACGAGCCCGCGGCCGTCCTTCGCCATCTGGCGCAGGACGCTGAACAGGTCTGCCACCTCGGTCGGCGTCAGGACGGCCGTCGGCTCGTCGAGGATGAGCAGCTTGACGTCGCGATAGAGCGCCTTGATGATCTCGACGCGCTGCCGCTCACCGACCGAGAGCTGCCAGATGATGGCCTGCGGGTCCACTTTCAGCCCGTACCGCTCGGAAAGCTCCACGATGCGCGCCGAGACGGTCTCGAGGCCGGTCAGCGGCCCGCGCGTCGACCGGGTGCCGAGCGCCACGTTCTCGGCGACGGTGAGCGTGTCCACCAGCATGAAGTGCTGGTGGATCATCCCGATCCCGTGATGGATCGCGCTCGAGGGCGAGCTGATGGAGACCCGCTGGCCGTCGATCCGGATCTCCCCCTCGTCGGGTCGGTAGAGCCCATAGACCACGCGCATGAGCGTGCTCTTACCGGCGCCGTTCTCGCCGAAGAGGGTGTGGACCTCTCCGGCGCGAACGTCGAAATCGACCTTGTCGTTGGCGACCACCCCGGGGAAGCGCTTCGTGATCCTGCGCATCTCCAGAATCGGGACGCCGGTCCTGCCGGACGCGTCCCCCGGGGTGGCAGCCGCCATCGTCATGGTTCTCGGTTCACCCGTCGACGATCACTGCGGAACGTTGACTGACCCCTCGGTGATCCCCTTGATCAACTCGTCGGCCTTTGCCTTCACCGCGGCGGGCAGGTTGAAACCGGGATTGAACTGGATGTTCAGGCCGCCGTTGCCCAGGGTCCCCGTGAACGTGGCACCGCCAAGCTTGCCGGACTGGATCGTGGCGAAGATCTGCTCCAGGATCGGGGCCCAGTTGTAGACCTGGCTGGACACCACCTGGCTCGGCGCAAGGGACGCCTGGGTCCACTGCGTTCCGAACCACGGGAGGTTCTTGGACTTGGCGACGCCGATGGCCCCGACGACCGCCTGGGCCGTGCCGGTCAGCACGTCGGCCTTGTTGGCCACGAACGTCGTCGCCGCGGCGGACATCAGGCTGACGTCGCTGAAGGAGCCGGTGTAGACGGGGATGCAGCTGATCGAGGCGACGACCGACTTGGCACCGGCGCAGAAGCCATCGACGTAGAGCTTGGCGTCGCCGACCGCGATCGGGCCGATGACCCCGAGCACCTTGGACGTGCTGAGAAGCGCCGCCATGGCGCCCTGGACGTAGCCGCCCTCGTTCGAGTTCACCTGGTAGGCGAACACGTTGGGCAGGTTATAGGTCGACCCCGCCGTGCCCCAGGCGAAGGAGACGTTGGGGAACTGGGGCGCCAGCTGCTGGAGGATCGACCCGTACTGGGACCCGTGGGCGATGACCAGGTTGTAGCCCTTGGAGGCGTAGTTCTGAATCACGTTCGCGGCGGTCGCGACGACGAACTGGTTGTCGGAGATCGCGATGTCCAGGTTGTACTTCGCCTTGAGGGAGTTGAGCGCCTCCACCATCGACTGCGTGAAGGCCAGGTCGTTCACGGCGCTCGGGGCGACCAGAGCCACCTTGAGGATGGGCGCGGCGGGGCTCGGGCTCGGCGCGACGGAGGCCGGTGCCGCCGGGCTCGGACTCGGGGCGATGGAGACAGCCGCGGCGGGGCTCGGGCTCGGCGCGACAGTCGGAGCGGGCGTGCTGCTGCTGGAGCACGCGCCAGCGACCAGGGCCACCACGACGGCTGCGAGGCCGAGCGAGAGCTTGCGGTCAGGATGTCGTTGCATCGTTATCTCCTCCATTGCGATCCTGGGTCTGCCTCTCCTGAGGGGCCACCTCGACGGTCATCCTTCTCGACTCACCCGTCGACGATCACTGCGGAACGTTGACTGACCCCTCGGTAATCCCCTTGATCAACTCGTCGGCCTTTGCCTTCACCGCGGCGGGCAGGTTGAAACCGGGATTGAACTGGATGTTCAGGCCGCCGTTGCCCAAGGTCAGCGTGTAGGTGGCACCGCCGAGTTTGCCGGCCTGGAGCTCGGTGAAGATCTGCTCGAGGACCGGGGACCAGTTGTAGACCTGGCTGGCGACGACGTTGCTCGGCGCAAGGGACACCTGGGACCAGTCCGTGCCGAACCACGGGAGATTGTCGGATCGGGCGATCCCGATTGCCCCGACGGCGGCCTGTGTAGTGCCTGACAGCACGTCGGCCTTGTTGGACACGAAGGTCTTGGCGGCCGTGGCATACAGGCTGACGTCGCTGTACGAACCGGTGTAGACGGGGATACAGCTGATCGAGGCCACCACGGACTTTGCCCCGGCGCAGAACCCATCCACGTAGAGCTTGTCATCCCCGACTGCGATCGGGCCGATGACCCCGAGCACCTTGGACTTGCTGAGGAGCGCCGCCATCGCGCCCTGGACATAGCCGCCCTCATTGGCATTCGCCAGGTAGGCAAAGACGTTCGGGAGATTGTACGTGGATCCCGCCGTTCCCCAGGCGAACGAGACGTTGGGGTATTGCGGTGCCAGCTGCTGGATCGTCGACCCGTACTGGGACCCGTGCGCAATGATCAGGTTGTAGCCTTGGGACGCGTAGTTCTGGATCACGTTCGCGGAGGTGGACACCACATACTGATTATCCGAAATGGCGATCTCCAGGTTGTACTGCGTCTTGAGCGAGTTGAGTGCCTCCACCATCGACTCGGTCCAGGAAAGGTCGTTCACGGCGCTCGGTGCGACCAGGGCCACCTTGAGGGCGGCGGCTGCTGCCGGGCTGGGCTCGGACGAGGCGGCTGCTGCCGGGCTCGGGCTCGGGCTCGGGGCGACAGAAGCGGCTACCGCCGGGCTCGGCGCGGACGAGGCGGGTGCCGGCGTGCTGCTGCCGGCGCATGAAACAGCGACCAGAGCCACCAGAACTGCGGGCAGGATGAGCGAAAACTTCCCGTCAAGGTGCCTTTGCATCGTTATCTCCTCCGTTGGGATCCTGGACCTGTCTGCCTCTCCTGAAGGCGGGCATTCGGCGGAACGGGCACTCGATCGCGTCAACCCTCCCTCTCGTACGGTCTGCCAAGCACGGCCGGCTGTCGGAACCGACGGGCGAGGAACAGCAGGGCCAGCACCGTGATGACTGCCGGCGCCGTCGCGGCCAGGTCGGATGCACTGAGGGGAATGATCCCGAGCGATTTCCAGGTGAGGATGACCACTCCGACGAGCCCGTACAGCAGCGCCCCGCCCATCACCCCCACCGGGCGCCACGCACCGAAATAGACGAGCGCCACGGCGATGAACCCCTCGCTCTGGGTCAGGTTGATCTGGAAGATCCCGCCGTACATGAGAAGGCTCGCCCCCGCGAGACCCGCAAACGTGCAACCCAGGATCACGGTGGACCAGCGGATCCGGGCGACACTCACGCCGAGGCTGTCGGCCGCGGCCGGGTTCTCCCCGACCGCCCGGATCTTCAGCCCGTAGGTCGTCCGGTTGAGGACAAAGGCCACGACGGGGACCAGGAGGAAGGCCAGGTACACGAGAAGGCTCTGGTTGAAGAACATCCCGCCGATCAGCGGGATCGAGTCGAGCAGCGGGATCCCGACCGGCGGCAGCGTGGCGATCGGGAGCGGCGTGCCGACCAGTTTCTGGAACAGCAGCGAGCTGAACCCGAGGCCGAAGAGGTAGACGCCGATCCCGCTGATCCCCTGTTCGGCCTTGAGCGTCACGCTGACGAACGCGGTGATCACGCCCATGAGCGTGCCGGTGGCTGTTCCCGCCAGGATCGCGAGGAGCAGGTTGCCCGTCTGCAGCTCGACGTAATAGGTGGCGAACGCCCCCAGGAGCATGATCCCGTCGACGCCGAGGTTGATGACCCCGCTGCGCTGCCCGATGGTCTCGCCGAGGGCGGCAAGGAGGAACGGCGTCGCGAGGGCGATGCCGGACGCGATCGTGGTCGTGAGGACGTCGACGGTGAAGAACTGGTTCACTGGTCGCCCCCTTCGCCGGTTGCCACGGGTGGCGCGTTGCGAGGGAGACGCGGCGGGCCGGCAGCCCGGCGGCCGGCGAGCGCCATCGACTGGGCGCGGGCGCGCCGGCGGAGGTACTCGAGCGAGACGACCAGGACCACGATCGTACCGCTGAGCGCGGTGACGAGGTCCGACGGCACGCCGGTGGCGACCTGCAGCGCCGAGCCACCCACGATCAGGCCACCGAAGAGGTATGCCGAGACGATGGTCCACAGCGGGTTGAGGCCGCCGAAGAGCGCGACGACGATGCCGTTGAACCCTGCGGAGCCCGTGAACCCGGTCAGGCTGCCGTCCGTCACCATGCGGTGGGAGATGCTGCCGAACACCAGGATCGCCCCGGCGAGCCCGCACATCGCCCCGCTCAGGGTCATCGCCAGCGTGATCGTCCGCTTGACCGGCATGCCCGCGTAGGCCGATGCGCTGCGCGAGAGCCCGACGCTCCGGATCTGGAACCCGAAGCTCGTGCGCCAGAGAAGGACGTACACGCCGATCGCGACGAGCACCGCGATCGGAACGCCCAGGTGGAGCTGCGTCCCGGTGACGAGGATGGGCAGCTGAGCGCTGGCCGGCAGCACTCTTGTCTCCGGGATGAGGCCCCCGACCGAGCTCGGTGACTGGTCGACCATCGGGCCGGCGAGCAGGTAGTTCATGACCTGGACCGCCACGAGGTTGAGCATGATGGTGCTCAGGATCTCGTTGACGTTGTACTGCGCCTTGAAGAAGCCCGGGATCGCGCCCCAGATCGCGCCGCCCAGGGCGCCCGCGAGGAGCACGAGCGGCATCAGGATGAAGCCGGGCAGGTCCGGGAACGCCAGCGCAGTCGCCGCGCTCAACAGGCCGCCGATCGCGATCTGGCCTTCGCCGCCGATGTTGAAGACGTTGGCCCGGAACGCGATGCAGATCCCCACCCCGACGAGCAGCAATGGCACGGCCTGGATCGCCGTGCTGCTCAGCGCGTAGCTCCCGCCGAACGCTCCCTCGAGGAGCGCCCGATAGCCGGTGATCGGGTTCGCGCCCAGCGCCAGCATCATGAGCGCACCGAGCAGCAGGGCGATGCCGAGGGCCGAAGGCAAGGCCAACCACGTCAGCACGAACCGAGCCCAATCCCCGCGGCCGTCTGCGAGTGTCGCCCCCGTCAGCTCGGTGGATTCACGTTCGCTCATGTCCGCCCCTGCTTCGACCGGACGAGACCATGCTTGCGCGGCGGGCCATCCAGCGACGCTGAGGTGCGCGCCTGACTGTTGCCGGCCAGCCCACGCTAGGTGTGATCGAGGTTCCCGCCCCTCGATGGCTTCCTCACGAGTGAACCGCGGCTGCGCCGGTTGACGGCACACCGTGACCTGCCCGTGCGGTGACCCGGCATCTCCGGGCGGTGTGGGCGAGCCCCGAACCGGGGCTGTAGGGGGACGAGTCGGATGGGCACCTCGGGGCAGCCCACGACTGTCGCGCCGGGATCACGCGGCAGGGGGCAGAGGAGATCTGGGACACGAGACCGGCGCCGGCGCGAGCTGTTGCATCACGAGCTGTCACTCCAGGCACCAGACGTTAGTCATCTGACATCCTCGTTCCGAGCACGCATTGTGTCACGGCCTCGCAAGCCGCTCCCCAGTGCCATTCGGCCTGTTGTGTCCCTCGCCGGCGCCGAGCCGGGCAGCACGACCGGCATCGAGGGCGGTCCCGGACCAGCGGATCCGAGTCTCGGCCAGCCATCCTCGCGTCGGCCTTGACGCACCCGCCGCGCCGACCCCTGCCCGACTGCGGCGCGCATTGAGGTCAACAGGCCGAATGGCACTGGGAGCCGGGTTGACCGGCTATGCCACAATGCGGCCCAGATGTCAGATGACTAGCGTCTGGTGCCTGGGGTGGCCGCTCCCTGATGCGACGGCTCTCGCCGGCACCGGGTTCGTGTCTCCAGATCCGGCTGCGCCCCCACCAAGAGATGAGGCTGGTGCATGGTTCGCCGTAACCTGACCCTGGCCCGGCAGGCGGCCCAGGAAGTCGTCGCGGGGATTCAGTCGGGGGCGCTGGCAGGCGATGATGGGCTTCTGCCCTCGGAGACCACGCTGAGTCAACGCATCGGCGTGAGCCGGGCGACCCTTCGCGAGGCCCTGTCGCAACTCGAGCAGGGCGGCCTCATCGTCCGTCGCCATGGGATCGGCACCTTTGTCAGCCCGCGCCACCCCCTCGTCGTGGCGGGGCTGGAGGAGCTCCAGAGCATCGAAACCCTGGCCAGGAGGATCGGGGTGGAGATCCACATGGGAGAATGCGAGATCCGGGAGCGAGCCGCCGCCCCGGGCGAGGCCGAGGCGCTCCAGATGTCCGCCGCAACCCCGGTCCTGGCCGTCGAGCGCGTCATCATGTCGGGCGGGCTTCCCATCGCCTTCCTCATCGACGTGGTCCCGACGGACGTCCTTGAGCCGAAGGAGCTGGGGGACTCGTTCGACGGTTCGATGCTCGACCTCCTGCTGCGACGGCGCGATCCACCGCTCAAGCACTCGCACACCGAGCTGTCCGCTGAGGCGGCGAGCACTGACCTGGCCCACCGGCTTCATCTTCGTGCCGGCGATCCCCTGCTCAAGTTCACCGCCCAGCTGTATGCAGAGAGTGGACGCGTCGTGGACTATTCGCTGAGCTACTTCACCCCCGGGCACTTCCGCTTCCATGTCATTCGCCGGGTGAACCAGATCGCTCCCCAGGCCGCCGAGGATCCGGCGCCGGCCGGGCGGGCGGTCGATCACGTGGAGGCGGAGCTCGTCGATGCACATTCGTAAGTCGAGGCGGACCCCCGGCCGGAGCCGGGAGGAGGTCGGACCCCCGTTCGTGGGCGTGCCGCCCCCGGTAGTCACTCCAGCTGCCGCCATGTCAACTCATCGAACAGAAAGGTGCCAGTAATGCGCAGTTTCGCAGGCCGCGACATCCTCTCCCTCAAGGACTTCAGCCGGGACGAGTATTTCCGTGTCTTCCAGGTCGCCGATGACCTCCGCCCCTTCGCGCGCGACCGCCGGAACACGGACCTGCTCAAGCACAAGACGCTTCTGACCGCCTTCTACCAGCCGAGCACCCGGACGCGGCTCTCCCACGAGGCGGCCATGCACCGCCTCGGCGGCCACGTCCTGGGCT
>Ga0315268_10006641_pt1 | contig 12289 bp, 13 predicted proteins | sample C1_top_MG_FD_204535 | JGI IMG/M metagenome (GOLD analysis project Ga0315268, IMG submission 204535) | Sediment microbial communities from Yellowstone Lake, YNP, Wyoming, USA - C1_top | ecosystem: Environmental > Aquatic > Freshwater > Lake > Sediment | place: USA: Wyoming | collected 2017-08-01 | reverse complement strand
CCAGGGCGGCCGCCGCGCCCACAGGGTTGCCCCCGAAGGTGTTTGAATGCCTTCCCTGCTTATCGAAGTCCAGCCTCGCATCTATTATCGTCGCGCCGATCGGTATCCCCGCGCCGAGCGCCTTCGCGGTGGTTATGACGTCTGGGACGACGTTGAAATGCTCGATCGCCCACAGCTTTCCGGTCCTGCCCATTCCTGCCTGAATCTCGTCATCGACGAACAGTATGCCGTACTTCTCGGCTATCCTTTTCATCATCGGCAGGAATTCCTTGGGCGGGACGACGTATCCGCCCTCTCCCTGGACCGGCTCAGCAATGATGGCCGCGACATCGCCAGGAGGCACGAATGTGTCGAAGTACACCTCTTCGAGTATCTTCGCGCACCAGAGACCGCAGCTCGGGTATTCGAGCTTGTACCTGCATCTGTAACAGTAGGCGTATGGGATGTGGTAGACTCCCGGCATGAACGGGAAGAACCCTTCCCTATGGACTGGCTTGCTCGCGGTCACGCCGAGAGAGCCGATGGTTCTCCCATGGAACGCCCCTATGAATCCGATGAACGTCTGGCGCTTGGTAGACGCTTTCGCGACCTTTATCGCGGCCTCGACGGACTCGGTGCCGCTGTTCGTGAAGAATACCTTCCGCTCCATCCTGCCAGGGACGGACGCCGCCAGCTTCTCCGCGAGCCTGACCTGCACATCGTAGTAATAATCCGTGCCTGCGATGTGGATGAACCTATCTGCCTGGTCCTTGATGGCCCGCACGACCTCGGGATGGCAGTGGCCGACATTCTGCACTCCGACGCCCGAGAACAGGTCTATTATGACGTTCCCATCGACGTCCTCGATCAGCGCGCCCCGCGCGCGCTTCGCTACTATCGGGCCGTTCTTCGTCGATGTGACGAGATATCTCGTGTCGCGCGCTATTATCTTCCTCGCGTTCGGGCCAGGAAAATCCTTCGATACCCTCGGAACTTTGTCTGCCATCGTTCCATCCTCGGGATATCGGTAGCCTCTATTCACTTAAGCAAATTCGTCTGTTACTAATTTCGTAACGCCTTGAGTTCGTAATTACTTGCGATTTTGTCATTCCCGCGTGCGAGCAGACGGCGGAGGAACAGGCATGCGTTGTTCGCCTGAACGCGGTGCTATCAAGCGCGCGTTCTACAAAAGCTTTATAAACGGAATCAATTTAAGGGAAATCCCACACCAAGGTGATAGCCTGAATTATACCCGTTTCGAGAAAGCGCGTATCATCGGTGCTAGGGCGCTGCAGATAAGCCTTGGAGCCCCGATCTTGGTGGAGATTCCGCCCGAGATGTTCGACCCGGTCGAGATCGCGATGCTGGAATTCTCGAAGAACGTCATACCGATAACGGTTCTGAGGGAGACCTGAGAGGAGTCACGATGGCAGTCGAGGATGAGTCGCAGACCGATGCCGAGTTGCTCGTGCCCGAGGACAACTACCTGACATCAGGAGTGCACATCGGGACGCAACAGAAGAGCGCGGACATGAAGGACTTCATCTTCAAGGTCAGGAACGACGGCCTTTACGTTCTGGACGTCAAGAAGACGGACGAGAGGATAAAGATCGCATCGAAGATGCTCTCCAGGTACGACCCGCAGAAGATACTCGTGGTCTCCGCCAGGCAGTACGCCCAGAAGCCCGCAAGGGTGTTCGCCAAGGCCATCGGCACGAAGGTCTTCGCTGGCCGCTTCGTCCCGGGCACGATGACGAACCCGAACCTGCCGCAGTACGTCGAGCCCGAGATACTCCTCGCGACGGACCCGACGGCGGACGAGCAGGCCCTGCATGAGGCGATCAACATCGGGATACCGATAGTCGCCCTGTGCGATGCCAACAACGAGACGAGGAACGTCGACCTGGTCATCCCCACGAACAACAAGGGCAGGCGGGCCCTGGCGATGATATACTGGCTTCTTGCGAGAGAGATCTTGAAGGCGCGTGGGACCATCCAGAGCAACGAGGACTACAGGCTGACCATAGACGACTTCGAAGCCTCCCTCTGATAGCCCGTTTCACTTCTGAGCGATGGTGTTCCAGAGATGATCTTCGACGGACCATTGCTGCCTGTAGTGCTCCTCCGGGTCCTTTGCGAGCACATACCACCAGTAGAGGACGAACAGGCCGGCCGTCAATATCGAGATGACCAGGTACAGTGCGAACGACCTCCTGTCGAGCGTCCTCACACCGAAGACAGGTGCGCACGAGTATCCGAGCTTGTACAGCGCGGAATACGCCTGCGTCATGAACTCGTGGAACCTCTTGTCGTGCCCCCAGGTCTCCTTCATGAGGAAGTAGAACATGTAGAGGCTCAGGATCATCGCGATGAAATTGAATCCCGGGATCCACATGAAGCCTATCACGAGCGCCCAGAGCAGGGCTGAGCGCCTGGGCTCCGCCGAGGAGGCCTCGCTGTGCAGCATGTTCATCGTCGCTATCTCGGATGAAACGATGCTCTCCCGCTCCGGGGAGCCCGCTGCCGCCCTAAGGAACGAGAGGATCCCCATCCGAAGGTGGGCCTCCCTCTCGAAGTGCTCGTTGTGCCTGCTCAATAATTTGTATGCCAGGACTGCGAACAGCGCGTACGAGATCATCGACCAGATCAGCGAAATGTCCGTTATCCATCCGAATCTCCGGAGCAATTCGGCATCCGTCGGAAAGTGGGACGGATTCTCTATCATCAGTGTGATGAGGTCGGAAACCTGCACGGCGATGATCGCGACGATGGCGACGAAACCGACGATGTACACGATGATCGGGAGCAGGACCCATGTCTTCGGGATGTGCTTGTCCGTGATGCTCCTAGCGTTGACGGCGCCCAGGAGCTGCTGCCTCGCCCCGTCGAGATGGAACCCCGCAGAGAGCGGCGCCATCGGCATCGTCGGTCTGCCTGGCATGCCTGTCGGAATCGAATCCATCAAGGACCCCCCATGCGGCCGAATTCGGCCGTTCTTTCTCCAAGATTGCCCGCGGTCTATTAATATATTCATCCGCGCACGGGTTCATAGCCCTGCAAAAGCTTCTTTTGCACATAACGCCTAATTCATTTGAAGGAGTTGGTGCAGTTGAGGGAGCCGGCCGTAGCAGGGCAGTTCTACCCAGGGAGGAAGAGCGAACTCGTCGAGGAGATAACGCGTTGCTTCAGGAGCCCGCTCGGGCCGGGGGATTCCGAGCCGCCCAAGGTCTCGGAGAAGCGCACGATAGTCGGAGCGGTCGCTCCTCACGCGGGATACGTCTATTCCGGGCCCGTCGCGGCACACCTGTACAGGAAGCTCTGGTCTCAGGAGATGCCTGCGACCGTCGTCATCCTCGGGCCGAACCATACGGGATACGGCGCTGGCCTGGCGGTCACCACGGAGGATTTCATGACCCCGCTCGGCGTGGTCAGGATCGACGACGAGCTCGTCGCGAAGCTGGTCGGCGATGGGATAATGAACGACTACGTCGCGCACGCCTACGAGCACTCGATCGAGGTGCAGCTGCCGTTCATGCAATACATCGGCTGGGAATCGAAGATCGTCCCGCTATGCGTCGGGATACACGAGTACGGCGAGCTGAAGGAGGCCGGCCGGCGCCTCGGCAAGGCCATCTCTGGAAGGGATGACGTCCTCGTCATCGCATCCAGCGACATGTCCCATTACGTTCCTGCCAGGACCGCCAAGGAGCTGGACGGCAAGGCGATCAACGCGATACTCTCGCTCGACAGCAAGAAGCTGTACGATACCATATTCTCGAACAACATCACGATGTGCGGGTTCGGCCCGACCATCATCATGATGGAAGCGGTCAAGGGCGCGAGGGCGACCCTGCTCAAATACGCGACCTCGGGCGACGTGCATCCGATGAGGGACGTCGTCGGATACGCGTCGATAGCCATCGAGAAGTGATCCCTCAGGCGAGCTTCAGCCTGCCCAGGACGGGCTCGAACAGCTCCCCCTTGCCCATGAGCAGGGAGAATATCTCGTCCAACCTGTCTTTGTCTATCTTCTTCTTCTGGGCGGCCGCGACGACCGCCTCGACCTCGGCCCCCTTGCCGTTCTTGTCGAGCGACTTGATTATCTGGATGACGGTCTTCTCCTCATCTTCCGAGATGTCGAGCTCTTCCAGGCTCGAGACCTCGACCTCCTCCACGTCCGTGGCCACGACGGATTCCTCGACGTCGATCTCCTTTATCTCCCCGATGCGGTTCGACGCGATCTCCCTCAGTGCCGTGACCACCAGCTCCCTGTACGATTCGAAATCGGTCCCCTTGTAGTGGCTCGCGGCAAGCATCGCCCCCTCCGCGAGCAGCCTGGGATATCCGAGCTTCCGTATCTCATCCACGGAGGGCGGGTCCATCTTCATCACCTCCGACATCAGGTCGAGCCTGCTCAGGGTCGACACGCACGTCTCGTACACCCAGAAATCCCGCAGCTTTCCGTCGCATCTTCTGACCGTCTCGGGCCTGATGCTCAGGAGCCTGATGTTCTCGTCCGGGGCGTACACGCGCGCCTTGCCGACGACAGCGACGAACTCCGGAGGCTTCAGCTCCCTTAGGACGGTCATCGTATCCGGCTGGAACTGGCCGGCAGAAAGATAGTAGCTGCCGGAAGGATCCGCGACCCTCGCCCGCATCATCGGCGATTCCTTTGTGCCGATGTTCTCGACCTCGGTCATCACTCCGACGACGACCACCCTGTTCACTTTCGCCCCGAGAGGGGTGACGACGTAGGACGGCGCCTTCTCCTCTCCCGAACTCAGGTCGAGCGTCGCGCTATTGAACTCTTTCGAGAAGATGCGCCAGGCCGGCTCCCGGATGTTCATTCGGACTCCTCCAGCTCGAGAAGCAGCTTCTCCGCCTTCTCCTTCACATCGAGGTCCGCCTGCCTCGCCTCGCGGACTATCATCATCGGTCCGTACTCGTCGACCGTGACATTGCCCGTGACCTCCACCTGCTTGGCCGTGAGCTTCTCGTCTATCAGATTCCTGATCACATCGTAGTCCATGACCTCCCTGGCCTTCTCGATGCACTCGTCGATGCTCATCTCGAGCAACGATTCCGTTATCTCCCTGTTCATCACGACCGAGAGCGCGCCCGTGCCGTCATCGAGCACGGCCTTTATCCGGAGGTCCGCGATGCCCTCGACCTTCCCATGTATCCTGCAGGTCCCCTTCTGGAGCGCGCGCTTGCACTCGGGGCACCTGAAGATGAGGCCGCTGCCTTCTTTCACCTGGAGTATCATGCCCGCGACGGTGACATCCGCCGCGCCTCCGCTCTCCGAGAGCTTCGAGACCTCGGTGAGCTTCGCGCCGGAGAGCTCCTTCGCGGTCGGATAGCCGCCCTTTATCCTGGTGATATCGGCCTTTTCGTCGAAGCTCAGCTGCGGGATGCCCTTCCAGGAGCGCACGCCCGCGCTCGATATCTTGACGACGTCGTCCTGCTTCAACCTGGCATCTCCCCAGCAGGTGAACCCTATCCTTCCCGTCTCGTCCGCGATGATCCCCGAGAATATCTCTCTCGGGCCCTTGCTGCCGGCGATTATCTTCTTCTCGACCGAGAGAATCCTTCCTGTGATCTCGACCCTGCCCGAGTCCGCCCTGATATCCCCTATCTTCGTCGGTTTCGCGGGCATCGAGGGTATCTCTCCGACGTCTATGCGCGTCGATTCGTCCTTCTTTATTCCGGTCCTCGAGCCGAAATTCAGCTGCACCTTCGATTGATACTCCGTCGTGTAGGCGTTCCTGACCGAGATGACCGAGCCTTTCTCGAGCTTGAGGTTCTCCGTCTCCCAGGCGGTGTACGGCACGACCGCGGTCTCGTCCCCGATCAGGCCGTAGCAGATCTTCTTCCGGCCGCCCCTGCTGTCTATCTCCTTCTCGTTCACGCTGAGGAGCTTGCCTACGAAGTTCACGCTCATCTCGCCCGGGCCCACGGTCGCCAGCTTTCTCTGGTTCGGCGTCGGGTACGCTTCCGATTCCCCGCCGAATCGCTTCACTAAAGTCCTCTTCGCCGTCTGCAGGTTGAGCCGGAAGACGGTGATGTACTTCTTCAGCTCGGCTGCGACTTCCTCTCTAGAAACCTTGTCCCCGACAGCCTCCATTATCTCGTCGACGTGCGGGGATAAATCCTCATCGTTCATTCGGATGCCTCCTTCGGGTCGCGTCTTGTCTGTCGTATGCGACCTGTCTGTTGCAATTGTAGCATGAGCTCCGAGGCTTTAAGGTTGTTCAATGCGGGTAGCAGAAAGTAATCCTTTCGATATCCTCCGAGAGCCTCCGGGGATCCCAGATTATCAACGCCGGCTCCCAGTCTATCCGGATCTCTTCTCCGAAGAGCCTTTCTGAAAGCTCCTCGACGCACTCCCTGTTCTGCTCCGGGGTCAGCTCGGCCTGGTATGTGAACGTCCTCTTCCCGAACGCCGCCAGAACATCCTTCCTGTCCCTTATCTCCTCGAACGGAGCGAGCGAGACATGCTTTGCCGGAGGGCAGGAGTCGCACAGTTCCGACTCGTAGGGGCCTTTCTGAGGGATCATGAATCCTTTCTCTCTCATTATCGACTTGAAGATATCGTGCGGAGTGTCGTTCCCTTTTCTTCCAGGGTCGATCGCTATGACCGCGCTGCGCGATACCCTGCATGCCTCCCTTATCGCACCCTTCCAATCTTCAAGCAGGTGGAGCACGCTCGACAGGAACGATGCGTCGAATTGCCGATCAATGAAAGGAAGGTGCGACGCATTCACCTGGAGCAGAGCCTCCAATCCCTTTTCCCCGGCCCTCAACAGCATCCTCTTCGATATGTCGATGCCGACCGCCGATACTCCCTTGCGGGTCAACGGCAGGAGGAACCTTCCGGTGCCGCAGCCGATGTCTATCACGCTTGCGCCTTGACCGAGGAGATCGAGAACAGCATCCGCGGTCGCGTCTATCAGTCTCGGGTCGAAGCTCCTGGTTGCATCGAACTCGTCCGCTATCCTGTCGAAATCGAAGCTCATCGATACCTTCGGCTGACTGATGGAGAAGGCGGGATAAAAGGATTTGAGGAGTCGCTCACTGCGTGAACGTCTCGCCCTTCGGGTACTTGTCCTTCAGGTGCTTGAGTATTATGTCCCTCTCGCGCCTCAGGTGGCTCTCGTACCAGGTTTTCACGATGTCCGCGAGCACGTCGTGAAGCTTCTGCATGTTGACCGCGTCCGCGGGCGAGTCGAAGAGCACGTACTGGCTGAATATCCTCTTCCAGCCGGCGTACTTGTAGTAGTGCTCGCCTTCGCAGAACTCGAAGACCATCCTGACGTGCACCTTGTTGTCGACCGCGTAGTACCAGACCTTTATGGAGTCTCCGACCCTCCCCTGGTCCTGAGTCCTGTCGGTCAGGGATACATGGTTCAGGGATGCGAAGTCGAAGTCCTCCTTCAGCTTCCAGACGTTCGGGAACTCCTCGAAATGCGCGAATGAGGAGTATTCGGGCTCTATGGTGAGGTGGACGTTTATCTTGTTGAACCTGACCCAGATCTTCCAGAAATCCTCGATGAGCGTCCTGTTGAGCTCCGCTCTCTGAGTCGTCTGCTCGGTGACCTCTTTCATGATATCAAGCGTCTTCTTCTCAAGCTCTTCGTCGAGTTCGGCGAACCAATCGCCGCTCTTTCCCTCAGTCTTGGCCATTGCGCATCCCGATTGGTGATGAAGTTACCAGAATAAATAGCTTATGTAATTATTCCGAGCGGATTTTAATTATCTGGCTAACGCCCGATTGTCGCATCGCAGGCAGAGGTGAAACCTTCCGCGGTGCGCGCACCGCAGAAGAAACTTGAAGTATCGAGCGCCCGATTCAGAAACCCAAGGATTCAATGGGGTTCCTTGAAGATCTGATGGCGTTCCTGGAGCAGAACCAGGCAGACCCGGTCGTCTATCTCCTGATACTGTTCGTCTTCTCAGTCTTGGTCGCTGTGGTGTTGCCGATACCGATCGAGATAGCGCTCATTTGGAACCCATCAGTGCCGTATGTGCTGAAGGCGGCCGTCCTCGGCGCGGGCAAAGGGGTCGGGAGCCTCGCCGTGTTCGCCTTGGGATTGAAGGTCGAGCCGGTCGTCCGCAAATGGTCGAAATACCGGACGTTCAAGGTGATCCTCGACAAGTGCGAGGCTTTCGTGGCGAGATACGGCTACGTCGCGCTCTATGTCATACTCTCGATCCCTCTTATGACGGATACGATCCCGATCTATCTGTTCTCGATCTTCAACAAGGAGGGCACGGCGATGGAGTGGAGGCTGTTCGGGCTCGTGAACTTCTTCGCGGGGATCACCCGGGCGGCGATCCTCTGGTTACTCTTCGCAGCCTTCGGAATCAACCTGTTCGGATAGGATGTTCGACGCGTTGCTTATCGCAAACTTTTTCTGCATATTGAGTCGTAGGGTGGCCGGTACTTCCAATGCAGAGAGGCGGGTTATCGGATGCCGATGGAGAGGACGAGATCAGCCTCGACAAGGAGCTCATCTTCGTCGCGAAGCTGCACGAGACGCTCGTGAACAACTTCGAGGTCTCTCCCGTGTCGATCCGCCTCAGGAAGGATTCGGAACTCGGGTTCGCCGACGGTGAGTTCGTTCTCGAGTACGACCTCGGGTTCGGCGAGATGCTCACCATTTACATGAGGCGCGAGGGCGGGGAGATGCTCATCTCTATCGAGTCTGGGGATAAGAGAATGGACTATCCCGTTCCCTTGGACATGTACATCGATGACGACTTCATGCCGGTCCCGGACGAGGAGTTCGTCGCGCTCGTTCAGGACTGGTTCGAATGATTCGCTTTCGTCATCTCGCGCGCAAGTCCTGCGACAGGAATCTGCGCCCCTTCTGAGTCAGCACGTAGAGCACCCTCGCCCTGCGCTTCGGGGAGCTTTCGACCCCGCCTTTCCTTATCAGGTCCGCCGACTCAAGCTCGGACAGGTGCTGGTACACGCTCACCACGGAGATGTCTATCCCCTTCTCCTCCCTGAGCCTCTTCCAGATGCCGTATCCGTAATCGTCCCTCGACCGGAGGAGCTCGAGTATGGATTCCTTGGTCCTCCCGAGGTCGAGCATCTCGATCCTCCGCTGCATGCGCACGGCGGTCCTCCTCGAGCCCGCGACCTTTCGCATGGTGCGCGGGGAGGCGATCGGCTCCTTCAGCCCGGTGCCAGTGATGACGCACACGACCTTCTCGCTCCTGTCTATCTCTCCTGCATCGAGCAGGTTTCTCAGTCCCGCAATGGTCGCCGCCGCGGAGGGCTCCGCGAATATCCCCTCCGCGCGCGCGAGCAGCTGCACGGAATCGATTATCTCCCTCTCATCGACCGCGATCGCCGTCCCGCCGCTCTTCCTGACCGCGCCAAGCACGCTGTCCGTCAGGTGCGGGTGGTGTATCGCGATCTCCCTTGCAAGAGATACCCTCTCATCGGTACGCGCGGTCCGCCTCTTCTTCCCGAGGGCGTCGACGATGGGCGCGCAGCCCGCTATCTGCACGCCGGTCATCTTCGTCCTCGATGCGTCCATGACGTCGAGTTCCTCGAGCTCCCTCAGGGCCTTCCAGATCATCGTCAGATGCGCCCCGCTGCCGATCGATAGAACGATCCTATCGGGAGCTGAGAAACCGGATTGCTCCGCGATCTCGAATCCCGACGTCTTTATCCCCTCCAGGAAGAACGGGCTTTGGCTCGTTATGCAATGCCTCTCCTTTTGGAGCGCGAGCAGCCTCTCCTCGGCCTCCTCCTGGTCACTCACCTGGATTATCCTAGCGCCGTACGCGACTATCTGATACAGCTTGCCGATGTCCGTCCCCGGCGGGAGTATCGCCTCGGACTGCATGCCCGCCCTCGCCGCATATGCTGCGACCGAGGCCGCAAGGTTCCCGGAGAACGCGCATGAGACGGACGAGTGTCCGAGGTTCCTCGCTTGCGTGATCTCCACGGCCGTCCCCCTGTCGACGAACGACCCTGTGGGGTTCGTCGTCTCGTTCTTCAGGAACAGCTTTCCCATGCCCAGGATTTCGCCGAGTCTTTCGGACCTGAGGAGAGTCGTTCCGCCCTCGCCCAACGTGACCGGATACTCCTTTGTGGATACGGGAAGCAGGCGGGAGTACCGCCAAACGCCCGCCCCGGAGAATAGATTCTCCCGTGGCAGCTCCCGCAATCTGTCGAGGTCGTATTTCGCGAGCAGGATGCCCCCGCACCTCACGCATGTCCCCATAGGGCTGATCCTGAGCGCGCGCTCTCCGCATCCTGAGCATCTGATATCTGCTTCGCTCTTGTGAGCCGATTTCATATCTAGGTGCGTCGAACGTCTCGGCCTATATATAGGCCTTGCTTCCGCTCCGCCGGGCCGACTGTCCCAGAAGCGGACATCGCGGGGGGCTTAGCAGAAGAAGTTTTAAGTCAGAAAACCTGATTTGCGAGTAATGGTCTCAAAGGACAAGATACGCCATATTTTGGAATCGTACGATACGTCCAAAATAACCATCGCCACCGGTTGCAGCCACTCTTCGCTTCAGATTTTCCACGGAGCGAGACAGGAGGGCCTCAGGACGTTGGGTATATCCGTCCAGCAGAAGACGAAGATGTACGACGCCTTTCCGCTCGGGAAGCCCGACGAGTTCCTCTACGTCGACAGCTACGCGCAGCTGCTCGACATGACGGACGAGCTGATATCGAGGAACGCCATAGTCGTGCCGCACGGGTCGTTCGTCGAGTACATGACCCCCTCGGTTTTCGAGGCCTGGGAGGTCCCGACCTTCGGCAACAGGTTCGTGCTGGAATGGGAATCCGACCGGGAGAAGGAGCGCGAGTGGCTCATCTCGGCCGGCATAAAGATGCCCCGGCTGATAGACGACGCGCAGAAGATCGACAGGCCTGTCCTCGTGAAGTACCACGGGGCAAAGGGCGGCAGGGGCTTCTTCATCGCGAAAGACTACCCCGAGTTCAAGATGGGGATAGACCATACCAAGAAGTATCACATCCAGGAATACATCCTGGGGACCAGATACTACATCCATTTCTTCTATTCCCCGCTGAAGGAGCAAGGGTATAAGCTCAGCAAGGGGGTTCTCGAGCTTCTCTCCATGGACAGACGCGATGAGTCGAACATCGACGAGATGTACAAGCTCGGGTCGGTCGAGGAGCTGAAGCGGCACGGGTTCTTCCCCACGTTCGTCGTCACAGGGAACGTCCCGATAGTCGCCCGGGAATCGCTCCTCCCGAAGTTCTTCGAGGTGGGCGAGCGCGTCATCGAGAGCTCGTTCGATCGCTTCGGAGGGCTGATAGGCCCGTTCTGCGTCGAGAGCATCGTCACCGATCAGCTCGATGTCGTCGTGTTCGAGGTCTCCGCGAGGATTGTCGCGGGCACCAACCCGTTCGTTTCCGGCTCGGCATACTCGGACCTGATTCAGCCAGGCCTATCGACCGGCAGGCGGATAGCCCAGGAGATCAAGCTCGGCATCGAGAAGGGGCTCCTCCATGAAGTCATCTCGTGACGGGCGCGAGAGGTTCGTGTTCGTTCTCGGGGAATCCGAGCTCGAACTGGTCCCGGGCGAAATCGCCACGCACAGCTCCGTCATCGCGAGTGCGAAGAATCGCAAGAAGCGCCCGTCAAACCTGTTGCTCGACGCGAGCTATCATCATTCGGCCATGAGTTCGCTCGAGGACGGGGAGCGTCGCGGCCGACCGGACCTCGTGCATTTCTTCCTGATGCTCTGCCTCGATTCCAGGCTGAACCAGATAGGAGAGCTGAAGACGATCGTGCACACGAGGAACGACGAGCGGATAGTCGTCTCGCGAGATACTCGTCTCCCGCCGAGCTATCATAGGTTCGTCGGCCTCATGGAGAGCCTGTTCCAGAACGGGGCCGTCCCATCGAAGGAAACCCCTTTGCTGACGATCGAGAAGGGCTGGACCCTCAGAGACGTGATAGGCTCGGAGAAATGCGACAGGATCGTGCTCCTCGATTCCGAAGGCGCGCAGGTCGAGCCGGGGATATTCCTGCGCTCGAAGAGATCCGAAAGAACGGCGGTGATCATCGGCGGATTCCCGAGCGGGCAGCTCAGGAGCGACCTTTCCGGCCTGGAGGCCGAGAAGCTATCGTTCGGGAAGGAGATGCTGAAGGTTTGGACGGTGACTTCCGAGATGCTGGTGGCGGCGCACGGCTCTATCACAGCACCTTGAGTATCTCGTCCCTCTGAGAGAATCTGAGCGGCTGTCTCTTCCCATCGCGGACGAGCTTCAAGCCGTATCCCTTGTTCTTTATCACGCCTATCTCCGAGCCCC
>Ga0315268_10006640_pt1 | contig 12289 bp, 12 predicted proteins | sample C1_top_MG_FD_204535 | JGI IMG/M metagenome (GOLD analysis project Ga0315268, IMG submission 204535) | Sediment microbial communities from Yellowstone Lake, YNP, Wyoming, USA - C1_top | ecosystem: Environmental > Aquatic > Freshwater > Lake > Sediment | place: USA: Wyoming | collected 2017-08-01 | reverse complement strand
GCGAACCACACGGCGCCGGGCAAGCCCCAGCACGTGCGAGGCCAGGTTGCGCGCGTGCACCCACGGTACGATCAAAAAGCGCGAGTTGCACACCACCAGATGCAGGTGCTCGGCGCGCACCGCATCGTTCCACCCGATCCATCGATCGCGTGCCGCCACCCGCCGTGCCGCCGCGCTGAAGCCCAGCGCTCCCAACAATCCATAACGCTCACTCCCGATCAGGTAGCGCTGCTGCGCTCCGACCAGCGGCGTGTGCCCCAGGTAATGATAGCCCGCAATCAGATCATTCCACAGACTCGCAAGATCCCGGTCCGCTCTCGCGCTCACGCCCACCAGCTCAATCTTGCCGAGATCCTCAAGTTCGCATCGCAGCTGCCGATCGTCGATTCCCTCCCAGTGCTGTGCCGGCATCTGGCTGCGCACGCAGGTGCGGCGCCCCGGAAGTACCAACTCCCCGCGCTCTTCGAGTTTCAGCAGCGCCAGCCGACATGCCATCTCCCGCAGCTGCCCGTTCGGTGCTCGCCAGTTCATCCACCGGCACACCTCGCGCGACAGCTCCGTACGTGTCAGCTCATTATCCTTCTCGATCCGCACGCGGATCTCTCTGATCACTGCCGCCGGAAATGCCAACCCGGCCGCTTCCATCACCATCGCCACGCATCTCGTCTAGCAAATCCATGTTGCCGTGTTCAGCACGGATCTGTGGGACACCATCAGGTGTCTAGAGGGGGAGATGTGTCAGATGTTCAGTCACCCGCAGAGAGGCATTCTGTCGTCTACGACCAGGACGTTCCAGGTTGGTCCACTCTCATCATTGGCCGACGACGTCCACCACGACCGGGTTGCCGAACGTCTTGTCGGCTTTTCGCGCGCCACAGCCACGGTCGCGGATCTTCCCGTCGGGATAGGGATCGAGGACCGCGGGCGGCGTGACCGTGCGGGGGCACACGTCGTCTTCCGGATGGGCATCGCCGTCGCCGATCGCGCGGTGGTCGACGCGGGCGCTGAATCGATAGTCATCCTGGTCGGGCGTGTCCTTCGTGGTTTTCGCGGGATTGTTCGCGCACGTGAACGTCACGTCGAAGACGACGCTCAACGCCTTCTTCGACTTGAGCACGATCGGCAGCTTCTTCTGCACCGCCGCCGCGCGGAGGATCGGCACCGGTGCGGGGCATGCGCCCAGCGATTCCACCGTGACGTGGACGAGGCCGTCCAGCGCCGCGAGGTCCGGGATGGTCTCGGCGTGCGCAGAGCGGTTCTGGATCTTGGCCGTGATCGGTTTGATCTGAACCGGCTTCTTCGCGGTGAGCTTCACTTTTCGGGGTACGGCCAGCTTCGTCACCGCGAGGTCGCTCGCGCCAGCGCCTCCACATGAACGGCCTATTCGCCGGTTCTTGGTTTACGTAACGCCCGTATGGGGGTCTCCACTTAACCGGAGCCGCTCGACTCGACCGTTCTCCACGGGCGGTTCGCTGGAGGCCACTCCAGGCTCGGCGGGTGCCCGCACGCGCGCGGCGGCGTCGGCGGTACTTTCCGGGGCCGCCGAGTCGCGATGATGTCGTGGTAGCGCACCGGGTCGTGGGCAGGAGAACGGTTGAGCCGAACGGCTCCGGTTAAGTGGAGACCCCAGCGCCCGTTATCCGACGTGCGTCCCTTCTTGGATCGGCAGGGACGCTGTATCCGGCGATGATGGTGGGCGCCGCGGGCGGCATCATTGCCGTGGCCAACGTGGTGCCCGAGGTGTGCGTGACGCTGTGGGAGCTCGTGCGCGCCGAAAGACACGACGAGGCGCGGGTGCTGCAACACGAGCTGACGCCGCTGGCCCAGGCGGTGACGCGTGGCTACGGCATCCCGGGCCTCAAAGTGGCGATGGAGCTCGCGGGCTACGTGGGCGGCGATGTGCGTGGACCGCTGCGCCCGGCGAAGCCCGAAGCCCGCGAGGTGCTGCGCGCGCTCTACGACGAACTGCGCGGATTCCATGATTCCGTTGCCCACGTCTTAACTCGGACGAAGAGGATGATGCCCCCCGCTTGCGCTGCCCCGCTTTCGCGCGGCGTGAGCGCGTTGACTCACGCTGTCGTCGTCGCGCCTTCACGCCGGAATGGTCGCCACAGACCGCCTTCCGTGAAGCAGCCCCACCCCCACCGCAGCCAACGGAGCAGCGCCTGCGCCAGCCACAGCGCCCAGGCGAGCATCGCGAGGCGATACACCATCAGCGGCACCGACAGCACCCAGGCGCGCGGCAGCGTGTCGCCGACGATGTCCTGATACCAGCGCAGCTGCCGCGCGGTCGAGCCGTTGCCGGCGATCTGCATCTCCGGCAGACCGAGCAGCCCTTGCTGGATCGACCACACCAGACCGGCGAGCGCCACCGCAGTCCACAGTCCGAGCAGCACCTGGAACGCGTCGAAGGCACGACAGCTGAGCCCGGCGCCGTGCTGTTGTCGCCAGCCGAGCACCAGCAACCATCCCGCGACGATCATCGCCACCCAGATCTGTACCTGTGTCAGACCGATGCCGAGCAGGAACCACTGATGAGTGCGGAGCGGCGTCAGGTGCACGCGGCCGAGCCCGATCGCCGCCAGCAGCAGCACCGCCAGCAAGCTCCAGAACAACACCGCCGGCCCCAGCTGCGGCCCGCTGAGGAACAGAGTCCAACGGTCGGCCGGCATCGCGATCTGGATCTCGGCGTTCACGCTCGCGGTGCCCATGCCGATCTGCGGCGACGTGAACCAGCGCAGAACGCCGCCGCGCTGCCGCCAGGTGAGCTGCACGGCTTGCTTGCCTGGCGCGAGCGGTAGCGTGATCGCGTGCCGTTCCTGACGAATGGGTTGCGGCACACCATTGATGGTCACCGACTGGAGCTCGGCGCCATCCGGGAGCGTCAGGCTGTGCTGGCCACCGCGGCTACTGCGAGCGTTGAAGGCGAGCGTGACGTCGGTCGTGCGCAGCCCGGGCGTGACGCTCAGCACGCTGTTGTCGATCGTCAACGTCTGCCCCGCCACACCCGCCGGCCGACTGAGCGCGAGAGTCACCGTCTCACCCGGCCACGGCTGCCACTCGCGGATCCGCAGTCCCGCCGGCGCACCCGTCTGGATGACGGGAATCCCGGTCGCTGTAACGTGCCAGATGGGGCTGGCGTCGAGTCGCCACACCTCGGTGAATGACAGCGACTCCGGCGCGCGCAGCTCGAGACTCGCGGTTTCGGGCAGGATCGACTGCCAGGACACCTCGGCGGCCTGCGGCGCGATGTTCACCAGCGCCTTGCCCTCGGTGACGCGCACGCCGGCGCTGGTCACCGACTCTCCGGGGAGCAGTGGGATCTCCAGCACCACCGCCGCGCCCTCCGGGGTGAGTCGCTCCACCGTCGTCTCCACTTGCCACGTGAGCCCGAGGTGCAGCTGCCGGGTGACGCGCGCGAACGGCGGCAGCGTGCCGGGCTGCAGTGCGGCACTCGCCGCATCGCCCTCGGCACGGACGCGCGTGAGCTGCAGACTGTCGTCCGCTACCCCGTCTTCGTGCAGGCCATCCAAGCGCCAGCCTTCGACGCGTGCGTCGACCCGGTGCGGCTTGAACGGCAGCGGGAGCTGCACCGTATCGCGATCGGGCAGTGCGCCGTCGATGAGCACGATGTGCCGGCCGGGAGCCAGCTGCACCCACAGCAGCCCGTCGGCGGCGCGCCGCAGGCCACCCGCAGGTTGCTCATCGACGAGCACCGTCGCCGGAAGCCAATGCGCCGCGTTGCCGAGCAGCGGGATCGCGGTGTCGGCGGCGCTGTCGACCTCCAGACGTGCACGCAGCGCAGTGCGCGTGATCTCGATGCGCATGCGCGGGACGGCGGCGCAGTCGGGATGACAGTCGGGCGGTTCGAGCAGGCGCGTACGCAACTCGTTCAGCAGCTCGGGTGACGGCATGTCCGCCCGTGCGGTCGCTGCCGTTGCGCCGAGCACGCAGGCTAGCAACAGCGCGGCACGCGCACTCCCGACGACGGCGCCGAGCGCCTGCGCACGCAGCACGATGACGACCAGCGCGGCCAGCAAGAGCGTTCGCAGGCTGGCAAGCACGAAGTTGACGCGCGGCGACAACAGCAGCAGATGGACGCGTTGCGCGCCCTCGACCGGTCCCCGCCAGCGCATCGACACGGCATTCCATTGCCAGGCCGGCAGACCCGGTCCCGTTTGCACGACCGCCTTGGGGTCCAGCTCGTGCTGGTACGGCAGGTCTTCCTCGAGGCGCTTGTGGAAGACCATCCCCTGCCTGGCCTCGGCAGCGAGGCTTTCGAGAGCAGGCTTTGCCGTCGACGCCAGACGGCCTTGCACGGTGCCGCCGACGGGCAACCCAACCGGTGCTTCGAGCGCCGGGTACATCGCCAACCGGACCTGGCGCACCATGAACGGCACCGCGATGAGTACCAGGACCGTCATCGTCAGGAGCCGCGCAAGCTTGACGAGCTGCGACAGGCGTCCCGCCGGGAGCACCCGCACCAGGGCTTCGGTCGCCAGCAGCCCGAGCCAGATCACTTGCGGCGCATCCGTCTCGGTGTACGTGAGCGTCAGCGTGACCAACGCCAGCACGCCGGCGACCCACCCCAACAGCCGGGCAGCGGCCATGGCGACGATGAGCACCACGAAGAGATCGAGCAGTGTCCAGGTCGAGACCCAGGTCGGGCCGACGTCGTCGACGCCGGTGGCGTGCAGCAGGCGCCAGCCGGGCGGCAGCCGCAGCTCGGCGGTGACTTGCTGGAAGTCGTGATCCCAATTGACCGCGGGGAACGCAGTGACGGCACCCTCCAGCCGGCTGTCGGCGTCGAGCTGTACGGTGCCCTGACGCAGCTCGACGCCAACGGCGGTCGCGTCGGCGAGGCGCGTGATGAATTGGTCCTGGCCGCCGATGGCCACGCGGCCGAGGACCGCGGGTGACGCCATCTCCAGACGCCAGTGGCGGCTCATCGTGCCGGTGATCTGATCGTGCAGCGTGAAACCGCCGCCGTCGAAGTCGAGCCACCAGGTGCGTTGGAGGTTCAACTGATCGGCTGTCGGATCGGCGTCGCCGCGCTGCTTCTCCACCAGCGCCATGGTGTCACCCTGACGCATCCGATAGGCGGGCAGCTGCCTCCAGTCGGGCGGCAGCTCGGTCTGCTGCGGATCGATCGCCGTGACGCCCTGCACGGTCACGAGGCGCAACTGGCTGCGCGCCTCGAACACCCACACCTCCTCCTCATCCCACACACCGTCGGGGTCGGGCAGCGTGAGGGCGTTCACTGGGCCGTCGTGGCGCGCCGTCAGCTCGATGGTCCAATCACCCGGCCGCAGCTGCACGCGCAGGTGGCCGTCCGGCTCGACGCGGGCCGGCAGCGGGCTCTCCAGAGACATCGGGATGAACTTCTCGGGCAGCGCCGTGCCGAGCACCATCTCGCGGCCGCCGCCGGAGACGCGCAGCTCGATGCGCGTCATGACCCGCAACGGAATGTCGTCGACCACGCGGCGATGGACGACGACGTCGAGGCGGTTCTCCTCATGCTCCGTGACCTCGTGTGCCTGCAGCCACAGTCGTCCCTGCACGTCGCGATTCGGAAACGCCACGCGTTGACCGCGAATGGTCAGCTCCAGCAGCCCGGTTGCCGGTGGCACCAGCAGCAACTCCGGCAGCGCGTCCCACTCGAACGTCCCGGTGATCGTGTGCAGGCCGCTGAGCACGCGCCCGCGCGGCGCACCCTTGACCTGCGTGAGCGTCGTCGGCTGGCCGTCGACCCGGACCTCTTGTGGCCACAGCCGTTCGTCGCCCGGCAGCGGCACCCAGCCGTCGCGGTGCACCAGCCATTGCTGCGTGAAACGGCCGCCGTGCTCGGCGAGGTCGAGCGAGAGTCGCGATGGCCACATGCACTGACGCTCCGCACCACCGACCAGAAACGGGCAGCGCGCCTCCTCATGCCCGTGCAGCACCCACGCGGCCCACGGCCGCAGCGGCTCCGGCAGCTCCGGTGCCGTGGGCGCAGCAGGCGCGCTGCGGTTGCATAGCACGGCGATGCCGAACGCGATGCACATCCAGATGCGCGCACGTCTCATCATGATGGCCCCCAACGACTCGGTGAACCCTATGTCGTTGTGGGTCGCGACGCTACAGCTACGTCAGAGTGAGCTCGGGCGTCACTGCGGCCGGCTGAACGCGGATGCAGTCGTCTCTCGCATCGAAGGTGACCTTCGAGGTCGCCAGGCGCGGCTTGTCCAGCGAACAGGGCGTTGTCATCCTGTGCCCGCCTCCCATAATCTGCGGCTTCATGGGGAAACTCGTGGGCGCCGTCGGGACCGCACGGGCGATGGGCCGGAAGCCCGCGGCGCCCGAGAAGACACGGGCGAGCATCGCCCTGGCTCGGCGACGATCATCCACTACGTCGTCACGGAGCCCCACGCCTACACGGTCACCGGGTTCCTGAAGACCTTCGGCGCCGAGCTCAAGGGACACTTCCGGACCCAGCACTACGTCATGCTGCAGCGCAACCTGCTCTACACCGCTCTCACGCGCGGGCGGCGCGTCGTCGTCCTGGTCGGGAGCAAGCGGGCGCTCGCCATCGCGGTCGCCAACAACCGCATCGAGGCCCGCTGCACACGGCTCGCGGAGCGCCTCGTGGCGCAGCGAGCGAGAGCGGGGGCGAGCGGGACTGCCAGGGATTGACCGCCATCATCCGGGCGGTGTGGGTGACCCAGCAGCTCCGGGACGCCACGGCGTGGGGCGAGGGGCCTCGCTTCCTGATCAGGGACAACGACGACAAGTTCGGCGGCCGTCACGATGGGCCAGAGGGCAAGCCAGACCAGCCACTCTACGGCGGGCGACCGATTTCATGGCGCTCGCAGCTCGAAGGCCGGCCGCAATCCGTGACAAGATCTAACTCCGGCCAATCCGCTCTTCGCTCAAGCCACCTCAATCTCACAGCTCAGTGTCGGCGTGAAGGCGAGCGAGTTCGTAATAAGGCATGTCTTCTCCGCCTTCTCGAGAAGGCGCCGCGCCCTGTCGGCGTCGGTGCCCGGCGGAACCGTGAGCCGGGCTCGTAGCGCCATCTGTGTAAAGCGCGTGACGCCTTCGACACGCTCGAGTTGCCCTTCCGTGGCACACCGCAGCGCCGTCCACGAGAGGTTCGAAGCACGGGCGATGGCACGGAAGGTCAGAATAAAGCAGTCCGCCACCGCCGCGACGAACAGGGTCTCGGGAGACCACCGATCGCCGGGGCCGTCGAACTGAGGAGGGGGCGCAGTTTGCAACGGCGGCAAACCCGCTGCGGACAAGCTGACGTCCCCCGTGGCTCGTGCGGTTGCATCTACGACGTAGTGGTGCGGGTAGGCTTCCGTGGTTCTCCCTTCCTTGCAGCACCAACCGTACGCCAAATCGGGGCCAAAGCCCATCCGCCAGCGTTGGGCTGCCCGGTGAGAGAGGCCAAGGTCGACTCCCGATCCCTTGCCTTGGTAAGGGGGTGGCTGATCTGATAGCTGCGCAGCGTGAGAGTCAGCTGCTGTAACCCAATCTCCCTGCCGTCCGTCTAGTAGGAGCAAACGAGATCCTGGATATGGAAGCCGTCCCCAAAACGACCCGCAATAGGCCTTCTACGCTCGACCCCGGAGCTCTCGCACGGCTGCGCAACGACCTCGTGCGTTTTCTTACCCGCCGGACCGGCGGTGACGCGGCGCTTGCCGAAGACCTGGCCCAAGAGTCGATGGTGCACATCCTTAGGGCGTTGCCGCAGTTTCGTGGCGGCGCAACGCTGCACACATGGGCACGGCGGATCGCCGTCAACGTCTGGCGCGATCACATGCGCCGGCAGGCTGCCAGCCCCGTCGAACGCGCCGCAACTGGCGACGCCTTTTCCGTGGCCGCGCTTCTCGATGCCTTGACACCGGGGAAACCGGCTCTTGATCCCAAACTCACACGTGACCAGAAGGCAACCCACAATTGCTTGCTCGAGGCCGTCCGTCAGCTGCCGCTCGACCGCCGGAGGGTTGTCCTGCTGCACGATTTTGCGGAAATGCCGCTCGATGAGGTCGCCAAAGCACTCGATTGCTCGGTGGGCGCAGCCAAGGTCCGACTGCACCGTGCGCGCCGCCAACTCGCTGCGATTTGCCGGGCTGAGTGTGAATGCGACACCGGACCCGAGGGCACTCTGTTGTGCTCCCCCAAGGTTGCGTCGCGGCGTTCTGCCGATACGGCGCCGGCAGCCAGGTCGGCACGAAAAGAAAAGGAGAGGAGATGACCATGGACCTGTATCTCGAGCCGAAGACCCAGCTGTTGGTGGCCATTGGCGCGGCTGCTGCCGCCAAGTGCCAGAATTGCTTCGCCACGCTTTACGGGGCGGCCAACAAGGTCGGTGCAACCGACAAAGAGATCGCTGCGGCGGTCGCAATCGCAGCAAAAGTAACGGCGAAGTCGCATGAGTTCATGGCGACCTTCATCGAGGAAACGACCAAGGGCAAGGTGCCGGCGGGGGAAACGAGCGATGCAGCTGCTAGTCTCGGTTGCTGCGGCTGATTGTCACCCACTGCGAGCGTGGCTCCGCACGACGGCCGCGATGTGAGGACTTGCCATGAACAGGGCAACGAGGTTGCTTGACCACACGATGATTGTGCTTGCGGTCACTTTCGGTGTTGGATCGGTGGGCTTGATGGCAGCGACCGGGTCGCTCACGTTGATCAGGTTGAACTTCTCGGAACCGGGAGTGCTGTTCTGGGATGCGGCCTTGTCATTCGCTTTCTTCCTGCAGCATAGCGGCATGGTACGCAGACCGTTCCGCGCCGGCCTGGCTGGCGTCATCGCGCCGCGTTACGAGGGGGCCATATACGCCATCGCTTCTGGGATCGTTCTGACGCTGGTCGTGGTGCTCTGGCAGCGATCCCAGACCTCCTTGCTTGTCCTTCACGGCTCTCAGCTCTGGATAGCTCGGGCCTGTTCGTTCTTGGCGATCGTGATCTTCGCCTGGAGTGCACGAGCGCTCCGATCATTTGATCCTCTCGGTGTTGGTCCGATCCGAGTACACCTTGGCGGACGCCCGGAGCGACCGTCGTCCTTTGTGGTCCGCGGGCCATATCGGTGGGTGCGCCACCCGCTGTACTCCTGCGTCATCGTCTTGATCTGGTCGAACCCTACGCTGACGGTGGATCGCCTCCTGTTCAACGTGCTCTGGACCGCTTGGATCTGTGTTGGAGCCGTTCTTGAGGAGACAGATCTGGTGAGCGAGATAGGTGACGCCTACCGAGAGTACCGTCGGGCGGTCCCCATGCTCATCCCGTGGCGCGGGCCCGTGGCACTGCGCACACCAGATCGGTACTGTCACGGCTTGCCATAGCCGCTTTGGCCGTCAGCGCCTGCCCGCCCTCAATCGAACTGCATCTCACGCGCGTCGTTCGCGACGCGCAACGGCGCGCCGGTCGCACTCCTGATATCGTCCACACTCACACCCGGCACGGTTTCGCGGAGCAGAAAGCCATCGGCATCGATGTCGATCCAGGCCAAGTCCGTGACGACGGACTTGACGCAGCCGAGCGCCGTCGGCGGGTAGCTGAGACGCTCGACGAGCTTGGAGCGGCCGCTACGCTCGCAGTGGTGGCAGATGGCGATCACCCGTGCGCCGCCGGCAGCCATGTCCATGGCGCCGCCGATGCCGCCGCTGCCGCTGGGCGTGCTCCAGTTCGCCGGGTCCCCGTTTTGCGACACCTCGAAGGCGCCGAGGATCGTCGTCGACACCCGCCCAGTACGCGCCATGGCGAAGGAGACCGTGGACTCGAAATACGATATCTCAGGCAGCGCGGTAACGAGCTGACTGCTGGCGGTGTAGAGTTAAGGTACGGTGTGATCCGCTGTAGGGGCCGAACACAGAGGAGCAGAACATGCCGGTCGCCAACTACCAGACGTATTGTCGGATGCTGGATGTGGCCCGCGAGAAGCGGTTTGCTTATCCGGCGATCAATGTGACCTCGCTCACGACGGCGAATGCCGTGCTGCGAGGTCTGGCGGAAAGCAAGAGCGACGGGATCATCCAGATCTCAACCGGCGGTGGAGCCTTCGCCTCCGGCTCGTCCGTCAAGGACATGGCCCTCGGCGCAATGTCCATCGCCGAGCACGTTCATCGCGCCGCCGAGCGCTACCCGGTCTACGTCGCCCTCGTCACTGATCACTGCCTGGCCGGCAAGCTCGACCAGTTCGTCATGCCGCTGGTGGAAGAGACCGAACGACGCCGGGCGGCGGGGCGGCCGAATCTCTTCAGCGGCCATATGTTCGACGGCAGCGACCTTCCCCTGCGGGAGAACCTCGACATCGCGGTCAAACTGCTCGATCGGTGGGTGGATAGTCCGGATGAACGGCCTATTCGCCGGTTCTTGGTTTACGTAACGCCCGTCTGGGGTCTCCACTTAACCGGGCTAATGTTTGCTATGCTCTCGCCCCAGCAGGCGGCGCACGAAGCGCACGATCGCCGTCCATAGAACCTGCAGGATCAACGGCACGATGCGAATGGCCTGCTGCTCCTTCGGAGAGACCGGCCTCATGGCCGCGCCGGTCGCGGCGCCGGCCGTTGCCGTGGCGGTGCCGGCGGCCGGTTCGAGATGCGCCTTGGCTGCGGCGACGAATTGCAGAAACAGCTGGTGGGAAACGCCTTGGATCATCCCGCGGCCGACCTGCATGATGCGGCCGGTGAGATCGACGGTCGCTTCCGCCACGACCTCGGTCTGCCCGTCGGGGAGCGCGCGGAAACTGCTCGACATCGATCCCTTGGCCGTGCCGCCGCTGGTCTCCCGTCCTTCGGCGACGATCGTGATCGCGCGCCGCTCCTCGTCGACCACCGTGAGCTGCACGCGGCCCTTGTAGCGGGTTGTGATCGCACCGACCTTCACCTTGACGTTGCCGAGGAAGGTGCGCTCGTCGACGACCTCCTCGAGCTCCGCGCCGGGCATGCACGCGGCGACGCTTCGCGGGTCCATCATGAATCGCCACACGGCATCGATGGGGGCCCGCACCTGAAACGTCTCCCGGATGTCGATCGCCACGCTCAGCCCCTCATCGTCGCCGTCCCCACGGCGTCAACGGCGCGCTCGTAGTCGTCCACGTCGTCGATGTCGGTGGGTGGCTGGTCTTCACACGCGACCTCCAGCACCCACTCCGGATGCGCCGCGAGCAGCACCCGCGCCCCCTGATCGCCGCCGAGCCGCTCCACCTCGGGCCAGAGCCGCCGCGCCAGGAAAACCGGATGTCCGGGAATACGGTCGCCGCCCTGACCGCGCCACACGGGCCGCGCCGCCGGTGCGTCGCCGGCAAGGAAGGCCTCCGCCACGCGATCGATCAGCGCGCGTGTGACCTGCGGCTGATCGCCGAGCAGCACCACCGCTGCGGTCGCACGCGCGTCGGCCGCGCCGAGACCGATCCTGAGCGACGCGCTCTGGCCCTCGGCCGGCTCCGGATTCACCACCACGCGGACCGGAAGCCGCACCGGCAGCGTAATGGCCGCACCGATCTCCTCGGCCGCGTGTCCGAGCACCAGCACGATCTCGTCGAGACACGCTGCGGCGGCCGCGTCCACGACGTGCTGCAGGAGCGGTCGGCCAGCGAACGGAAGGAGCTGTTTCGGGCGGCCCATCCGCGTGGAGACACCGGCGGCGAGGATGACGCCGGAGAGGAAGGTCCTCGCGTCGCTCACACGCGGGCCTCTCGCCTGGCTCCTCGCGTCGCTCACGCGCGGACCTCCCATCTGGCCCCCCACGTCGCTCGCGCGCCCGTCTCCCGTGTGGGCGAGCGGCCGTGCTTCCCGCCCGTAACGGACGGCCTGCATCTCGGCCAGGATGGCGACGGCGACCTCCTCGGGCGCGCGGCCGCCGAGGTCGAGGCCGATCGGCGCGCGGATGCGCGCGAGATCCGCGTCGGCGAGACCCTGGCGTGCGAGCGCGGCCTTGCGCCGCTCGTGCGTGCCCCGGCTCCCTAGGGCGCCGATGTAGCGCGCGTCGGAACGGAGCGCGCGCGCCAGGGCGGGATAGTCGAACTTGGGATCGTGAGTGAGGGTCAGGACATAGGACGATGCGTCCAGCCCGGCCTCGTCCAAGACCTCGACGGGATGCACACAGCAGAGCGCGTCCGCATCGGGAAAGCGCTCGCGTGAGGCGTACGCGGCGCGGGCGTCGATGACGGTGACGTGGAAGCCGAGCTGCTTCGCCATGCGGCAGAGCGCGATCGCGGTGTGGGTGGCCCCCACGATGAAGAGGCGCAGCGGCCTGGGAAACGCTTCGATGTAGACGGTGGCGTCCCCGGCGCCGCGCGGGAC
>Ga0315268_10006639_pt1 | contig 12291 bp, 11 predicted proteins | sample C1_top_MG_FD_204535 | JGI IMG/M metagenome (GOLD analysis project Ga0315268, IMG submission 204535) | Sediment microbial communities from Yellowstone Lake, YNP, Wyoming, USA - C1_top | ecosystem: Environmental > Aquatic > Freshwater > Lake > Sediment | place: USA: Wyoming | collected 2017-08-01 | reverse complement strand
GTCTTTACTGGAGAGAAGTTTATGACAGATGATTTAAAGAAAACTGGTACCACTATTCTAGGTATGGTATGTAAAGATGGTGTTGTCATTGCGACAGAGCGAAGGGCTACCATGGGTGGACTCATTGCTCATAAGGCGACAAAGAAACTGTTTCAAATTGATGATCATCTCGCGCTTGCAACTGCAGGACTGGTAGGTGATCTTCAGGTTCTTTCTCGATATTTAAGTGCAGAGACGAAATTATATAGCCTAAAACGAGATGCGGAAATGTCGGTGCATAGTGCTGCAACACTCTTGTCCAATATCCTGAATTCCCGAAAATTCGCTCCGTATTATGTCCAGTTAATTCTTGGCGGATGGGATTCTGCAGGTGGGCATGTGTATTCATTAGATGCAGCTGGCGGTTCTATTCCTGATAAATATACCGCGGGTGGTTCTGGATCACCCTATGCGTTTGGTGTTCTAGAGGACCAATATCGAGATGATATGACCGTAAATGACGGTATTGAACTTGCTCTTAGGGCGGTTACTGCTGCGATGAATCGCGATTCAGCCTCAGGAAACGGAGCTGATGTGGCAGTGATCACGGAGAAAGAATTTAAGATGATTCCTGAAGAAGAAATTAAAAAACGTTTACAAAAAATGGGGAAGTAAAAGCTTAATATTCTCAGAGAAATCTTCTAAGATAAAAAAGAATATAAAGTTCGTTTTACAAACTTTCAAAAAGGTAGAAAATGACTGTTGATGATGTTTTAACAGAAATACGAGGCAAGATTCGAAGTTCCATACCTGCAAGTGTTGACATCTCTGAAGTAGAATTCGAAGGGGCTCTTCTTGTTATTTATACAAAGACGCCTGATAAATTTGCCAATAACAAGGATTTAATTAAGAATATGGCAAAGACTCTCCAGAAACGGATTGTGGTTCGTCCTGATCCGACAGTTCTCACCGATATTGATATTGCGGAAAAGAAAATACGGCAAATTATCCCCAAAGAAGCAGAAATAACAAATATCTATTTTCAACCTGATGTCGGTGAAGTCACGATTGAGGCATTGAAACCTGGTGCTGCGATTGGGCGTGAAGGTCAATTGTTGAATGAGATACGCAGGAAGATTAACTGGGCTCCTAGTATTGTTCGAGCGCCACCGATTCAATCAAAAACCGTGCAGGAGATTCGAGGATATCTCCGTTCAATGAGTGATGAACGGAAAGAAATTCTACGCAGGATAGGACGGAAGATTCACCGTGGTGCCTCAACAGGGGAAAAATATGTTCGTATGATCGCCCTTGGTGGGTACCGAGAAGTTGGCCGATCATGCACGATGTTGCATACTCAGGATAGTAAAGTGTTGATCGACTGTGGTATTGATGTATCTTCGGAGAATAACGGATCACCCTATATTCATTTACCTGAAGTACTCCCCTTAGAGAAGATTGATGCGGTCGTCATCACGCACGCGCACCTTGACCATTGTGGGCTAGTTCCAATATTGTACAAATATGGATATGAAGGTCCAATTTATTGTACTCCACCTACCAGAGATCTTATGACGTTGTTGCAGATGGATTACATTAAGGTTGCTGCATCTGACGGTAAGAAAGTCCCATACTCCTCTGAAAATATTCGTAATGTCATTAAAAATTGTATCGTAATGGGGTATGGGGACACAACCGATATTACTCCTGATATTCGACTCACATTTCATAACGCTGGCCATATCCTTGGCTCGTCTATCTGTCATTTCCACATTGGAGATGGATTATACAATATAGCGTTCTCCGGTGATATTAAGTTTGAACGAACATGGTTGTTTAATCCTGCGGTAAACCATTTTCCTCGAGCTGAGGCTCTCATAATTGAATCCACCTATGGAGGGCATGATGATTTCCAACCCAGTCGGAAAGAGGCGACAGATCGGTTAAAGGATATTATTCGAACCTCGATGAAGAAGAAAGGAAAAGTACTTGTTCCTGTGTTCGCTGTGGGGCGGAGCCAGGAAGTCATGATTGTCCTAGAAAATCTTGTAAAAATGAAAGAAATCCCGGAAATTCCTGTATACCTTGATGGAATGATCTGGGAAGCTACTGCTATCCATACCGCATATCCAGAATATTTGAATAATAAACTAAGAACGCAGATTTTCCAGCAAGGAGATAATCCCTTGCTATCTGAGATTTTCAAACGCGTTGATAGTGGTGAGATGCGAGAAAAAATTCTTGCTGAAAAAGACCCTTGCGTAATACTAGCTACCAGTGGTATGATGAATGGCGGTCCGGTTTTAGAGTACTTTAAACACTGGTCAGGGGAAAATAAAAATACATTAGTATTCGTCGGATATCAGGCAGAAGGCACCATCGGCCAGAGGATTCAACGAGGCGCAAAGGAAATCCCAATGAATATTGGAGGAAATCTCGTTAGTCTCCCTGTTGAAATGAGTGTGGAGACATGTGATGGTTTCTCCGGGCATAGTGACCGTAGACAACTCGTAGGTTTCATTAATAATATGTCACCCCGTCCTGAACGCGTTATATTTGGTCATGGTGAAGAATCAAAATGTCTTGATCTGTCATCGACTATTCATAAACGACTGAACATGAATACTGCGGCTCCCTTGAACCTCGAAGCTATTCGCTTTGTCTAATCAATATATAATTCGAATAAAGGTTTCATACAACATTTTTTCAAGTAAGAAGAAAAAATAAGTTATTTCGGGTTATAACCTTCGCAGTACACAATCCCATAAATATTGTAATGAACTGAACGATCTGTCGGCTCGCTCTGATGTCGGGTTATTATTTTTCCATCATGCATCGCCTTGTAAATATCCTTATAATATATGCACCATGTTCCATAAGTGTCATCAGGTTCGAATATGTAATTAGTGCATTTTCCGCATAATGATTTGCTTATTTCTTGTTCATCGATTGTTGTCATCATAATAACAAATAATATAATGGGATAATAATTTTTGGATATCATGAAAGAATTTGGAGAATCATTCACACAGTTTTAACGAATGTTTTTATGCGAATCGGTGATATTTTCATTTTTCTGCGCTGTTAGTTATTCATTCTGAACCATTTTTATGCGCTTACTATAGTGATACTATTGATGATTATATCATTAACTGGCCAGTCCTTCATAAAGAAATATTTTGTCATTGTGTCCACCTCAGCTATTGCACGAACAACGTCAATACCTTCTACAACTCTACCGAACGCAGCATATCCATTGGGATTGGGATTAGAACTATTATAATCGAGCGGTGGTTGAGCTCCATCATCAATAAAAAATTGGCTCGTCGCACTGTTCGGGTCACTTGTTCGTGCCATACCAATAGTTCCATCGAGAAAATGAACATCAGGGTTTATTTCAAGATCAATAGGGCTATAAAGGCTAATTTTTTGAGTCCCGTTTGAATAGTATCTGCCACCTTGAATCACAAAATTATTAACAACTCGATGAAACACAAGACCGTTGTAAAACCCATCGTTTGCGAGTTTGATGAAATTCGCTGTGGTGATCGGCATTTTATTTTCATAGAGTTCGACTATTATTGTACCCATAGTTGTGTTCATAACTGCTAGACTATTGGTATTGATCGGTAAGACTACATTAAAACCTCCAATCAAGAAATGTTTCTCAAGTATTATTCCATTATATTCATTTGAGAATGTAATCGGTTCTCGAGCCGTATAGTGAAAAAATTGAGTTGGTTCGAGAAAAATAATCCTTAGATTGACAGCTTCAATCGTAACGTAATCGTCTTCGGCAGTCACATTTTGGATCCTACCGAAAAGAAACGCGCTCTTCAATAGATAATCAATTAAACAGTTATCTTTTGTCCTATCTGGGATGGTCAGATTAACAGTCTTAACCGAAAATGCAGGTATTAAAAATACACTATTTAGTATCATTGTTATTACGAATTGATTCTTGAGCTTCGTTTTTCTCATGTTATTATTCCTCCCCCTGTTAAAACAGGTTACGAGTTAATATCTTCTTATTTCATTTAAATGTTTGGGAAAGATAAAAATTCACAACAGCAGAAAAAGAACGAAGATTAACCCTTCTCTATGTTTATTGGCATTTTAAATAAATGCTCCTGAATGCAGCACTGACACTGTAATAATTCCAATAAGAGTCAGTAGTATAGCTGTATAACCCAATATTTCATAGATTACAGGCATTCCTTCTTGGATATTTTTTGTCATAGCACATCCCATTTTGACATCAGGGATATAATTTATAATTACAGCGGTGTAGGTGCTTATGCATATCAAAAAGTTGCGCTTTCAAATGTCAGCTGTTCCAATTAAGACAAACATTAGATAAATAAATTTTTATTGGAATTGATAATAAAAAATTAAATGTAGTAGTAAGCTCACGAATGGATATAACCCTTATCCATTAAGTTTCATACTAGGATTCGAACATTGAAATACCTTTATAGTATTGTAGTATTTATCTGTTAAAAGAGTGTTAAAAACCAGTTTCCTCGAATCGTGTTTTATACGGACATAGCAAACGATTTAACACCAAAAAATCAAAAACCCCCATAAAACGAATATACCAGGCCCCACGATAATACAAATTATTATATGATTAATAAGGTTTATACTAAAAATTGACAGACTTTTTACTTATGCTTTTGTCTGAATCAATGGTAAAAGAAAAAAAGAGGCATTCGTACTACCCCCGTAGATGCCATAGTAGTGGAAATGCATTGGGATGCCGCTGGAATAATTGTTCCCAGAAGATAAGAAGTGGTTTATTGTACGATTTTGGCATCGTCACATCAAGTGTCCCCCAGTTGCTCATTAAATCATAAGAATCTTTCGCTTGGCATTTAATGGTCAAAACGCCTATGTTCGAAAATGTATGGCTAACAATCATCGCTTGACCTGAATCATATGGGCCAATCCAATTTGTAATAGGAGACCCGTCATCCCAGTCAATTCGATAATAGACATCGTCTCCATTAGGGTCGATTGCGACAAAATTATAGTAATATGAAACTCCTACTTTTCCACTTGCAGAGCCATTAATAACGGGTAGACTAGGGGGCATACTCGCGCTTGTGCTAAAGGTGAACCACCCCCTTGTATATTGACCGCTGCCGATAGGATCAGTTGCATTGACCCAAACTTTGTACGTAGTTGAATTTGTCACAGTGAGTCCAAGTGATTTTGTCCCATTCAATGCATTAGTTCCACTGCTAGTTAGTCCGTTGCTGCATTTGATAATCCAAGAAAAAGCATCACCTTCAGGATCGTTAATCGGAATGCTCCAATTAAAATTTTGAGGGTTATTAGTTGAACCATTGATTGGAATAGGTGTTCCAAAGGTTGGTGGAAGGTTTCCAGGTCCACTCTCACGAGCATTCAACATTTTACCTCTTAATGTCGACTGATATGATTTCTCTATATTCTGTGCAGTAGATGGAAGGATACAGATCTCGAGAAAAATGAGAATGATACCAACCATTAAACATTTTCCTATCAAAGAATTTTTAGCCATTGCTTTTTCCCCTTTGTACAATTATATAGTTCTTTTCTTCTATAAAAATATATCCTTAGAAACAGAAATATTAACACATTTTTTGTTTGATCACTTAAGAAAAATAAAAGGTAGATTAAACGAGTTTTGCCTCATTTCGTCCTATCAGAAAAACGGCAAGATAGGTTGGAACCACTTGTTCACCTTTGCTCAGGTTGAAGCTCTGATTATTCATATCAAGCGATATCGGTTGATCCATTAGAATACGAACAGGGTCTCCAGGTAGCACAACTGCGTCTCTCAATGGATCAAATTCTTTCAAATTATTCACTGGGATTCGTACGACCTTTAACCCGGTCTTTCCATGTAGCGAAGATGGTAAACGAATAAGTCGTTTCACATCACAAGTAACCGGTTCATCAGTTTCCCCTGCACTTAATGATACCGCAGTTCTTCGGAGAGCGCTATTTAAGAAAAACTTACGTATGGTCTTAGATTGATCAAGCAATCCAGTTTTTATCCGATTCACCCGCTCGTCAGAGAGCTCCTGCGCTAGTCGTTCAGCTTCGTGCTTACTCACACCATACTCTCGCAATTTTTTCTCTTGGTCATCGCTTTTTTTAATTTCATCAACAAGTTCAATGATTCCCCGGCTAATTCTCCCTTTCCATCCATCCTGATCAGGTGCCGGCATCTTCAAGGTTTTCCCGCTAGCAAATGAGTGGTTTCCAAAGTTTTTTCTCCCTGTAACTTGTTCATGGAAGATAATAGAATCCTGCAGATCACGCCCAGTAATGTAATCAACGATCTCCCTTCGTTCATTACTATCCAGATCTAAAACCACCGGATCCTTCACATGACAATGATATCCTCTTCCCCCGCTAAAATATAGTTCTATATCTTTTTCTTTAAATCCGAAATCGCCAAGTAAAAATTCCTCAATCAATTTAATAAATTCTTTTTTCACTTCGACAAGTGACTCAACGTATCCCATTGTTTTTGCGTTTGGAAGATGATCAGAATCCAAATCAAAGATTAGCTCAGCACCCATCCAGCTTTTCTCCACCATCTTTGCTGCATCGGGATGCTGGTAATACGCAGATGAATAGTAGGCATGTTGTGGAACCCGTTCCACAAGAAAATTCCAGAATATCTCTCGTTTCTCAAAACCCAGGTGTCGCACCATACCTTTTCCACCAAAGAATAAAAATGCAAATTCCCTGCGTCCAAAACGATCTGGGAGCTCGATTTTATTTGATTCGTAATACGTCTGAAAGGAGTTTTTCAGGAATTCTAATGATCTTTGAGTTGCAGGATCGTCTCCCATGATGAACAATCAAAATATCCTACTGGTGTATAATCTTTATCCACCTGAGGAGATAAAGTTTTATTAACAGTAGACGTTACCCTGTGATATGGGTAGTATTATTGAAGATGAACTGTTCTCGTCATCTGTGATTAAAGACCTTCATGCGCTTGATTTTGATTACGTTCCAGCGGAGTTACCTCATAGAACTGAATCGCTTAAAAAACTTGCTCAGATGTTTAAACCACTTCTTACGAACATCGCACAGAATGCGTTTATCAGAGGACCGGTAGGAACAGGGAAAACCGCAATGACGAAGCATTTCTGTCAGTCACTTGTTCAGATCGCACGAAAACAAGGAACGATAATCGAATACATCCATATCAACTGTCGGAAACGGTCCACCGATGCGATGGTTCTTCTTGGTGTTCTGACACATTTTGATTCACGGTTCCCAGATCGGGGGTTCTCGGTACAAGAAATGTTGCAGATCCTTCGTACACACCTGCAACGAAAAGAAGCACAACTCCTTCTTGTACTCGATGAGGTAGATGCGTTGTTGAAAAAAAGCGGGCCAAATCTTATTTATGATTTCACACGGTTTAACGATGAAACCGTGAATATAAAAAATCCTGTATCTGTTATCATGATTTCACAGAAGGATGTCTTCTCCGAACTAGACACCGCAGCACTCAGCACGTTTAAACGGAGTAACGTGATCGTCTTGGAGAAATATACCCGTGATGAGCTTTGTGATATCGTACGGCAGCGTGTGGGTCTTGCGTTTCACACAAACACGGTTCTTAGTGAGAGTGTTGATCTCATCGCTGATATCGCCAGTGAGTATGGTGATGCACGATTTTCTATTGAATTGCTATGGAAAGCAGGGATATATGCTGATGAGAAGCATGAAAAACAGGTGGTACCTGAGCATGTACGTGCTGCCAAAGCAGAAACCTATTCGGTGGTTACTGAATCGAAATTGAAGAATCTAGGAAGGCATCAATTGCTTACATTATTGTCGGTTGCAAAACGACTGCAGAAGGATGGTACTGCATATGCGAATACCGGTGAAGTGGAAAAAACCTATGCGATCACCTGTGAGGAATATAACGAGGAAACTAGAGCGCATACGATGTTTTGGAACTATTTGAAAGATATTGAACAAGCTGGGTTTATTCGAGTGAAGCTCTCGGGAAAAGGTCAGCTTGGGTCCTCGCAGCTTATTTCACTTCCTGATATCCCTGCTGAGGTGTTGCGGAGTAAGTTAGAGAGCCTTCTCGCATAGTCTAGTAAGAGGGCAGGTATGGCATTGTGGTTTTTTTTTCCTGCAGTTGTTTTTTGCGAGTTTTACGAGAAGTGCATGAAGTTCTTTGTATGCTGATACTAGATCTTTTTTAAGGATTGTTTGTTGAAGCTTTTTTTCAAAAAAGTACTTGATATCATCGTAAGAATCGTTCAATACTTGAAACGGTATTCTTTTACAGATACGTTTCGTATACACATCCACTACAAAGGTCGGATGATTTCCTGCGTATAAGAGTATGGAATCGGCTGTTTCTGGGCCAATCCCCTGCAAGGAAAGTAACTCGTGGCGGATTTCTGTTAAATCTCGTGAAAAAAACTTCTGAAGATCGTCTTGATATTTCTTATGTAAATAGGCGGCTAAGAGCTTGAGACGTCGTGTTTTTTGGTTGAAGAATCCGGAGGATTGTATCATGATTTTAAGGTTTTTTTCATTTATACGAACGATGGAGTTGTTGGATAATACCTTGTGTTCCTTGAGGTTTGTTAATGCTTTTTCAACATTCGTCCAAGCAGTGTTCTGGGTGAGGATTGCTCCGACTATGATTTCAAACCGGGGATCACTTTTCTGTTTTCGATGATAGTTTTTATCAATTGGCCACCAATGTTGGTATCCAAAATTATTTAGTAATAAGTCGTAGAGGATCTTTGGTGAGATCGCCATTTTAGCTCTTCCTATGACTTAGATTTAAAGGGATTTTCCGACAATACCAAGAATTTCTGCTGATTTTTCCATAGCATTTCGCAGGAGTTCATCCAATTCAGCAGTAACCTTTTGGGCATACTCTGTATCCTTGATAGAACAGAGATTTATTCGGACATTCAACATCGCAGCCTGTAAACCTGATTGTGCCATCAAAGCTGAAACCGCTGCATCGCTAATTGAGTTTTTGTTCCCTTTCTCTGCAAGAATACGTGCGAAATCAAGAATTTGCATGCATTTTCGTGCTGTCTCTAAAGGCACGTTTGCTGCATGTTTAAAGGCATCCTGCAATTCGAGTTGTCTGTGCTCTTTTTGATCTACTGTTTCTTTTGACATTTTTCGTGCTTCCATGACTTTATTGAATGCCTCTGTGTCCTTGTCAATAAGCTCGGTTAGTTCTTTTCTCAATTCTTCAGTTTGTTGTAAGATTTCAACTATCTCCTCTTGTGCTGATTCGTAACCTTGTTTTCCTCGTGTGAGGTTACAGACCATCGATGAGAGCGCAGCACCCAACGCACCCGATAACGCAGCGACACTCCCGCCACCCGGTGCTGGGCTGCTTGAAGCAAGCTCATCTAGAAACATTTTCATGTTCATTTTCACTAGTTTCGTCATATTACTCACTTTTTTATTTCTAAAAGTCTTTTTTCTAGGACCTGATCAACGGTGAATTTCTCAAGTCGAAGGTAATGATTCGAGACATCAACCAATGCTTCTAGCGGTACTAGTCCAACAATCTCGCTGCCGATCACTGAAACGCCATGTCGTTTCGCCTCATTTTTTATGGTTTCAAATACCCGAAAGATCGACGTTTTTTGGTAGTTCGTAAGATTCATCGATACCTGAACGATACCTCGATCTTTGATTTCGAATCCCTTTGCTTTCACATAACGATAACCGCCACTACTATATCGTACGACTTTGGCAATCTCATCTGCTATCTTGATATCGGTCGTCCCAAGGTTGATATTGAATGCGATAAGGAAAAACCGTGCTCCTACTGCGGTTGCTCCAGCGGTTGGATGCATCTTATTTGGGCCATAGTCTGGGACTTTGTCAGGGTTCTTTCCTATTTCTGTTTTGAGTCCTTCGTATTCGCCTCGTCGTATATCAGCGAGGTTTCGCCGGTCCTCTCGTTTCGCAGCTTCTTCATAGAGAAAACAGGGGACTTTCGTTTTTTCAGAGAACTCTTTTGCAAACTCATTGGCAAGCTGAACACATTCTCCCATGCCGACTTCTGTGATGGGAATAAAAGGAACCACGTCGATTGATCCCATTCGAGGGTGTTCTCCTTTGTGTTTATTCATATCAATAAGTTCAACACATTTGAGTGCTATCTCGAGTGCAACTTCTTTCACTGCCTCTGGAGAACCGATTAGAGTGACATCGGTGCGATTATGATCAGCATCTGGAGTATAATCAAGTAAAGTGATGTCTTTATTTTTTTTGATTAAATTACGGATTGTCTCAATTGTATCTTTGTTTTTTCCCTCACTAAAATTCGGTACGCATTCTATCAATCTTGCCATAGGGATTCACCGTAAACCTTAATCGGGAGTCCCTCATTTAACTATTTGGGGATATGGTATGGAATCTGTTGATCTCCTCATCACTAATGCAAGCGAACTGTTGACGTTAAAAGGACCAAAAAAACCTAGAACAAGGAAACTGATGAAGAGACTTTCCATTATTACGAACGGATCGATTGCTATTAGGAACGGTCTGATTGTTGATGTGGGGTGTAATCTTCGATATAAATCAGATAAAATCATAGATGCTTCTAGGAAACTTGTGATGCCTGGGTTTGTTGATCCCCATACACATGTGGTGTTCGCAGGATCTCGTGAGTTTGAGTTGGATATGAAGCTTGCTGGTGTTCCATATATGGAGATTCTGCAGCGTGGTGGCGGGATATTTCATACTGTTAATGAGACGCGGAAAGCTTCTCCAACACGGTTGTTGCAACAGAGCAAGAAACGTCTTGATACTATGCTTTCATATGGGACTACTTCTTGTGAAGCAAAAACTGGGTATGGTCTCGATGTTCAAACTGAGATAAAGATGTTGAAAGTTCAGAAGAAACTTCAGGAAAGTCATCCGATGGATTTGGTTTCGACGTTCTTAGGTGCGCATGCGGTACCAAAGAATCAGCGAGCGACTGAGTACATGCGAACGGTAATTACAGAGATGATTCCAAAAATAAAGAATCTAGCGCGATTCTGTGACGTGTTTTGTGAAAAAGGGGTTTTTACAGTTGCTCAATCAAAAAAAATCCTTGAGACTGGGAAACAATATGGTCTTATCCCGAAGATTCATGCGGATGAGATTGTCGATACGGGGGGTGCATATCTCGCAGCAGAGGTTAGTGCGATTAGTGCAGATCATTTGTTGATGTCATCTCAGACTGGTTTAAGAGCTATGGCTCAGAAGGGTGTAATCGGGGTGCTTCTGCCGGGAACTCCCTTTTGTTCGATGATGATGCGATATGCACCAGCAAGACAGATTATCGATTGTGGTGTTCCGGTCGCATTAGGAACTGATTTGAATCCGAATTGTTGGACAGAAAGCATGCAATTAATAATTCAGCTTGCCTGTTTGAAGATGCAGATGACCCCTGCAGAAGCGGTGACCGCGGCAACATTTAATGCAGCATGCGCTATTGGGCTTCAGGATCAGATTGGGAGTCTTGAGATCGGAAAACAGGCTGATTGTATAATTCTTGATTGTCCGAAGCATCAGTTCCTTCCCTATCATTTTGGAGTAAACCTAGTCGAAACCGTGGTGAAAAAAGGTTGTTTGCTTTAAATTTTTTTATTTTTCATATCACAACTCTAATATATAGATTCGATAATAATTATTCATTGAGCAATATTTAAAAGCGAAGATTCGTAGGGCTTTATGAGTTCTAGATTCATAGGTGTTATAGTTGTTGTAGGTTTTCTTCTATTCCCTTTGTTTTCGATAAATATTACCGTAGCAAAGGATCAGTGGTGGAACAACCAATGGTCGTTTCGCCAGGAGCTCGTGCTTCACTTCAATACAAGTTCAGATTTAGCGGCTTTCCAACCTATCGATACGACAATCATATTTAATAATCCTTGTTGGGCACGCGATGAAATGCACCATTCAATTCGTCTGATTTATCAAGATGATATAGAACTTGAATCTCAGATATATAGCCTCGTGTATAGCGACAACAACCATATTGTGTCATGCAACCTCGTGTTTCTAACACCAAAAGAGGTAAATGAAAATGAAAAGTTTTACGTATATTATGATGAATCGGAGACTGCTTCCCCGCAATATCCTGATCATGTATCTATCGAAGATTCTTCTTATTTCTATGAACCTATCTCAGGATACCCCTTGCAATCCCAGTATTATAAAATCTCTCAGCAAGAATCAATTATCTATGCAGTGGCACAGCAAGGACAGTTTCTCTGGTATAGTACTTCGCAGTACGTGACAAAGTTA
>Ga0315268_10006638_pt1 | contig 12293 bp, 14 predicted proteins | sample C1_top_MG_FD_204535 | JGI IMG/M metagenome (GOLD analysis project Ga0315268, IMG submission 204535) | Sediment microbial communities from Yellowstone Lake, YNP, Wyoming, USA - C1_top | ecosystem: Environmental > Aquatic > Freshwater > Lake > Sediment | place: USA: Wyoming | collected 2017-08-01 | reverse complement strand
AACCCTGGTCGGCTTCGGCACCTTCAGTTCCTCCAAGCGCGCCGCGCGGGAAGGCAGGAATCCCCAGACTGGCGCCAAGCTCAAGATTGCGGCGACCACGGTTCCCAAGTTCAAGGCTGGGGCGACGTTCAAGACCGCCGTCGCTGGAAAGAAAGCAGCAGCCAAGAAAAAATAAGCTATTTGCCCCACCGGAAACGACGAACGAGGCTGCCGAGTGCAGCCTCGTTCATTTTTGTGGCAGCGATCCTGCCGAGACGGCAGGCCGGCGCAACTTATGGGTTCGCGGTTTGTCGACGATTTGGATGACTGGGTTGGTTTCTAAGTCTCGTCGCCTCATCGCATCGTACTCCTGGAGAATTTCACACTATGGAAGCGGCCCGTGATTTTTTCGTTCGACTCAACCACGACTATCTGCTTGTCCACAAGACCAAGGAAGATCTGTTCTGGGACACTTACATGGCGATCAGCGACGATCACGCCGCCTTCGCCCGTGCCGAGCAGGCGTTCAAGGCTTTCATCGCCGACCCGGCCAGGCTGACCGAGGTACGCAGCCACCTGACCCGCCTGGAGCGGATGCCGGACAGCGAGGCCAAGCGCGTGCTTAGGCATGGCCTGCGGGGCTGGCTGGCACTGTTTGAATGCAACATCCTGGATAACGAAACCGCCCGTCATCACATGCGCGAGCTGATCGAGATGGAAGCCGGGCTGTTTGCCCGGCGGCGCGAGTACGCAATGTCGCACATCAACGAGCGGGGCGAGCGCGAAGAAGCATCTCTCGGCACGCTCAGCACCAATATGGGCACCAATCCGAACGAGGCGGCGCGCAAAAGTTCACACGATGCCTTGCTCGACCTGGAGCGCTGGGTGCTGGATCAGGGCTTTCTCGACATCGTCAGGAAACGCAACCAGTTGGCGCAATCGCTCGGTTACCCTGACTATTTCGCTTACAAGGTGCGCAAGAACGAACAGATGAGCCCCGAGCAGCTGTTCGGAATCCTGGACGATTTCGAAACGCGCACGCGCGCCGCCAATCAGCGCACGCTGGCCAAGCTGGCCGGCGACAAGGGCGAGAATGCGCTCCAGCCCCACAATCTGCGCTACCACATGAGCGGCGACATCACCCGCCGGCTCGATCCCTATCTGCCGTTTGCCCGTGGGCTGGAACGCTGGATAAAGAGTTTTCGCCGCCTGGGTATTCGTTACCGCGGCGCATTGATGCAGCTCGACTTGCTGGAGCGCCAGGGCAAGTACCAGAACGGCTTCTGTCATGGCCCCATCCCCAGTTTCATCGACGAGCAGGGCCAGTGGGTGGCGGGGCAGATCAATTTCACCGCCGAAGCCAAACCCGACCAGGTGGGCAGCGGTGCGCGGGCGATCAAGACGCTGTTTCACGAAGGCGGGCACGCGGCGCATTTCGCCAACGTCACCCAAAATTCACCATGTTTCTCGCAGGAATTCGCGCCGACATCGATGGCCTATGCCGAGACCCAATCCATGTTCTGCGACAGCCTGCTCGACGATGCCGACTGGCTCAAGCGCTACGCCAGCAACAGCGCGGGCGAGCCGCTGCCGGATGAGCTGATACGGGTCAAGATCGAAACCACCCAGCCTTTCCGCGCCTACGCCGAGCGCTCGATTCTGGTCGTGCCATATTTCGAGTCGGAACTCTACCGGATGAGCGACGCGGAGCTTACGCCGGCGGCGGTTCTGGCGCTGGCGCGCCGCAGTGAGCAACGGATTCTCGGGGTGGCCGTGGGGCCGCGGCCGATCCTCGCCATTCCGCACCTGCTTAACCAGGAGTCGGCGGCGTCTTATCACGGCTACCTGCTGGCGAACATGGCGGTGTTCCAGACGCGCGGATATTTCCAGCGCAGGTTCGGCTATCTCACCGACAACCCGGCCATCGGCCCGCTGCTGGCGCAGCATTACTGGGCGCCGGGAAACAGCCTGAGCCATGACGACACATTGCGCAGCCTGACCGGCGAAGGCTTCTCGGCGCGCTACCTGGCCGAAGTTTGCAACCAGTCGGTCGATGACGCCTGGAAACAGGCGCAGCAGTTAATGACAGCGGCGGCGCAACGGGACTATCCGGAGGACTATCCGGATTCTCTGGAGGCGCAGATGCGCATCGTGCATGGCGTGGAAATCATCGCCGACAATGGCGAGTCGGACGCCAGGATGTGCTGGCAGTTTGAAGACTGGGTGGCCACGCATTACCCGGCCGGCGCGCATTGAGGGGCATGCGTCCGGCGACTGGGTTGTTACCGGGTTGCGATCTCTTCAGGGGAGCGCGCAGTGATGCTGAGGGCATGGACTTCATGCTTCATCAGCGTGCCGAGCGCCTCGTATATCAAGCGATGGCGCTCGATCGTCCGCAGGCCGGCGAATCGCGGCGCAACGATGTCCAGGCGGTAATGGCCGCCGCCGCTTTTCGCGCCCTCATGGCCCGCATGCCTGGCGCTGTCGTCGATGATGTCGATCGAAAGCGGTTGCAGCGCGACCAGACGTTCGCGCATCGTGTCCATGACATTCACTGGGGAAATACCTGCTTGAATGGACGTACCCAGGTCTTTGCAAACACGCCTGTGGCAACGTAGGGGTCGTCGGCCAGCCAAGCCAGCGCGGCGGTCAGGGATTCGAATTCGGCCACGATCAGGCTGCCGCTGAAACCCGCCGGACCGGGGTCGGGTGCGTCGATGAGCGGCATCGGTCCGCCCAGGATCAGGCGGCCTTCGGATTGCAAGGCTTGCAGGCGGAGGAGATGCGCCGGGCGCGCGGCCAGGCGCTTTTCCAGGCTGTCGGGGATGTCTTCTCCGACCAGGACATACAGCATGCTTACTTCTCCTCGATGTATTTCGCCAGGAACAGGCTCTGGGCGACGATGAAAACCAGCATCAAACCCATGCCGCCGAACAGCTTGAAATTGACCCAGGTCTCGGTGGGTAAGTTGAAGGCAAAGGCGATCAGCAGGTTGAGTATCCCCAGCAGGGCGAAAAACACCACCCAGGCCAGGTTGAGGCGCTTCCAGACGGCTTCGGGCAATTGCATCTGGGCTTCCAGCATGCCCCGGATCAGGTTTTTTTTCAGCACCGTGGCGGAGAACAGCAGGACCACGGCGAACACCCAGTAGAGCACCGTCGGCTTCCACTTGATAAAGGTTTCGTCGTGAAAGATCAGCGTCAGTCCGCCGAAGAAGACCACCAGCACCAGGCTGACCCACAGCATCTTGTCGACCTTGCCGTGACGCAGCCAGACCCAGCCGATCTGCAGGGCGGTGGCGAGAATCACGACCACGGTGGCCAGCAGTATCGGCGCCTGCTGGGCGGTGATCGCGGCATCCAGCCCGATGCCGCCGAGTATCTGGCTGACCAGATTCGCGGCAGCCTGCGCGTGACCTTCGGCAATCTTGAAGGATGCGAAAAAAAAGATGACGGGGAAAAGGTCGAAGAGAAATTTCATCGTGCAATTATACCGGCAAGCCGGCTGGCTACTTCTTCTCCAGTTTCAGCGACGCGGAGTTGATGCAATAGCGCAGGCCGAGCGGTGCCGGGCCGTCGGGGAACACATGGCCAAGATGGGCGTCGCAACGGGCGCACAGAACCTCGGTGCGGCGCATGCCGTGGCTGGTATCGACAGACTCGGTGACGCTGGCGGGGTCGTGCGGCAGAATGAAGCTGGGCCAGCCGCAGCCAGAGTCGAATTTTTTATCCGAGTCGAACAGCGGAGTATCGCAACAGGCGCAGCGAAACACGCCCGTCTCATGGCTGTTCCAGTATTCGCCGGTGAAGGCCGGCTCGGTGCCTTTTTTGCGTGTCACATGATATTGCACCGGCGTGAGCTGGGCTTGCCATTCGGCGTCGGTCTTGGCGATCTTGTCGGTCATCGGTCCCTCCGTGGCATGTCAGTATAATCGGTGGAATGAGCATTTTATCGAGCATCGACTCCAGGCGCGCGGGTTACGCTGAGTCCAACCCGGCTGCCGAATCCGGAAATCGGAGGGTCTGATGCGCGTGGCCGTGCTTGGTGCGGGTGTCGTCGGGGTGACTGCGGCATGGTATCTGGCTGAGGCCGGCCATGAGGTCATTGTCATCGACAGGCAGCCTGCCCCGGCACTGGAGACCAGCTTCGCCAACGGCGGACAGATTTCCGCCAGCCATGCCGAGCCTTGGGCCAATCCGGCTGCGCCGCTGCAAATCCTGCGCTGGCTGGGGCGCGAGGATGCGCCGCTGCTGTGGCGCTGGCGCGCCGACCCGCAGCAATGGGCGTGGGGCTTGCGTTTCCTGCGCGAGTGCGCGGCGCGCAGAACGCGCGCCAACATTTCCGCCATCCTGCGCCTCGCCCTTTACAGCCGTGCCGCCTTGCAGAGCTTGCGGCGGTCGACCGGCATCGAATACGATCACCTGGAACGCGGCATTCTTCACTTCTATTCCGACCCAGGAGAATTCGAACGCGCCATTGCCCAAGCCGCCGTGATGCGGGAATACGGCTGCGACCGGGTGGTCAAAAACGCCGCCGAATGTCTTGCCATCGAGCCGTCGCTGGCCGCCGGCAAGCTCAGGATCGTCGGCGGCACTTATACCGCCGGCGACGAATCCGGCGACGCCTGCAAATTTACCCGGGAACTGGCACGGCTCTGCGAACGGCGTGGGGTGATATTCCGCTACGACGTGCCGATCGAACGCCTGTTAACCGGGGCCGGGCGGATTACCGGAGTCGCCTTGCGGGGCGGTGAAGTGCAGGTGGCCGATGCCTATGTCGCCGCCCTGGGCAGTTACACGCCGCTGCTGTTGCGAGCGCTGGGCATTCGGCTCCCGCTGGTGCCGGCGAAAGGTTATTCGGCGACGATCCCGTTGCACCCCGGGAGCATCGCGCCGACCGTGAGCCTGATCGACGATCGTTACAAACTGGTGTTCTCGCGGCTGGGAAACCGGCTGCGCGTGGCCGGCACCGCCGAGTTTTCCGGCTACGATACCTCGCTCAACGAGGTGCGCTGCGCGGCGTTGCTGGAGCGCGCCCTGGCGCTGTTTCCGCAAGCCGGGCGGCGCGACGAAGCGGAGTTCTGGGCCGGCTTGCGCCCGGCGACACCCGGTAATGTGCCGTTGATCGGCGCGACACGTTACTCCAACCTGTTTCTCAATACCGGGCACGGTACGCTCGGCTGGACCATGGCCTGCGGCTCGGGACATTTGCTGGCGGATTTGCTCTCGGGGCGGACGCCGGAGATCGGCGCGGCGGATTACGCGCCGGAATGATTAGTGCAGGTGCCGCGGCACGGCGTCGGCCTGTTCCTCGGGCAATTCGGCGTGCACCAGTTCGCCTTCCGGATTGGGGTAGAGCGGGGCGCCGCAGTCGTCGCAGTATTCAAGCGGCAGGCGATGGTCGAGGACGAGGACTTCGCCGACCTCGATTTCGCGCAATATCGCCTCGATCTGCGCGGCCATGTCGGCGACATCGTCCTCGGCGTCGAGCAACGGCCAGACCACGCCGTGCACCACCTCGTTGGAGTTTTTCAGCGTAAAGCCGATGCGGTATTCTTCCAGGCGCTGGTCGTAGAAAGGCGCGACCACGGCGCGCAAGCCGGCCGGCGTGAGGTTGAGCGTGGTGCTGAGGAAGGCCGCCGAGGCACGTAGCGAGTAGGGACGCGAAAGGCGGTCGGCATCGCGGCAGCCGGCGTGGTAGGCTTGCGGCAACAGCAACTCGCTGGCGCAACCGGGCAACAGCGGGCGCAGTGTTTCGCTGCCCTGGCTACGCCATTGCTTGAATGCTTCGACGCGGTCGCCGTCGTCCTCCTGCCAGCGAAACAGCGCCGCGCCGCGCGGCGCAACGGCGACTCCCAGCAGATAGCGTGTGTCCGAGAGGAAATGGGCGGTCTCGGGCAATTGGCCGGGGTCGAGATGCAGGTCGCGGCTGTGCAGGGCAGCCTTGCCCAGTTTTTCAGCGAGTGCAGCGGTGTCGCAATAACTCTGCGGCAACTGATCCGGGCTGAACAGAAAATCGGCCAGTCCGATCCGCACATCCCTGGCGAAAACATGTGCCTGCAACTGCACCCGGGTATTGGCCAGCAGGGGTGCGGCGACGGCGCCGGCGGGAATGCTGAAGCGCGACCAGGCCAGCATGGGGACAACGAACAACAACCGGTCAAATGCCTTGCCGGCATTGCCTTCGCCAGTTTCTCCGGACTGGGCGGCTTGGGTCAGTTGGGGCGAGTATGCGCGGCTTTCGCAACGCGCTTCGACCAGGTCGGCCAGTGCGTCGTAGGCGCGTTCCTGGCCGCCATAGAGTTGGTCCAGCGCGGCGGTCAGCGTCGCTTCGTCGCCATCCGCCAGCAGCCGGTCGATCAGCGCGCCGAGCCGGGTGTCCCAGTATGCGTCCTCGATGCGGCTGGCGGAAAGGCCGAGACCGGTCGCCAGCCTGATCAATTGTTCCGTGTCAGGCGTTTGTTTGGCGCGGCGGGGGAGACGTGTGCGTTTCATGGCGGGCGCGACTTAGCGACTTATTCGGAACCGCATATTTTAGCAGCTACTCACATCCAGAAATAAAATTCTGCGGCATGAGGTTCTGGCGGAAATATATTGGTAACATCATATTTTCCTCAAAACGGAAAATCACGATGTTCGGACGTTTCATGCCCCGCGAGGGCAAGTTTTTCGATCTATTCAACGCCCATGCGGAACAGATCGTGGCGGGTGGACACGAACTGGCGGATCTGATGAACACGCTCGGCGACACGCTCGAATCCGCCGAGGCGCATGCCAAAGCCATCGATGCCATCGAAACCCGCGCCGACAAGATAACCCACGAAACCGTCACGCTGCTGCATCGCACCTTCATCACCCCGTTCGACCGCGACAGCATCCATCAGCTGATCTCGCGGATGGACGACATCCTCGACATGATCCAGGACGTCGCCGAGTCCCTGGTGCTTTACGACATTCGCCGGGTATCCCAGGAAGCCCGGCAACTGGCCGACATCTGCATGTCCTGCTGCGAACGCGTCAAATCGGTGGTGGCCCTGCTGCCGAACATGGAGAATGCGCAGGCCATCCTCAAGACCTGCGAGGAAATCGACCGGCTCGAATCGAATGCCGACCATGTCATGCGTTCGGCGATCTCGCGGCTGTTCCGCGACGAACCGGACGTGCGCCAGGTGATCAAGCTCAAGGCCATCTATGAGTTGCTGGAAATCGTCACCGACCGCTGCGAGGACGTGGCCAACATCGTCGAGGGCATCGTCCTCGAAAATTCCTGATTTTTCTGCGCAAGCCGAGATAAAAACACCATGCATTCGCTGCAGATAGGCCTCTGGATCGTCGTCGTGCTGGTGATGCTGGCGTTGCTGTTCGATTTCATGAACGGCTTCCATGACGCCGCCAACTCGATTGCCACCGTGGTTTCCACCGGAGTGCTGAAACCGCATCAGGCAGTGGCATTCGCCGCCATTTTCAACGTGGTGGCGCTGTTCGTGTTCCAGCTCAAAGTGGCGACGACCATCGGCAAGGGCACCATCGATCCGGGCATCGTCGACCACTACGTGGTGTTCGGGGCGTTGAGCGGCGCCATCGCCTGGAATGTCATCACCTGGTACTACGGCATCCCGTCGAGTTCGTCCCATGCCCTGATCGGCGGACTGGTCGGCGCCGGCGTGGCCAAGGCCGGTTCGGGAGCCCTGGTATGGTCCGGCGTCGGCAAGACGCTGGCCTTCATCCTGCTGTCGCCGCTGCTGGGTTTCCTGCTCGGTTCCTTGTTGATGGTGGCGGTGTCATGGATGTTCTTCCGCGCCACGCCGCGCCGTGTCGATCGCTGGTTCCGGCGTTTGCAACTGGCATCGGCCTCGCTGTATAGCCTGGGTCACGGCGGCAACGATGCGCAAAAAACCATGGGCATCATCTGGATGCTGCTGATTGCATCGGGTGTTTCCGCCAGCAGCGATCCGATCCCGATCTGGGTGATTTTTTGCTGCTATGTGGCGATGGGACTCGGCACCATGTTCGGCGGCTGGCGCATCGTCAAGACGATGGGGCAGAAAATCACCAAGCTGAAGCCGGTCGGCGGTTTTTGCGCCGAGACCGGCGGTGCCATTACGCTGTTTCTCGCGACCATTTTCGGCATCCCGGTATCCACGACCCATACCATCACCGGCGCCATCGTCGGCGTCGGTTCCACGGCTGGCGCCCGCAATGTTCGCTGGGGCGTCGCCGGCAATATCGTCTGGGCATGGATTCTGACCATCCCGTGCAGCGCGCTGATGGCTGCCCTGGCCTGGTGGCTCGGCCGGCTGGTGCTGTAGGCTGGGGAACCCGTAGCGCGATCAGCGCTCTTTGTTCAGCACCAAACGTGCCTTGCTGCGTGCTTCCGCCTTGTTGATCGCGGACATCTGGCGGCCGAATGCCTCGCGCGCATCCCGGTCGCGCTTGGCTGCCTCGATACTCTTGATGCAACGCCAGCGTTTGCCGCCCTTGGTTTCAATTTGGCGCATTTCTTCTTTGGGATGATGCAGGCGGCAGTGGTAACAATAAAGGGTATCAGGCATGACAGTTAAGGAAACGCAGGCTTCCTGTTTATCCGTGGGATGGCCGCCATTTTAATAGGCGCCGTTCAACCAGTGTTACGCCCCAGTCAAGCAGCAGGGCGCAGGCGGTCAGGACCAGGATGCCGGCAAAAACCGTGTTGATGTCGAAACTGCCCTCGGCTTGCAGGATCAGGTAGCCGACCCCCTTGGCCGCGCCAAGGTATTCGCCGACCACGGCGCCGACAAATGCCATCCCCACCGACGTGTGCAAGCTGGAAAACACCCACGAGGTGGCCGAAGGCAAATAGATGTGGGCCAGCAACTGGCGCCGGCTGGCGCCCAGCATGCGGGCGTTGGCCAATACCACCGGACTGACTTCGCGCACGCCCTGGTAGACATTGAAGAATACGATGAAGAACACCAGGGTGACGCCCAGCGCCACTTTGGACCAGATCCCCAGGCCGAACCAGACCGCGAAAATGGGCGCCAGAATGACGCGCGGCATGGCGTTGCAGGCCTTGATATAGGGGTCGGAGAGCGCCGCAGCCAGCGCCGACAATCCCAGCCACAAACCCACGGCCAGCCCCAGCGACATGCCGATGGCAAAGGCCAGCACGGTCTCGACCAAGGTGACGCCGAGGTGCTCCCAGATGTCGCCGACGATGAACCACTCGCCCACCCGCAGCAGCACCTTGAACGGCTCGCCGAAGAAGAAGGGCGGCAGGATATTGCTGGCGGTCAGGCCCCACCACAGCGCGAACATCGCGATGGCCAGGGCGGCCTGCCACAGCCACAGATATTTAGGCAACGGTCTGCGCATAGCCTTTCAGCACTTCGTCGCGCAACACACGCCAGATTTGCTGGTGCAGTTCGACAAAGCGGGGCGTCAGGCGGATTTCCGCCACGTCGCGCGGACGCGGCAGGTCGATGAGGAATTCGCCGATGGGGTGAGTTTCCGGGCCGGCCGACAACACTACGACGCGGTCCGAAAGCGAGATCGCTTCCTCCAGGTCGTGGGTAATGAATAACACGCTCTTGCGATCGTTTTGCCACAGGGCCAGCAGCTCGTTTTCCATCAATTGCCGGGTCTGCACATCGAGCGCCGAGAACGGTTCATCCATCAGCAGTATCTTCGGATCGACGATCAGCGCCTGGGCCATTGACACCCGTTTCTTCATGCCGCCCGAGAGCTGGTGCGGGTAGCGGTCGCCGGCATGCGCCAAGCCCACCTTGCCGAGCCAATGCCGGGTCTGTTGCGCGGCTTCCTTGGCCGGCACGCCGGCCAGCATCAGGCCGAACCCGACGTTCTCGGCAGCAGTCTTCCAGGGCAGCAGCGCATCGCTCTGGAACATGTAGCCGGCGTGGCGGTTCAGCGCAGTCAGCGGCTCGCCGAACACGCTCACGGCACCGGACGAAGGGGCCAGCAATCCGGCGGCGACGTTCAGCAGCGTCGTTTTGCCGCAACCAGTGGGGCCCACCACCGAGACGAACTCGCCGGCGCCGACGCTGAGCGTGGTGTCGGCCACGGCGTGCCACGGCGCTTCGCTCCGCCGGCGCGGAGCGAAGGTCACGGAGAGGCGCTCGAAATGCAGCGCGGTGCTCATTCGTTTTGCCGAATGATGCTGCGGAGCGGTTCCGAGCGCATGCGATGCTCGCTACGAATCACTGGTATTTCTTCAGCGCTTCCGTCACAAAGCTGTTATCGAAGGTGCGCGAGAGGTCCATGTTGCCGGCTTTTTGCACCGAGGGTTCGAAGGTCTTGAGGGTGCTGTAGACGTTTTCCGCCGCCTTCATGTTCATCTTGCCGTCCGGCGATATGGCGCTGAAGTTCTTGCCCAGCGCCACGCGATACATGGCCTTGGCGTCGCCGTAATATTCCGGCGGGACGGTGGCGACGATCTGTTCCGGAGTGGCCTTCTGGATCCAGCGCAACGCGCGCACCATGGCATTCACCACCGCCTGCACCGTCTTCGGATTATGGGCAATGAAATCTTCCCTGGTGTAGATGACGCCGGCCGCATAGTCGTTGCCATAGACGTATTTTTGTCCGTCCAGCTTGCGGGTGTCGACCATGGTGACGATATCGCCAGACACTTCCAGCAGGTTGATCACCGGATCGAGGTTGGCGATGGCATCGATGTGATGCATCTGCATGGCAGCCACGGCACCGGAGCCGGCGCCCACGCCGATGATGGAAACCGCGTCGGGCTTCAGTCCATCCTTGGCCAGCAGGGCATTGATGAACATGTTGGTCGACGAGCCCGGCGCGGTGACGCCTATCTTCAGACCCTTCAGGTCCTTGGGCGATTTGTAGCTTGCCGCCTTCTCCTTGCTGAGGCCGAGCACGATGCCGGCGTAGCGTCCTTGCACCACTACCGACTTGATCATCTGTTTCTTGGCCTGCATGTTGATGGTGTGTTCGTAGGCGCCGGATACCAGATCGGCGGAGCCGCCTATCAGCGACTGGAGCGCCTTGGAGCCGCCCGGAAAATCGGCAATCGTGACGTCCAGTCCCTCGTCCTTGAAGTAGCCGAGCCGTTCGGCGATGGTCAGCGGCAGGTAGTAGAAGAGCGACTTGCCGCCCACCGCGATGGTCAATTGGGGTTTTTCCACCTGGGCGGAAGCGGGGCAAACGGCTGTTGTCGCGACAGCCAGCAGCAGAATCTTGAATAGCTTGGAAAGCATTGTTAGTCTCCTGTTTGTTTATGCTTGAGTGCTTGGCGGCGCGATGCCGGCCAAGCCGAATGATAACTTGTAACGGACGAAGTTTAGGATGGCAAGAGTTCCCGCTGCACGATGAATATTTTTCCTTCCCCACCGGCGCAATCGATCCACGTCAAAGGCAGGGCCGGGAAGGCCTGTTCGACCAGGTCGCGGTTATGGCCTACCTCGACAGCCAACAGTCCATGCGGCAAAAGGTGGCTTTTCGCCTCATGCAGAATCCGCCGCACAATATCCAGCCCATCCTCTCCCGCAGCCAGCGCCAGCGTCGGTTCGTGACGGTATTCCTGCGGCAGGGCCGCCATCGCCGCCGCTGTGACATACGGCGGGTTGGACAGGATCAGGTCGTAACGCCGTTTGCCCAGGCCGGCGAACAAATCGGATTCGAGCGGGTGGACGCGATCTTCCAGGCCATACTCGGCGACATTGCGCCGCGCCACCGCCAGCGCCCCCGCCGACAGGTCGACGGCATCGATGCGCGCCTCGGGAAAGGCGTGCGCCATGAGGATCGCCAGGCAGCCCGAGCCGGTGCACAGGTCGAGCGCCGCCCCCACTTTTTCCGGCGCCGCTATCCACGGCGCGAATCCCTCTTCGAGCAATCCGGCGAAATAGGAGCGCGGCACGATGACGCGCTCATCGACATAAAAGCGGAATTCGCCGAGCCAGGCTTCGTGCGTCAGGTAGGCGGCCGGCAGGCGCTTGGCGATGCGCTGCTGCAGGATGTGGTGCACCGCCAGGCGTTCGCCGCGGGTCAGCCGTGCGTCGAGAAAAGGCTCCAGGCGGTCGAGGGGCAAATGCAGGGTATGCAGGATCAGCCAGGCAGCCTCGTCATAGGCATTGTCGCAGCCATGTCCGAAGAACAGGCCGGCCTCGTTGAAACGGCTGACGGCATAGCGCAGCCAGTCGCGCACCGTCAGCAGTTGGTCTATCAGTTCATTCATTGCCTGGAGAGCCTATGCCGAGCAGCCGTTCCAGCACGCCCCGATAGCAGCCGGCGAGCGGCTCAAGTTCGGCGACGGCGATGCATTCGTCGACCTTGTGGATGGTCGCGTTGAGCGGCCCG
>Ga0315268_10006637_pt1 | contig 12296 bp, 16 predicted proteins | sample C1_top_MG_FD_204535 | JGI IMG/M metagenome (GOLD analysis project Ga0315268, IMG submission 204535) | Sediment microbial communities from Yellowstone Lake, YNP, Wyoming, USA - C1_top | ecosystem: Environmental > Aquatic > Freshwater > Lake > Sediment | place: USA: Wyoming | collected 2017-08-01 | reverse complement strand
ATTACCTTCCTTGCATTACGCAGACTATAGGTAGAAGGGGGAGTTCAAGTGAATACATTTCATATATTTCAGCAGTCAATAAAGCGATTGGGGAAAAAAGAATACCAACTCCAGACGAGTGTGCCCAAATACATGGATTTCCCAAAACATTTAAATTTCCAAAAGATTTATGTGACACTAACAAATATAATCAGATGGGTAATACAATGTCAGTTCCTGTTTTGATGGCTCTATTCAAATCTCTAAAAGAGGAAAATTATGGAATTAGATGATAAAGTCGAGGAAACAATTAAAAAGTATAGGTTGTCTACAATACCCGATGTACAAAATAAGGTGAAAGCTATATTGATAACTTTTAAATTCTTATCTAAAAATGGTAAAGAATTTTATAATGAGCATATGTTTGAAAAGACACTTTTAGGATTTATAAATTTTCCATATAAAAAGGCGTTAAAAGGTCAGATTTTTAAATGCCTTGCTGCACTTTGTGTATGGTATAAAAGAGAAGGAACTAATTCAGAAACACAGTCTGAGCAGGCAGGAGGTATAGCAAGAGATCTGAGGAATAGGGGATTTATTTTTGTAAGAGATGATGATAATCCTAATTTATATGCTGAAAAGAAGGGTGTTGATACAATTAGGAAAATTGTTGGATTTCGTGAAACTTTTAGTCGGAAAGGAAGATTTGATAAAAAAGCAAGAATAAAGTTTCTAAAGGGGAAGAAAGATCCGTTTACAGGAGAAACTAAAAATTTGGTAATTGATCATAGAACACCCCAACATGCTGCGGAAAGGTGTAAAGAGCATCATGCTGATTTAACTATGATTATGATAGAAAAGGGAGAAGCGGATGAATTTTTTCAAGCCATGTCTGAAACAAGTAATCAACGAAAAAGGCACGTTTGTGAGTTGTGTTTAACTGGAGGAGAGATTATTCTTCCCCCAGCCTATGAATACATTTCTAACGGTGCTTATAAAAAAGATTTTAAAGATGGTGGAGTTGGTTGTAGGGGTTGTTTTTGGCATAATTATAAGAATCCACTTAGACCTGAATGTTTTAATACTTTTAAGAATAGTGTCAAGAAAAAAGAGGTTTAGGATGGATTTTATAGGTTCGAAAGAAAAATTAAATTCCTGGATATTTTCTAAAATACTTCATTCTAAAAAATCTTTATCTAAATATATTAATAACCCATTTGAAGTATTAACGTTTTTAGATGGATGTTCGGGGTCATGTTCAACCACAATTTATGCTTCTAATTTAGGCATAAGAGTTATTTCTAATGACATTCTCTCTTTTTCACAACATATTGCTATTGGAGCCACAAGTATTTCTCTTTCCAACTATAGAGAAGCAGAAGAGTACATAAAAGAAATGAATAATTTAAAGCCTGTTGAAGGGTTTTTCTTTAATAATTATTCAGAAAAAGTAAATAGACCGTATTTTACTAGCTCGAATGCGGGTAAAATTGATGCGTGTAGACTTTACGCAAATAAAATAAAGAATGAATTCGTTAAATCTTATATTTTGTATTGCATGCTAAAAGCTCTTAGTCGAGTAAGTAACACAACAGGAGTTCAAGCAGCTTTTTTAAAGTCTTTTAAAGATAGAGCTTTGCAGCCTTTTGTTTTGAGGTGTGAGGAAACATCGTTTAAAAATAATGTTATTGCATACAATAAAGATATTATTGATTTGTTAAGTGACCCCAATTTCAGATCTAAATTTGAGGAAGATATATTGTATATTGACCCTCCTTATAACGAAAGGCAATATGGGCCAAATTACCATTTGTATGAAACGTTAATAAAATACGATAATCCCCAAATTCGGGGAATTACTGGGCTTCGAGATTGGTCTTATTCTAAAAGCGGATTCTGTGAACGAAAAAGTTTTCTTGAATTATTAAAAAAAATAATAAATAAAACTTTTGCTAAAAGTATATTCCTATCTTACAGTTCTGACGGTTTAATAGAACGATATGACCTTGAGAAGTTTATTTTGGAGAATAATTTAGGGGAATTATCTATTCACCTACATCCTAAAAAAAGATACAAATCTGATAGTAATAGAAAAAATAACTTGTCTTTTTTGATGGAATATCTTTTAGAAATTACTAGAGTGTGAGAAGTACAAATGAAAATATTGCTTTATTCTGATCTTCACTTCCGGGAAAATGGTTCATTCATTCCTTGGAACAAGCCAGAGGAAAATGGGCTCACTGGGGAACTGAATAATATAATCCGTGGCTGCACGTTTGTTGCTGACATGATTGAGGCTTTGAAACCAGATTATGTTTTCAATCATGGTGACATTTTTCACTCGATGGAAACAATAGGAGTTCGAGCCCTTCATGGAGCCCACCTTGGTTTATCTGTAATCAAAGAGAAATGTGTCAAGTTGGGTATCCCCCGCCTGCTCATATGTGGGAACCATGATATTTATGCCGAAGCAACTCAGATTTGTTCCACTTCAATCTTGACGGGATACTTCGATGAGATTTTTGTTTCTCCTACGATTTACCAGGATAAGATTGGAGTTGTCCCTTACTATTCCAAACCTGAGCAAGCTTATGAAGTATTAACGGAAGTGATAGGAGGTCTTCCCAAAACTGATAGTGTAATTCTTACCCACTTGGAATTTTCGGGAGCTAAATTTGAAAACAATCATGAAACTGATGCAATCTTATCCCCCGAGATTTCCATTCCTGCAATTTCTGGTCACATTCACTTGCCTCAACAAGTGGGGAATGTTCTGTATATTGGTTCCTTAGTTCAACACAGGTTCTCGCAATATGGTCTAAATGAAAATGGGCTCCTACTGTATGACACTGAAACAAAAGAAAAAACTAGATTTTCAAATACTTATTCAAAGCATTATGTTATAGTAAAAGATTTAGACATGGCCAGAAATTTTGATCCACAAAAGGTAATTCTAAAAGTCTTCTCTGATCAATCTCAAGAAGAAGTGGAAAAGGTTCTCCAGGGTTATGAGTACGCCTATTTTCCAGTTACAGAAAAGAAAGATGGAATTCAGGAAAGTGTTATTGACTTTGGGATTGAATCACCTCTAGATGCTCTGAAAGCTCATATTTCACAGGAGAATCCAGAAGCGTTAGAGATTTTTGAAAAAATTGTTAAAGGTAGGAAGGGAAAATGACTACCAAATAGGAATTGAAATATCAAAGGAATATATAAAAATTGCAAGAGAACGAATAAATAAAAATATATAAAATCACAAAATAAAAATTAGAGGAGTGAGTTATGGATATTGCAATTGCTATTATTGGTGTTGGAATTTTAATTGCCATGCTGACATATTGGAGATAACATGAGTAAACTTATTAACTTGTCTCTAAAGGTCACTGGTGTAACCTTCGATAATCCCGATGGAACTTCCAGGCAGGAGTTACTTTTGGGTGTGAGCCTATCATCAAAAGTTTCATTGGTCAGAGAACCAAACAATGAATATGACCCTAACGCTATTGCGGTCTACACAGATGGATTTCAAGTTGGGTTCCTATCGGGAGAAGATGCTGCAAACATGGCGGTCATGATGGACAGTGGGGTGCAGTTTTGTGCAAGGGTAGAAAGTGTAGGAGTGCATAAGGGGAAGAACTACCTGAAAATTTTGGTAGATGAGGTATAAGAGATTTATCATGATAAAATTCAAAAGGATCTCTGGTGTTAACGTAAACTCCTTTGAAGAGTTTTCCCTGACTATAACTCCTGGAAAGCATATAATCATCGGTAAAAATATGACCGATGCCACGGCTGAATCCAATGGATCAGGAAAATCTACGGTTCCTGAAACGTTGGCTTGGACCTTGTTCAAAGATTCCCCTCGTGGTATTGATATATCCCGAGACTGGAAAGGGAAGAGCCAAGGTTCTGTTGATTTCTTCACTAATGGTTCTAATTACTCTGTCACTCGATACCGAGGAGATAAGGTTTTTGGAAACAATGTTCAAATAAAAATGGATGATGAAGATATTTCCCAAAGACTACCTTCCAATGCTGATGCCGAGATTATCAAGCTGGTTGGAATGGATTATGAGTTGTTTACGTCCACGGTCCTGGTCTTGCAGGGGCTACCCTCTAACTTCTCGACCTTGCAGCCCACAGTTCGCAAGCAGATGATTGAGAACATGCTTGGGTTTTCCCTTTGGGATGAGCTTAAGTCCCTACTGGAGGTCTTTACCCATCAAGTGAAGGATTCCAGGACCAAGATTTCCGACAAGTTCACAACAGAGCGGGAAAAAATGATCAGTATGAATTCCCGTCTCCAAGCCCTTAAAGAGGCAGGGGAAACTCAAAAACAGCAAGTTTTAGAAGAAATTAAACAAATAAGGCGTGAGTTAAAACCTGTTCTGGACACCTTAAGAGGTCTAGAAGAAGAAAGATCTAAAGTCTCATTCTCAGTTATTGAAATTAAACAGAAAATTTCAACCTTGGAGTACGACTATAATGGTCTTGTGAGAAGAGCAAAAGACTTAAAAGTTATTCTTAAACAAAAGATATGCCCTACCTGTGGTCAGAATTATCCTAGTGAAATGATTAATAAATCTGGGGAAGAACTTAATAAGATTAGTTCTGATGCAGAAAATATTGTCAATGAAAAAAATAATTTGTCTAAAATTCTGGAACAGATTGAAAACATTGAGCAAAAGCAAAGACTTGCTGAACAATCTAAAAGATCTTTTGAGAGCCAACTTGAAAAGTTGGCTTCCAAGATGGATTTAGACACATCCAAAGAGATTTCTGTCCTTACTGAGCAGGTTAACGGCTTAATTGAAGCGGTTAATGCACTTAAAGCTGACCTGGACGGGATTGACAAGGACTTGGGTATCCTGACTTATCTGGATGGTCTCCTGAAGCCTTCTTCGAAGTTTAGAGGTAAAATATTGGACAAATACCTCACCTATGTCAATTCAATTTTGGCTAAAATTTCTCCCTTAATTCTTGACAACGTAGAAGTAAGTCTGGTAATTGTAGAAAAGAAGGGTGTAGGTGTTGATCTTGTCGTTACTAAGGATGGTAAGCCAGTTCCATATAAGTCACGTTCTGGTGGTGAAAAGAGGCGTATTGATATAACACTAATTTTAGGATTTCAGAAGTTTCTTCTTGACCTTCATAACATTTCTACTAACCTACTGATGTTTGATGAAATTATGGACCCCCTAGACAAAAAAGGTGTTGAAAGTGTTCTCAATTGTTTAGACTCCATTTTTCCCGAAGACATGTCTATTTATGTTATCTCCCATAATGATGCCTTTAAATCTATGTTTGATAACGTTATTACTGTAATAAAAGAAAATGAAATTTCTCGCATTGAATGATTAATGATTTGATGATATTGAAAAATTAAAATTTTTTAAAAAATTTTACCTTCTCAAACGTTTTTTATAGGTAAAAGGAACTTAAAAAACCATAAGGAGGGGTGGGTATGGATGAAACAAGATATGCTAACGCTGGGGAAGAGGAATATGCAATTTTAACAGAAGTTCGAAATAAATGGTTTGACCATCTGCAAGAAGCCAGAATCAGAATTCTCTTTGATTTGAAAAAGAGACAGTCAGGAAAGAAGCTTGTACTCGCCAGAATCTACAAAACCAATGACCTTATTAAACACCTAACTTTAAGTGAAAAAGAAACAGATGGTACTGATCTCATTATTTTTTTAGATAAAGTATGTTGGGACGCAATACAACGCCCTGAAAAGATTCGTATTATGCGCCATGAACTCAGGCATGTGGAGGTTGAGCTTGGAAAGAAGCAACCATTTGTCATTGTTGGCCATGATATTGAAGATTTTGTGGCTGAAGTCAAAGAAAACCAGGATGATGTTGACTGGAGACGGAGCGTGGTTGAATTAACTTCTGAAATCTATCAGCAGAAAGAAGAAGAAGAGAAGGAAGCTAAGAAGTTGGCTAAGGGTGAGGGTAGGGGAAGAAGAGGGTCTAAAGTAGCTAAAATGTTGTGACTATAAAGAGAAGAAGGTTGTAATTCGATAAATGAAATATAGTATTACCGACATTATCAAACTTCTTCCTAAAAATTGTCAAGTTGATGATATTGATCGTATCATTATGATTATTCTTGATTTCTTGGTTTATATGAAACCCGGAGACAGCATTTCAATCCCAGGGGATGTTCAGTTTGACAAGATTGGAAAGGCAGAAATTTTGATTCCTCAGTTTGTTCTCCCAAAAGAATGGCAGGATAGAGAATTTAAAGATGTTGTCAATATGTTGCAGGAATATAAACTTATAAAAAGTAGGTAAATTATGAACGATTGGAGATGTAGAAACTGTGGATTTCGGTTTGTCCCAACAACGTGGGTTCAGGGGTCTCCTGGGGAAATAGTTGGGCAGTGTCCAAAGTGTCAGAGTAATGCTACTAACATTGAAAAAAATTTAGATACAGAAATTTATAATACTCCTAAAACTACAGATGGAAGAATAAGGTTAGATGAATGAACTACTTTGGTGGGGTAGATCCTGGGCAGACAGGGGCTCTTGCGATTATCAATGTCAAGGGGGAGTTCATTCGTTTCTTTGATTGGGATGAGCCAACTGTGTTATGGAATAATCTCAATAGTGTGTCATTCTGGATGGATACTAAAGTAGTTCTGGAAAAAGTTCATGCAATGCCAAAACAGGGAGTATCTTCTTCGTTCAAGTTTGGGGTTAATTTTGGGCAATGGCAAATGGCTTTGACAGCTTTGAAGGTTCCGTATGTTATAATTACCCCTCAGCGGTGGAGAAAGGTTCTGGATTCTTCTGTACCCGCTAAACCCGAAAAGGAAGATTTGAGGCAATTTGCACTTCGAAGATTCCCAGAAGCATCTGAATTTTTATCTCGAAAAAGTGATCATAATCGGGCTGAAGCTTTGGTCATGGCTTTGTATGCAAAGGAATTTTTTAAATGAATAAAAAATTTTTACCAATTGGGACAATTGTTTCTGTCCATGCAACGGTAGAAGGGGTATCTGACTATCAGAATGGTAAGCGGACTATTTCTAGGGATGACTTAAACCCATCCAAAACTGGTCAGATTTGTGGAGGAACGTACATTATAGAAGGCAAGCATTATCCAGGTTACTATAATTATTTTGATGGTGGAGCTTTAGGATATATTGTAGCAGAAAATGTTGTGTTTGTGTATCTTGTTAGATTTGGTTTTACGTATTCCTTGCACAGTTGGTCATTCTATCAACTCCAATCCTTTTTGGAGTATAAAGCCAAGCTGCTAGGAATTCCCATTGTCAAGATTGATCCACGATACACCTCACAGCAATGTAGCAGGTGTGGACTTCTTGGTAATCGAAACAAAAAGTCATTTAAGTGTCCTGCTTGTGGACACGTTGAAGATGCTGATGTCAATGCCTCCTTCGTTATCGGGCTGCGGCACCAAGGCATGCTTCGATTGCCGACAGAAGCGATGTCGGCAAGGGGAGCACTGATACCCCTAGAGAGGCAACTGCGCGAAGGAAGCAGACCTTAGAACCCCCGGAATTTATTCCGGGGAGTATGTCAGTCAAAACCAGTGAAATGGAGCGAAAAGGATAAAAATTATTTAAGAGGTGTAATGAAAAGTGTTCCTCGTGACTCTAAGGGGAAGTGGTTGAAATGAAAAGAAAAATGAAGATGTTGAAGAGAGTATATAATTGGCAGCGAGAAGAAGCTATTAAAAACGAGCAAGAAAATATCCCCCTGCCGTGGGAAGAGTGGATGAAGCTAAAAGAAAATTGGATAGAGAAAGACAAACGGATTTCCCGTAATCGAAGGAAACGAGGAATCATAGAAAATAGGGCAAGGAGACTGCCTGCTTTAGCTGGTGGTAGTTGACATCCAAGTTCAAGATAAAAAAAATATAGCGGGATGGTAGTAATTGGTAACTACACTGGGCTCATAACTCAGACTATTGAGGGTTCAAATCCCTCTCCCGCAATTCGATTTTAATAAAAAGAAGGGGAGGGACACACTATGCCTATTGACCCAGAAGAAGCGAGACGACACCAGGAAAAGAGAAATCAACAGAAACAGCAAGACAGAAGTGAAAGAGCCAACTTTTATTCTCTACCACGGGAGGGACATGCCAAGGTTAGGCATCTTCCACATTGGGATGATCCCACTAAAATTCCAGGAAGAATTGTTTGGACTCACTGGAATATTCCTGAGATAGGGCGCTGCTTTTGTTTTAAAACCTGGAATATGGATTGCAGAGTATGTTTGGCTATTTCCAAGTTTTCTGGTCTAATCAAGACGCAGGATTGGGAATCAAGGGGAAGAAGCTATACAAATGCCTTGATTTTAGAAGACACAGGAAATCCAATGGGAGTAAACCCAGTTACTCCAAGAATATTGGGAATAAACGGATACACTGATTTTGACTTGGATTGGATTGTTGGGTTAGTTCTGAATCCTGATTTTGGGGATGTCACTGACCCATTTAATGGTCGTGACATTATTTACCGCAGGAAAAAGAAGGATGGAGCTTGGGATAAACAAGTTATCCCTCGTTCTCGACCTATTGCAGAAACTCCTGAAAAAATCCAAGAAATTCTTTCAAAAGCTTCCAATCTTGATCTTATATTCCCAAAAGAACCAAGAGACGAGGATTTCCAAAATATCGTCAAAGCTTCAGAGTTTCTTATCAAGACTCTAGAAGAGAAACTTTCCCTGATGAAGAGAGGCTTGGCATATCAGGTTCCATCCCAGAAAACTTATACTCCAAAAACTGAGACACCAACTTATGTTCCAACTGGAACGAAGTGTTCAATTTGTGGGAATCCACAATTCTCGACTCCTAGTGGAATAACTTGTGCAATGGGTCATGGTGTAACACCAGCTTCTGTTCCACCAGCTTCTGTTCCACCAGCTTCGGTTGCCCCTCCTGCTACGCCAGCAGTCTCGAAGAAGGGAGTACCAGAGTGTTTTGGAAACCACGATGATACACAAAAGAAGTGTATCGTTTGTTCTAAGTCATTTGAATGTGAGGATACAGCTAAAAAGAAATGAACGTTCCAAAGATTATAGCTTCGAAATACGGAGAGAAGATTACCATTGAAAATCCAAACCTGGAGATGTTAATCTCTCTCCGTAAAACAAAAAATACTTGTTTAATTGTTGATATGAAATCAACTCTTCCAAATGTGAGTAGTGAGGGGGTTATGAAACTCTCTGTTAATAATTTTTTCTTACTATATCCAATTTTGAAACAATTTTTTTCAGAGTTAAAGAGAAATAATGAAACAAGTATAAAGAAAGTGGTGAAAGAATTTCAGGAGAGATTAAAGATTTTGGAGCTAACCAAGCAGGAAATCTTGTGTTTTTCCGCTAAGCTTTTGGTTGTTTTAGCTTTATCAGGTTTGAAAAGGAGAGTTAGAAATGGGAATCGAAAGTCTGTTTAAGAATAAAGAAGAACGAGAACAGGTTAAGCTAGTAACTGATGAACTTGGTTCAGATGTTATGGATATTATTCCCTTTGGTATTTCTCCCCTAGATATTGTGTTAGGTGGAGGTCTCCTAGCTGGTAAAGTCTATGAAGTGTTTGGTTGGGAATCAACTGGAAAGTCTACGTTCGGGTTGGAGTCAGCCAAAGCGTTTTCTAATTATTGGAAAAGCAAAGGAGATGACAACTACGCAGTTTTATGGATTGAAACTGAATCTGCCCTTGATAAGTTAAGAGCAGGATGGATGGGATGTGATCTTTCTCGATTTCTAATTTCTGAAGCGGAAACGGTTGAAGAGGGATTTATTATTCTGGAAAGTACTCTTAAGAAATGTATGGAGAGAGATATTCATCTTCTGGCAGTATGGGATACAATTGCTGCTGCACCTACAGAGAATGAACGAAAAGATGATGAGGAAGGTTCCCAATGGTCTGGGGGATTGGGAGAAAAAGCAAGAATGATTCGATTTTTTTTGAAAAGGCTTGTCACTCCTTTAGGTCAATCCAAATCCACGGCTATTTTTATTAATCAACTTTATAAAATAATTAAAGCAACCCCCTGGGGTCCAAAAGAGGATTCTCCTGGTGGTGGAGGGTTGAAGTTCCATGCTTCTGTTCGGGCTAATATGACTAAGAAAGAAGATTTGAATAAAATAATGCCTTCAGGGGAAACAATTACCGAAGGCATTGTTGCGGAACTCTATACTGCGAAGAATAAATTGACGCTTCCTCATCAAAAATGCTCTCTAGTTATTTGGGGTGAGCGTGGGTTTGATCGGCTTGAAACCATTGTTCGATTCTTAAAAAGAAATAAACTTATTTCGCAAAGTGCGAGTTGGATGTCATTAGAATTTAATAACAAAAAAGTAAATTTTCAAAATACGATTAAATTAAAAGAAGCTATAGCTGAAGACCCAACTCTAGATAATTACTTAGATTTCCTAGTGTATCAGAATTTTAGTACTGTTAGCCCATTAATTAAGATAAAAATTATAAAGACATTGTGGGAATTTGAAAAGAAATTTCTTGGTGGTAAGAAAACAATTCTTACCGACAAAGAGCAGGAGATTGCAGAATTACTATATAAGGATTTAAATACAGAAGAAGAAAAAGATTACTAAAAAATGAGAGCTAGAATTGAAGGAAAGAGACTCCTGTTCTTTGATTACTCACAAGAGGAAATTGATAAAGTTAAGGAACTTCTTTCTTGGGAGGGAGATGATTATCATCCTTCTGAAACATTGCTTCTTGAGGAGAATGGTCAGTTCTATACTTTCTGGGGACTTTATAGCCTTCTCAAAAAGAAAGTTAAATTAGACATTGTTAATCCTCCTGAAGACCAAATTGAAAATTATCCTCTTGTTCCAACCGATCTATTATCAGGTATCACATTATACAACTATCAAGTTGCTGCAATCCGAAAATGTTTAATTATGAAAAGGGGCATAGTGTGTGTACCAAGTTCGGGGGGTAAGACCGAATGTATAATTGGGGTCGTTCAATCCTTATTCAAAGATTGGTTATGTAATGGACTAGTAATTCATAGGGTTTTAATAGTTGTGCCAACCTTCGGGTTGGCAGAACAGTTTTATGAACGTTTTATACTTCGTGGGTTCACTTCTGATTTAGTTGGTAGGATTCACGGAGAAATCAAAGAAGTCGATAAACCCATAACAATTGGTGTCATTAACTCTTTAGTTAAAGGTTATAGAGAAAATGAAGATATAAGAAAAATTATTGAAGAATCGGAAGCAGTTATATTCGATGAATGTCACCACATTCAGGCGAGTACTTATGTTGAAGTTGCATTAGGGTTAAAAAATGACAATTACTTGCTTTGTTTTTCAGGAACTCCTTTTCATGCCGATAACGAAGAGGATATTTTGGATACCTCTGGTGATGCTATAACTTACGGATTAGCAGGGAAAACAATATTTGAAGTCTCTCAAAAATATCTTGTTGACCAAGGAATCATTGCTAAACCTTTTGTATTCTTTAAAAGCCTTCCTGGAAGGCTATCAAAGTACCCAGGAAAGTTCAACAACATCTATAAGACCAATATTGTTAACAATACACTACGAAATGAACTAATTGTAAAGTTTGCTAAAAGATTTCAAGAGATAAATTTTCCCACCTTAATTCTGGTTCAGAGAAAAGAACATGCTATGAATCTCCTGGAAATGTTGAAAGACCCAAGGTCTATCTTTATTTATGGTGGAGCTAATGCAGTTTCCTACGATTTGAATGGGATGATGGAAGAGTTTAAGATTGATTATAATATTTTTAGACAGCACTTTGAGGAAGGTCGATATGATATTTTGATTGCCACTCAGGTATTCGATGAAGCAATTGATATTCCAGCCGTTCAAGCATTGATTGTGGGGGGAGCAGGTAGGTCAAAAATCAAACAATTTCAAAGATTTGGACGAGTTACCCGTAAGAAGAAGGGGAATATAAATCACGCCTATATTGTTGATTTTATTGATCGAAGTCATGTTTATTTGTTTGCTCAGTATAAGAAACGGAGACAACGATATGAAGACTTGGAAATTGAAGTGATTATAGATGAAATGGAATTTAATCGTCTTCTTTACTGGCATAAGGAGGAAGTAAATGAGAAAGTCTGACAAAAGAATACTATTTGACATGTTTTCATTTTTGACTAATCTTCTTTGGGATATTCGTCATGAATTACATCAATTGATAACTCATGGGAATAGCCGTGATGATATTAATTGTTACCGGTTGGCCAATGCCAACCCTGGACATGGGAGAGCTCATGACCGTTCTTCTAGGCATCCTTGGCCTGGGAGCCTATAGGAGCTTTGAGAAATCAAAAGGGG
>Ga0315268_10006636_pt1 | contig 12297 bp, 9 predicted proteins | sample C1_top_MG_FD_204535 | JGI IMG/M metagenome (GOLD analysis project Ga0315268, IMG submission 204535) | Sediment microbial communities from Yellowstone Lake, YNP, Wyoming, USA - C1_top | ecosystem: Environmental > Aquatic > Freshwater > Lake > Sediment | place: USA: Wyoming | collected 2017-08-01 | reverse complement strand
CTTCGCCATCTCCAGGTACCAGTCGCAGTACTCGCCCCAGAGGAAATCGTGCGCCTGGCGGCCCGCCTCGCCGAGCTGGAAATCGTTAAGAAGCTGATCGACGCCCGCGATAACGGCGTTCAACCGCGACATGATCCAGCGGTCCTCCAGCGCCATTGACTCGCGCGCCTCGGGCGACGGCCGCTCGACCTCGCGTCCTTCCAGCCGGCCAATGACGAATCGCGACGCGTTCCACAGCTTGTTGGCGAAGTTGCGGCCCGCTTCCAGCCGCTGCTCCGAGATGCGCATGTCGTTGCCGGGCGTGCCGCCGGTCGCCAGGGCGTAGCGCAGGGCGTCGGCGCCATACGTTTCGATGGCCTCCAGCGGGCTGGGAATGCGGTGCTTTGTCGTAATCTTCGACTTGCTGATCTTCTCACCGCGTTCGTCGCGCACCAGGCCGTGAAGGTAGACGGTCTGGAACGGTATCTCCTTCATGTTGTAGAGGCCCATCATTATCATGCGGGCGACCCAGAAGAAGATGATGTCGTAGCCGGTCTCCATGACGGACGTGGGATAGAAGTACTTCAGGTCTGCCGTCTGGTCCGGCCAGCCGAGGGTCGAGTGCGTCCAGAGCGCGGAAGAGAACCAGGTGTCGAGAACGTCGGGGTCGCGCTCGATGCTGCGGGAGCCGCAGTGCTGGCAGACGTCGGGGTCGCCGACGGTCACGGTGAGGCCGTCGCAGTCGCGACAGTACCAGACGGGTATCGGGTGGCCCAGCCAGAGCTGGCGGGAGATGCACCAGTCGCGGATGTTCTCCATCCAGTTCAGATAGATCTTTGTGAACCGCTCCGGCACGAAGCGGATGCGCCCGCTGGTGACGATGTCGATGGCCGGCTTCGCCAGCGGCTCCATGCGCAGGAACCACTGCTTGCTGACCAGCGGCTCGACAAGCGTGTGGCAGCGCTGGCAGTGCCCGACGCTGTGCGTGTACGCCTCCGTCTTCACAAGAAAGCCGCCCTTCTCCAGGTCCGCCTCGATGGCGTTGCGGCACTCGAAGCGGTCCATGCCCCTGTAGGGGCCGGCGGCGTCGCTCATCGTCGCGTCGAGGTTGATGGCGCTGATGGTCTCCAGGCCGTGCCGCTGGCCGACATCGAAGTCGACAGGGTCATGGCCGGGCGTGATCTTGAGGGCGCCGGTGCCGAAGGCGGGGTCGACGGCTTCGTCGGCGATGACCGGTATCTTGCGGTCCATTATCGGCAGCAGCGCCGTCCTGCCCACGATGCCCCTGTAGCGCTCGTCGCTCGGGTTCACGGCGACGGCCACGTCGGCGACGATGGTCTCCGGGCGCGTCGTGGCGATGGTGATGTAGTCGCCGCTTGGCTCGCCGGTGTCGTCGAGGAGCGGGTAGCGGACGTACCAGAGGTGGTCCTGCGCCTCATGGTGCTCGACCTCGAGGTCGGAGATCGCCGTCTGGCAGCGCGGGCACCAGTTTATGATCCGTTCGCCGCGATAGATCAGGCCCTCGTTGTAGAGGCTGACGAAGGTGGTGCGGACCGCCTTCGCCGGGCCCGGGTCGAGGGTGAAGCGCTCGCGTGTCCAGTCGCAGGAGGCGCCCAGGCGCTTGAGCTGGTCGCGGATCTTGTCGCGGTACTGCTCCATCCACTCACGCGCGCGCCTGGAGAACGCCTCGCGGCCGATGTCGTGTCGGCTTAGCCTTTCCTTCGCCAGCTCGCGCTCAACGACGTTCTGGGTGGCGATGGCGGCGTGGTCTTCGCCCGGCAGCCACAGCGTCGGCTCCTGCCGCATGCGGTGCCAGCGCGTGAGGATATCCTCCAGGGTGACGAAGAGGACGCTGCCCAGGTGGAGGTCGCCGGAGACGTTCGGCGGCGGCATGATGATGGTGAAGGGCGGCCGCGCGGGGTCGATTTCAGGCGTGAAGAAGCCTGCCGACTCCCAGAATCGGTACAGCTCCTGCTCGACGGCGGCGGGACTATAGGCCTTCGCCAGGCTGTGGGTGCTTTCGCTGCTCATGGTTTCCCGCAATTCGATGGGCGTGACGAAACGCCTCGGCGAAAGCGGGACTCCTTGCATCTGCGGGCGGAGTCCCCAGCCGAGGACGCTCTACCCGTAGAATAAGGGGCGGCATTCGTAGAGGCAAGAGTAGGGACGCACGGCAGTGCGCCCTCTACAGTGGAATTCGGGGCCACGTTGCGGGGCTACTGTCCGGCGCCAGCCTCGCCCTCGGCGGGTGGCGGCACGAACACGCGCTGGGCCAGCTCGCGGTCAAGCATCAAGAGCCCCGTTCCGTCGCCGCCGATCAGCCTCAGGTTCCGCAGGAGGCGGTTCGCCGATTCTTCTTCCTCTACCTGCTCGTTCACAAACCACTGAAGGAAGCTGTTCGTCGCGTGGTCCGACTCGGCGACGGCGCTGCTCGCCAGGGCGTTGATGAGCGCTGTCACGTTCTGCTCGTGCCGGTAGACCTCTTCGAAGGCGCCCGCCGCCGATTGCCAGTCGGTCGGAGGCCCCTCTATCGGCTGGAGGATGACGCGCCCGCCGCGGCCGCTGACGAAGTCGAAGAACTTCATCGCGTGCATGAGTTCCTCCCTCGCCTGGACGCGCATCCAGTTCGCGAACCCGTCGAGGTCCGACGACTCGAAGTAGCCGGCCATCGAGAGATACAGGTAGGAGGAGTAAAGCTCGGCGTTAAGCTGATCGTTTAGCTTCTGCTGCATATCCGGTGTCAGCATCGATCTCATCTCCGTTGGTTGGTTCTTTGGACAGACGTTGTGCCCGGCGGATCCTGCCGGCTGCCTCGATGACGGGCTGCGCGCCCGCCGCGATCTCGGCATCCGGCCGCCGGCTGACCAGGAACAGCAGCGGGTAGGTGGCCCGCTCCAACAGTTTCTGCACCACGCGCGCCCGACCCGGCGAGAGCTGCCCCTTCCACGCCGCGATCAGCAGGTCACAGTCGGAATCGGCGGCGTAGCGGATGATCTCTTCGCCGGGGTCGCCGACGCGGAGCGCGACGATCATGTTGGCGCTCTTGGGCTTGCCGGCCAGCGCGAAGCTGCTGCGCACGAATTCGTCCTGCCAGGCTTCGAGCTCATAGCGCGGGTAGTCGAGGAAGACCGGCGAAGCGGGCGCCCGCTCCGTCTCCGGCCGGCTGTCGACGATGTGCAGCATCAGCAGCCGCGCATTCGACCGCGACACCAACTGGGATGCCTCTTCGACGGAGCGCACCGACTCGAAGTTGCCGTCCAGCGGCACGACGATGCGGCGCAGGTGGCGCAGCCGGTGCACTTGAGTGCCGGCGTCAAGGGCGGAGCGCAGCACGTAGACGGGACAGGGCGGGTCCTGGAGGACGTGCAGCGTGACGTGGCCGGCCGGCGTATCGAGCTTGCCCCCGGCGCCGTGCGTCGACATGAGTATCGCCCTGGCGCCGATTTCCGTCGCTGCCCGGCAGATCGATTCGGCCGGCTCCCCCACGGCGCTGATGACGGTCACGCGGACAGCCCACTCGTCGGGCAGGCCGATCCGTTCTGCCGTCTCCGCGGCCGTCAGCGACTCGGAGGACACGTAGAGCACAGAGATGTCATTTCCCTCGAGATCAGCAATCGCCTCCGCCACCCGCAGTGGTTTCTCAGCGGGCAGGGAGCCATCCAATGGAACGAGTAGGGGTCCTGTATCAACTGGCATCGGAATCCCCCTTTCTGCCGATGGCCGACCAGAAGGTGACCGCGGGGTCGAACGAGAAGGACTGCCATTCGCCCGGGTCAACCGTACGTTCCTCCATATTCACGCGAACAGGGCACGGAGCGCCGTCGACCCTTATCTCCAGCAGGTTGCCGGGACGGATGCGCACGTCGGTCCGGCGTCGCTGCCAGAGCAGAGAGAAGTCCAGGCTGTCAATCGGAGGGGGAAGGAACGGGTCGAACCCAATGCTCTCACTGCTGAACTTGAAACCGGCCAGTCCGAACACTATCGCCTGACGCATGGCCCCGAGCGATGCCAGCCTCACGCCGCCGGCAGCGCCCCGGAACGGCGGCGCGAGGTCGATCGACATAGATTGTTCGAGATACTTGCGACACAATGCGTCGTCGCGAAGCCACGCGGCAACGAGGGCGTGAATGGGCGGGCTGAGCGAGCTCGTATGCGCGGTAATGGGCTCATAGTAGGCGACGTTCTTGCGCGCCGCGGCTTCCGTCCACCACTCCGGCAGGACCCGCAGCGCCATGAGGACGTCCGCCTGTTTTGCGGCCCGCATGCGCTGGACTGATTCGTGGCCTACGGCGATGTCCAGCGGGACGCCGGCTCGCAGGTAGGACGCGACGTCTACCGGCTGGTGGCTGAAGAAGCCGTCGAACTGCTCAACAACCTCGTCCTTCAGGAAGGTGCTCCGCACTATCAACTCGCCGACCCGTCGCCAGGCGGATGGCTCATCCGGCTTTATCTGTAGTCGTTCCGCAAGCTGTTCGGCCGCTTCCGGTTGGGAATCGTGAAGTTGCGAGAGGTACGATTCGGCTTGCAGGAGGGTCCAGCGGGCCAGCGCGTTTGTGTAGGCGTTGTTATCGACGCCTTCGTGGTACTCATCCGGCCCGATAACTTTGCGAATCGAGTAGAAGTGGTTCGAAGGCGAGACGCGGCTGCGCCAAAAGCGCGCGCATTCGATCAAGATTTCCGCGCCGTAGCGAAGCATGAAGTCGTCGTCGCCGCTCGCCCGCCAGTAGTGCACGACAGCGTAGGGGATGGCCCCCGTGATGTGGTTTTCCTGCTCTCCGTTGAGGACGCGCACCGCCGACCCGTCCGGCAGCGAGACGAAATCCGGTGTGCGATCGTCGCCCGTGTCGGTGGACTCCCAGGCGTACATCGCGCCCTCGTAGCCGAACGATTTTGCGCGCTGTCGCGCCGCATCGAGCGTACGATAGCGATAGAGCAGACAGGAGCGCGCCGCATCCGGCCAGTTGAGCATCAGGAACGGCAGGATGAATAGCTCCGTGTCCCAGAACACATGACCGTGGTAGGCGATTCCCGAGAGGTCACGGGGGCCGATGGAAGCGCGACCGTCGTTGACGCTGGCGGAGGAGAGTAGGTGGTAGGTGGCGAAGCGGACCGCCTGCTGCAGCCTGTCGTCGCCACCGATTTTCAGGTCGGCTGTTCCCCATCGCTCCTGCCAGGACTGCTGGTGTTCTTCAATCAGCGTCTCGAAGGACGCCTGTTCCTCGGGGCGCAGCGGTAGCTCCCGCGGCACTATCTCGCTGATCATGTCCAGGACCAGCGGCTCGCCGCGCCGCGCGTCGGCTGAGATCGACGTGTCCTCCATCTCGACGCGCCTGCCTTGCAGGAACACCTCCGTCTTCACGAGGTCGGCGGGCTCCTGGGCCGTCGTGACGAACCCCTCCTGGGCGCGCAACCGGCCTCCGATCAAGGTCATCGCATTTGGCAGCGTTACCGTCACCCGCATCGGTTCCTCACCGTCCTCCAGCGTCAAGATGAGCTGGTAGAGGTAAAGCCAAGGACGCGTAGCCGAGGCCGCCCGCAGCGATTGCCAGCGCCAGGAATGCCCGTGACGGTCGGTGAATGACCAGGAGCGTCTCATCACGGCGTTTCGCATGTCTAGTCGTCTCAGGTGCGCGTTCGTGCGCACCGTTGACATGCTGAAGTTGACGCCGTCGGCGCTTACAAAGAGGGTCGAAGGGTCCGGGAGTGTCAGCAGCGTCTGTCCCGCGGGCAGGTTCGTAGGCATGTAGATGCCCGCAACGATGACCATCGGGTTCGACGCGGGATTTCCCTCTTCCAGCGCCGCGCGCACACCGAAGTGACCGTTGGCGACAGCGAAGACGGCTTCAGCGCCGCGCTCGTTCAGCGGGTCGAACCCCTCGGAGACGAGCGCCCATGTCGCCTCTTCGCGTTCCATCAGCTTGCGCGAAGCGTCGACTGCCACTCCAGTATCTCCACGAATCTCTGCGGGCCGCCGCCGGCCCTGAGAATGGGGTGCGGCACGCCCGCTGGCTCCGGACCCACTGAAACGAAGATGGCGTTCTCAGCCTGCGGCAACAGCATGCGCGCGTCGCTGCCGGAGAAACCGCCCACGTCGCCGAACTCGTCGCCGGCGACGAGTATGTTCTCGTTCGAGATCCCGTTTGGCCGGGCCACGTTCTCCAGCAGCCAGACGACCGAATCGCCCTTATCGGTGAGGCCGATCTCCACGTACTTGCCGTCGCTGGTGATCCGCGGGTCCTTTAGTCCGGCCTCGCGGGCAATGTCGCCGGCAAGGTCCATCACATCGGCGATCTCGGCGAATCCGGCAGCCCTGACGCGGGCGCGTGTCGCGGCGATGAGGTCGGCGATGCGCGCCTTGGGCGGGTCGGCCCATTCGGGGAGAGGGATGAGGTCCACTTTGCGACGGTTGAGCCGCTGATAGATGATCTCCGCCTCCAGTCCTCGTTCGCGGAGCTGACGTTGCAATTCTTCTGCGGCCGCGCTGAGCTGTCGCTCCTCCTCCTCCGTCGACACACGCGCCCACACCTTGCGACGCGTTCCGTCCGGGTCGTAGGCCCAGACCTCGGAGCCGCGGTTCGTGCAGACAATGAGCCCGCTTGCCCTGGCCTGTGGCGAGAGCATGGCTAGCGAATGCGTCTCCAGGTTCTCCACCTTTGTGCCGGTCACCGGCGCTGTCCAGACGCCCTGGAGGAGAAGCGCTTCCAGCGCGCGGTTAAGGTCAGGCGTGGGCGTGTAGCGATCAGGGACCGCCGTGCCGTCCCAGTCGAAGACTATGAGGTCGAAGCGACGTTTCAGCAGTTGGGGCAGACTCTCCGGTCTGCGGAGGCCGGTCATGAGTAGATCCTCTCTCCTTAAGGACCTCTGGGGCATGATGTTACGGCAGATTTCACATCCTGGGTGTATGATACCACGAAAGGCAAGCTTCGGCGGCGGGAGGCGAGCCCAGGACCCCCAGAGCCTTGTTAAACGAGCGCTATGGGGAAGCGTGAAAACGGTAGCCGACGCTGCGCACGGTCTCGATGAAGGTGTAGCCACCGCGCTCGATCTTGCTCCGTATGCGCCGGATGTGCACGTCGACGGTCCGCGCGCCGCCGAAGTAGTCATAGCCCCAGACCTTATCGAGTAGCGCCTCGCGGGTGTAGACGCGGTCAGGGTGCGTCGCCAGGAAACGGAGCAGTTCGTACTCCTTGAACGTCAACTCGACCAGCGCGCCGTTGACGTAGACCCTGTAGCCCGCGGTGTCGACGGCGAGCGCCCCCTGACGCAGCACGTCCGGCGACTCAGGCGGGCCGTGCCTGTCGAGCAGACGGCGCAGGCGCGTCTCCAGTTCACGCGGGCGGAGCGGATGGAATGCAACGTCGTCTGCAGCTATGTCGAGCGACGCTTCACCGAGCGCCTCTTCCAGCAGCACCGCCAGGACCGGACGCTTCTCAGCGCCGCTCCCGGCCGCTATGGCAATGCCAGGGGCGTCTTGGGCAGACGGCACGTCGACGACGACCGCTGCCACGCCGGCGTCGATACTGCCGGCAATCTCAGCCGGGGAGCAAGCCTCTACCTTGTAGCCGCTACCGGCAAGCTCCTGCACCATCTGCTCGACGCGTTCGCCTTCGCCGACGACCAATACGGTTTGCATGCCGACCATCTCGATTGCGCTTTCTCCAGGCTGGCACCCTAGTATAGCAGAGCCGCGGCGCCGGAGGATTCCCCTTGCTCATCCAGCGAGATATGATGTTGGCCTCGGCGACCTCATACGACGAAGGAGTGACGATGATGACGGCGGAGACCTACTGGCAACGGGCAGCGAAACGAAAGATATCCAGGCGGAGCGCCCTCACGGGGGCCGCGACGGCGCTGGGCGCATCGGCGCTGGCCCTGGTGGGATGCTCCGGCGGCAGCGAAACGGCCTCAGTCCAATGGACGCCTTCACCCCTGGACACGCCGAAGCCGGGCGGGAAGGCTGTATTCGCCATTCCTCTCGACCCCGGGAGCCTGGACCCGCAGGTCAACGTCATCTCCGGCTACCTGTCCACACGCATCCACAATCCCCTGCACGCCATAAACATGTCGAACCTGGAGTTCCAGCCGCTGGTGGCGGAGAGCCTGGAGTATCCAGACCACCTGACCTACGTCTGGAAGCTGCGCCACGGCGTCAAGTTCCACAACATCGACCCCACGTTCGGTCGCGAAGTCACGGCCGCCGACGTTGTCTACAGCTTCGACCGACTCAAAGCCGGCCCAACGCTCAACGACCGCAAGCTGCTGACGCTCCACACCGACAAGTACGAGGCCATCGACGACTATACGTTCAGCCTGCGCACGAACAAGCTGTTCTCCCCCACTGTCGACCACACGGGAAACTTCGCTTACTCCATCGTCCCGCATGAGGCGGTGGACAAATGGGACGGCCTGGCGATGAATGCCTCCGGCTGCGGCGCCTGGATCCTCGCCGACTACACGCGCGCCGAGCGGGTCCACCTGCGTCGAAACCCGGACTACTATCAGCGGGGCCGCCCTTTCCCGGACGAGGAAGAGTGGCTGCCGGTAACGGACCTCGGCTCCTTGTGGCAGATGTTCAAGACCGGTCGCGCCGACTACGTGGGAATCAACCTGGACAAGCTAAAGCGGCAGGAGATCGAGGGGAAGCCCGAGTTCCAGGTGGCAAAGTCGCCGTCCCTCTTCACGATCAACTGCTACGTCCGCGTCGACCGGCCGCCCTTCAGCGACGAGCGCGTGCGCGAGGCCCTGGACATCGCCATCGACCGCGACGACTACATAGAGAAGATGTACTTTGGCGACGGCAAATACAACGGCCCCATACCATGGCCGCTGGAATACTGGGCGCTGCCCCAGGACGAGCTCCGCTCCACGCTGGCGTACGACCCGACGAAAGCAAGACAGTTGCTGAGCGCCGCCGGCTACGCCGACGGCCTGGACCTGGACACGCCCGTCGCCGCATTCGGCGACTCGCCCAAGATCGCCGTCATCATCAAGGACCACTACGCGAAGATAGGCGTGACGCTGAAAAACCGCCAGAAGGAACTCGGCGCCTTCCTGGCTCAGGACCTCTACGGCCACAACTTCGACATGGCTATCTTCCTCAACCTGCCCTACATGGAGCCGGACATCATCCTCCGCTCCTACTACAGCAAGGGGCAGCAGGCGGATGTAAACCCGGGTCTGAGCAACGACCCGGAAGTCGACGGCTTGATCGAGGGTCTCTGGAGTATCTTCGACCTGGAGGAAAAGAAGCAGGCGGTGCTGGACTGCCAGCGGGTGATCCTCAAGAAGCACGGCCCCATGTACCCGCTCTGTTCACCGGAAGGGTACGCCGGCTTCTCGTCGCGGATGCGCGGCCTTGAGGAAGGAACGGGCCTCATCGGCTGGATGGGTATCAGCTACTGGGTCGAGGAATCCTGACGCGTCCGCCTCTGCCTTGACCCACCTTCTGCCGCACAGACGCCAGGTCCATCGCCGCGCCTCGGGCCAGCGCCGTTACGTCGGAGGCGATGAGCACGAAGCGGAAGCCCTCAGCGACGCGGTCCGGCCCCGCTGCCGCCGATGAGTGGATGCCCGCGACGACCTTGTGCCGCCGGCAGGCATCGAGCACCTTCTGTCGCGCCTCCGCGTAGCCCGGCTGGTGGCCGTCCGGCTTCGGTTGCAGGCCCAGCGCCAGGCTGAGGTCCATCGGCCCGATGTAGACGGCATCGACGCCGGGCACCGATAGGATGTCATCGAGATTGTCCAGCGCCGGCCGCGTCTCGATCATCGGTATGCAGCAGACGTACTCGTTGACGTTGGCGTAGTAGTCGCCGGGCACCGTGAACAGGGCGCGCGTCGGCCCGAAGCTGCGCATGCCGGCCGGAGGATAGCGACAGGCCCTAACCGCCCTCTCAGCGTCCGCCGGCGTCTCGATCATGGGGACGATGACCGCGCAGGCGCCGGCGTCGAGCATCTTCATGATAATCCCCGGGTCGTTCCAGGGCACGCGCACCACGGGCGCCGCCGGCGTCGTCGCGATCGCCTGGAGCATGGGGACGGCGCGCTGGTAGTCGATGAGGCCATGCTGCATATCGATGCACAGCCAGTCGAAGCCGAGGCGGGCCAGCATCTCCGCGCAATACGAGTCGGGGATGGAGAGCCAGCAGCCGAGGGCGGGCTTGGCCTTCTTCCACAGCTCACGCAATCGATTCTGGGCCATCATCATCCTCCTGACACGTCGTTCGGGGAATTGCCATCTGTTCATTCAGCGCCCCGATAAGACAGAAAGTCAAGGGGGTCTTGACAATGGCGTCATATCGCGATAGTATCGTGATACAGAGGCAATATATCGCGATACAAAGAGGAGAAATACCATGCACAGACCCTGGTTCGATTTCGAACGCATCCACGGGCGTCTCTTTGAGAGAGGCGACCTCAAGTACGTCATCCTGCAGCTCCTCAGCGAGCGCGCAGCCCACGGCTACGAGGTGATCCGCGCCCTCGAGGAGCGCTTCGGCGGCATGTACACCCCTAGCGCCGGCGCCGTCTACCCCACGCTCCAGATGCTGGAGGACATGGGGTACGTCACCTCGACCCAACAGGACGGCAAGAAGGTGTACTCCATCACCGACGAAGGACGGCGCTTCCTGGAGGAGCAGAAAGAGGTGGTGGAAGGCATCAGGAAGCGCACCAGCCCCTGGTGGAACCCCCGCCTGCGGGCCGAGTTCCACGAGATGAGGCAGGAGATGCACGACTTCGCGCGCATGCTCGCCGGCCGCGGCAGGCGCCCTTTTACGGACCCGGGGACAATCGGCCGAATACGTGAGGTCCTGGGGCGCGCTCGCCGGGAGATAGAGGATATCCTGCGAGAGAAACCCGAAGACAATGTATAATCAAGTTGATGCTCTCCATTGAGGTTTCCGACCTTCACAAGAATTTCGGTCCTCTGGCGGCCGTTGACGGCGTGAGCTTTCAGGTAGAGGAGGGCGAGGTCTTCGGCTTCCTGGGGCCGAACGGCGCCGGCAAGACCACGACCATCAACATCCTCTGCACACTGCTGCGTCCCACGTCCGGCAGCGCCAGGGTGGCCGGCTACGACGTCGAGACGCAGCGCGACGCCGTCCGCCAGTCGATAGGCCTCGTCTTCCAGGACCCCAGCCTCGATGACCAATTGACGGCCATCGAGAACCTGCGCTTTCACAGCCACGTCTACAACGTGCCGGGCAGCCTGCGACAGAGCCGCATCGATGAGGTGCTGCACGTCGTCGAGCTGTGGGACCGGCGCAACGCCATCGTCCGCACCTTCTCCGGCGGCATGAAGCGCCGCCTGGAGATCGCCCGCGGGCTGCTGCATCACCCGCGCGTACTCTTCCTCGACGAGCCGACGATCGGCCTCGACCCGCAGACGCGCGAGCACATCTGGAGCTACATCCTGGAGTTGCAGCGCGCGCACGGGATCACGATCTTCATGACCACCCACTACATGGAGGAAGCGGAGCACTGCCGCCGCATCGGCATCATCGACTACGGGCACCTGGTCGCGCTGGACACGCCGGACGCCCTCAAGCGGATGGTCGGCGCGGACATCGTCACGCTGCGGACGCCGGACAACGATAAGGCGGTGGTGGAGATCCGCGAGCGGTACGGGCTGGAGGCGCGGAGCCAGGACGGCCGCTTGCGCCTGGAAGTGCCGGACGGCGCCGAGTTCATACCCAGGGTGGTATGCGATCTGGCCGTCCCCGTCGAATCGGTGGACCTGCACCGTCCGACGCTGGACGACGTTTTCATGAAGCTCACCGGCCACGTGATCCGCGAGGACGAAGCAGACCCGCTGGCCTTCATGCGGATGCACGGCCGCCTTTGGCGAGGAGGAGGGCGACGCTAAATGACGACCTACGCTCCAACAATCGATTCAAGGCTTCCCGGACCGCGGGGCGGCGTGCAGGCGAACCTGCGCGGCGTCTACATCATCTGGTACCGCGACGTCCTCCGTTACTCGCGGGACCGCGCCCGGATCGTCGCCTCCATGGGGCAGCCGCTGCTCTTCCTTGTCGTCTTTGGCAGCGGCCTGAGCGCCTCGCTGGGCGCAGGCGTGACGCAGCAGTTGGGCAACGTCTCCTACGTGCGCTTCCTCTACCCGGGTATCATCACGATGGCCGTGCTGTTCACCTCGATCTTCAGCGCCATCTCCATCGTCTGGGACCGCGAGTTCGGCTTCCTGCGGGAGCTGCTCGTCGCGCCGGTAAGCCGCGCCGCCGTCGTGCTGGGGAAGGCGCTCGGTGGCAGCACGATAGCGATGTTCCAGGGGGCGATCCTGCTGATCCTCGCGCCGGTCCTCGG
>Ga0315268_10006635_pt1 | contig 12297 bp, 14 predicted proteins | sample C1_top_MG_FD_204535 | JGI IMG/M metagenome (GOLD analysis project Ga0315268, IMG submission 204535) | Sediment microbial communities from Yellowstone Lake, YNP, Wyoming, USA - C1_top | ecosystem: Environmental > Aquatic > Freshwater > Lake > Sediment | place: USA: Wyoming | collected 2017-08-01 | reverse complement strand
TTACTTGAGACTTTTCAGAATCAACCTTGGTACCAAGTTCACGAATCACTTCTCCATCAACGCTGACTCGTCCATCATGGATCAATTCATCGGCGCCTCGACGGCTTGTTATCCCAGCATCGGCGATGATCTTGTTGAGTCGAGTAAGAGCCATAATGGGCATTTCCAATCCGGCCAGAGCCGTCCTATACCCATAAATGAAGGGTTAATCCCCCACTCTAGCGCCCTAGGGCGGCCTATTTAATCGGTTAGGGCGCCCAATACTTCGTCAAGACGATCAAGATCAGGAAGGTACGGGGCCAGGGCAGGTAGATCAATTAAGGAATTAAGGCCCAACCGTTCCAAGAAATAGGTGGTTGTTCGATAGAGAATTGCCCCAGTTTCATGCTCAAGACCTGATTCTTCTACCAATCCTCGGGTCACTAGAGTCTTCATAACTGCTTCTACATTAACTCCGCGAATTGCCGAGACCCTAGCTCGAGAAACCGGCTGGCGATATGCGATGACGGCAAGGGTCTCCAGCGCTGCTTGCGTGAGCCTGGATTGCTGTCCATCGAGAACAAAACGTTCCACCACGGCCGCGTATTCTGGGCGACTATAAAAACGCCACCCGCCCGATATCTGACGAAGATCAAAACCATGGTTGTCATAGCTCTCCACGAGGGCACCAATAGCCAGAGCAATCTCTTCAATCGGACGATCGAGCACCTTGGCAAGGGTTTCCTCTGTAACGGGCTCATCTACCACCATAAGGATGGCTTCAATCGAACGCTCAAGTTCAAGATCAGACATCTGAACCCTCCTCTGTCTCACTTATTACAGCACTGATGGGGATATCGAACTCTTCGCCCGCTTCTATCGCCCCTGAATCTGGGCCGACCCAACTTATTTGAAGTTCGCCTAGAGAAACTACCTGGTCAAAACGGAGCGCTCCCTGGCGGTAAAGGTCTAACAGAGCCAGAAAGCGGGCCACGACAACGAGGGTGCTTTCCGCCTCGGCAACGAGATGACGAAAGCTCATCGTCCGCGACCGTCGCAGAGCCTCAACGACCCACTTGGACTCCTCTGCCACGCTCACTAGAGGCAGGTGCAGGTGCTCCATCGCAACCGTCGGGGTGAGCTTGGGAGCCAGGACCCGCTCGGCAATAGCCGCAAAGCGCTCTGGGCCAACTCCGATAAGAACTTCGGGTAGCAATGAAGAAAGATAGGGATCCAATGCGATGACTCTGGCAAAGATCTTGTCCTGGAGGCTGATCCGGTCATTGAAGGTCGCCGCGATTTCTTTGAAAGCACGATATTGGAGCAATCGAGCAAAAAGTAGATCCCGCGCTTCAAGGAGGGCTAGGTCAGACTCATCTTCTACTTCGCCACTGGGAAGTAGTCGGGCAGCTTTTAAATCCAGAAGGGTGGCAGCAACGACGAGAAACTCCGTCGCTTGATCCAAGCGCCATCCCTCCCCTGAGACCTCCAACGCGCGGATGAAAGAGATGAATTCATCGGTTACTTCGCTAAGGGCGACCTCGGTGATATCCATCCGGTGTCTGGAAATGAGCTGCAACAAGAGGTCAAATGGACCGTCGAAATTGTCAAGGTGAACCGCAAAACCTGGTGTGATCTCGGTATTTACATCACTGGCTGCAGTTTCCACCAGCGAACGGTACTTCACATTTGCCATCATTTCTTGCACTTGCCTTGGCCTTCTCCTCCTGCGTAGAGTCCAGCCTTAAAGCGGCAGAGAGGTTTCTCGATTGAGCGTTAAATCGACATTTGATGATGATGTAGCAACAACGTCCACCCTGCTCAAGAAGACCCCGAAAAGTTGGCCAATTCCAAAAACATTGGCCGAACATGGTCCTGCCAAAATCATTCCAATCGTGAATCAAAAAGGCGGAGTTGGAAAGACCACGACCACGATCAACCTTGGCGCCAGTCTGGCCGAATACGGCCGACGAGTCCTTCTGGTGGATTTCGATCCACAGGGGGCCCTCTCGGTTGGTCTTGGGGTCAACGCTCACGAGCTCAAGCTCCAAGAAACGGTCTACCAAGTCTTGATGGATCCCCACTCAGATATCGACAAAGTCATTCTCAAGACTTCAATCCCTGGCATGGACCTGTTGCCAGCCAACAAAGAGCTGGCCACAGCTGAAGTGACACTGGTCAACGAGATGGGCCGGGAGAACTTCCTCAAGCGCACACTGGCAAGTCTGAAGGACTACTACGACGTCATTCTCATCGATTGCCAGCCAACCCTTGGCCTTCTCACGCTGAACGCCCTCACGGCTGCGGACGGCGTAATTGTGCCCCTGCAATGTGAGTTCTTTGCCTTGCGCGGCTTTGCCCAACTCCAGGAGAACTTGGAGAAGGTACGGATCAATCTCAATCCTTCTCTCAAGCTCATCGGAATTCTGGCAACCATGTATGACAAGAAGACACTGCACAGTCGAGAAGTACTCGAGCGAATCCTGCAAGCCTTCCCTGAAAGCGTTTTTGAAACAGTCATTGCCCAAACCGTCCGATTTCCAGAGACTACGGTTGCGGGTGAGCCGATTAACACGTATGCCTCCAATTCAGGAGGGGCTGCTTCCTATCGACGTTTTGCACGAGAACTAATTGCACGAGGAGGATTACGATGAGTCGTAGAGCAAGCTTGCCAGGGGCAGATGAATTATTCCGCTCGACTACGCCAGCACTGACCGCCGTACGCGACAGTGCACCAGAAGTTGAACCGGCAACCCTAATTCAAAATGCAACCGCTCCCGTCACGCGTCCGCAGCACAAGGGAGTACGGACCACCCCGCGACGTCGAGTGAGCAATATCGACCGTTCGCCGACAGGTCGCGAAAGCCATGCGGAGAAAATCACCGTCTACCTCTCCCCTGAAGAACTCTTTGATCTTGATCAAGCACGACTTCTTCTCCGTGGAGATCTCGGCCTGGCCGCGGATCGCGGACGAATCGTTCGTGAATCTATCGCTGTGATAATCGCCGACCTGGAAGCCAAAGGCGAACAGAGCATTCTCGCGCGCCGCTTGCGGGGGCAGTAGGAAATCTAACGAGCTCGCGGGTGGGCCAAACTGTATGTTTCTCTCACTTTGTCGATGGTGATCAAGGTGTAGATCTGCGTCGTTGTAACGGAGGCATGTCCCAGCAATTCTTGAACCACTCGAATATCGGCACCACCATCGAGCAAATGCGTGGCATACGAGTGTCGAAATACGTGAGGCGAAACTTTTCCGGTGACCCCCGCAGCATTTGCGGCATTAAGGACGAACTGCCAGGCGGACTGTCGGCTCAAACGGGTTCCGCGTTGATTGAGAAAAACCGCAGAGGTTGCTTTCGAGGAATTCTTCGCCAAATCCGGACGCACTCGGGTCAGATAATCCTCTAGTGCGGCATTGGCGTAGCTCCCCAGCGGCACGATCCGATCTTTGCCACCTTTTCCGCGTAATTTGATGGTCTGAACTTCCATGCCATCCCTTGATACTTGGTGAATATCGCCTAAATCCAAATTCACGACTTCGCTCACCCGCGCGCCGCTGCCATAGAGCAGTTCCAGCAAAGCACGATCGCGAATGGTCACCGGTTCGCCTTCACGATAGGCCGCCTCGATCATCGCGACGATTTCGGCGACAGTGAGCGCCTTAGGCAAACGCCGTACCTGTCGGGATTTCTCTAGATCGGTGAGGGGATCGGCAAATCCTTTTTCACTGGACAAATATCGAAAGAAAGTTCGCAAGGCGGAGAGAATCCGATTAATGCTGGACTGACTCAGATTCTCCTGGCGCAGCCAATTTTGGAATTCTCGCATCTTCTCTGGAGTGACGCCTGCAAGTGCTGTCGAAGACAAGTCTAAAAATCTGCTAAACCGATTGAGATCTCTGCTGTATGCAGAGATGGAATTTTCAGCAAGACCGCGCTCCACCCTCAAGTGATCTAGGAAGTTGCCCGACTCCTGCGAAAATTCCATCTCCGTCAATTACATAGCTTACGAAGCGAGAACTTCGTAGGGATAATTGTGCGCTTTGGCAACGGCTTCGTAAAAAATGCCACCTTCGTGAACATTCAATCCAAGTGCCAAACCCTTGTCCGACTTGAGAGCCTCACGCCATCCCTTATTGGCAATGGACAAGGCGTAAGGCAGTGTTGCATTGGTCAACGCATACGTTGAGGTGACAGGCACCGCACCTGGCATATTGGCGACACAATAAAAGATGCTGTTGTGAATCAGGAAGGTAGGTTCAGCGTGCGTTGTCGCATGCGAATCGGCAAAGCATCCACCCTGGTCAATTGCAATATCTACAAGCACCGACCCTGGTTTCATGTTCTTCACTTGATCGTTGCTGACCAATTTGGGAGCCTTCGCCCCGTGAACCAAAACCGCACCCACCACAAGATCAGCGTGCGAAATCTCACGATCAATTGCGTGATACGAAGCGGCCAATGTCTTAATGCGCCCCGCATAAAGTGAATCAATATATTGAAGGCGCGCGATGCTTCGATCGATCACAGTCACATCGGCGCCCATTCCCATAGCAATCACGGCAGCATTAAGACCCGCAACACCTCCGCCAATGACAACGACTTTGCCAGGGGCCACCCCGGGAACTCCCGCCAGGAGGACGCCGCGGCCGCCATTTGGCTTCTGGAGAACGGAAGCGCCCACTTGTGTAGCCATTCTCCCGGCTACTTCACTCATTGGAGCAAGCAATGGAAGCTGAGCGTTTACTTCAACGGTCTCGTATGCGATGGCTGTGGTTCCGCTAGCTATCAGGGCATCAGTACATGCCTTGGATGCCGCTAAATGCAGATAAGTAAATAAAATCTGTCCTTTGCGCATCAGCGGATACTCCTGCGCGATTGGCTCTTTGACTTTAAGAATCAGGTCAGCCTGCGCCCAGACTTCATCTGCCGTCTCGCGAATCTGTCCGCCTTGCGCAATAAAATCTTGATCAGAAATAGAAGATCCGAAACCCGCCCCGCTTTCGACAATTACCGAATGCCCAGCTCGAATAAATTCACTGACACCTTCGGGTGTGATTGCTACGCGAGATTCTTGACTCTTAATTTCCTTTGGAACACCAACAATCATTTCCAACTCCTATTGTGTGTGACCTCGTTGTCAGCTGGTCAGCCTACTCTTGCTTAGGAGGTTGCGCTGACACCCTTTGCCTCAATAGCCGCTGTAATTAGCCCCATAAACAGCGGGTGTGGCCGAGTTGGCCGCGAACGAAATTCCGGGTGCGCCTGTGTTCCAACATAATATGGATGAACTTCCTGAGGTAATTCTACAAATTCGACGAGATCTCGTTCTGGATACAATCCTGAAAAACGAAGACCCGCATCAATGAGTCTCTCTCTATATTCGTTGTTTACTTCATAGCGATGTCGATGGCGTTCTGAAATTTCCGTTGCCCCGTACGTTTTAGCAACCAATGACGTTGGATCCAATACCGCCCGGTAAAGTCCAAGCCGCATACTCCCACCCATGTCCGCGTCTCCGGAGACTACTGCATGCTGATCTGCCATTGTTGAAATAACAGGCGACTTGGTTTCCGGAGCGAACTCCGCAGAGTTCGCATCCGCAATACCAGCAAGATTTCTGGCGCCTTCAATAACCATGCACTGCAAACCCAGGCACAGTCCCAAAGTAGGAATTTTAGAAACGCGTGCAAAATGGAGTGCGCCGACTTTCCCTTCAATTCCGCGAATTCCGAATCCTCCAGGTATGCAAATAGCATCTACATCTAAAAGATGCGCTTTGGCGCCTTCCCACGTCTCGCACTCGTCGCTGGCAACCCATTTGATCTCAACTTTGGCGTTGTTGCCGAACCCACCGGCGCGCAATGCTTCAGTCACCGATAGGTATGCATCCGGTAGATCCACATACTTTCCTACTAAAGCGACACGGACAGTGTGCTGCGGATGGTGCACTTTGGAAAGAAGAGCATCCCATTCGGTCCAATCGACATCCTTGAAAGGCAGTCCGAGCCGCCTCACCACGTAGGCATCCAATCCTTCCGAATGGAGAACCTTGGGAATATCGTAAATTGACGGAGCATCTACTGCGGCAACGACTGCTTCAAGATCGACGTCGCACATCATTGAAATTTTTCGCTTAACCGATGAAGGGATCTCGCGATCAGAGCGAATCACAATTGCATCCGGAGTAATGCCGATGCTTCGGAGCGCAGCCACACTGTGCTGAGTGGGCTTAGTTTTCAACTCGCCGGAAGGTCCGATGTAAGGAACTAAAGAAACATGCAGATAGAAGACATTTTCCCGACCGACTTCTTGTCGAATCTGCCGAGCCGCCTCTAGGAACGGCTGCGATTCGATGTCGCCGACGGTGCCGCCGATTTCAGTAATGACGATGTCAATATCGGGAGCGGCCATCGCTCGGATGCGTTCTTTGATTTCATTGGTGATATGAGGAATGACTTGGACGGTCTCGCCGAGATATTCCCCGCGACGCTCTCGGGCAATAACCCGTGAGTAGACCTGGCCCGTTGTTACGTTTGCAGATCCATGCAGATTCGTATCTAGGAATCTCTCATAATGGCCAATATCCAGATCCGTCTCAGCTCCATCATCGGTAACGAAGACTTCCCCGTGTTGGAAAGGGTTCATGGTGCCTGGGTCGACGTTGAGATAAGGGTCGAGCTTCTGCATTGTCACGCGGATTCCGCGAGAACGGAGCAATCGTCCCAAACTGGATGCAGTGAGACCTTTGCCAAGGCTTGAGGCGACGCCTCCGGTTACAAATAAATGCTTAGTCACATGAGGTTGGCCCATGGGAGACCAACCTATCATCTTTCAGAGGCAATCCCTTTATTCTCGCATGGCGAGTAGTTCTGCGGCGTGTTCACGGGCACTTTGCGAATCCTCTTGCCCGGCAAGCATCCGAGCAATCTCCTCGATGCGCAGATCCCCTGTTACCCGCACGACATCGCTCTGGCTCACGGCGCCATCATCATTTTTACGAACAACAAAATGCGAATCTGCCCAAGCCGCCACTTGAGGAAGATGCGTAACAACGATGACTTGCGCATGTTGCGAAAGTTCTCGCAACCGTCGACCCACTTCAACAGCAGCTTTGCCACCAACGCCTGCGTCGACTTCATCAAAAATATAAGTTCCAACTGGTTCCGATTCAGCCAAAACAACTTCCAGGGCCAGCATCACCCGTGACAATTCACCGCCGCTTGCCCCTTTTGCCACCTGAACCAACGGACCATCGCGGTGGGCTTGCAAAAGCATCGAAACCTCATCTGCACCAGTTGTCGTGAAAACGCTGGGGCTCAACTTCTGCACATATTCTGGAGACGAGACCACGCAGAAGAACTGGGTGTGAGGCATGGAGAGCATATGTATCTCATCAGTGACCGCGGCAGATAGTTGGGTGGCAAAATCCTTGCGAACCTCTGAAAGTATCTGCGATCGCGCAGACAACTGCCCGAAGAGTAATTCCAATTCCTCTTCCATCTGCGCAAGGCGATCTTCGCCTCCGGTGAGGTCTGCGATCGTCTCCGCGACAAGTTCGTGCCTTAGGGCTAATTCTGAAATTTGATCATCTGCTTCACCCGGTGCGGCAAATCTTTTTAGAAAGGAATTAAGCTCAGCTCTTCGTGCCTGAGCGTTATCTAAACGCAGCGGATCCGCCTCTAGATCCTCCAAATACGAGTGCGCAGATTGCGCGGCTTCAGATAGTTGAAAGAAGCTATCCGTAACGGAGGCGAGAATCTCGTTTATCAACGGGTCCTTGTCGGCAACGGATTCAAGACTCCTTTTCGCTGCGGCAAGGGCATCGACAACACCGGATTCTTCGGTTAGCAACAAAGAAACCGATTCCCCCACCGATGTCCGCAAGGACTCCACGGAAGAAAGTCGGATGATCTCCGTAACAAGTGAACTTGCTTCTCCGGCTTGCGGCTTGATTTTCTTGAATGCAGACGAAAATTCCTCAAGTGCTGCGATCTCCTTCTCGCGTCCTGCGGCATTGCTCTTCAGTGCTGCGATTTTCGCTTTCAGGTTGTTGTACTCTTCAAATGCAACTTTGTAATGATCGTGCACTTCCGTGAATTGCGACCCTGCATAACGATCCAGGATCTCTCGCTGCTTGGCTACTTTCGTGATGCTCATGCTGGCGGCCTGTCCGTGAATTTCTATCAATTCCTCGCCAAGATCAGAGAGAACGCTTGCTGGAACGGAAACGCCACCCGCCGAAGCCCGGCTCTTTCCCTGCACATTCAATGTTCGAGAAAGTATTAACTCTCCATCTTCGATACTGGCGCCCATGTCACTGGCGATTTCTTCTACTTTCGGCTGTACGCGAAAAGTGGCACTAGCAACAAGGCGCTCTTGCCCGATTCGTACCAGCGATGAGTCGGCTTTGCCTCCAAGCACCAGAGAAAGCGCGGTAAGGACCATCGTTTTCCCTGCTCCGGTTTCACCCGTTAAGACGGTGAATCCAGGTCCCAATTCGAGTGTGGCATTTTCGATGACTCCGAGTCCTCGAATGGAGATTTCTTCTAGCTCAGAGCGTTCACTCACCGCGCCAGCCTTCAATGGGAAGTTTGAACTTTGCCACCAATCGATCGGTAAAGAGGATCTCTTTGACATGGGCCAAACGCACCGTATCCGAATCCTTCATTAACGTGATTCGGTCACCCTGCCTCAATGAAAATTTACGGCGCGAGTCTGCTGAAAGTAGAGCATGGCTCGACTCAACGTCGATCACGATCTTCGACTCAGGAGAAACGACCATCGGCTTTGAGAAAAGCGCGTGAGCCGAGATTGGCAGCACCAAAAGCGCTTTCACTTCTGGCCACACAATTGGTCCGCCAGCCGAAAAGGCGTATGCAGTTGAGCCGGTTGGTGTGGAACAAATCAAACCGTCGCACCCCCACCGCGACAGTGGACGGTGATCTATCTGAACGAAGAGCTCAACCATCGTCGTCTCACTTCGCTCAATGGTTACTTCGTTGAGCGCCCAACCGGAGGAAATCTCTTTTTCTTCACGTTCGACGGAATAGGCCAGAACCATTCGCTCCTCGGTAAGGAAATTCCGGGTAATCACGGCTGATGCGATCTCATCGAGTGAGGGTTTCTCAACCTCTGCAAGGAAGCCCACTCGCCCCAAATTCACCCCCAGCAATGGAATTTGCGTGCCACGGACGGCCTCAGCTGCTCGGAGCATGGTTCCGTCTCCGCCAAGGACTATTGCAATCTCAATTCCCGGAAGTACCTCTTCCGTTATCGTTGCAATTCCATCAATTTCCGTCTCGCTGGTTGTATACAACGTGAAACCTGCGGCCGAAAAGGTCTTGGTGAGTTCTTGCGCTGCAAGACGCGCATCATCGCGGTTTGGATTGACGATGAATAGCAGTGATCGACTCTTGGTCATTGCGGTCCCAGAGCAATCGCGCGGTCAACGGCTTCCTCATCAATATGGTCTGCTCCCCAACTAAGCCACAAGAAATATTCCACGTTGCCCGCGGGTCCAGGAAGCGGGCTTGCCGCGATGCCCAGCGTTCCAAGCCCAAGTTCGAAAGCAGAGTTAGCGACATCTAGTACTGACGAGCGACGAAGCGCAACGTCTCGAACCACACCGCCTGCGCCCAAACGTTCGCGCCCTACTTCGAACTGCGGCTTAACCATGAGCACGAAGTCGGCATCTGGCTTGGAGACAGCGGCAAGAGCTGGCAGAACCAGAGTCAGCGATATGAAAGACAGGTCTGCCACCACTAGATCTATGGGCTCCCCGACCATCTCGCTCGTCAAATGTCGGATATTGGTGCGATCCAGAATGACTACGCGTGGATCTTGGCGTAATTCCCAAGCCATCTGGCCGTATCCAACGTCAACGGCTACGACCTGCGATGCACCTCTACGAAGAAGCACGTCAGTGAAACCCCCGGTTGAGGCTCCTGCATCCAGACACTTCTTTCCTGTTACGACGATGTCATTAAATGCGTCCAAGGCACCGGCTAATTTATGGCCGCCGCGAGAAACGAAATCATCTCTGTCTCCCTGCAAAGTTATAGAGGTCTCTGCATCCACCTGCGTTGCCGGCTTCGATGCAGGAATTCCGCGAACAATAACCGAACGCGATTCAATCAAATCTGCAGCATGCTCGCGAGAGCGAGCTAAACCACGGCGGACCAGCTCGGCATCTAAACGGGTCTTCATGTGTCAGTACTAAAGACCATCAATAGTTGATAGAGCGGTTTCCAATTTGCGGTGCACACTCTCCAGTTGCGATGCGTGCTCAGAGGTCAGCAAATCATCGATCTGATCGAGTTCAATTTTCACGGAAGCGAGAATATCGGTGAATTCATTCAATTCGCTCACTTCTTCGCTCCCTTTGCTGTGCTCTTCTTGGCGGTCCCAGGTTTAGCTGCCGCTGCTTTCTTAACAGGCGCTTTTTTTACTGGGCTTTTTCTTGGCTCTGCCTTGGCGGCACTAAGCGCGGCTACTTCCCTTTTAAGTTGATCGAAGTCGGCTTGCTTCACAAAACCTCTCTTGGCAACGGCCCGTTCCACTTCTTCCTCAATCTTTGCCTTAATGCTCTCTCCGCTTTCGCGTAGCCATGCGTTTACGGACGCCAAGACCTCCGCAGGGGTGTGCTCGCCTTCGGTTAGCTTTGAAAGATAGACGCGCAGCGTGCTGAAAATATCGTTTGACATGGTCCCCTACTCATCTCTAGAGCATTACGGTACCTAAATTCTAGAGATTGCGCTTGCCTCTACCTGCCAACGACTGGCAAGGCCATTAGGCGCTTGCCAGAATCTGCGGCGAATTGCCCCGGAGATTTCCACCCACTCTTCACCCTTGAGTGTTAGACCTGTCCTGCGCGTCTTTGCAGTCCACGCCGCAATATCGAGGGTATCCACGCCTTTGCGAGATTTTCGCGGAATCACAATTCGGAATTCAACTACCCGATCGCCGCTGGGCAGTTCCTTTTCCGTCGGTTCACCTGAGACTCGTCCTCTAAGTAAGACTTCGTTAACGGAATAGTCTTCGACCAATTCTTCACACTTTGCGGACATTGCTGATCCTCTTTCCATTGGGATTGTTATAGATGGAAAGGTTCTTAGAGGTCACCGACACCGTGGCGTATACAGAACTGCCTTGTGGACTAAAAATCTAATGTGAACTACTGCGCTCTTTCAGCAGCATCGGTGATTTCCTCCGTGTCGAGTAGCGCACATTTTGCAAACCACTCTTTAGCCTCGGCGCTTCGCCCCGCCGCATCAAGGGCATCGGCATAGGCGTATCGCAGGCGGACCGACCATTCAGCATTTTCTGTTTTCAATTCTCGGCAGGTCAGTGTAATAACCGCCGCATCAAGTTGACCAAGATCACGACGGGCACCCGCTGCGACAATGCGCATTTCGATTTCTTCGGCCTTTTCCAATTTAGAAACCTCTGGAGAGCCAGCCATTTCAAGTGCCTTTTCAGGCCGACCTAATCCGCGTTCGCAATCAGCCATCACCGGCCACGTGGAGACATCTCCAGAGATTCGGTGGGCTGCTCTAAGTTCGCGCAGGGCGACTTCATATTTACCGGCCCTGTAAGCGGCATACCCGGCCGTCTCTCGGGCGACCGCCAATCGGCCCGCATGGTGGGCTGCGGCCATTCCGTGCAGATAAGCTCGCTCTGGATCTGAATCGATAAATAATCCGACGCAGACCAAGTGCCGTGCTACAACTTTCGCATTATCTGCAGAGAGCGAGAGAAGTTCTGCTCTGGCTGTCTTTTCTAATTCTTCACCCGTTACTTCATCGGGAATTAATGGTTCAACAATTCGTGGGCGAAAACGCGTTGGGTCCTGCGATCGCCCCATTGGGGTTCGCGGTGAAACGGGGCGACTGCTTCGGTCACCGGCAGTCTTGGAAATACCAGGACGCGTTGCACCAGCACGATCCGGCCTTCCACCCCTCGGACTATCTGAACGCGGACGATCTGATGTTGGACGCTCGGTTCTAGGTCGGTCTGAACGCGGACGATCTGATGAACTACTTTGTGGACGCGATGAGCTACTGCTTGAAGACGGCCTTCCACTTGAAGAAGTACCTGATGTTGAACGTGACGGTGGGCGCCCACTTGAAGGACGGCCAGATGAAGGACGTGAACCCTTAGAAGGCGGGCGTCGTGATTCCATGTCCTTAACTCCATTCCGAGTGGAAAACTATTTCAACTTTAATCAAAAATACAATTACAAAAAATAGAAAAGGGGCACTTAGTTAAAAGTGCCCCTCTCTATAAAGGATGTTCGGCAACGTTCTACTCTCCCACA
>Ga0315268_10006634_pt1 | contig 12298 bp, 12 predicted proteins | sample C1_top_MG_FD_204535 | JGI IMG/M metagenome (GOLD analysis project Ga0315268, IMG submission 204535) | Sediment microbial communities from Yellowstone Lake, YNP, Wyoming, USA - C1_top | ecosystem: Environmental > Aquatic > Freshwater > Lake > Sediment | place: USA: Wyoming | collected 2017-08-01 | reverse complement strand
GGAAAAACCGACGGGTCCCCCCTCCGCTACGGGGGCTTGCAGACAGCTTAGTGCCGCCCGTAGAATGTCACTTTTATGGCGTTGAATTAGGATGGGCCGAGGGAATTGACGCGGACGGAGGCGTAGCGATGACCAGCCGGATCAATCGAAGAGATTTTTTGAAGAAGGCGGGGCAAACCGCCGCCGCAGCTTCTCTGGCCGGAACGAGCATCCTATGGTCGGGCTGCTCAGCCAAAAAGGAGTTTGACCTGGTCATCAAGGACGGCCTTATCTTTGATGGCCTGGGGGGGCCCGGCCGGGGGGCGGACATTGGGATTTCAGGGAGCTTCATAAAGACGATCGGAAAAGTTTCCGGACGGCGAGCCGCTCGGGTCATTGATGCCCGCGGCCTGGCGATCTCTCCGGGGTTTATCGATGTCCACGATCATACGGATGTTCAGCTTCTGGTCAACCCGAAAGCGGAAAGCTCCATTCATCAGGGAATTACAACCCTCATCAGCGGAAACTGCGGCTCGTCGCCGTTTCCCATCGCCAGCCAAGTTTTCGAAGAACAGAAAGAATCCCTCAAAGCGCAGTACAGCCTGGACCTCACTTGGCGCGACATCACGGGCTTTCTCGCCCGTCTTCAAGAAACAGGAATCGCCCTCAACTACGGCACGCTGGTCGGCCACGGCGCCATCCGCGGCGCCGCTATGGGTTTCAACGATCGGGCGCCGAAGCCGGAAGAGATGGAGAGGATGAAGGCGATCGTGGCCGAGAACATCCGCAACGGCGCTCTCGGAATTTCCACGGGACTGGAATATACGCCCGGAAGCTTCGCCAAAGCCGATGAGGTCGCCGAGCTATGCGGCATTGCGGCCGGCCTCGGCGGAGTCTATGCCACCCACATGCGGGACGAAGGAGACTTCCTGATCGAGTCGCTGGACGAGTCGATCGGCGCGGCCAAGAAATCGGGCGTGAGCCTCCAGATTTCGCATTTCAAGGTCGCCTATCCCGCGAACTGGGATAAAATAGATGCTGCCCTGGCCAAGATTGAGGAAGCGAAACAGGCAGGCGTGGATATTTTTTGCGACCGGTATCCCTATATCGCGGGGTCGACGGGACTGGATTTTAATTTTCCGCTCTGGGCCCGGCAGGGGACGACCGAGGAATTCCTGGCCAGGCTGAAAGATCCCCGTTTAGACCGCCGGCTGCGTGATTATCTGGCCGAGCGGGAGGCGAAGCTGGGTTCATGGGATAAAATCGTCATCGCCAACGTCCTCTCAGAAAAGAACAGAGTGTTTGAAGGGAAAAATATCCTCGAGGCGTCGAAGGCGTCCGGCAAACCTGCTTACGAACTTATGAGAGACCTGATCATCGAGGAGAGAGATAACGTGGGGATGGTCATTTTCCTGGGAAAGGAAGAAAATCTTAAACGCATCCTGGCCCATCCTCTGGTCGGCGTCGGAACGGACGGCGAGGCGCTCGCCCCCTATGGGATTCTGGGCCGCGGCAAGCCCCACCCCCGCAAGTACGGAACTTTTCCCCGCGTTTTGGGCAAGTATATTCGCCAAGAAAAGCTCGTCCCCCTGGAAGAGATGGTGAAAAAGATGACGGCGCTTCCCGCCAAGAAATTCGGCCTGGTCAAGCGCGGAACTCTCCAGGATGGATTCTTCGCCGATTTGGTAATTTTTAACCCGGACAAAATCATTGACCGGGCCGCTTGGAGTGATCCTCATCAATATCCGGACGGGATTGACTTCGTGATCGTCAACGGTCAGGTGGTGATCGAAGCCGGCGCCCATACCGGCAAGCTTCCGGGGGCTATTTTGCGAAAGACAGTTCAGACATGAAGATAAGGATTTTTCTCCCTCTTCTTATCCTTGTTCTCCTGGCCCTCGGGTTGTCATCCCCGAACACCTTTCAGACCCTCAGCGTGGACAAGATGCCCGTCGAATTTATTTTCCGTTCGCTTCAGCCGGGCGAAGTCATCCTGGCCGTCATGAAGGCCGAGCCTTCGGCCAAAGCCGTTCAGATTCATTTCCTGGATAGGACCTACACGATAAATTCTTCTGGACCTGGCGCCAAGCCCTTCGCGCTCATTGGCATCGACCTCGACGTCAAGCCGCAATCCTATGCCGTCAAGATTTCCGCTGAGAAAGAAGACGGCGCCAAAGAGGAAGCCAGACAAGAGTTTGTTATCGAGCCGAAGAATTTTCCTCTGCGCCGGTTCCGCGTCCAAGAGGCGATGATCGCGCCGCCGCCCCAGGAATTGGAGCGTATCCAGAGGGAACAGGTCATCCTCCAGGATGTTTACAGCACCATTACGCCCCGCTGGCTGGGGACGGGGAGCTTCATCGCTCCGCTCAAACAGGAAGCCTTTCCCAATTTCGGGCAGCGCCGCATCTACAATAGACGGCCGCCGTCGATCCATGCCGGAGTCGATATCGGAGCGCCATGGGGGACGAAAATCATGGCGGCCAACTCGGGAAAGATCGTTCTCACCAGCCACCTGTATTTTTCGGGCAAAACCGTGATCATCGATCACGGGCAGGGCGTTTTCAGCGTCTATGGCCATCTGTCGAAGTTTTTGGTGAAGAGGGGGGACCTGGTCAAGAAGGGCGCTCCGATCGGAAACGTCGGCAACACGGGGCGCTCGACAGGGCCCCATCTCCATTGGTCGCTGAGGATTTTCGAAAGCCGTGTCGATCCTCTTGCCTTGGTTGGTTTGCCGCTCGAATAGAACTCGGACTTTTCATCAGAGCTCTTCTGTCGCGCCGCACGTGCGGCGCAAGCCGAAAATCCCAGATCAGTTCAAGCGCAACTTTTATTGACAACGTTTTCCGCCGCCTCTATAGTATTAACTCTTCTTCTATGAAAGACGAAAAAACGGCAGCCATTCCTTCCGCTATGGGTGAGGCCATCCGCCGCGCCTACCGGGCCGGCAAGGAGGATGAAGCCCTCGAACCCTTGATCAAAGTTGGCTCCGCCGGACGCCCGATGGGAAGGCCGGAGGAAGGGGATTCGCTCATCTTTTACGATATCCGCGGCGAGAGGGAAATCGAAATCACGGAAGCCCTGACCAACCCGCATTTCTCTCGCTTCCCGGTCAGGTCGAACCTGAACCTCAACTTCGTCACCATGATCGAATACGAGCCGGGGCTCAATGTCCGGGTCGCCTTCCCCAAGCAGGAAAAGCTCAAGAACACGCTGGCCGAAGTCACCTCCCGGTCCGGGCTTCCCCTGGCCAAGATCGCCGAATCCGAGAAAGCCGCGCATATCGGCTTTTTCATGAACGGAAAGAACGACGAAGTCTTTCCCGGCGAGGAGAGGATCATTATTCCCTCGCCCGCTGACGTCGTCAGGCACGATGAGCGGCCCGAGATGAGCGCCCGTCTGGTGACCGCGGAAATCATCCGAAAAATCGGGGAGGAGCCTGTCCGCGTCATCGTCGCCAATTTTGCCAACGTCGATGTCGTCGGCCATATCGAAAACAAGGCAGCGGTCTTGTCGGCGGTCGAAGCCGTTGATCGCGAGCTGGGGCGGGTCACCGCCGAGGCGCGGTCGAAGCGGGCCACCCTGCTGGTCACCTCGGATCACGGCACGGTCGAAGAATGGCTTTACCCGGACGGTTCGATCAATACGGGCCACACCAAGAATCCCGTGCCCTTTATTTTAGCCGATTTTTCGGGGACCGAGCCCGCCCAGGCGGAGTTGAGAAAAGCAGGAGAGCTGGCCGATGTCGCTCCAACCGTGCTTGAACTCGCCGGCCTCAAGAAACCGAGTGAAATGACGGGCCGGAGCCTTCTCGCGGGGACGGCCGCGGCCGGAACAGCCAGAAAAAAGATCGTCCTTCTCATTTTGGACGGCTGGGGTTGGCGTGAGGAAAAATTCGGAAACCTTATCGCTGAAGCGCAGACGCCAAACTTCGAAGAGCTTTGGGCGCATTTTCCCCATACTCTCCTGAAATCGTCCGGAGAAGCCGTCGGCATGCCCCCCGACACCGTCGGCAATTCTGAAGCCGGCCATCTCCACCTGGGCGCCGGCCGCCGTGTACTCCTCGACCGCGTGCGTATCGATCAGTCTATTCTCAACCGGACTTTTTATGAGAATGAAGCTTTTCTCTGGGCTATGAAAGAGGCCAAGCGCAAACAGAAGTCTCTGCATCTCATGGGGATCATCTCCCACTACAGCTCGCACGGCACGATCAAGCATCTAATGGCCCTGCTCCAAATGGCGAAGGATGAAGGCCTCCGGGATGTCTTTGTCCATGGTTTCATCGGCCGAAGGGGAGAAAAGCCGGAGAGCGGAGCCATCTATGTGGAAAAAACCGAGGAGAAGTGCCGGGAACTTGGACTCGGTGTCGTCGTGACGGTCATCGGCCGCTTCTGGGCGCTGGATAGAGAAGAGAACTGGGACCGGGTTGAGAAAACCTATCGGGCGGTCGTTTACGGCGAAGGCACGCCCGTGCGCACGATCGATGAAGACTTTGGTTAACCAATCCCTTTTTAAGAAAAAAGTTGATGGGTGGCACGTCCGTGACAGGACCATCAGCGAAACTTTGTTGACGAAGTTACGTAATTTATAGAGAATGAATAGCCTATGAATATCGAGCTCAAGAACGTCCGCTTCAGCTACGGGAAGATCAGGGCCCTCGACGGCGTGGACCTCGAGCTGGCCGAGGGCGCCTGCGGCCTGCTCGGCCCCAACGGAGCCGGCAAGAGCACGCTGTTAAAGATTTTGCTGGGCTTCCTTCGTCCGGACCGCGGGGCGGGACGAGTCCTCGGCTATGACATCCAGCAGGAGCAGTTCCCGATCCGGCGTTTCGTGGGATACATGCCCGAGGGAGATTGCCTCATCCCGGGCATGGACGCCGTGACCTTTACGGCCTATTTCGGCGAGCTTTCGGGCATGCCCCGGCAGGAGGCTATGAAGCGGGCGCACGACGTTCTTTTTTATGTCGGACTGGGGGAGTCGCGCTATCGACCGCTCGAGACCTATTCGGCCGGCATGAAACAGCGCCTGAAACTCGCCCAGGCTCTCGTCCACGACCCGAAACTCCTCTTCCTGGACGAGCCGACGAGCAACCTCGACCCGCAAGGTCGGGCAGAAATCCTCGAGCTGATCAAGGATGTCTCCTCCAAGAAAGACATCCAAGTGTTGATCTCTTCTCATATTCTTCCGGACATCGAATACACCTGCAATTATGTCGTGATCCTAAATAAAGGAAAGGTCGCCGCACAGGGAGCAATCAGCGCCCTCAAAGAAATCAAATACAGCCTGTATGAAATCAGAGCCAAAGGCGAGACCGGGCGCTTGATCGGCAAGTTGAAGGACGAAGGGTGCAGGGTCGAGGAGACGGAAGACCAACTTCTGAAGGTCTATATGCCGGCCGACCTGAACCGGACGGAGATTTTTCGACTGGCCGATCAGGAAAAGGTCCAGATCCGCTATTTTGTCAAAAGCCAAACATCGCTCGAGGACCTCTTCGCCGAGACGGTCGGAGTGGATTGATGCCGATTGCCGAAAAAGGTTACGCCCATTGGCAGGGGACATTCATCGACCGTAAATTCCCCTGGTGGCCGATCAGCCGGCTGGCCATCCGCTTGGCCTTCAAAAAGAAGGGCTTCAAGTTTGTCTTCATCGGTTCGCTCTTGCCCGCGTTTTTCTTTTTGGCCGGGATCTACATTTCCGAACGGCTGGAAGATTTCACGTTCATGATGAAGGGGACCAGACAATTTCTGGAGGTCAATCCCGCCTATTTCCGAACTTATTTCACCGGCGACTTCCTGCTTTTCATGATGGTCATGATCATGGTGATCGGCGGAGCCGGGCTCATCGCGGATGACCTGAAATACAATTCGCTCCAGATCTATTTCGCCCGGCCCCTGCACAAGAAAGACTATTTCCTGGGCAAGGTCTTCAGCATCTTTTTCTTTCTGACGTTCCTGACGCTTGTCCCGGGCCTCATCTTCATCATCATGAAGCTCATCTTCGCGGGAAGTTTTAAGTTCTTGGCGGCGTATCCCTGGCTGCCCTTCTCTGTCGTTCTCTATTCCCTTGTGCTCACCTTGTTCTTTTCCTTTTATACACTGCTCGTGTCATCGCTCAATAAAAACCGGCGCTACGTGTCCATCATGCTCTTCTTGATCTACATTTTTTCGGACGTTTTTTTTGGGATTTTTTACGGCATTTTTCACAACCCTTATTTCGCCCTGATCTCGATCAAGGGCAATCTCCAGCAGGTCGGAGCGGCCCTGTTCAAAGTGAAGGCCCCTTTTAATGTCCCTTGGCTGTATTCGTTTTTGATACTGCTCGCCATTTGTGTTCTATCGGGGTTTATCCTGAAGAAGAAGATCCGGGGGGTCGAGGTCATCAAATGACGGCCGTCATCGAAACCAAAGGCCTGAGCAAGTGGTACGGGAATATCCTCGGCTTGTCCGACGTCAGCCTCGAAATCGAAGCGGGCATCACCGGACTTTTAGGGCCCAACGGCGCTGGGAAATCGACGTTCTTAAAGCTCCTCACCGGCCAGATGAAGCCGAGCATCGGCCAGGTGGCCATCCTGGGACAAAAGATTCGAAACAACTACGACCTTTATGTCCGGATCGGTTTTTGCCCGGAGCAGGATACATTCTACGAAGAAATGACGGGCTGGGAATTCCTGACTAGTCTCTTAAAGCTCTACCCATATTCTCATGAGCTGGCCGCCGCCAAAGCCGAGGCGGCCTTGCATATCGTGGAGCTCTGGAATGATAAGGACCGGCTGATCCGCGCCTACAGCCGCGGCATGCGCCAAAGGCTCAAATTCGCCCAGGCCATCGCCCACGATCCGGACATCATCATCCTGGATGAGCCCTTGAACGGCCTGGACCCGTTGGGCAAGCGAAAAGTGATCCGCCTCATCAAGGAGTACAAGAGTGAGGGGAAAACGATCATCGTCTCCAGCCACGTCCTGCCCGAGATCGAGGCGCTCACGCAGAGCATTATTCTCATCCACCAGGGCAAGATTCTAGCCCAAGGAGATATCCATTACATCCGCGACCTCATCGACGCTCATCCCCATATTATTTCGATCAAATGCAGCGACCCGCGGACGCTGGCTGGCCGGCTGGTGAATGAACCGACAGTCTTCAACATCCAATTCGGCCCCGAACCAAACACCGTGCTCTTCGAAACGAAGAACAGGGACAGGTTTTTCGGGCTCCTGCCGCGTTTGATCGTGGACAACAGGCTGGATGTCGAGGAGATCACGTCGCCCGATGACAACCTGCAGGCCGTTTTCGATTATCTGGTGGGGAAATAGTATGCTGCGACATGCCTGGCGCTCTTTCCGCTCGATCTTTTCGTTTTTCTTTTACGCCGGACGCCAATCGAGGAAAACCAAGATTTTCTTCGTCATCAGCTGTCTGCCCGTGCTCATGGCTTTGGTCATCAAGCTGAACCAGTTCGTTTTGGGCGGTCGAACGGTCGACAATATGAGCGTCTTTACCAACATCATCATGGCCTTTTATCTCCAGTTTCTGATCTTGGTCCTGGCCCTCTTTTACGGCTCTTCGGTCTGCCTGGAGGAGATCGAAGGGAAGACGCTGACCTATCTGACGACCAGGCCCGTATCCAAGTCCGCTATCGTCTTGGGAAAATATGCCGCCTATGTCGTTTTCATCGTCGTCATGGTGGCCGTGGGAGTCTTTTTTTCTTTTCTAATCCTGAATTTCGAGGACATCTCGCAGGGGCCGGTCTGGGGGATCTTGGCCAGGGATTTGGGCGTTTTGGTCCTGGGACTCGTTTGCTACACGGCGTTTTTTGTTTTTCTCGGGACTTTCTTTAAGAGGTCTATCCTCTTCGGCTTGGTTTTCGCTTTCGGCTGGGAAAACATCGTCCAATATTTTCCTGGAGCGACGCAGCGCTTCACGATCGTCCATTACTTGAAGTCGCTGCTCCCCGCCGGGGCGGTCACGACCGGCGGAAAATTTTCGTTTTTGCTTTTCAGGTTAGAAGCCAGCCCGCCCGCCTCGGCCATCACGACGCTGATTGTCGTGACAGCTGCCTTTTTAGGCCTCGCCTGCCTGCTCTTTTCCCAGAAAGAGTATCTATTCGAAGAATAAAAAAACCTCTATTTCTTCTCCTGAACCGCGGTTTTGATAGCCTCGATGGTCTTTTTAACCAATTCCTTGACCCGCGCCGGCTGGGCGGGAGCGAGAGAGAGAGCTTTTTCGGCGGCTTTAAGCGCGTCGTCGTATTTCTTTTGTTTCAGATAAATCTGGGCCATCGCATTCCACGGGGAATAGTTATCAGGTGTCAAGGCCGTGGCCTTTTTAGCAGCTTCGAGGGCGCTCTCCAGGTTCTGGCCCTGGTCTGACCAGAATTGCGCATACCGGCCGAGTTGGCCCGCATTGTCAGTGATTTTTTTCAGAAACTCAGCCCCGTAGGTCGCAAGAGCTTTATCGGGATAGCCCGCGTCCGCATAGATGCGAGCGGCCATTGGTGCAGCCATCATGGCCGGGTTGGGCGGCGCTCCCGCCATGGGAGCCGAAGGAGTAAGCGGGCTGGAGGCGAACTTGAGCATTTCATCAGCCGTCTCAGCGGCCTTGGCCTTGTCGCCCTTGAGCAGATATAGCTGGGCGAGGCTTTGATAGGGAAGATTCCCCCGGGGCACTTCCCTGGTCTGTTCGAGGGATTTTCGAAAGAGATCGACGGCTTTCTGGGCCAGGGTGATGCCCTTGTCAAGCGGATCTTTGTCGAAGACAATGCGGCTGACCCAGGCGCTGTAAGCCTCGGCATCCTGCGGGAAGCGGGTCGTATACTCTTCGAAAAATTTTGTCGCCTCTTCTTTGGGGGCGGTCCGGCCGTAATAACCGCTCATGCGGACATACGCTTCTTTGACAAGGACGCCTCCGCTATATTTTTTGACGAACGCCTGGAGAGGTGCCACGTCGGGAGGCCGGCTGGACATCACCATCATCCCCAAGTTGTATTCCGCATTTTGCGTATAAGTGACCTTCTCCTTGCCGAATTCGGTCGTTCCCTGCTTGCCGTCGGGGTCAATGGCGATCACCTGCTTATAGAGCTCGGCGGCTTTCTCCGGCCGATTGCGCCGCCCGTATTTGCTTGCCAATTTGAAGATGACCTCGACGTTTTTCGGCTCTTTGGCGAATCGCGCGGACAAGCTCTGGACGGTCTCGATCCCCTGGAGCGCCTTTGCGACTTGCTCCTGGTAGTTTTCTGGAGGAGGGTTGTAGCCGACGAACCAATCGATTTCGGTTCCGTCTGCTCCGAGGATCATGACGGTCGGGTGGGCGACAATATCGAATTTCTTGTAGACGGCGTCTCCTTCGGGATCATCAGCGACGGCCCGGAAAACGATGAAATTCTTTGTCAGAAAATCCTGAAACTTGGCGTTTTCGAAAAACTGCTCACCGAGCAGCTTGCAGGATCCTCAGGTGTAAGAAGTAAAGTCGAGGAGGATCTTTTTGTTTTGGGCTTTGGCCGCGGCCATGGCTTCGTCCATGGTGCCTTTGAAGAAGACCTGGGCCGAAGCCATCGAGGCCAGAAAGAGCACGATTGAAATTGCTGCAACTTTTTTCATGCCCACCTCCATTTAAAAATAATGACTTTCTAAAATGTTATCCCCGGAGGTGATCGATGTCAAGCGGAACGCAGGGCCAAACTTGGAAAAAACGTGGTCAAACCTACTCGTTACGCATTAATCTCTTGGGGAACGCGCGTAACGAGTAGGTTTGACCCCGGTCTATGCTAGCTAATATGTCATGAGAACAAGGGATTCCAGTAAACCCTTTTTCATTTTATTTCGGCATTGATGACCAGGATCAGGGCCATTCCAGCCCAACCTGAGGTGAAGCCACTGACACCGACGACGAGGTATCCCTTTTCCTTAAAGTTGATATCGCTTGTATCGATCAGAGTGGACACAGCAGTGTTAAGTTCTTCAGTCAGCGTGATCTGACCGACGGCGATGGTTCGTTTTCCCGGCTCGTCGCCTCTGACTTGGACTCGGCGAATGAACATGTTGAGGTGCCGACTAGAGACCAATCTGAAAGAGTTCGAGGTCGACCCATCCTTCACCATAAGAAAAGAAGGGCTATCCAGCCAATAATGTTTGAAATTCCACAATCCTTTGATCTCGTCAAGGACCCTTTTTAGGTCTTTATTAGTGATTTCCTTGGTTTCATTTTTTATGGCATCTTTATACGGCCCGGGAGGTTCCTCATCTTTCGAAGCGATGATCGTGTAGACCTGGAATTGGATATTTCGTTTTTCCACATCGAGTTTCTTGAGCAGGTCTTCGAGGGCCGGGATATTCATTCTAGCCACGCGAACAGTCAGAGCGGCTTCGGATCCTGAGGAATCCATAATATAGAGCTTTGCGGCCCGTACAAATTCGTCGGCGCTGATATATTTCAGGCTGTAGGTTTTGAGGACCGGTTCGTATTTCGTCGAGTAATCGACCTCCCTCGCTTTTGCGGCTTCAGTTTTCTGTTGTTCGGCCCTAGCCTGGCCCTCGGTTTTCGCCTGTTCCGAAGCCCTTAATGCTTCTTCTTTGGCTTGTTCAGTGTTAGCTGTTTGGGAGTAGAGCAAAGTCGGCAGGCGCACCAAAAGGGCCATCAGAAAAATACAAGGCATCAGTGCGAAAAATCTTCTTGCCTTTTTCATGTCAATCCTCCTCGAAAAGTTTGAAATCGGGCTTCTGGATGAAAATGATGGTGATATTTTTATCCACAAGCTCGAATTGGGTGCGAATCTCGGTGATTGGCGGCTCCTTTTTGCCCAACGAAATGGGAAGCATGAGCAAAAACGCTGCAAGAAGAGCCGCCCCGCCCGGAACGAGCGCCAGGACGAGCGGCCATTTCCTCGACCGGCGTGGATGAGCCGGGCCGGAAGCGACCTCGTTCGCGATCCGTTCATTCAACTCCGGAGATGGGGCTTTTTCCAGGCTCCTCACGAGGCGCGAAATTTCCTTGTCCAAGATTTTGTCTTCACCCATGGCGAACTCCTAAGGTCCCCTTGAGGCTGTTTCGGGCTTGGCTAAGTAGAAGCTTGATATAGCCTTCCTTTAAACCGGTTATTCCCCGGATTTCGGGTATGGAAAAGCCGCTTTCGTAATAGAGGAAAAAAATTGCTCGTTCTTTTGGCTTGAGCTCAGCGGCAAACCGGAAGACCTCCCGGACGAGTGCGGCTGTGCTCTCGGGTGGGGAAGCGGCCTTGACTTCGAGATTATGGATGGCGGTCTGCCGACGCAACCTCCTAAAATGATTTTTAACCTCGTTATGGGCGATGGAAAAGATCCAGGCCCGGAAATCTTTGTCCTTCCGGAAAGACGAGAAGTACCGAAAGGCGTGAAGGACGGTCTCTTGATAAACATCGTCGGCATCGGTCGAAAAATTCAGGGATTTCAGGACGAAATTGTAGAGCCTGAGCTTGAGGGGTTCGATCAGACCCCAAAATTCCGCCTGGGAAATGCCGAATTCTTCTTTGTGTTTCATTCCCAGCCGATGCCGGTCTTGCTCCTTCTCGGCGATGAAAATGAGGGACTCCGGTCCTTCGAGCCAACAAGAATCGATCTTCACATTATTAATATATGAAAACGGGGAAAAAGGTTAGTCTTTTCCGCAGAGGCTAGTTTTTTCAGCACTTCGATCGGACATAAGCCAGGCAAGGCGGCCGGCGACTAATCTTGACTTCTGTTCGAACCGTGTCCTATGATTCCTGACGATGAATCAAGGGGAACATCGGTGTCGAGCGGCTCGCCCAATCGCCAGAGCCGAAAGAGGAACTCCGATCCAACGCTGGAGGTATTCAAATGAAATTCAATATAATATATTTTTTTATTTTACTATTTTCGCTATTCGCTCTATCAGGTCAAGAATATAAAAATGATTTATTAGCGGCCGACAAATATTATAAAGCAGGGGATGACGCAAAAGCGAAAGAATATTACCTAAAGGCTGCGAAATTAGGCAGCGCCGATGCTCATTTTGCCCTAGCCCATAAATTTAAAGTGACAAAAGAAGAATCCATCTTCCATTATTCAGAAGCGGCAAAATTAGGGCACAGTGAAGCATTGATGTGTGCCTTGGATGAATTGCTTTTTAGGGCGAATAGCCTCACTCAGGCCAATCCTCAAAAAGCCCTAGAATTGTATGAAATGGCCAAGAAAAGAGACCCATCCCTCAAACTCGTTGATGAAGAGCGCAAACTCGACGTGATCAAAAAATGCGCCGAAGCCGGTCCTTTTGATGGCGAAAAATTCATTCAACGATATCATTTACGAAATGATGCGAATTTTTCTGATGGATTT
>Ga0315268_10006633_pt1 | contig 12299 bp, 10 predicted proteins | sample C1_top_MG_FD_204535 | JGI IMG/M metagenome (GOLD analysis project Ga0315268, IMG submission 204535) | Sediment microbial communities from Yellowstone Lake, YNP, Wyoming, USA - C1_top | ecosystem: Environmental > Aquatic > Freshwater > Lake > Sediment | place: USA: Wyoming | collected 2017-08-01 | reverse complement strand
GTCTTTCGTATTCACCGCGCAGCCCAGACACGCGCCTATACCGCAAGCCATGTGCGCCTCCAAGGAAAGTTGGGCAGGAATGCGCTTTTTTTGGCTAATTCGGCTAACCTCTTTTAGCATCAGCTTGGGGCCGCAGGCATAGATAGTTGACGGCTGATTATTCATAGCTGCCAGCGACTTTTTTAATAACTCGGTAACTCTACCCGGGAAACCTACGGAACCATCGTCCGTAGCTATTTTAACATCACAACCGAATTTTTTAAACTGTTTTTCACAGAGTAGCTGATCTTTGGCTCTTGCGCCGATAAGAACAAGCGGATAATTTTGTTTAATTCTTTCTGCGAGAAAAAACAACGGAGCAATGCCCATTCCTCCCGCGACTAAAACCGGTTGGCGGCCATTGATTTTCCCGGCGCTATAATCAAATCCATTTCCGAGGGGGCCGAGTAGATCTACTAGCTCGCCGGATTTACGCTGAGAAAGGGTCTCCGTACCCTTACCGACAACCTCATAAAAGAGTTCCAAATCTTTCCCCGAAACCCTATGTACGCCTAACGGCCGGCGCAAAAAAACATCCCCGGTTTTTCCGACCTTTAGCATAACAAATTGTCCGGGAAGCGCGCTTTGAGCAATAGCCTCACAGGCAATAGTCATCTTGTAATATCGATCTTTTATCCGGCCGTTAGCTAAGATCTCGCCTTTACTTTGCATTTTCCCCATTGTGTCTGATCAAAAATAAAATAAAGATAAGTAAAAAAACCACCACAACCAGAAGAGTCAGGGCTTCCGGAATAAGCGCGCGCCGGATATTGAATTTTACCGCCGCCCAGAATTCGATCAGTAAACACAATCCTATCACAAGCACGATGCTCAAAGATTCCCTTTTAAACCAAACCAGCTTTAAAGGCAGATACGTATATATTTCTTTCTTGAAGATAGACGGTATGCTTGGAATAATCCGAGGCACTCTTTTTTTATAAGCGGTGTATTCCGCCCCAAATGCTTCGAGCAGGATTTTTTCCTCGCTTATAAAAAGTTGCAAATAGCGAAAAATAAACAAAGCCGCAAAAAGAACAGCCACCCATAATTCCAGGATAAAGAAAACCGTTCCCAGGCCAATTAGAATTATACCAAGATACATTGGGTTCCTGACCACAGAATACGGCCCATCCTGGATTAAATGATTCCCCCCAAGAGAATTCTCCGATTTATAACCCCGAGCTGAAACCCGCAAAAGCTGCCCCAGGAGGATTAAACTTACACCGGTAACTTTTAAAACATTGTCCAGGAAAGAAAAGGAATGGCGGATAATCCAATGAGGAAAAAAAACAATAACCGTTACTCCGATAATTATTACTACCCCATTTATTTTTATTCGCCGCTTCATCTGAACTTGCCCCGTTAGAAACACCCCGAGAAACATAACTGCTGCGCAGTAGTTTCTAACGGGGTTACTTTTGGCATTTTGGGCAGAAAAAAGTTCCTCTGCCTCCCAAAACTATTCTTTTCACCGGCGCCTTGCAAATAAAACAGGCCTGGCCATCTCTGCCGTAAACCCGATGATGGCGGACATAATCCCCTTTTTCTCCCGAAAGGCGCACATAGTCATCAACAGAAGAACCTCCGGATTTAATCGCCTCAAGGAGGACTTCTTTGATAGCCGCTAAAAGCAGATCTTTTTCCTTATCGGCCAAACTGTTGGCACAGCGGCTAGGATTTATTTTAGCACGGAATAAAACTTCTGCGGCATAAAGATTCCCGATCCCGGAAATAAAAGTCTGGTCCAGAAGAAGCGGCTTGATCCGGGTCTTCTTTGGACCTATCATCTTTTTGAACTCCTCAGATGTCAGATCAAAAGGTTCCGGCCCTAATTCTTTAATGAATTTTAAAGAACGCCAGTCATCCAAAAGCCGCAATTCCCCAAAAAGCCTCTGGTCGTTAAAATCCATGCTCTTGCCGTCGGAAAATTTAAAAACTACTCGGCTTTTGTTGCCGCCGCCGGGATAAACTAACTGGCCAGTCATTCTTAAATGGATAACCAGAGATTTTCCGCTAGATAATTCCAAAATTAAAACCTTAGCCCGACGAAGGATGTTCTTAATGGTTTGCCCCTCAAGGCCATGTTTAAATTTTGCCGCTGTTGGCTCGCGGATAACCGCAGGCTCATGGATCAAAACTTCAATGATTTTTTTACCCAGGATTATCTTCCCCAGATCGCTTTTTATCGTTTCTACTTCCGGGAGTTCCGGCATTCTATCCCTCTTTTCTAACGGGGCCGTTTACGTAACTTCTTATGGTATTCCTGCAACGACCTAACTTCTAACTTTTGCTTGATCAAAGTCTCTATGCCGTTGACCGTAGCCTGGGCCCCAGAAATAGTGGTAGTATACGGCACATTATACATAATTACGTGAGAACGAATGCGGGTCTCATCCTGCCTGGGGATCCTTCCGGAAGGAGTATTGATAACCAGCTGAATTCTTCCATCTTTCATTAAATCCAGGACATTCGGCCGTCCTTCTCCAAGCTTGGGAAGAACTTTAACCGCGATGTTGTTTTTCTCCAAAGCAGCCGCAGTTCCCGAAGATGCAAAAATATGAAATCCTAGGTCGCTAAGCTTCTTGGCAATAAACAATACCGAGCGCTTGTCGCGGTCCCGCACCGAAATAAACACATTGCCTTTTCGGGGTAACTTTTGGCCGGCGGCAATTTGGCTTTTGATATAAGCCCTGCCGAAATCCTTATCTATCCCCATAACTTCTCCGGTAGATTTCATTTCCGGGCCCAGAATAACGTCGACTCCCGGAAAACGGTTAAAAGGGAATACAGACTCCTTAACCGCTACGTACGGCGGAATGATCTCCTCGGTAAATCCCAGGTCTTTGAGTTTCTTGCCCAGAATAACCTTGGTGGCGAGTTTGGCCAAAGGCACGCCGATAACCTTAGAAACAAAAGGAACCGTACGCGACGCGCGCGGGTTAACTTCCAGAACATAAACCTTTTCGTCTTTAATCGCGTATTGCACGTTCATCAGGCCGATAACGTTCAACTCCCTGGCCATCTTATAGGTGGCTTCACGCACCTTATGTAAAATCTCGGGAGATATGGTATAGGTCGGTAAGACCATCGCCGAGTCCCCGGAATGAATTCCCGCCTCTTCAATATGTTCCATAATCCCGCCGATAACAAAACTGGATCCGTCTCCGATCAAATCCACGTCCACTTCAATAGCGTCCTCCAGGAATTTATCAATAAGCATCGGGTGTTCCCCTGATACTTTAGCCGCTTCGGTAATAAATTTTTCCAGAACTATCTCATCATAAGCAATTTCCATTCCCCGCCCGCCCAATACATAAGAAGGCCGGACTAAAACCGGATAGCCGATTTTCTTGGCAACTTCCTTGGACTCTTCAAAAGTAAAAGCTGTGCCGTTATCCGGCTGCAGGAGATTTAGTTTATGCAGCATCTCTTTAAACCGCTTGCGGTCTTCGGCGATATCAATACTATCCGCGCTGGTTCCCAAAATATTCACTCCGGCTTTGCGCAAAGAGATCGCCAGGTTGATCGGAGTCTGGCCGCCAAACTGGACAATTACTCCCATAGGTTTTTCTCTATCAATGATATTCAAAATATCCTCGATAGTCAGCGGTTCGAAATAAAGCCGATCCGAAGTGTCGTAATCCGTGGATACGGTTTCCGGGTTACAGTTAACCATAATGCTTCCGGTGTCCTCTTCTTTAAGCGCATAGGCCGCATGGCAGCAACAATAATCGAACTCTATGCCTTGGCCAATGCGGTTGGGACCGCCACCCAAAATAACAACTTTTTTACAGTTCTTGTCACGTAAATTTCGCACTGCGTCCTCCTAAAAGCATTATTTTTTAAGAATTTTCTTCACTTTACTTATAGCTTCATCTATAGTTTTAGCCTTAATTACACCTTTAATATTCCAGGAATTCAAACTAATAACTGGTATCTCAAATTGCAGGCAATAAGCTATTTCTGAAAGGGTTCCGGCTGCTCCAGGCAAAGCAATTACGGCATCAGCACTTTTAACTACCAGCACGTTTCTAGCCAAACCCATACCCGTAGGAATGACTATATCTACCTGAGAATTAGCGTCTCTTTTGTCGTAACTAGATATAATGCCTATAGTTGTACCACCTCCAGCCTTAAATCCCGAACATACCGCCTCCATCGTACCACCCAAACCGCCAGAAATGATAATCTCAACCACTTCTGCTAGTCTTTTGCCCAAATTATAGGAAACCTGCTCCACCCTACGATTACAGCTATGACCGCCTATTACGCTGATGATTTTCTTACGCATTATTCAAGTTAAGTTGGTGCGCCTGACAGGAGTCGAACCTGTACCACTAGCTCCGGAGGCTAGTGCGCTATCCATTGCGCTACAGGCGCATAATCTAATTCTCTTAAAATAAACTCAATTGCTTTTCCCCTGATTCCTGTTTCTTGTCCTGACCAAATACCGAAATCGCTCCGTATTCTCCATCATAACCGGCAAGCCGGGTAACTCTGCCTTCGCGCATACGCAGCACGCCTTCGGCAATACGCGGAGCAAGCCCCTTGTGTAATTCTTCGCGGGAAGCACGCAATGAAATATCGAATTCCGTGCCGAATTTGGCTATTGCCGCAAAATATTCCTTGGCCACAACCTGAGATTCTTTCCTGACTCCTTTTGCTTCAGCAATAATCTCATCAAGCGGAACCAGGCTCTTAAAAGGTATTGCGCCTTCCGGCTTAAAGCCTTCCGGCCGGTCAGCCAGTTGATCCACGCGGCTCATTACTCCCACCGTAAGCCGTTTCTTGCATTTAGGACAAACCCCTTTGTGCTCTTTGGTTTCTTCCGGAGAAAATCTTATCCCGCAGAGCCGATGGCCATCAAAGTGATATTTGCCTTCTTCCGGAAAAAATTCCAGGGTGTATAAAAATTTTTCCTTATCTTTGGTTTTAAGTACTTCGCGGATGGCTTTATAGTCAAGCTCACAGTCAAAAACGTTCGCTTCTCTACCGATTTTTGAAGGGCTGTGGCTATCGGAATTACTCACCAGGCTGAATTTATCTAGGGCTGATAGCCTCCAGTTCATGGCCGGGTCAGAAGATAATCCGGTTTCCAGGACAAAAATTTTCTCAGTCTGCTTGCCGAAACAATCTTCGATCCGGTCAAAACCGGACATTGAGCCAAATAGGCTAAACCAAGGGGTCCAAATATGTCCGGGAATAAATATACAATTTTCGTCGACATCAAAGATAATCCGCGCCACTTCTTCCGCGTCCAAGCCCAGGATCGGCCGTCCGTCCGAGGCCAAATTACCGCAGCGAGAAAGAACTTCATTAATTTTATCCACAGTTTTAAAAGACGGGCTCAAGACCACATTGTGGATCCTGTAGGTGCGGTTGTTCTTGGAATAAATGCTGCTAATTTCCGAACTCAACACAAAATAAATATCCTTATGCCTAAACAAGCCGTTACCCAAATCCTGGAGGTTATTTTTTAATTCCTGGAGCCAGAGATGATGGGTAGAATCCCCTGTGCCCATAAGCGTTATGCCTTTTAATTTAGCCCATTCCGCGATATGTTTAACATCCATATCCCGCGATGTCGCGCGTGAATATTTTGAATGAATGTGAAAATCTGCTATAAATTCCATAGTTTTTATAATCGTTATTAACGATTATCGTATACTATTTTTCCGCCCAGAATCGTAGTTACGATAAGCCCTTTTAAAGTTGCCCCGATAAATGCGGAATTTTTGGACCGGGAAATAAATCCATCTTTCTTCACGACCCAAGTTCCGTCCGGATCAACAATAATCATATCTGCATCCTTGCCCGGGGTAAGCGTCCCTTTTACAATTCCTAAGATCTTAGCCGGATTCCAGGATAACTTTTTGACCAATTCAGTCCAGCTCAATAATCCCGGCTGCACTAAGTAGGTAATGCTCACCGCTAATTCCGTTTCCAGGCCGATAACGCCGAATTCCGCCCGGTCAAACTCAATATCTTTATCGCTAATCGAATGTGGGGCATGGTCTGAGGCAATAACATCGATCACTCCCTTAGCCAGCCCGTCTTTTATTGCTTCGAGGTCTTTGCGGCTGCGCAGCGGCGGATTAATTTTCTTATTGGTATCATACTCCAAGAGCGCCTCTTCAGAAAGGCTGAAATAGTGCGGGGCTGTCTCACAGGTCACTTTTACGCCCTTCTTTTTAGCCTTGGCAATAATTTCCACTGACTCCGCGCAACTGACATGAGCGATGTGCACCGGGCACTTGGCTTTTTCCGACAGTTGAATATCCCGCTGCACCCTTTTATATTCGGATTCATTAGAAATCCCTTTTAATCCCAGGCGGGTGGAAATCGGGCCCAAATTCATCACTCCGTCTGTGGAAAGAGTTTTGTCTTCAGAGTGGCAGATAACCAGAATTTTATTTTCCCGGGCTTTACGCAAAGCCTTATAAAAAAGCGTGGGCGAATCAACCGAAGAACCATCGTCGGAGATCGCTACGACCGATTCTTTACGGAATTTCGCGATCGGCGACAAAACTTTTCCCAGGCGGCCCTCGGTGATCGCTGCCGAGATCAACACATTAACCACCGCGGTCTCCCGGATAATATTCTTAAGCAGGCGGACATTTTCAGGAGAATCAATCGCCGGGCTGGTATTGGCCATTGCCAGGATTGTAGTTACCCCGCCTTTTAATGCGGCCTTTGTTCCGGTGGCAACTGTTTCCTTATCCTCTCGCCCGGGCTCGCGCAAATGCACATGCATATCCACTAAGCCTGGCATCACGATCTTACCCGTAGCATCTATAGTCTTATCTGCGCCATTATTGATGTTTTTGGCTATCCGCAAAATCTTAGAGTTCTCCACCAGAATATCGCGAAGTTCATCCAAATTATTCGCCGGGTCAATAACGCGTGCGTTCTTAATTAATAATCTCATTTTTGCCTTCTCTAGCCTGGGAAACCAGGAACAACACTGCCATGCGCACGGCAATCCCATTGGTGACCTGTTCTAAAATCACTGATTGCGGACAATCCGCGACTTCACTGGACATCTCGATCCCTCGATTAATTGGCCCAGGGTGCATTACGATTATATTTTTCTTGGCTTTAACTAACCGGTCGGTAGTAATCCCGTACTTTAGAAAATATTCCATCTGTTGGGGAAAAGCGCTGTTCTGGTCTCGTTCAAACTGCATTCGCAAGACGTTCACGGCGTCGGCGTCGCGCAAAGCATCGTCTATATCGCAAGTCACCGAAGCCCCCATTTCTTCAATCCCTTGAGGAATAAGAATTTTGGGGGCGCAGACCGTAACTTTAGCCCCTAATTTAGTCAGCCCCCAGATATTTGATCGGGCAACCCGCGAATGGGCGATGTCGCCGACAATGCTCACTTTTATTCCCTCAATCCTGCCAAGTTTTTCTTTGAGCGTAAACATGTCCAATAATGCCTGGGTCGGGTGTTCGTGCCAGCCGTCTCCGGCATTGACCACGCTGATATTCAAATGCCTGGCCAGCATCATCGCTGCGCCCGAATAATTATGGCGCATGACAATGATATCCGCTTTCAGAGCTTCGATGTTCTTTCCGGTATCAATAAGCGTCTCGCCTTTTTTGACGCTAGAGGTTTCGGCCGCGATGTTAATAACATCGGCGGACAATCTTTTAGCGGCTAATTCAAAGGAAATACGGGTGCGGGTCGACGGTTCGTAGAAAAGATTCACTACGGTTTTTCCGCGCAGAGCTGGGACTTTCTTAATCTCACGGCTAGTTACTTCCTTAAAAGAACTAGCGGTATTTAAAATAAGCTCGATTTCTTCTTTGTTTAAATATTCCAACCCCAATAAATCTTTTTTATTCCAACTAGCCTCAGCCATCTTTCTCCACAATGACTACTTCATCAATGCCTTCCACCTCAACAAGATGGGCTTCCACGGTTTCATTCTTAGCGGTGGGGATATTTTTTCCCACGTAATCCGGCCGGATCGGCAGTTCCCTGTGGCCGCGGTCAATGAGGACCGCTAACTGAATAGACTTGGGCCGGCCCAGGTCTATTAAAGCATCCATCGCCGCCCGGATAGTCCGCCCGGAATACAAGACATCATCAACCAGAATGATATTTTTATCTGTCATATCAAAATCTATTTCGGTTTTGTGCACGACAGGCTGGGAAGCGATCAAAGTCAAATCGTCGCGGTAAAGAGTTATGTCCAATATGCCTACAGGCACAGCTTTGTTTTCGATCTTTTTAATAAAATCCGCTAGCCGATAGGCCAAATGCACCCCGCGATTCCTGATACCTACTAAACACACATCCCGAATGCCTTTATTCTTTTCCACGATCTCGTGGGCAATACGCACGAGGCTGCGGTTCAGAGTTTCCTGGTCAAGGACCTTGGCTTTTTCTTTCATAACTTTCGCCCGCCTCCACGGCTCACCCAACAAAAAACCCAATCGCTTATTTTAGCGGTTGGGTCTCTATTTTGAGGTTTTTGCTAGTCATATTTTTCTACCTTGCAGGCCTCGCAGGGCATGCTTAAAGGTGCTTAGTTATTTGATATAATATAGCACCGCGCGCGAGTTTTGTCAAGGATATGCTTCAAATTACTACCACGAATTCGCCTTTATAAGAATGGCTTTCAAGATGCTTAATAACAACCTCGGGCTGGGCCCGGAAAACTTCTTCGAACTTTTTAGTCAGTTCCCGGGCGATTACCACTTCTTTTTGCGGCCAGATCACCTGGATATCCGCTAAAGTCGCCAAGATCCGATGGCAAGACTCGTAAAAAATAAGAGTATACTCCTGCTGGCCACAAGGCCGTGGTTTGGCATCCTCTGGACAAAGCCACTTAGCCAATTCCTGAAGCCGGTTGCGCCGAGCAATAGGCTTATTGGGCAAAAAGCCTTCGAAAATAAACTTGTGGGCTGGTTTTCCTGAAAGCACCAAAGCATTAACCAACGCTGTTGGCCCTGGGATTAAAGTCATGGGAATAGAATTAGTTATGGCGAGATTGATCAGGTTATACCCGGGGTCAAGAATCCCCGGGGTGCCGGCATCAGAAACCAAAGCAATGTTTTTGCCCTCTTTTAAAAGCTTGAGCAAATATTCGCCTTTAGTGAAACGGTTATGTTGAAAGAAGCTGGTAGTAGGAGTTTTTATTGCGTAATGGTCGAGCAGGATCTTGGTATGGCGAGTATCTTCACAGGCAATAAGATCGGCGTTTTTTAACGTTTCAATTGCCCGCAAAGTTATGTCGCCAAGATTTCCAATGGGAGTAGAAACGATATAAAGCATTTTAATTTCTATTCTACGGTCACCGATTTGGCCAAATTGCGCGGCTGATCAACATCGCACCCGCGCTTTACGGCGACGTGGTAAGCGATTAATTGCAAAGGCAACGCGATCACTAAGGGCGAAAAAAGTTCGCTGCATTCGGGCACGTAGATTATTTCTTCGGCATGCTCTTTGATCTTTTCATCTCCCTGCGTTGCAATTACAATAATCTTGCCCTTGCGCGCTTTGATCTCCTGAAGGTTGGAAACCATCTTTTCGTACACCTTGGATGCGCAGGCGATACAAACCACTGCGCGATACTCATCAATCAGAGCGATCGGGCCGTGTTTCATCTCTCCCGCGGCATAGCCTTCCGCGGGAATATAGGAAATTTCTTTCAGCTTCAAAGCCCCCTCTAATGCAGAAGGGTAATTAATGTTGCGGCCAAGGTAAAGGAATGATCCGAAATGAGAATGGTTATGGGCGAGAGTAGCGATCGATTGTTGAGCTTTTAAAACTTCCTGCTGCAAAGCCGGAACTTTACGTAGTGCAGCGAGGTATTTATTGATCTGTTCCTGAGGCAAAATATCCCTGATCTCCGCCAAATAAAAAGCGAAAATGTATAGCGCCACTAACTGAGCGGTATAGGCTTTTGTCGAGGCCACTCCGATTTCCGGTCCGGCATGAGTATAGATTATCCCATCCGCCTCGCGGGTTAATGTTGAACCCAGAACATTGCAAATAGCCAAAACTGCGGATCCCCTGCGCTTAGCTTCCCGCACTCCTGCCAAAGTATCTGCGGTTTCGCCGGACTGGCTGATGGCTATTACCAACGTCTCTTGGCCAATTAAAAGGTCCCTGTAGCGGAATTCGCTGGAAACATCCACTGACACTGGTATGCCACATAAAGACTCGATAATGTATTTGCCCACGAAACCCGCGTGATACGCTGTTCCGCAGGCAACTATGGCAATATTTTTAATATTCTTAAGAGTTTCTTCCGGGATATGCTGTTCCTCAAAGGTTATTTTATTGTTATCTTTGTTGATCCTGGCATTTAAAAAATTTTCCAGGATTTTGGGCTGTTCGTTAATTTCTTTAAGCATAAAATGCGGGTAGCCTGCTTTCTGAGCGCTAGTAATATCCCAATTGATCCGGCTAACGGTCTTGGGAATTTCCTTGCCGGAAAAATCCGTAACCCTAACCTTGTCTTTGGTTAAAACCGCGATTTCCTTCTCATTCAAGAAAATGATGTCCCGGGTTAACTCTAATATCGCCGGTGCGTCGGAAGCCAGGAAATTCTCTCCCTTGCCTACTCCGACGATCAAAGGGCTGCCCATCCGGGCGCCGATAAGCGTTTCCGGCTCCTTGCTGGAAATCACCCCGATGGCAAAAGAGCCTTCCAACCTAGAAATAGTTCTTCTTACCGCTTCTTCCAAATTAGTGCCATTAAAAAATTTTTCAACCAGGTGAACTATTACTTCGGTATCAGTCTGACTGACAAATTTATGCCCTTCTTGAATAAGTTCGGCTTTGAGGCTAACATAATTCTCAATGATCCCATTATGCACAACCGCGATCTCGCTATGACAATCCAAATGGGGATGAGCGTTTTCCTGATTAGGCGCGCCGTGGGTGGCCCAGCGAGTATGCGCGATCCCCGTAGAGCCGGAAAGAGGTTTTTTCTTTAAAATATTTTCTAAAGCGATGATCTTGCCGGGAGATTTCCTAATAGAAATGGCGTTTTTATTGGTCAGAATTGTGGCCACCCCGCTGGAATCGTATCCGCGGTATTCCAGGGATTTCAAACCACTTAAAAGTATCGGCTGGGCAGGCCTATGTCCAATGTACCCGACTATTCCGCACATAATATTTTACGTCCCCAACCGGATTTGAACCGGTGTCGAAAGCTTGAAAAGCTTTTGTCCTAGACCAGGCTAGACGATGGGGACTGAATTATTATTCTTCTTCGGCAATTACCGGCGCTACGCAAGAAACGTGGTCTTTATTCTCCAGCTTAATAAGGCGCACGCCCTGGGAAGCCCTTCCGGTTTCTCGGATGTCCTTAATAGAACAGCGCAAGAACATGCCGCTTTGAGTAATTACCATTAATTCATCATTATCATTAACTGTTTTCAAACTCACCGCCGGGCCGTTCTTATCGGTCACTCTGACATTAATAATACCTTTGCCTCCCCTGCGGGTCAAGCGATATTCTTTAGCTGTAGTGCGCTTGACAAAACCCAACTCTGTAACAGTCAGTATCGTAGCATCCTTCTGAACCAACACCATAGAAATTACTTCGTCTTTTTTACCCAGAGTTATACCCTTTACCCCTCGGGCAGAACGGCCCATGTCCCGGACCTGTTCCTCAGGGAACCTAATGGCTTTTCCTTCCCGCGTTCCGATCAAAAGCTCTTGCTTGCCATCAGTCAATTCCACACCAATAAGCTCATCTTTATCTTCCAGGGTTATTCCAATAATTCCGCCCTTCCGAGGATTGCCATAGGCGTCCAAACAGGTCTTTTTAATCAACCCCTGCTTAGTGACCATTACCAAAAACTTATCCGTCGAAAATTCTCTAACTGGAATGGTTGAACTAACTTTCTCTCCAGCCTTAAGTTCCAAGAGATTAACAATTGCCTTGCCCTTAGAAGCCTTGCCGGCCTGGGGTATTTCATAAACCTTAACCCAATAGACCTGCCCTCTATCCGTAAAAACCAACAGGTAGTCTTTGGTGGATGCGACAAAAAGGTGCTCGCTGAAATCTTCTTCTTTTAATTCCGCTCCGGTTGCCCCTTTGCCGCCCCGTTTCTGTTTACGATAGGCGCTAACGGGCAAACGCTTGATATACCCGCCGTGGCTGATAGTCACTACCACATCTTCGTCAGCGATCAAATCGTCTATTTCCAATTCTTCCACTTCTCCGACAATATCCGTCCTGCGCTCATCTCCATATTTCTTCTTCAATTCTTCGAGTTCTTCTTTAATGATTCCC
>Ga0315268_10006632_pt1 | contig 12300 bp, 16 predicted proteins | sample C1_top_MG_FD_204535 | JGI IMG/M metagenome (GOLD analysis project Ga0315268, IMG submission 204535) | Sediment microbial communities from Yellowstone Lake, YNP, Wyoming, USA - C1_top | ecosystem: Environmental > Aquatic > Freshwater > Lake > Sediment | place: USA: Wyoming | collected 2017-08-01 | reverse complement strand
GTTCAGCTGAAGGAGTATTTCCAGCGATTCCGTGCATCGTTTGATGGTCTCGTCCGGGTTCCCAAGCCGGGCGTAAGCCTCGCCGGAGTTGAAGAGGCTCCAGGCAATCATCATCCTGTGGTTTATCGTCTCGGCGGCCTTCTTGCACTGGTCGAAGCAGGCTATCGCGCTCTCCCAGTCGTCCCTCTGGAGGTAAACATCCCCCAGGTTGTTGAACGCCCTCGATAGCTGCTGCTGGTCCTTCACGGCCTCCAGGAGCTCTATCGCGCTCCTGTAATGCTCGATTGCCTTGTCGAGGTTGCCAGTGTCGCTGTGCACGAGCCCGAATTCTATGTGTATCACCCCGATTGTCGCCTTGTCCCGCGACTCCTTGGCGACGTCCAGCGCCATCTGCAGTTGTTTCTCGGCCTCGGAATACTCGCCCCTGCGCCAATAGACGTAGCCCAGCCCGGCCAGCGCATCCGCAATCCCTATGGGGTGCCTGATTTTTCTCGAAAGCTCGATGCCGCTGTTGAAGTGCCCTATCGCCTCGTCCCAGTTGCTCCGGCGCTTGCAAATGTGCCCGATGTTGCGGTGAGCCTCCGCAACCTTCAGATGGTCTCCGTGCGCTTTCCCTATTTTAATTACCTTTGAGTAATACTCGAGCGAATCGTCCCAGTCACCGATGGTGTAGCAGATGGTGCCGAGCTTCGCGTACGCGTCCAGCTCCTTTCGCTCGCGCAGCGGGTCGCCCGGTTTCGCGCTCAATGCCTCCAACTCGGCCAGAATCTTGAATTTCAGAATCTCCTTGCCAATCTTGCTCGCCCTGTCGTCGCCCATCGTCGGCCGCAGGGCTCGAATCATCCGCTGAGAAAGTACGACCAGGTCGCCGGGCTTCACGTCCTCGGGTTTGATGCCCAGCTCCGCGCACTGTTTTTTGTAGACCGACATCCCAAGCTCGCCCATTTCCTGATTCAGCATGCGCTGGATGGAAAGTCCGATGTGCTTGCCTAGCAATTTGTCTACCATACATCTCCCCCGATGATGTCGCTATGTTTTGAGGACTAATAAACTTTTCTTAATACGCGGGATGTGCAGAACGTGGCGGCGTCAGAATTCCACGCCTTCCCTGCCGAGAATCCCCTTCTGGAATGGGTGCTTGACCTCGCGCATCTCAGTGACGAGGTCTGCCATCTGGATTAACTCCTTCGCGGCGTAACGGCCCGTGACGACGATTTCCATCGTTTCGGGTCTTGAGCAGAGCATGTCAATCACCTCGGAGAGGGGCAATAGCCCCCAGTCTATCGCGGTGTTAAGCTCGTCCAGGATGAGCACGTCAGCGGAGTGCTCTGCCAAGGCGCTCTTGGCGAACTTCAGCCCATCCCTGGCGAGGTCGATATCGACCTGAGCTGGATTCTTTCGGTCCACGAACTCGGCGCGTCCGAACTGCCGTATCTCGAAGCCCGGAATCCGCTTCGCGCTCTCCAGCTCCCCGTAGTTTATCTGGCCTTTCATGAACTGGACCATCACGACCTTCAGGCCGTGCCCCGCGGCCCGCATGCCCAGCCCAAGCGCGGCCGTGGTCTTTCCTTTGCCGTCGCCCGTGTAGACGTGCAGGTAGCCGAGCGCTTTCTTTGCCATAGTTATCGGGAGGAGTTGTCTTTATATTATCTTATCTCAATACGGGTCCAGTGAGAAAATGGCATACGCTGTCTTCGCATTCAAGAAGGAGCTGGGCTCGCAGGTGGACACGGTCCTGAAGGACAACATCGTCATGCGCCAGAGCATAACGCACAGGACGGGAGACGCCATGGGCGTCGGAGCCGACCTGAAGGTCGTTTTCGTAGAGGGCTCGGACGAGGGCGTCGCCAAGGCGCTGGAATTGATGAAGCCGCTGGAAATCCACAACCACAAGGACCACGAAGCGCTCCTGAAAAAATTGAAGGAAGAAGAGGACAAGGCGTCTCAGGGATTCGGTGCTATCTTCGGCTGAATGCGCTAATAATCGATAGCACTTGCAGAATCATCGTATATGATGGGAATATGAATCGATTCTGCGGCGCTATCTTTGGGCATCCAGATTGCCCATGGTGAATGCTCCTATTGTCATTACTCCACCTTCTGGCACTCCCTTTCGAGGAGGCCGAGCTCCTTGGGCTCCAGGGCCGAGGGATTGACCGGAATCAGAAGGCGCGATTTCGAGATGGCGACGCGCTCGTTTATCAGCGAGATTAGCTTCAGGACGGACGTGAAATCGTTGTGGGTCACGAGGTATTCTACCCCGTCCAGGAGAATCACGGACTCGCCCTCGACCCTCAGGAACGCGGTGACGAGCGTGTGCATCTTCAGGATGTGCTCGGGATGCACGTTGTGGTAGTTGTCCGAGCTCCGCTCGGTCCTGGCCAGCCAGATGACCGGGCACTTGAGGCCGTAACGTTCTCTGACCATGTCTGGATTGTGGCGCGTCATGCACAGGCCCCTGGCTCCGCAGGCCATCAATTCGTTGAATGCTGTGTAGCTGGCGTCCGCCGAGGGCCCGACAAACAGGTATGAGAGGCCCCGCCGCAATTCCATCCAGTTACCTCAGACCGGGCTGGACGGCGAAGCCCTCTGGCCCTATTTCCACGAGCTGCCTACCTGTCACGTGCCGCGTCCCGCGCATCTTCAGCACTTCCAGGAATTTACGACGGACTTTGTCTTCCTCGGGATACGAGAGCATCAGAACGCCATCGACCATGTACGCCTCCATCTTCTTCGAGATGTCGTCGTAGTTCATCTCGGCGGTGATAAGAGTGATGCAGTCATAGGCCTTGAGCTTCGCGAACAGCTCGTGCATGAACTCCCTCGTCTCGCCGCGCCAGTGGAGCATGTCGGTTATTGGCGTTATCGGGTCTATGACGAGCCTGTCCGGCATGTGCATCTCCACCAACCCGATAATTTTGTTCAATATCGCGCTGGGGTTGGATATGAGCTCCTGGCCCAGGTCCACGAAGACGACCCGCTCATTCTCGACAAGCGACTGGTCGTAGAACTCGAATCCCGATAGGAACTTCTGCACTACCCACTGCGGCTCCGATATTGCAGTAATGTAAAGGGCTTTCTCGCCTTGCTTCGCAGCCGAGAACATGCTTTGGACGCAGAGGGTGGTCTTCCCGGTGCCTGGCTCTCCGGCAATCAGGAGCGCGCACGGGCTCGGAACGCCGCCCACTATCATGTCGTCTAGACCGGGAACGCCGAGAGTCTTTCTCTTTATCGACCGTTCCGCGCTCATTTCGAGCCACCGCCATTGACCTTGAACAGGCATCTGGGCGCACCCGAGCTTTCGCACTCGACCTCGGTGCAGCTGACGCTCGCCCCGCCTTTCTCTTCGTAAAGGCAAGTGATGACTCCCCGGAGCAGGTGGCAGCTCGGCCCAGGCCCATTCTTGCTCTCTATGGAGCCCTTTACGACGACCTCGGTGCCCTTGAACTCTACGACCTCCGCCCACCCCTCTTGCGTGAGCGCGCTGGCCGCGTTTTTAAAGAAGTCCTTTGACTCCTTGGAATCCATGGCAATCCTCTTCCCCATTATCTTGCCAGTCCTGTAGAACATTCCGTGCGCCGCGAAGCTCATGACGGATTCGTACAACTTTTTTATATCCCCGAGCTCCCCCTCGCTGTACCGCAGATACCTCTCCTTGCCTGACATTCGGAAACCCCCTGCAAACATCTGCTTCGTGGGTTAAATCACTTTCTATCCCGCCCGGAGAAATGTATTTGCCCCGCCCGCGCTATCCAGGTTGCGCGAGGCAAAGGGATGGGTCGCACGGCAGGCAAATCGAGGGCGGGCACAACCAGCAGGCGGCGGTAGATTGGAGCCGCTCCTCCTCCAGATGGGCTTCGTCATACTTCTTGCGTTCGGAGGCGCAGCCATCGCCCACAGGTTCGGCCAGTCGATGATGCTGGCCTACATAATCGTGGGCGTGCTCATAGGTCCTTTCGGGCCGCTGCCGTGGAAGCTCGTCAGCGCGGGCGACCTCGACGGCGGCTTCATCTCCGTGATTGGGCAGATGGGCCTGGTGCTGCTGATGTTCTTCGTCGGGCTGGAGTTCTACCCTTCGAAGATAAGGGAAATCGGCCACAGGGCCGCGCTCCTGGCAGCGGCGGACATGGGGGCGACGATGCTTGTCGGCCTGTCTGTGTGCGCATGGTACGGTATGACGCTGGTGGACAGCGTTTTCATTTCGAGCATAGTTGCCATGAGCAGCGTGGCGGTGACGATGAAGGTTCTGGACGAGCTGGGATGGCAGGGCTCGAAGGCCGCCCAGGCGCTGATAGGAATGATGGTCATCGAGGACTTCGCTTTCATTATCCTCATCACCGCGGGAAAAGGATTCATCATGGGGCCAGCGGCCGGGGACGTGGACCTCGTTTGGACGTTCGGCGGAATAGCCATTTTCCTGACTTTCTTCCTCGTGCTGATTTTGGTGTTCGTGCCCAACGTGCTCTCTCACATAGAGCGCGTCAAACACGAGGAGGCCTTCGTGCTGCTCGCTCTTTCGACGATATTCCTTTCGGGGGCGCTGGCAGAGGCATTCGGGCTCTCCGCTTTCGTGGGTGCCTTCTTCATGGGGGTGGCGTTCGCGGAGACGAACCTTGCCAAGAGGCTCAAGGAAAAGACCGTGTCCTTCCGCGACGCGTTCGCGGCGATATTCTTCGTGACATTCGGGATGATGATAAACCCCGGAGGCATCCTCAAGGCAATCCCTCTCCTGCTGGCTGTGATTCCCGCTGTAATCGCGGTCGAGGTCTGCGTCGTTGCCGCGACGGCGTACCTCGTTGGCAGCAGCCCGGAAGACTCGATGATAATTGCGGGCGGCACGACCGCAAGGAGCGAGGAGGCGGTCATCTTCGCGAGCATGGGCGGGAAGCTGGAGAAGCCCGAGGGGACTTATTCGAGCCCCGAGGACGCTTACGTCCTCAGCCACAAGGTTCAGCCCATCATCTTCCCTTTCACGGGCGCGTTCTGCCTGATAATGAGCTCGACGACTCCCCTGTTGATAAAGAACTCGAAATCGGCCGCCGCGCGGCTGAAAGCGGCGATGCCAAGTTGGCTTGTCCGCTCTGGGCCCGTTCTCCAGACGGCCGTCGGCTCCTTGACCGAGACGGGCACTGAAGGAAAAAGGGCGGTCGTCTGGGCGTTTCGCGCATGGCTAGCCGTGACGATGCTCTCGCTGGCGTTCTCGCCGGCGCTGTCAGATGTCGAACTTGGCGACGGGTCGTCCTATGCAGTCGTCTGGTGCGTGCTGCTCGTCCTGGTCGCCATCGCCACGGCTGCGCTGTGGTGGGCCATGAAGCGGGCTTTGGCGAGCGGCCTCCAGCCGCGCGAAGCGGCGTTTTCCGCGGCTGCGTTGGCGACGATTCTGGCGATGGTTCCGGCCGTGGCGCTAGCATGGCCTTTCGCCTACGCTTTGGCGCTTTTGGCCGTGTGCGCCATCTTCGCCCTGCTGCTGTCGGAGTGCGCCGTCTTCGGGCGCGTTACGGCGGCGGAGCGTGCGTTGTCCTAGTGCCAGGAGACAAAGTTTTTTATCGCCCGTTCCGGATTGGGGGCCGATGTTCGATAAAAAGAACGACCCGGCAAAAGCGCAGGTGAACGATGCAAAGCTGGCTGTCAAGCAAGCCTCGCAAAATGTGAAGGCGGCTAAGAGGCACGCAAAGGCGGACAAGCTGAGGGCGAAGGCCGCCGGCTACGACCTGAAGATCCGGAAGCTAGAAATCAGCATAGCCGAGCTCAGGACCAAAGCCCAGCAACTGCGCGACAAGGCCGACAAGGTCGAGCGCGACCGCTGAGGACTGCAGATGGCGGCCGGGCGTCCGATACTGTATTACAGCCCCGCGATGGGGCGCGTCGATTTCGGTGCGGGCCACCCCTTCCGAGGCTCGCGGTTCCAAGAGTTCGTCAATCTTCTGAAGGCCAACGGGCTGGACAAGGAGCTGGATATCCGCTCGCCGGCGCCCGCCACGGACGAGGACATTTCGCTGGCCCACACTCCAGAATACGTCGCGCACGTCCGCGAGGTGGAGAGCTACGAGGGTGCCCTTTCAATCGACACTCCGGTTCCCAAGGGAATGACCGACGCGGCGAAGCTCATCGCCGGGGGGGCGCTCGCCGGGGCCGGCTCGCTGGCGAAGAACGAAGCAGAGCTTGCCATGACGTTCGGCGGTTTCCACCACGCTGGAACGGCGAACGGCGAAGGTTTCTGCGTCTTCAACGATGTGGCGGTGGCCGCACGCGCGCTGCTCCAGCGCCACGGAATGAAACGCGTGCTCGTGATTGACACCGACGCCCACCAGGGCAACGGCACCATGGACATCTTCTGGGAGGACCCGCGCGTACTTTTCATGTCTATACACCAGGACCCTCGGACCGTATATCCTGGGCGAGGTTTCGCGAGCGAAATCGGCGCTGGCATGGGCAAGGGCTACACTATCAACATCCCGATGCCTCGTTTTTCCGGGAACGCCCAGTGGGCACGCGCGCTCGAGGAGATTTTCGTACCGGTATGCGCCGAGTTCGCGCCGGACGTGATAATCCGGAACGGTGGCTCCGACCCGTTCTACGGCGACGAGCTGACGGAGCTGGGCCTGGATTTCGAAGGGCTCGCGGGAGTGGGGAAAATCGTGCGCTCCGCATCGGATACAGGCCCGAGGAAGCTCCTGGATTTGATGGTCAGCGGCTACGGCGATTTCGTTCCGTATGGCTGGCTGGCGCTGTTCTCCGGAGTCACCGGTCTGCAGGTCGACTACAAGAAGTACGCAAGGCTGGTATACCCGATGCCCCGGCGCGTTCCGGAGGATACGCTGGACAGGCAGACGGACGCGGTGATTGCTGAGGTGAAGCGCAACCTGGCGGAATTCTGGCCGAGCCTGCGCTGACGAGCCCAAACCTATTTATCCCGCCCCCCCATTTTAAAGCGTATGTGCTTGGCCATCCCGGGCAAAGTTCTGGAAATCGAGGGCGACGACGCCCTGATTGATTTTGGAGGCGTCCGCCGCAAGGCCAACGTAAGCCTCGTAGACGCCAAGCTCGGAACGTACGTCATCGTCCACGCTGGCTTCGCTATCCAGACGCTCGACCCGCGCGAGGCCAAGGAGTCGTTGAAGCTTTGGAAAGAGGTTCTCGCCGGGAGCGCTCCGGATGCATGAGTTTTCCATAGCCCAGCAGGTGGTTGAAGTCGTCCAGGCCGCCGCGGCGAAAGCCGGGGGGGCAAAGGTTTCCGAGATACACCTGCGCATAGGCGAACTGAGCTTCATCGCGGAGGAGCAGCTCCGCTTCGCCATCGAACAGTTGTCCACGGGCACGCCGCTCGAAGGCGCGGAATTGAAATTCGGGAGCGAGCCCGGGAAGGCCAGATGCCGGTCCTGCGGGGCGGAGGAGCCAGTGAGCTACGAACGGCTGCGCGCGGCCGGAGCTCCGCTGGCTGTATGCGCGAAATGCGGCGGGGCGGCCGAGCTGTCGGGCGGTTCGGGTTGCACGGTCGAAAATATCCTTGTCGAGGTACCGGAGGCAGTCTGATGGTCCACCCGATTCTGAAGGACGTGCCGAAACTCGGCCGCAAGGTCAGCTTCATGCACGTCTGCGGAACGCACCAGGACACGCTTGTGAAGCACGGGCTTGAGCCCTTGCTCGCCGAGGTCGGCGTCCACATAGTCCAGGGGCCGGGCTGCCCCGTCTGCGTCACCACGCCAGCAGAAATCGAGATGGCCAGGGCGCTCGCCCTCTCGGGCAAGGTCGTCACCGCCTTCGGGGACATGATGAACGTCCCCGGGCCGTCCGGCTCGCTCGCGTCTGCGCGGAGCGAGGGCGCGGACATCCGAATTGTATATTCGGTCACCGACGCACTGGCGATGGCGCACTCCGAGCCCGAAAAAGAATTTGTTTTCCTCGGAATAGGTTTTGAGACCACGGCGCCTTCGACAGCCTACGCACTGTTGTCCAGCCCTCCTGGCAACTTCTCGATAATGTCCTGCCACAGGCTCGTCCCGCCGGCGCTGGAGGCGCTCCTCCGGATGGGCGAGGTGAAGCTCGACGGCCTCATAGAGCCGGGGCACGTCTGCGCCATCATCGGCACGCTGCCGCTCGAGCCGGTCAGCGCGAGATGGAAGATTCCCCAGGTCGTCGCTGGTTTCGAGCCGGAGGATTTGCTCGCGGCGGTGGCGATGCTGGTAAAACAGATTCAGGACGGTCGCGCCGAAGTCGAGAACGAATACGCGCGCGTCGTGAGGCCGGAGGGAAACCCGAAGGCGCTTAAAATAATGGACGAGACCATGGCGCCGAGGGACGTGAAATGGCGCGGATTTCCGTCGATACCTGGCAGCGGGCTGGGGATACGCCAGCGCTTCGAGGCCTGGGACGCGGCGCGGAAGTACGAGGACATCCTCGCCTCTTGCGCCGACAAGGAGTATCCAGAGCCGGAGGGCTGCCTGTGCGGCGAGGTGCTACGTGGACTGGTTGACGCCCGCGAGTGCCCGCAGTTCGGGAATGGGTGCGCCCCCGAAAACCCGGTTGGGCCGTGCATGGTTAGCGCGGAGGGGAGCTGCAATATAGCGTATAGATACAGGGCGGAATAATGCCGATGAGTTCATTCTCAATCGACATCCCGTTTGTATTGTTATTATAGATAGAATATAGATATATCGTATCGAAACGCTCATTATCGCGCGCCTTTTCCCCTTGCCCATGGACACCAGGGACCGCGCCGTCGCGGCAACTGTCATTTCGAGCTTCCTTTGGGGCTCGTCGTTCGTCGTCGCAGGCTACGGCATCGACAAGGCGGACCCGATGCTCTTCCTCCTGCTGCGCTTCCTCATCGCCACGCCGATTGTCATACTCGTTTGGCCGTTCAAGCGCGCCCTCCGCAGCAGGATTATATGGATTCTCGCGGCCTTCAACGCCACCGCCTTCGTGATGCAGTACATCGCGCTCGGCTGGACATCGGCGACGAATGTGGCGCTGCTAATAAGCATGGACCTGGTCTTTGTCAGCGCGGCATCGGTCTATTTCCTTTCCGAGAGACCGACCTGGAAGCTCGGCGTTTCGCTCTCTCTCGGGATGGTCGGAGTGTTTCTGGTCGAATACGGGGCAGGCCCACTCGACTTCTCATCTAAAACCCTATGGGGCGACATGCTTTCCATAGGCGCGGCGCTCTCTTGGACCGTCTACATAATCCTCTCGAAGAAAGCCCTCTCGGGAGAGAACGACATGAGCGCAGAAGAGCTGACGGCTGGAGTTTGCATCGCGACGACCGTGCCGCTCTTATTCGTCCTGCCGTTCGTCAAATTTTCGGGGAGCACCGATTGGACGAGCGTCCTGCTGCTCTCCGCGTACCTGGCTGTATTCACGACGATACTGGCATACGTGCTGTGGTACAGGGGGCTTAAGCACCTTCCCGCATCGACGACTTCGATTATCCTGCTATTGGAAATCGCGTTCGCGGCAATCCTGGCCTACGTCTTTCTCGGGGAGCGCGTCGGCATCGCCACAATCGCTGGCGGAATCATGATTTGCGCGGCCGCTCTGTTGGCGGTGGCTGGAAAGTAAGATATATCCCCCGGCCGATTGGCGGGCATGAAGCTCAAGGATATCGCCGGTGAAATACAGCAAGACCTCGACGAGAAGGAAGCCGTGCGTGAGGCGGCTCTGAAATCGTCGCGCGCCACAATCAGGCTCTGCGCCTCGGCCATCCAGGCGATTCACAAGGGCGAGAATCCCGCCAAGGCGATGTCCGAGATTAAAATGAACATCGGCCGTTTGAAGGAGGAAATCTCGATGCACCCGGAGATGGAGCACGCTGGCTACGTCGATGCGGCGTACCAGGAGTTCGCGGAGGCGTCGATTTTCTGCGCCATCGCGAGAGGGGCACCCATTCCCGGGCGCGAAGAGCTGGGAATCACGTCCCAATCGTACCTGGAAGGAATCGGCGACGCGGTCGGGGAGCTGAGGCGGCTGGCGCTGTCGGCGATGATGTCCGGCGATGTGGACGATGCGGAGAAAACACTTGCGACCATGGATGAGATTTACGGCTTTCTGATGGGTTTCGACTGCCCGGCCGCGCTCGCGGGGGTCAAGCGCAAGCAGGACGTGGCTAGATCTCTCGTGGAGAAGACGCGGGGCGAAGTGGCCGTCGCCGCAAGGATGCAGTCGCTGGAAATGCGCATCGGGTATATTGACAAAAGGTCGGGGAAGAAAAAGTTATAGCCGATAAAGCGCATGTGGGTTGGATGGCATCATCGGCTGCGCGCCGCGTCGCGCTGACCCACAACGTCAACCACATCCTCCACCGCTCGGAGAGCAGCAGCCCGGAAAACCCCGAGCGCGTTACGAGGATTATCCAGTATCTGAAGGCCAGGACGCCCTTGCTGGCCGACGGACCGTGCAGCCTGATAACGGATTTCCACCCGGCATCCGAAGAGGACCTCCTCCGAGTCCACGACAAAAGCTACCTGGATTTTCTCAGGCGTACCGCACAGCGCGGCAGTACGTTCCTCGGCGACAGCACCTACATCTCTCCGCAGACTTTCAACGTGGCAGCGTCCGCCGCGGGCGGCGCCATGGAAGCGCTGCGCCTCGTCACGACCGGTGAGTATGACGCGAGCTTCGCGATAGTCCGGCCGCCCGGCCACCACGCATCGATGGACCGTTTCAGCGGATACTGCCTCATCAACAATGCGGCCGTGGCGATAAGGTACGTCCAGGCCATAATGGGCGTGCAGAAGGTCATGGTCGTGGACTGGGACGCGCACGCGGGCAACGGGACGATGCGCGTTTTCTACGAAGACCCGTCGGTGCTGCTGGTATCTTTGCACCGGGACCCGAACGAGCACTACCCGCACGACGGCTTCGGACATCAGATTGGGAGGGGTCCGGGTCGAGGCTACAATGTCAATGTGGAGATGCCAGAGGCCGCCGGAGACGCGGAATACGAGCTGGTTAACGACGAGCTGGTGAATCCTCTGGCTAAATCGTTCAAGCCGGATCTCGTGGTCGGACTTGTGGGTTTCGACGCCCATTACAAGGACGGGCAGAACGGGCTCAACATGACCAATCAAGGATACTACAAAATGACAGAGAATCTCATGGGCATCAATGGTAAGCTGGCACTCGTTTTCGAGGGGGGCTACTCTTCCGCCAATCCCACAATCGCGCAGGCGGTCATCTCGGCCCTGGCAGGATTGCCGGCGCCGTGTGAGGAGGGCGTCGATGCGCTGACCGCCGCCGTCACCAGAAGGAAGAAAACACGGGCAATACTGGAAGACAACATCGAAGACCTGAAGGAGTTGCTGTCAGAGTTCCATAGCCTGTGAATAAGTTTAATTACGCATACCGGGATTCGGAGCCGTGGTGCAGGCAACATCGGTGAGCATACAGAAAATTTTCGTACACAGGGATGAACATCTGGTAGGAATGGAGGTCTACGAAGGCCAGCGCGTGAAATTTTACAGTTACACTTACTACGTCAACATGCGCGACTCCTGGCAGCCATGCGTGCGCTGGGACAACGCAGAGCAACAGCCGCACGTGGACAGGTACGACGAGAACGGCACTCTCATCGAGCAGCAGCATTGCAGGGAGAAAAACTTCAAGGAAGTGCTCAAGCTGGTGAAGATATTCAGACGGAACCTGGCAGCGATGAACCTGGCGGAGCTGTGAGAATGGGCATTGCGTATATCCTCGGGGGGCTGGACTGATGCGCGTGGAACTCATCAAACACTACACGACGGAGGACGTCGAATCTGATATTAGGCGGCTCGTTGATTCCTATGTGAGTCTGGATTCGCTCTCCCAGAAAGTCTCGGTCACGAAATGCAACAATCCCCGGCTCCAGGACGAGCTGATGCTGTGGCGGGCGCTCCTAGCCCCGCACGTCGAGGTTCGCTCGTCCGTCGCCTTCGAAGGCTCGGAAAAGGTTGCGAACATAACTCCGGCCAGGATAGACCTTCTCGAAGCCATCAGGCGAACGAGGCCGCATTCTGTCCGCGAGCTTGCGATATCCGTAAAACGTAACTACAAGAACGTCTACGACGACATCCAGGCTCTGAGCGATGTCGGGCTCGTCGAGTTGGTTGTCAAAGGCCGAAAAAGCCGGCCTGTGTGCACTGCCGATGAGATAAAATTCAATTTGGAGAGCTAATTTACTTTTCACACCATAACTTCTCAGATTATGTATCTGGACACATTAATTTACTTTTCACACCATAACTTAAATCTCAGAAATATATTTAAACAAGTAAGGCTATTAACCTATGCAATGAAAGCTCAGAAATATGAAGACGTTAAATTCAT
>Ga0315268_10006631_pt1 | contig 12300 bp, 12 predicted proteins | sample C1_top_MG_FD_204535 | JGI IMG/M metagenome (GOLD analysis project Ga0315268, IMG submission 204535) | Sediment microbial communities from Yellowstone Lake, YNP, Wyoming, USA - C1_top | ecosystem: Environmental > Aquatic > Freshwater > Lake > Sediment | place: USA: Wyoming | collected 2017-08-01 | reverse complement strand
ATGCACACGTTAGCCAGCCCGTATTTGCACGCTACCTGAACACCAGCGAGTCCACCGTGCAAAAATGGGAAACGGGCCAGAAAAGACCCAGTGGCATGGCACTCAGGCTATTGCGTGTGGTCGAAAAGCACGGGCTTGAAGTGCTTGTGTAACTGTGTCCCTGAGGTTTAACTGTTACTGTTAAATCCGAGCCGGGTTCCTTTAACCGCATTGTGTCGGACAATATGTGGCCAGCACTTGCACCACGACAGTTCACTTAAAATGTGACAATACAAGACTTGACCCCGATTTTTTGCAAGACTTGACCCCGATTTTTTGCAATGACCCCGATTTTTCCTGACCCCGATTTTTCTGCGAAAAAGCCGCTAACCCAACCTATAAGCTAGATTTGATGCTGCCTGCGACACCCGCAACACCCGCAACACCAGTTCGGTTTTGTTGTTGACCGCGAGTTTGCGGTAGCAGTTAGCAATGTGGTTGCGCACGGTGGCGGGGGAAAGTGCCAGTGCCGCTGCAATCCCCACATAGGTTTCGCCCTGAGCATAGCGAGTAACAATGTCCATCTCGCGCGCAGACAGGCTGTCCATCGCGCTCAAGGCCAGCACCTGCATATAGCGGAATTCTCCTTTGGGCGTGATCTTGAGTTTCAGTCGGGCGGTGTTGTAAGGCGTTGCCAGGCGAACGCATTCAAGCAGTGCCTGCGGCAGGCGGCTGCCTTGCCAGTCCGGCCAGTGTTCGCGCAGGTAGTGGACGAACCCTGGACTTACCTCGCGCAGAAACCCTCGTTCGTCCGCCACCGCCCAGCACGGATTGCGTTCACTCGCCTCGCCCAGCACCTCGCGTAGCCGTGTCTCGCGGTGCGCCTCGGCAATATGCGGCATGAGCAACTCCTTGGTCTGACGCTCGGTTTCGGTAAACGGCTTTTTGCCGTCATGCCGCCACAGCGTCAGAAACTCCTGGAGCAACGACACCGGTTCCACCAGCAGGGTGCCGAGCGAGCATTCCACCTTGTAGCGTTTGCCGACTTCGCGATACAGCGCGGTTCGCACATAGCGTTCACGAGTGATGAGATCGGCCATGTTGATTGTCACGCCGGGCTGAGCCACCAGCGCGGCGCGGAAAAAATCCTGCTCTATGTAAGGCGGATAAGCTTCCGCCATCGAATCGTCGCAATTGAATAGATACAACTGGTGAATCTCCATCGGCTCGGCCGCCGCGTTGCCCCACCAGGCCGAATCGAATGGGATAATTTCCTGGATCAACTCCAGCGCAAACGGCTGAAACTGACAGCAAGACGTATCCCGTCCGGCGCGATGCAGCTCCAGAATGACGCGGTTGAGGACGCGCACGTTCAAGCCGGAAATATGCTGATTGGGGGTGCCTGCCATGTTCGGATTCCGTGAACTTTTTTTGACCTTAGATGCGCGAAGATTAAGGCTGGTTGATGGCCATGTCCAGCAATGTCATAGGGGTAGTGCAAATGCATCATGCCGCCGCTTTATATTTAACCCGTCAAACGCCTGGATTGGGCGCAGGCCGCCATGAATATTAAATTTATTTAATTCTATAAATAAATGATTTTAATGGAAATTAACGGTTCAGTTCTGCCGAAATTTGAATTGTGGCATAAGGCTTGCGTTATCGAGAACGTACCTGTTCGCACGACAAAATCTAGACAGCCATCATCACTAAGGAGAAGAAATCATGAAATTAACCCAGAAATTACTGACTACCACCCTCGCGCTAAGCCTGGGTCTGGCCACGGCCGCTGCCAATGCGACACTGATGAATCGCTATCTGGATGCAACACCAGGAGTTGACGCCTATTACGATACCGCCACCGGACTTACCTGGCTGCGGGATGTACACCATGCCGATGGTACTTTCAATATAACAAATCCCAGTTCTTTGACTTGGGTGGGCGCCAACGCCTGGGCCACTGGCCTCGGCACCGGCTGGCGCATGCCGTGGACCTTAGATGCTACTGGGTGGGAGACCAACAGCGAGATGCTTACTCTTTCCACAGAGGGAAACATGACCAGCGCCTACTTCCAGGGTCTCGTGACTGACCCGGCTATGCGTCCCGTCTACTGGTCCGAGACTGTGGTTTCATACTACACCGTCGGCACTGTTCATTTTAATTTCAGTCCCACTCCTCCTGCCAACGGTTACAGCGACGATCATATCCTTGCCTACGATAATACCTACGCCTTGGCCGTGCACACCGGTGATGTAGGCCGCACGACGGATGTGGCTGCCCCGCCCGGGGGTGGCGGCACGGTACCGGAGCCCGCCACGCTGGCGTTGATGGGCTTAGGTCTTGCCGGATTAGGATGGACTCGGCGTCGCAAAGCCTGATCATCTGTCAGCACGTAGGATGGGTGGAGATCGCTAGGCCGCAACCCATCCTATACTTGTGTTTGCCCTCCCAATTTTTCGGCCAAGTCTGTTTGCTTGAGATAGCCCGCATGGGGCGCAATCGTTATTGCGCCTGGTGTCAGTCACGGCCGCCCAATATAATTTCTTCTCCGCCCGCCCAACTCGGCGCAATGCCCTTTGGTTATTGCGCCCTACACAGGCTCTGTAATGCCCTAAGAGTAAGGCTTCGATTTACCTTGTGCGCTTGGTAGTGGAAAATCACCTATTTCCTCCGCTCACCTACGGCTTGAATCTTCATCTTCATGAATAGCGACGAACTACCAGCATCAGTCAGACGGCGACATGAACCCTACCCCTCGCCAGCTCGTCATCTGCGCATCCAATGCTATTGCGCTGCCGAACAATGCTCAGCGTGCGCGCCTTTACCGGTAAAAACTATTATGCCGCCAATTTCAGCGCCTTAACTTTCGGCTTACCCGCCTTGCGCGCCTTCCACAGATCGTAAGCAGCCTGCTGCGCAACCCAAGTATCGGCGCGGCCGCCATGCTCAATCCCAAGCCATAATTCCAGGCGCAGCGCCATTTCTGGAGAGATTGCGGCGCGCCCATTGAGCACGCGCGAAAGGGCGGCGCGCGTCACGCCCAATTGCTCGGCGGCATCCGTCACGCTCAGTCCGAGGGCGGGCAATACATCTTCTCGCAAGGTCTCGCCGGGGTGCGGCGGGTTGTACATTCTCGTCATGATGCCCTCCTGTATCAGTGGTAGTCCTGGTAATCGACCAACACGGCATCTTCACCTTCAAACTTGAAGGTCATGCGCCAATTTCCGTTCACCGTTACCGAATGGCGCCCGGCAAGCTTGCCAGTCAGCGGGTGCAATCCCCATCCGGGCACGTTCATATCCGTAGCATGTTTGGCATTGTCCAGCCGTGCCAGTTGCCGCCCCAACTTCGCCGCGTGGTGCGGCTGGATTCCAGGCTTTTTCCCGGTGTCAAAGAAGTCTTTCAGCTCTTTGTGCGCGAATGATTTGATCACGATATTAATCGTATAGCGTAGCGTTACACTTATCAATCGCTCTATTTGCGTTTGGCTTTGGCAGCGCCGATGAATGCGGCAAGGTACTGCCTGCCGGAACATTTCCGGATGGCCGGTTCAAAGATATCGTCGCGGATCTAAGTGTAAGACTTCGATTTACCTTGTACGCCTACGGCTTGAATCTTCATCATCATGAATAGCGACCAATACCAAGGCCGCCTCGCGCCCATCGCCGCCAAGCACGAGGAGATTGGGCGCGCCGGTGGTCGCCGGCAAAACCACGCAGTGCCCCAAAACCTGCCTTGATCTCAAGCGCGGCACTCGCGTTCCGGCCATGACCTACCACCGCGTCGCCACCACCTCTAAATATTCGCCATTAGTAATGGTGAGTACCCCATTGGCAGTTTCGCTCGCGTCCAAGTAAATCTGTTCGAGACTATGCTGAAGTTCTTTTTGTTGTTGCGGATCGGTCATATCAAAGGCCTTTTTGACCGGGCCGAATTGCGCGCGGAACAGGTTTACCAATTCGGCTGCGTCAAAGGGATAGTGCCACTGCGGATACGTCTTGCGAGTGAGTTTGATATCGGTAAAGTCATCCGAGAGTCGTTGTTTAACCGTTTCTTCGTCGCCCCATAGCACTGGCGGGGGCAGGCCCGCAGGCGGTGGCGCAAACTTGGAGACGCACTTGAACATTTTTGCGGGCATGCTCGCGGATGTCCAATTCGCCATGAAAAGCTTGCCGCCTGTTTTCAATACTCGCGCACATTCCGACACCACCTTTTCTGGGCGAGGCGCGAACATGGCGCCGATTAGGGAGATCACCACGTCGAAGCTGTTATTTGAATAAGGCATGTTCTCGGCGTCGCCCTCATCGAAAGGGATATCTAGGCCTGCGTCCTGTGCGCGTTTTCGAGCATGTTGTATTAGGTTTGCGGCAATATCGATTCCGGTAACTTTGATCCCATTTTTTGCCGCGGGAATGGCGGTTTGCCCCGAACCGCAGGCGACATCCAGTAGCGTTTGGTTTGGAGCGATTTTCCAAGCATTGAGTATTTCGATTGCGCCCGCTTCCATAAATTTGGCAAAGCTTGCGTAGTTGCCGTCCTCCCATGTGGCTTTTTGCTTTGCTTTGATGACATCGATGCTGGGGGCGATGGGGTGCGCGGGCGCAGGAGTGGTATTCATGAATCTCTCCTTTCAATTGTTAGGCTTTGTCATATGCGAATGATGTTGCCCTTCAGCGAGTAGAGGATGGCGATCACGTCATTCTTCGTGCCCTCATCCAGCTTATTTTTGTTCATTGCGCCGACAATGTCATCCGTCACCGCCAAGAACTCTTGCTCACTGATGTTCATGCCTTTATGTGCGGCGAGCATGTCCTTACCCGTGTAGGGTTCCGGGCCGCCGGAGCCTGCGCAGAAAAATTCGCGTGCCATCCGTTTGAAGTGTTCTATGTTGATATTCTCAAATCGGGTTTTGATGATAGGGTTATTCAGATATGCAGCGATAACATCGTCCACGAGGCGGGCAATGCCATCCGCTCCGTCCAGACGTTGATACAATGTAGTGGTCATGATGAATTCCTTTCAGTTTTATAGGGCTGCATGAGAAAAATAAAGTAGCTGCTGTAGCCAGACGCAACTACTGCCTAACATGGATATCACCACGTCGAAGCTGTTATTCGAGTAAGGCAAATCCTCGGTGCCCACATCGAAATAAATATCTAGATCTGCTTCATCTGCGCGTTTCCGAGCATGCCAGGGGGCTCTTTGCTTTGATGACATTAATGTTGGGGCAATGGTTTGCGCGAATGCAGTAGTGATATTTATGAGCTTCGCCTTTTCAATTGTTCGGAACGTAGAACGATTTTGGGCGGATGAGCATGCGATGACTAGTACAACATCTGTATTCAGCGAAAGGGAGAACGGGCTAAGCTGAATCAGGTACAAAACTTGTACTAGTAAGTAGCTGTTCTACTATCTATGGTTAATAATTTGTAGGTAAGGGGGCGCGCATATGAAAGGGTATGGACAATTTTGTCCGATCGCCAAGGCATCGGAAATACTGGGGGAGCGTTGGACCCATTTAGTCATTCGCGAGCTGGCGGCGGGGAGCGAATCATTTAACGACCTGCGCAAGGGCGTGCCGTTGATGTCGCCCTCCTTACTTTCTACGCGACTCAAATCCCTTGAAAAAGGCAAGCTGATCGAGCGTAAAGCGACGAATGGGCATATTAGCTACAAATTGACCAAGGCCGGTGAAGAGTTGGTTCCGATCATTTTTCAATTGGGCACCTGGGGCCACCGCTGGGTGCGCAGCGACCTTTCGACGGCAGATCTAGATCCTTCGCTGCTCATTTGGGATATGCATCGATCACTGAAGGCGGATTACTTCACCGGTGAGCGCACGGTATTAAAAATCGAATTTGCCGACCAAGTCGCAAAATATCGTCACTGGTGGCTTGTCATCAAGGATGGTGAGGTGGATGTTTGTCTGAAAGATCCCGGCTATGAAATTGACCTGACGCTTTGCAGCGATTTGGAAACACTGACAGCGGTTTGGATTGGCGACAATACGATTGTGAAAGCGATTCGAGAAAATAAAGTTGCGGTGACCGGGTCGTCCCATCTCAGGAAAAATATCGCGCTATGGTTTGGCTCTAGCTATTTTGCCGATGTGGCATCGGCACAGGTTTGATCCCTACCGTGTGCCAGTCAAGGTTTGAGCGTCATGAGTACCCTAACTAGAAATGGTTCGGGCCGTTTTTCACCGCAGCAAGCGCAACGGAGGAACATAAAATGCGAATAGCCAAGAACGACATTCCGGTAAGAATCGACGCGCCGGGTGCAATCGCTCGACAAAAGACAGATTTTGGCGATGCGACCGGTTACGGCAAGATCAGTGGCGAATACTTTTCCCTCGGCGCGGGCACGGATATTTCGCCGCTGCTTAAAGGGCTAAAGGGAGACATGTGCCAAGCGCCCCATTGGGGCTACCTGTTGCAGGGCGAGGTCACCGTCACTTACGCAAACGGTACAAATGAAGTGATCAACGGCGGCGACCTGTTCTACTGGCCACCCGGACACACGGTTAAAGTCGGCAAAGACGCTGAGGTCGTATTATTCAGCCCGCAGCACGAACATGGTGAGGTTATAGATCACATGCTTCACAAGATGGGCGGCTAGCGCCGCAACCCTTCGCAAAGTGGACGCCTACCGTCTGCTTTGCGAATCCAACATCGACCCCCTTTGATTCGCCTCGACGAACGACTTCATTGCCGTCCTAATCTAAGACTTTGATTTACCTAAGTCGCGCGGTAGTGGAAAATCTCCCCTTTTCCGCTGCACGCCTTCGGCTTGAACCGTCATCGTCATGGATAGCACCAAAACCCAAGCTCGCCTCGCGCGCATCCCGGCCATCATCTACCCGGAAGAACTGCCCATCGCCGCCAAGCGCAAGGAGATCGCGCGCGCCATCGCCGCGCATCAAGTGGTGGTGATCGCCGGCGAGACCGGTTCCGGCAAGACCACACAGATACCGAAAATTTGCCTCGATCTGAAGCGCGGCACTCATGGCTTTATTGGTTGCACTCAGCCGCGGCGCATTGCAGCGCGCACGGTGGCGGGACGCATTGCCCACGAATTGCAGTCGCAGCCGGGTGATCTGGTGGGATACAAGGTACGCTTCACCGACAAAGGTAGCGCAGATAATCTGATTAAGGTGATGACCGACGGTATCCTGCTCGCTGAAACCCAGACCGATCGCTATCTGCGCCGCTACGACACGCTGATCATCGACGAAGCACACGAGCGCAGCTTAAACATCGACTTTCTCTTGGGCTATCTGAAGCAGCTTTTGCCCAAGCGCCTCGATCTCAAGCTCATCATCACCTCGGCCACCATCAACACGGAAATGTTCTCCAAACATTTTAGCGATGCGCCGATTATCGAAGTCTCGGGCCGCTTGTATCCGGTGGAAATGCGTTACCGCCCGGTGCGCTCGGAAGAGGAGGACGATCAAGAGCGCGATATGGAACAAGCCATCGTCGATGCGGTGGACGAAGTTTCGCGCCTATCACGCGAAGGCGATGTGCTGATTTTTCTGCCTGGCGAGCGTGAGATTCGCGACACCGCCGAACTGTTGCGCAAGCATCATCCGCCGGGGGTAGAGATTCTGCCCTTGTTCGTGCGCCAATCGGCGCAGGAGCAAGAGCGCGTGTTCCATCCCGGCAACGCGCGCCGCATCATTCTCGCCACCAACGTGGCAGAGACTTCACTCACCGTGCCCGGTATCCGCTATGTGATCGACCCCGGCAGCGCGCGCATCAAGCGCTACAGCTATCGCAATAAAGTCGATCAATTGCTGATCGAGCCCATCGCGCAAGCTTCGGCCAACCAGCGTGCCGGGCGCTGCGGGCGCGTCTCCTCCGGCGTGTGCGTGCGGCTCTACAGCGAGCAAGATTTTCAGGGCCGCCCGCGCTTCACCGACCCGGAAATTCTGCGCACCTCGCTCGCCGGCACGATTTTGCGCATGGCCGCGCTGGACCTGGGCGATGTCGCGGACTTTCCCTTCATCGAGCCGCCAGCAGCACGCATGATCGCCGATGGCTACGGCCTGCTTCAAGAATTAAACGCGGTGGATGACGCGCGCCGCCTCACGCCGGTGGGCGTGCAGCTGGCGCGGCTCACGCTCGACCCCAAGCTCTCGCGCATGCTGCTGGCGGCGCATGAGCAGCATTGCGTTACCGAGATATTGATCATCGCCTCCGCGCTCTCGGTGCAAGACCCGCGCATACGCCCCATGGGGTCGGAGAGTGCGGCGGACGAAAAGCACAAATACTTCGTGGGCGAGCATTCGGATTTCATGGGACTGCTGAAAGTCTGGGCGTTCTATGAAGAATCGCTCAAACACAAAAAATCGCAGCGCAAATTATTGGAAGAGTGTCACGCCCATTTCCTTTCCTATCTGCGGCTGCGCGAATGGCACGACTTGCACGGCCAACTCGCCGCACAAGCGGCTGAGCTGGGCCTGCGCCTCAACCCCTCGCCCGCGACCTACGAGCAAATTCATCGCGCCTTGCTCGCCGGGCTGATCGCCAACATCGGCGTCAAAGCCGACGAGGGCCACTACCAGGGTGCACGCGAAATCAAATTCCACATCCATCCCGGCTCCAGCCTTTTCAAGAAAGGCGCGAAATGGATCATGGCAGCGGAACTCACCGAAACCGGCAAACTTTACGCACGCAGCGTGGCCAAAATCGAGCCGGAATGGGTGGAACAAGTCGGCGCGCATCTGATCAAGCGCCACTACTTCGACCCGCATTGGGAAAAAAGCGCGGCGCAAGTCGTGGCATTCGAGCGCATCACGCTCTATAGCTTGACGCTCACGCCGCGGCGGCGCGTACACTTCGGCGCCATCGATCCGGCGCAGTCTCGCGAAATTTTCATACGCGCCGCCCTGGTGGCGGGCGAATACGAGACCAAGGCGAAGTTCTTCCTGCATAAGCAAGCGCTGGTCGAAGAGATTCGCGAGCTGGAGCACAAGTCGCGCCGCCCCGATGTGCTGGTGGATGAAGAAAAAATGTTTGTGTTTTTCGATGCGCGCATCCCGGCGGATATCGTCAACGGCCACGGCTTCGAAAAATGGCGGCGCGAAGCAGAACGCGAAAATCCCAAGCTGCTGTTCATGCAGCGCGACGATTTGATGCGCCACGGCGCGGAAGACGTGACGGAAACCTTATTCCCTGACACTCTGCAAGTGGAGGATAGCGCTTGCCCGCTCAGCTACCGCTTCGAGCCGGGGCATGCGCTGGATGGCGTCACCCTCACCCTGCCGCTGCATCTGCTGAATCGCGTGAATGAAACGCGCTGCGATTGGCTGGTGCCGGGCATGATCCGCGACAAAATCGCGGCGCTGATTAAATGTCTGCCGAAGCCGATGCGCAATCGCTTGTTGCCGCATTCGGAGTTTGTCACGGCGTTCTTGAGTGACTATCGCGTACCCTCTCCCCAGCCCTCTCCCTTCAAGGGAGAGGGAGTCAGTGCAGCGGCGGGGATTTCTCCCTCTCCCCAAGGGGGAGAGGGCCGGGGAGAGGGAGCGCAACCGCCCCTCACCGCCACCCTCGCCGCCTTCATTAAGGAAAAATACAACCTAGCCATCAGCCCCGACGACTGGCGTCTCGGCGAATTACCCCAACATTTGCGCATGCAATTTCGCGTCATTGATGAAGCCGGTAACGAACTCGCCGCCAGCCGCGATCTAAGCGAGCTACGGCAAAAGCTCGGGCAAACGGCACAAATGACCTTCGCCCAATCTGCCGATACCACGCACGAACGCGCAGGACTCATCCAATGGGATTTCGGCGACTTGCCGGAAAAAGTCAGCTTTAACCGCAACGGCACCCAGCTCACCGCTTACCCGGCGCTGGTCGACGCTGGCGACAGCGTTTCGATTCGCCTGTTCGATACCGCGGACGCGGCAGCGCTATCGCTGCGTGCCGGCGTGAGGCGCCTACTTTGGCTCGCATTAAAAGAGCAAATGAAGCAACTCGAAAAGAATATCCCCGGCTTCAATCAAATCGCCGTGCAAGCGCGCGCCGTGATGAACACAGACGAGTTGCGCGACGATTTCCTCACTTGCATCGCCGACCGCGCCTTTATCGGTGATGATGAATTGCCGCGCAATGAAAAGGGGTTCAACAAGCAGCGTGACCGTGCAAAGACGCGCTTACCCGCCGTAGCGCAAGCCACTTCACGCTTGGCCGCGGAAATCTTTACCGAGCTTCACGCGCTGCAAGCGCGCTTGCCGGGCAAATATCCCGCGCCGCTGGTCGCCGACCTGCGCGAGCAGTTGGCGAACCTCGTCTACAAGCGCTTTCTCAGCGCCACGCCGTGGATACACTTGCAACACTTTCCGCGCTATCTGAAAGCCATGCAGCGGCGGCTGGATAAATTCCGTGAAAATACCGAGCGCGATGCGAAGCACACGGTCAGCATTCGAGAGTGGTGGCAAAGCTATCAGACTCGTTTGGAAAAACACCGCAAGTCTGGTATCAGTGATGCCAAGCTCGCCGAGTTTCGCTGGATGCTGGAAGAACTGCGCGTCTCGCTGTTCGCGCAGGAATTGAAAACGCCTTATCCGATTTCCTACAAACGGCTGGATAAGGCGTGGGCAGAGGTGGCGCAGTAGCGCGTGGAAACTAGTGCTTATCTTTCTTGAGGAAGGTCACCACATTCGAACCCGGCGCGTTGCGCGAGTTGCAGTCTTCTCCGCCGACAGCCATCTCGGCTTCGTGCAGCAGGTTGATGACGTCGATGTAGTCTTTGTCCTTCACCATCATCAGGGCGGTGCGGCCGCCTTCGTTGCGCGCTTTTGGATCGACGCCGGCGTTCAGCAACACTTGCACCACACCGGCTTCGCCCGCGCCGGCGGCAAGCATCAGCGGACGGATAGCGTAGAAAATCTTGGTTTCGATATCGGCGCCGGCATCGATCAAGGCTTTCACCACTTCCGGAAAGCCGCGATCCAGATCGGGATTGTAAACGCCGTGCATCAAGGCGGTGTACTCGCGCTCGTCACGCGCGCTGACGTCGGCACCGGCAGCGAGCAGTGCTTTGACCATATCCAATTGCCCCAGGCCGGCGGCGAGCATCAGCGGCGTCATACCGCCCTCGCCCGCGGCGTTGATATCGGCCCCTTGCATGGCGGTATTGAACTGCGGCAGATTGCCGCTTTTGACGGCATCGAATAGGGCTTGAGACATGGCGTACCTCCGGACGAATTCCATTTAATGAACAGGGGCATTTCCCCCGTAATTTCATCATTTTACCAAAGCCAACCGGTTTATGCTGTGGCGTGACTAAAGTGCTTTGCTATCGTCCGCATATCAGGCAGGATGGGCTCGCACTGTTGACAGAAATAAGCCATATCCTATTTAGCGTTGGCACAGCCGGTTTCTCCCGGTCAGCAGGTAAAAAACTTAAGGCCATTGCTGTGCGGTGTGCTTCACCCGCAAGATTTCTATTGTCTCGCCCTGTATCCGATAGATAACCAAATAGTGCGGATGCGCCACAAGTTCACGTGTGCCGCGCTTACGGCCAACACGAAATAGCTTGGGATACTCTCTCAATTTATCGGCTTTCGCCTCGATCTCGTCGGCCAGCTTCTCGGCCGCGTCTGGGTTGTCCTGGGCGATGTGCTGCACGATCTTAAGCAGGTCAACTCTTGCCTGTTTCTTCCAAACCAGCCTATGCACGTTTAGTGCGCGCCGCTGCGATTACCGCTCTTACATCCTTCATCACTTCGTCATGGGGGATACCCGGGCTAGCGTCCTCGATGGCTTCTTGTACCTCGGCTTTGAGCCACTTGTTGTACGCGGCGGCTGCGTGTGCGCTTTTCATGGCTTCGGCCCGGTCCGGCCGGTTGCGGCTTGTCTTCAAGCTGGCTACATCATAGTTCACGGCATCCACGTCGAAGCGGACAATGCCGACGCCCCTGAGATAACTCACGAGGGTTTCAAATTTACGAAAAATCCGCACCTGGTGGCTGCGCTGCGTGGCCAGTGCACGTTCGGTCACACCGTACTTGACTAGGACACCCCAGCCACCCTTCTGCCCAATAATGCGTGCGCTGCGCACTGCACCGGCTTCGGCCAGCCGGGAAAGCGTGGTGTGGTCGATCGTTTCGGCGGTCATGCTCTTCTCCATACCATGGCGGTTTGAATAATAGTTACATTATCAGCAAATAATAGAAAGTTGCAAGTTGTGATGTGAAGGCCGCATGCGTGGAGTCGGACGATTTATCAGCGACACTCGATACAGCAGGTGCCCCCTTTGGCTGCGGAAGGGTCGCTGCGCAGCAGCGGGGTACCCACCGGCGTACCCCTTGC
>Ga0315268_10006630_pt1 | contig 12301 bp, 16 predicted proteins | sample C1_top_MG_FD_204535 | JGI IMG/M metagenome (GOLD analysis project Ga0315268, IMG submission 204535) | Sediment microbial communities from Yellowstone Lake, YNP, Wyoming, USA - C1_top | ecosystem: Environmental > Aquatic > Freshwater > Lake > Sediment | place: USA: Wyoming | collected 2017-08-01 | reverse complement strand
ACTACTCAAAAGAAAAAGCATACAAGGCGAGGATGGGGGCATGTTTAGCGTGCACGTGCGGGATTCGCCCCCAGCCTGACGCGCGGACACGTTACCGATGAAGTCGGCCGCTTGCGGGAAGCGCGTCTTAGCCCGGCCTCCCGCTCCGGATCGCTGCACGAATGCCGTGTCAGCCGGGCCCTGCTGCGCTTCAAGTGTCCCCTTGTCCCTCGCAAGCAGGGGAGGGAATGTTTCGGTAATTCAGAAGCACTACACTATTGATCTTTTCGTAATTCATGACACATTCTTCCCTCACCCTCGTTCCCTCTCCCGGGGGGAGAGGGAGGCAAAAGCCCTCTCCCTCCGGGACAAGGGTGGGGATGAGGGAAGCGAATTTGAATTGAAGTTCTGTCATGTATTTTGGAAGGGTCAATAGCTCCCTGCCACATCACCGATAACCGCACCTCACCAAGGACAGAAAATGGCCAAGAAGAAATTGAACGTCGCGATGATCGGGTACGACTTCATGGGTCGCGCCCATTCCAATGCCTGGCGGCAGGTGGCGCGCTTCATGCAGGATGTTCCGTTCGAGCCGGTCATGAAAGTCGTGGTCGGCCGCACCGAGGCGAAGGTGAAGGAGGCTGCAGAGCGTCTGGGCTGGGAGGAGTATGCGACGCGCTGGGAGGACGTCATCGCGCGCAAGGACATCGACATCATCGACATCTGCACACCGGGCGACTCTCACCTGCCCATCGCCATCGCGGCGGCGCAGGCGAAGAAGAACATCCTGTGCGAGAAACCGCTCGCCAACACCCTGGCCGATGCGGAGCAGATGTGGAAGGCGGCAACCAACGCCGGCGTGATCCACATGCTCTGCCACAACTACCGCCGCTGCCCGGCGGTGGCGCTGGCCAAGCAGCTCATCGACGCCGGGCAGCTCGGGACGATCTACCACTACCGCGGCACCTACCTGCAGGACTGGATCGTCGATCCCGCGTTCCCGCGCGTCTGGCGGCTGGTGAAGTCCAGGGCGGGCTCGGGATCGCTCGGCGACATCCTCTCGCACACGATGGATCTGTCGCGCTACCTGGTCGGCGAGCCGGTCGAAGTAACCAGCCTGCTCAAGACTTTCATAACCGAGCGGCCGCTGCCCGACAACCCGGCGCAGAAAGGCCCCGTGGACGTCGATGACGCGGCGTTATCGCTCGTGCGCTACGACAACGGCGCGGTCGGCTACCTGGAGGGCACGCGTTTCGCCACCGGGCGCAAGAACTACAACCGCTTCGAGATCAACGGCGCCAAAGGCAGCATCGTCTGGAACCTCGAGCAGTTGAACGAGCTGCAGCTCTACGTGGAGGAAGGGCCCAACAGCGGCTTCCGCACCATCTCGGTCACCGACGCCAAGCACCCGTACGTGGGCGCGTGGTGGCCGCCGGGGCATATCATCGGTTACGAGCATTCGTTCACGCACACCGTGTACGACTTTCTGCGCGCGATCGCCGAGCAGAAGCTGCCCTCCCCCAGCTTCGAGGACGGCTACAAGAACCAGCGCGTGCTCGATGCCATCGAGCGCTCGGCGCGGGATGGGAAGTGGGTGAAGATCGGGTAGTGGAGCAAGAAGTAGAACCGCTCTGCTGGGGACGGATAACGGCGGCAGCGCCCCAACGTCACGCTCAGCCTGCCGGGTCCACAAGCGGATTCACCAACCTGATTCCGGTAAATCGCCGGAAGTCGTTGTCGGTGGAAGCGATTTCGCAGCCATTCTCGATGGCGAGCGCCGCCAGATGAGCATCCGATGTGAGATTGCCGGCCGCGCCAGCGCCGATCAGGAGATTTTTCAGGACAGGCCAGTGACCCTCGCCCGGGCCGACAAGCGCAACGTACGGTTGCGCCAGCCAATCGTCGATGAAACCAACGGCCTGCTAGACCGACAGCGGGTTGCGCAGAATGCCCGCGCGCGTGGTGACCTTGACGAATGCCAGAACAACGATCCAGGACAGGCCGACCCGGGTATCGCCCGACAGCATCCTTTCGAGCCACCGGCGCGCCCGCGTGTGATGCGGGGAATCGGCATCGGTGGCGTAGATCAGCAGGTTGGCGTCGAGCAGTATCACGTGCGCAAGTCGAGTTCCCGCGCAATCTCTTCGTCTTCGATCGCAGCCGCCAGCCTCAAGGCTTTGTCGATGTTGATTCCGGGCAGAACTCCGCCCAGCGAGACGGGCTTGAGCCGGTACGGCTTCGGCTTCGGGGTGTCTCTCGCTGCGAGTCCGGTCTGGAGCGTTTCGTGCACGACCTGCTTGAAGGGTTTGCCCGAGCGATGGGCGAGGGTTTTCAGCGCCTTGGCGATCCGATCGTCGAGTGTCAGCGTCGTTCTCATGTTGATGCGCAGGGTGGCACTTCGATGCCTCACAGACAAGCATCAAGCGGGTACTGGAGATTGGGGTGGGAGTAATTCCTACCAGGAAGGCATCAGCATGACCAAGTCAACGTTACACAGCTTCAGCCGCAGAGAGTGCCTGGCGGGCACTTCGATGCTTGGCGTAAGAATTTACAGCAGGAAAAATCGCGGCGGCCTCACCAGGCTGACGGCGGCTTCTTGGCAATGATCATGTGGTCTCCATCCATCCTTATATAGCCGCCGACGCGCAGATCCTTGAGGATGCGGCTGATCATTTCACGCGAGCAGCCGACGCGGCTGGCCATGTCCTGCTGCGTCAGATGCTCCTTGATGACTTGACTGCCATTTTCCTCGACCGCCAAGTCGAGCAGGAGCCGCGCCACGCGGCCATAGACGTCGAGCAAGCCCAGGTTACCGACCGTCTTGGTCAGCGCACGCACCCGATGGATCAGGCTCTTGATCAGTTCCAGTCCGATATCCGGATGCTGGGCGAAGAACTGCTTGAACTGCTCGGTGGTGATGACCGAGAAGCGGCTGGGCTCCAGCGTCATGACCGAGGCGGAGCGCGGTCCCGCGTCCAGAATCATTTCCCCGAAGTATTCCCCCGGTCCGTGCGTGCTCAGCAGCAATTCCTTGCCGTCCTCGTCGGCCAGGTAGACCTTGACCTTGCCAGACTGGACGATAAACAGCGAGTCACTGCGATCGCCCTCGCTGACGATGATGGCGTTCTTCGGAAAAGCCTTTACGGTCCCCTGGTCGGCGAGCGCTTTAAGGTGCTGCGGCGGCAGGCTCCAGAGCGCAGCATGCTCGTCAGTCGATCCAGTCATTCGTGTCCCCCCGTTTTTTGCTTCGCAAAGAGTCTGCGCCTATTGCCCGGGGGCGACAAGGCGGGGACGACGACCCTTGACCTTTCCATCCCAACCCGCCCGACCCGCAATTCCGCCCTCCCGGGGGAGCGGTAATTTTGCACATCGCAACGGTGTCAAACGTACGGGATCGCCCGGCCCGGCCGGATTACTCTGCCACTGCATTGCGCTTATTACAAAACCGGACTCGTAAAGGAGAAGGCCATGAACCGAATGACAGCAATCGCACTATGTGCGGCATTGATAGCTTGGTCGGGATTCGTTGCGTATGCCCAGCCCGCTTCAACTGCGGACACAAGAGCTTATCAATCTCAACCCGCAGGAGCGCCCGTGATCAGCCTTACGCCTCGCGATGCCGGGTCGCTCACCGTGCAGGCGTACAGCGTAGCGCAGCCCGACGGAGGCACGCATCTTGGTACCGTTGTTATGCGGCTGGAACTCGAATGCGTTTTGTCGGGAAAATGTGATGCCGCGGAGCGCCGCCGCGTCAGCTACTGAGTCGACATACCCGCGAGCGTGAATTTTCACTGACGGGCGACTTGACCCGTCGGGGCCCGGATCGATTTTCCGGATCAGCTCGAATTCGCGTGCCGGCCTGCCGCCGGCCGGCTATCGGCGCACCGGGACAGGGCATCGAACGTCCTTCCGCAGGTTTTCCGGCCCGCGCGCATCGCGCGTGAATAAATCACACGCAAAGGCGGCAACAGTTCACCGCGCCGCCATACCCCTAGAACGTAAAGTTTCTCCAACACGAAACGCTTCACGGAGGAACCGACCATGAAAAAGATTCTCAGCACCCTGGTACTCGCAGCCGTCCTGTCCAGCTCTGCGGCTTACGCCGAAGACACCCTGCGCGTGTCCATGCAAAACGGCAAGCAACGCGTCGACTTCAGCCTCAACGGCAACGACAAGTGCGTCATGGTCGACGACAAGATTACCTGCGCCCCGATGAAGCAAGCCCCGATCCGCGTGGCCTCCTCCGAGTCCAACTGAGCACGAATTCCTCCCGGGTTTGGCCCGCCCTTGCGGCGGGCCATTTTTTTGCGCTGTGCCGCGACGACCCGCTGCCCGGAATCCAGAGCGTCGTGAGGTAACTCACCGGACCGTGCACCTACAGCAACCTACCCGGTCAGCCTGATCAGGTTGTATGCCAGGCAGCTCTGGGGTAAATGCGGCACGGTCTGGACTTCGCGGATGCGCTCCATCTTGCGGCAAGCCTCCGCTGCAGCGAGATGATCACGTTCGATGCCCGGCGCTTTGTCAAACGCTCGAACCGGCTGGGGCTCAAGCCCCGTTGCTCGGTTCCCCTGCGGCAGGCCAGCGCGCAGCTTCATCGGATCACTTCATCCGCTCGACGCTCACCAGCGTGCGAAGCTCCCGCACATAGGTTTCGATCTCTGCCAGCTTCTTCGCGATGAGGTCAGGATCGGTCATTTCCCTGCTCAGGCCGCTTTGCGATAGCGGCGAAGTATGGGCAGCAGGTCCAGGTACTCGCGGCGCGCGGCCACTTCGAAGTTCACGCGAGCGGCACGGTCCGCTTCGTAGACGAGAACGCCATCGCGCAGCACGCGGTGGACAAGATCGACTGGTGCGCCGTTGAGCACCACAACCTGAACCGGGCGGCCCAGGAGTTGTTCGAGCCCGGCTTCGGTTTCGAGCGGTAAACCGGCAAGCGTCGGGGCAGGCGACACGGCAAATAGAACCGCGATATCCACGTCGCTTGATGGTCCGCTTGTGCGCCTTGCAACGCTTCCGAAAACATAGGTCGCAACGAGATCGCCCGCGCGTTTCGCGAAGTACTGCCCTACTTCCGAGATTATCGATTCCTCGTCCATCCGATTAGCTTACTGCAAACGCTGGCCCGCAACTACGCAGTTGATCCGGAAGGGCGGGTTGTCGGGCCCAGCACGACCGCAGCGCGTCGATTCACCGGATCACCTCATCGGCCCGCGCCAGCAGCGATTGCAGCACCTTCAGCCCCATTGCACGCGCGGTCCGCAGGTCGATGATCAGCGCGTACGCCGCAACGCCTCCTTCGGGGACTCCATCGTCGGGCATATACCGTACGACACGGTTCCGGCAATCGGCCCCGGTTGACGACCTGTTCCTTCGCGACCGGCACCGGCACGTGAATAAATCACACGAAACAGCGGCAAGAGTTCAACGCGCCGGCCCACCCCTCACACGTAAAGTTTCTCCAACACGAAACGCTTTTGGAGGAACCGACCATGAACAAGATTCTCAGCACCCTGGTACTCGCAGCCGTCCTGTCCAGCGCCACCGCCTTCGCCGAAGACACCCTGCGCGTGTCCATGCAAAACGGCAAGCAGCGCGTCGACTTCAGCCTCAACGGCAACGACAAGTGCGTCATGGTCGACGACAAGATTACCTGCGCCCCGATGAAGCAAGCCCCGATCCGCGTGGCCTCCTCGGAGTCCAACTGAGCACGAATTCCTCCCGGGTTTGGCCCGCCCTTGCGGCGGGCCCTTTTTTTGTCCCGAGGACTGACATGCGACTACCGTAGCTCGTCGACCAGCGCCTTGGCTTCTTTCAAATCTCTGGTGTCCAAGCCTTCGGCGAACCCGCCGCAGAGCGGCTTGAGAATTCTGAGAGCCTCTTTGCGGCGATCCTGTGACTGCATCAGGCGGGCGTAGCTGGTGGCGGCGCGCAATTCCAGGGATTTAGCTTGCTGTGTCCGAGCCCAAACCGATGGGGTCAGGCGTGATTAATGGCATATTGCCTTGAACCACCCGCTTTCCCTCTCCCGCCATGGCCCGCAAAGCGCGCCTGCAAATCCCCGGGGCCCAATACCACGTGATCTGGCGCGGTAACGAGCAGCGCGACATCTACTTCGACGAGGAAGATCGCTATACGCTTCTACTACACCCAAGCCATCAACCGCAAACGCAAGCCGGTGGGCCATCGGTTCCCGGACGCTACGAGGCGCTGGTAGTCGACCAGGACCGCGGCGGCAGCTGAGGCTGGATATCTGATGGGGGTATGTCTGTGCGGGCTATCGGCTCGGGGAGAACGCGCTGCAGGTGCCCGGGCGCGAACGTGTGCCGGCGAAGGCGCGCGCGCTGATCGGATGGCTGACGGTACAAACGAAAGCGGCCACAGTAAGTATCGCCCGGCAGAGCCGGGGGCTTTAATTTGTGAGCCGCTCAAGGCGGCTACGCGCGGCCGCTCGCGCGGCCCCGATTCAATGCCGAAGTAACACGCACATGATCCGTCGATGACCCATCGCAATGAACATCGGGTCCGCCGCAAGTTCTTCGCCCTATTGACGATCGCATAAATGATCGACGCAATCCGCCTCGCCCGTTTTTCCCTCACCCTCGATCCCTCTAAACGGGTTCCAGGGGATACCGGTCTGCGACCATAACTCCGGGCTGCGCCAGGGTATCCCGAAGGGAGAGGGAAGAAAAGCCCTTCTCCTCCCGGGAGAAGGGTTGGGATGAGGGAGACCATCCTCAGCTATTCGTACGAACCTCGATGGACTTTCGTATCTGTCAAACTTCTCCTGCCGCCCCGGCAGAGCCGGGGGTCTCCCGCTGACGCTAGCGGAAGTGGCGCAGCGCTTCGATAGGGAGCCCTGGGGACTGAGCAGGTCGGTGGTGCGTCTGAGCCAGCAAGCCCGGGCAGGTGCGGACCTGGCACGGGTGCTCGAACAGTACTCTAAGTCACTTAGTCACGCCTGACCCCGCCGACGGTCATTACTGCACGCTCAGCCGCAGCTTCGCATTGACGAGGACCTGGATCTGCAGGCCCCCGGCAACCGGGTAGACGCCGGTCGGGGCGAAGACCACGTCCGAACCCTGCATCCGAATTCCGGGGGCAAGTTCCCGATTGAAGGCCCTCTGCAGGTTGTCCCGGAATGTCCGGTTTCTCTGCGAGAGGTCGATGCGCGTGCTTGACGCCAGTTGGGCGACGATCTGGTCGTGCGCCAGCGCATTGGCCGCATTCGCCAGCACATTCTTCGTATCGAGCGTGAGATCGAGACCGTCCATCGAAAGCGTCTGATCGGCCGCGTTGTATACGGGTTTACCGATGGCATAGACGAAGCCGTCGATGCCGCCCGCGACGCCGACTTGCAGGATCACCCGGTCGCCGCTGCCGTACAAGTGCACGGACACGACTTTGACTGCGCCCAACGGTCCGGCGTCGAACTGCATGCCGACCATGCGCTTGCCCATGGCGGCGTCGAGGAAGGCGTACGGCACGGTTATCGGCACTGCGAGATGGCAGGCGCTTTCATCGGCAGGTTCGACGCGGACCGGCGGCATCGGGCGCGCGCTCGCCGCAGGCTTCGCGCCCGCCGTCGCTTCGGGCTGCAGGACGATGGACAAACTGGTTCCGATCGTGTTTTCTTCCCGGGCAGAGAAGGCAGCCACGGCCAGGCTGGTCGGAGACCAGGCAAGCCACAGGTTCTTCTCCAGTTCCACAGGCTGCTGCAGCCGCTGCCAGAGCCCGGCGAGGCGCCGCTGCGACAGGCTGCGTTCGCGCAGCGCGGCGTCGAGTTTCTGGGCCAATGCGGGCAGCGCCGCGTCGAACGATGACTTGAGCAACGGCGTCACATCCAGCGGCAGCGGCGCGAGTTGGCAAGGCGTCTCGAACTTTGCCGGTGAGATACTGGTCTGCGATCGGATCGTGCCGTCCTTGGCCCAGTCGACCCGGATCGATGCGGTGAGCCGCAAGCGACGCGGTTCGTCGGCGTAACCGCAACTGCCTTCGAGTGTCCCGCCGGGCTCGACAGCACGCACGCGCAGCCGGTAGCGCATGTCGGAAAAGGAAACTTCGAGCCGGTCTGCGGTCATGCGCAGTACCGGAGCACCGCGCCACAGCCGGTACTGGTATTGTGTGCCGGGTTTCCCCGGCAGATCCAGCCAGCTTTGTTCTTGCGCCAACTCGGCGGGAAATCCGGCGATGATCGTCTCGGCAAGGCGGTCAAGCGAAATAGCGACGGGCAAGTCGACCGAGGACGGTCCCAGTGACGGAGCGGGCGGGGGTGGGGCCAGCGGATCGTTCGGCCTGGGAATATGCAGGCGGTCCCCTGCGCAGCCCAGGATCAGCGTTGTCGTCATCAGCGCCACGAAGCGCAGCCCCGTTCGCCAACCCCGCCAGGATTTGCGCTCGCTAGTCGTGCGCAGAGGCGTGTGCGCAAGTCCACAACCGCGGTGTCGCTGATAGAACATTTTTTGCGCTCCTCTGATTCGTTCTTGCGGATTTTCGTTCTTTTGGATTCCCTGCGCCAGATTATAGCGGCGGCGAGGCGCCTGACTTGGCAATCCGCCCCCGCACCAGCTCGATGTGCAGGCGTAGCGTATACAGCATATGCGCGAACGCCTTCGGCACGTACATGTGGTCGGCACGCTGCTCCAGCTGATCCAGCTTGGCAGCGAGTTCCGGCCCGGCTTGTCCCGCGCCCCGCGTTGCAATCTCGGCCTCGAGGAACTTGAGTTCCCCATACAGACGGAAGATGCGCCGTCGCATGCTCCAGCCGTAGAGTGCCGGCAGCAGGCGGAAAATCGGATAGATGACGCCGACAACGGGAATCAGCAGCACCAGCAGTTGGGACGCGAGCGAAGCCAACCAGAACGGCAGATAGCGCTGCAGGAACGGGCGCCCGCTGTGGTAGTACTGACGGGCGGATTCCGACAGCGGGAAATCCATCGGCTCCGCGGCGGGAAATTGTCCGGCGTGAACGAATATCCCCGGCGCCCCATGCACTTCCGCGGCGGCGTCGAGCAGCAGGTACTGAATCGCCGGATGCAGGTCGTTGCGCACCAGCAGGCTCGCCTTGGCGGCAATCAGTTGCAGATCCGCCGGCGGCCGATCGTCTGCCAGATCAGCCACGCCCCGTGGCAAGATCAGTTTGCTCAGGTAAGGGCGCAGGGCCACATGCGCGTCCGCACGCGGTGCCGACAGGGTGGTAATCTCTGGCGCGCTCAGCAGGCGGCGCACGATCGGCGCCTCCCAGCCGGACACCATCATCACCAGATTCAGCTCGCCGCGCAGCAAGGCCTCGCCCGCCTCGGCGGCCGTCATGTCGACCACCTCGACGCGATCGAACTTGTAGCCGAGCGCCGGGAGCAACTCATCGGCGAGAGCGCGCGTACCGCTGCCGGGCCGGCCTATCGAAACGCGGCCCGCGAATCCGTGGTCTGAGCGCAGCGGCGATCGCGACTGCCGGATAAAGACCCAGACCGGCTCATAGAACAGCGTGCCCAGCGACACGACATCCGGCGATTGCGTCGTCGCCGCCAGACCCCCTTGCGCCAGCGCGACACCGACGCCGGATTGCGGATCGCGCAGTAGCCTCAGGTTGTCCACACCGCCATTGGTTGCCCGCAGCTCGAGGTGGATACCGTGGCGAGCCAACACCGCCTGGTAGCGCCGGCCGGTTTCCGCGTAGGCGCTTGCTTCCGCGCCGGTCGCCATGACGACCGTTCGAGGTGGCAATGGCTCCATCAATGTCACCGTCGCGGCCAAAGCGCCGATGAGTAGTACAGCGGCGATGGCGATGAGCGCGCGGCGCAGCCGATGTTCCTTTACGTGATCCATCGTCATGCGATGAATTCTCCCCAGTGAGGGTCCCCGACCTTTAGGCGCATCACCGCTGCTCCCCGTCCGCCCATCGCCGTTCGGCGTGCACCTAGTGCGCCGCCCTCACTAAGGGCGGCGGCGAGCACCGCCTTGAATCAGCCCCGAAAGGGGACTTACTTCTTCTTTTCCGGCGCCTTCACCGAGATTGCAACTGCCTCGGTGTACACGGCGGAGATCTGGTCGCCCTTCTTCAGGCTGTCGAAAGCCTTCATAGCGGCCGGAACCTCGACGGTCACGATGCCGCCCTTGGGGCCCTGCACGGTGAGCAGACGCTTCTGCAAGTCGATCTCCATCACGGTGGCAACGATCGAGCTGGTATGCCTCGCCCGCATGCCGGGCTTGGCGCCGACCGGTGCGCGCGCGACATCGGTGGTCGCACTGGCGGCGTTGGTGTCGTCAATCTTCTCGAGCTCCGAAGCGGCGGCGCGCTGATAATCGATCTCGATGATGTCGCCCTTCTCGATCTGGGCGAAGTTACGTATCTTCTTGCTCGCCACCACCACAGTTTCGTTTCCCTGCTCGTCCCGCAGCGTCAGTTGACGCTCTTTTTTCTTGATATCGACTACGGTGGCTTTGGCGTGTTCCGACTGGGTCAATACGACGGCGCCGCCCTTGGCGTCAACTTGGTCGGCCGCCATCGACAGTGCCGATGCGGCTGCGAAACCGACAGCGGCCGCAAAGCGAAATACGTGCAGTACTTTGGTCATGATGCAATCTCCTGGTGAATGATTTGCATTGCGAGTGGCCTGTTCGACGCCCTCGGTCAAGACACTTCAAGAATACGCCGGCTGTTGCCGGTTCCCGAGGCGGGGCGCGATTATAGCCACAACGCGGGTGACCGGCAATGACTTGACGGCGGTCCGAACGGTCACGGCATGGCCCGCGCGCGTTTCCACCGATGCGTCCACGGCTTCGTTTCGCCCTATTTCAGCAATTGATACTCGCCGCCGCGCTCGATGGCCCTCTTGTACGCGGCCCGCGAGTGAATGCGCTCCAGGAACGCCATGAGTTTCGGCCGCTTCGAATCGAGGCCGCCGCGGGAAACGGCCGCTTCCAGCGGAAAACTCATCTGGATGTCGGCCGCCGTGAACTCCGGGCCGGCAAACCAGGCGGTCTTGCCGAGCTCGACTTCCATGTAATCCAGATGCCGGTTGATATTCGGCTCGATGAACGCGTTCCTTGTTTTCCGCGCAATGGCCCTGGCGATCGGTTTCGCGAAAAACGGCATGGGCGCCCGCTCGATCCGGTCGAAGATCAGCTTCATGAGCAAGGGCGGCATCATCGAGCCTTCCGCGTAATGCAGCCAATAGGTGTAGCGCAGCTTCTCCGCTGTATCGGCGGCGGGCGCCAGGCGTCCGTTTCCGTAACGACCGACCAGGTATTCTATGATCGCCCCGGATTCCGCCAGGGTCAGATCGCCGTCGGTGATGACCGGCGACTTGCCGAGCGGATGTATCTCACGCAATTGCGGCGGCGCGAGCATGGTCTGCGGATCACGCTGGTAGCGCTTGATCTCGTATTCGAGGCCGAGCTCTTCCAGCAGCCACAGAATCCGCTGCGAGCGCGAGTTGTTGAGATGGTGGACGATGATCATCAGGTCTTGCCGAGAAAATCCTGTTTGCCGATTTCGATGCCGCAGTGGCGGAGAATGGCGTAAGCCGTGGCGACGTGGAAATAGACGTTCGGGGTCACGTGGCTCAGAAGGTACGGCATGCCCTGCATGGTCCGGGTAGTGGTTTGCGTTTTCCACGAAACGGTTTTGTCTTCAGAACCGTCGATCTGTTCCGGCTTGATCGATTCGAGGTAGGCCACGGTCTTGCGCAGGCGGGCGATGAGTTCGGGAAAACTCGTTTCGTTATCTTCGTACTTGGGCGGTTCGGCGCCTGCGAGTCTCGCGGCGCCGCCCTTGGCGCTGTCGGAGGCGATCTGGACCTGCTTCAACAGCGGCAGCATGTCCGGATAAAGGCGGGTGTTGATCAGCACCGAAGGCTCGATTTTCCGGGCTTCGGCATGCGCGGCCGCTTTTTCGAGAATCGCGGCAAGATTATTGAGCGCGCGGACAAATACGGGTACTGAGGCTTGATACATCGAGATTTTCATTTATTCCTCCGTAGAAAAGGTTTTTCGATTGATGAGATACATCTTGCGATGCCGGGCCACGGGATTCACGATGCGTCCCCTCTGCCCTGCTGTTCGATCCGGCTGCGTTCCGAACGCCACAACACGTAAATCAGGTACGCCACGATACAGACGTTGGCGATTAACAGCAGTATTTTTGTCCAGGTAATCTCGTACGCCTCTGCCGGCACGTAGATGGCGCCGCCGGCGACCGCAAACCACTCCGCCCAGCGTCTTCCCAGCCAGAGGCCATAACCCAGGACTCCTTTGACGCCGGCGTAAACCAGCGCCAAACCGGCCAGGGCCCATAGTCGGGCGTCCGTGACGTTCGTCA
>Ga0315268_10006629_pt1 | contig 12302 bp, 9 predicted proteins | sample C1_top_MG_FD_204535 | JGI IMG/M metagenome (GOLD analysis project Ga0315268, IMG submission 204535) | Sediment microbial communities from Yellowstone Lake, YNP, Wyoming, USA - C1_top | ecosystem: Environmental > Aquatic > Freshwater > Lake > Sediment | place: USA: Wyoming | collected 2017-08-01 | reverse complement strand
TGGAGCAGCTGCCAGCAGCCAGCACCGCTGATGAAATGGATAAGTTGTTGCCGTGGAATTTCCATACGGCAACTTTAACCGACATCACACCTCGCTGAATACCCTGCGGTTGCTGGAGCCTTTACCGAAGAGCGCGTCGGGTCATGTCTCAATACTGTTCGTTTAATCGTTCGGGCGAGCTTGTCGAACCACCAGCTACTCACCAAGAGCCCTTCGACAGGCTCAGGGTGAACGGAATTTTTCTTAAACGAACAGTATTGGGTCAGGTCTTGCAATCACGCATGCGCCAGTAAATGCACATTGTTAAGCAACTTGCCCAGGCTGGCCTCCGCCGTCTTCAAATCATACGCCGCTTGCAGATTAAGCCAGTATTGCGGTGATTGGTTGAAGGCTCGCCCGAACAGCAGCGCCAGTTCAGCTGTTACCGGACGCTTTCCTTTGATGACATGCGAAATTCGCATGGACGAGACGTCGATAGCGCGGGCGAATTCAGCTTGCGAGATGTTTAGCTCGCTCAAGGTCTCGCTCAGATATTCTCCCGGATGGATTGCGGGCAGTCCTTTTTTTGCCATGATAGTTCTCCTTAATGATAATCGACGATTTCAACGTCGTAAGCATCGCCGTTTTCAAAACGAAAGCACACCGCCATTGGTCATTGATGCGCACGAGCAACTGGGTCCGAACAACTGGGGTCAGAGTAAATTTATTTAAGTTTACTCTGACCCTCATGGCACTCGGTTAACACTAATATTAATGGAATCATTGTGATACGTGCGCTCCAATGGCGAGTGGCCTGACTCCTCCAATATTCGGTTGATAATAGGCAGACGCTTAATAACACAACTAATCAGATTCGCCAACTCGAGCTTGAGGAAATGAAAATTTATAACATGATGATTATATATACATTTTTTATTAACCGAGTGCCATGATACTGACCCCAGTTATTACACCCATCAGAAAACTGCCAGCCGGAAGCACGACCATTTCCGGGCAATCACGGAAGGATGGTAGCGATGGTGCCTTCGCAGGTGCCTGTGCCGATGCTGTTGTTACAAGGAATAACATGGACAAAAATACCAGCCGAATTAGAACACCTGCTCGGCCGATTTTACTAACCTGCCAAAATAATGAACGGTTGATCACGACATTGCACCTTTTATGAATCTGCCTGCCTGCTTGTCTGACTATCCGCGAACAGGCGGAACCCCGCGCTGCACGCGCCACCGCCGTCATCGCAGCAACCAGGCATTTACAGATTCAACTGTTTTTCCAGTTCCGCTTCCGAAGGCTCGAATCCCCTGGTCTCGTAATGCTTGAAGATCGCGGCGACTATCTCTCTCGGTTCATCGATAATCTTGATTAAATCCATATCTTCCGGTGAGATCATTTTTTCTGCCAGCAGTACCTGGCGGATCCAGTCCATCATGCCGCTCCAGAATTTTGTACCGACCAGGATGATGGGAATGCGCCTGGTCTTGCCGGTTTGCACCAGGGTGAGCGCTTCCATCAATTCGTCCAGCGTGCCGAAACCGCCCGGCATTACCACGTAAGCGCTGGCAAATTTTACAAACATGACCTTGCGCGTAAAGAAATGCTGGAATGACTGGCTGATGTTCTGATACGCATTGTTGTGCTGTTCGTGCGGCAATTGGATATTCAGGCCCACGCTGGGCGACTTGCCGTAGAACGCGCCCTTGTTGGCCGCTTCCATAATGCCGGGGCCGCCGCCGGAGATGACCGAAAAACCGGCGTCAGACAGCAGCCGCGCAATTTCCTCGGTAAGCTGGTAATAGGGATGGTCGTGCTGCGTGCGCGCGCTGCCGAAGATGCTGACCGCCGGGTGAATGTCGCTGAGGCGTTGGGTCGCAGCGACGAACTCTGACATAATACCGAATACTCGCCACGCTTCTTTTGAATGCATTACTTCCGGCAACGGCGAATGAGGCAAACTTGACTGATCGTTCATCATTAATTCCTATACAAAAATGAAAACACTGTTGTTAGTAGATGGTTCATCTTACCTGTATCGCGCTTTTCATGCGATGCCAGATTTACGCAGCCCGGGCGGCGAACCCACCGGCGCCATTCACGGCGTGCTCAATATGCTGCGCCGTTTGCGCGCGGACTACCCATCGGATTATAGCGCTTGCGTATTTGATGCCAAAGGAAAAACCTTTCGCGACGAGCTGTACCCGGAATACAAGGCGCACCGCCCGTCGATGCCGCCTGAGCTCGCCGCGCAGATCGAGCCGCTGCACAAGGCCATTGCCGCTTTCGGCTGGAACATCCTGATGGTCGAGGGCGTCGAGGCGGACGACGTAATCGGCACGCTGGCCTTGCAGGCGAAACAGGGCGGCGGACGCTGCGTGATCTCCACCGGCGACAAGGACCTCACGCAACTGGTGAACGGCCAGGTGACGCTGATTAACACGATGAGCAATGAAACGCTGGATGAAGCGGGCGTGCTGGCCAAGTTTGGCGTGCCGCCCGAGCGCATCGTGGATTACCTCACGCTGGTCGGCGACACGGTGGACAACGTGCCCGGCGTCAACAAATGCGGCCCCAAGACCGCGGTGAAATGGCTGAGCCAGTACGGCACGCTCGACAACCTGATCGCCCATGCCGGCGAGGTGGGCGGCGTGGTCGGCGAAAACCTGCGCAGCGCACTGGAGTGGCTGCCGATGGGGCGCAAACTGATTACCGTAAAGTGTGATGTGCCGCTGCCGGTACATTATGATGAACTGGTTGCGCCACCGCAGGACAGCGAACATTTGCGCACCCTGCTGCAATCGTTCGGCTTTAAATCATTGCTGCGCGACGTAATGCCCACACCCGCAAATGCCGTTGAAACAAGTGGCTCACCGCAACAGGGCAGCATGTTCGACGCAAGCACCGGTGCAGTGGTTGCCCCCGCGACTCGCTATGAATGCATCCTCACCGGCGCACAGCTCGATGCATGGCTCACAAAGATCATGCAGGCCGAACTGGTATGCGTGGATACCGAAACCACCGGCCTCGACAGCATGACCGCGCAACTGGTCGGTATCTCCATTGCGATTGAGGCACACCATGCCGCGTACCTGCCGCTGGCACACCATTATCCCGGCGCACCCGCACAGTTGCACCGCGAACAGACGCTGCAGAGACTCAAACCCTGGCTGGAAAGCGCGGCGCATAAAAAACTCGGCCAGAATCTGAAATACGACCAGCACATCTTCGCCAACCACGGCGTCAAGCTCGCCGGTGTCGCCGAAGACACGCTGCTGCAATCCTACGTGCTGGAAAGCCACAAGCCGCATGATATGGACAGCATGGCGATGCGCCATCTCGGCGTAAAAACCATCACCTACGAAGAGGTCGCGGGCAAAGGCGCAAAGCAGATTTGCTTCGACCAGGTAGCGATCGACACCGCCACGCAATATGCGGCGGAAGACGCAGACATCACGCTGCAATTGCACCAGACGCTGCTGCCGCAAATTCAAGCACAGGGAAAACTGGAACACGTTTACCGCGATATCGAGCTGCCCGCGCGCGAGGTATTGTTTGTGATGGAACGCAATGGCGTGCTGCTCGACAGCAAGCTGCTCAATATACAAAGCCGCGAGTTGGGCGAGAAATTGCTGAATCTTGAAACCCGCGCCTACGAGATGGCCGGACAGCCTTTCAATATGAACTCGCCCAAGCAATTGCAGGAAATTCTGTTCGACAAACTCGGCATCCCGCACAAGAAAAAAACCGCGACCGGCTCACGCTCTACCGACGAGGAGGTACTGCAGGAACTGGCGCTGGATCACCCGCTGCCAAAACTTCTGCTGGAATATCGCGGCTTGGCAAAACTTAAATCCACCTACACCGACAAGCTGCCACTGATGGTGAACCCCGCTACCGGCCGCGTGCACACCAGCTACTCGCAGGCGGTGGCGGTCACCGGCCGCCTCGCCTCCAGCGACCCCAACCTGCAGAACATCCCGGTGCGCACCGCCGAAGGCCGCCGCATCCGCGAGGCGTTTATCGCCGACCCCGGCAGCCATATCGTGTCGGCCGACTATTCGCAGATCGAGCTGCGCATCATGGCGCATCTCTCCAGCGATGCCGGGCTGTTGCATGCCTTTGCCCATGGTCACGACGTGCACCGCGCCACCGCTGCCGAGATATTTGCAGTCGAGCCGGATGCCGTCAGCAGCGAGCAGCGCCGCTATGCCAAGGTGATCAACTTCGGCCTGATCTACGGCATGTCCGCGTTCGGCCTCGCCAGCCAGCTCGGCATCGAGCGCAGCGCAGCGCAGGCCTACATCGAGCGCTACTTTGCACGTTATCCCGGCGTGGCCAACTACATGCAGAACACGCGCGACAAAGCCAAGCAGCAAGGCTACGTCGAAACCGTGTTCGGCCGCCGCCTGTGGCTGCCCGAGATCAACGGCGGCAACGGCATGCGCCGCCAGGCCGCCGAACGCGCCGCGATCAACGCGCCGATGCAGGGCACCGCCGCCGACCTGATCAAACTGGCGACGGTTGCGGTGCAGAACTGGATTGAAGCTGAGAAATTGCAGACGCGTCTGATCATGCAGGTGCATGACGAACTGGTGCTGGAAGTGCCGGATAGCGAGCTGGCACTGGTGAAAGAAAAGCTGCCAGGCCTGATGTGCCATGTGGCCGAGCTGAAGGTGCCGCTGGAAGTGGGGCTGGGTGTAGGTGCAAACTGGGAGGCAGCGCATTGAACCCGGAACGTTAACAGCGGCATAAGAAGCAAATAATGGCCTGGGTCATCAAACCCGGGCATCTGTCTGCAAAAGCGGGCGGATACAGCATGCTTCCGTTTAATCCAAGGCACCGCACTAACTGCGGTACATGTACTCTCGCGTGAGTGGCAGCGAAATAACCGCTGTATTGCTCGCCTTGCAAGCAAGAATCTGATAGATGTTAATCCAACCCTGCGCAAAGGCATGAGCGGAACCCGCCAGATATATCTGCCAGATGCGGAAGCGCCTGTCGCCCGCGGAGGCAATCGCGCGCTCCCGGTTTGCCTCGAGGCGGCTGGCCCATTCGTGGCAGGTGCGCGCGTAATGGCGCCGCAGCGACTCCACATCGGCCACCTCCAGTCCGGCCGCCGCCATTTCCTTTAAGGCCAGGCTGAGATGCGGCAATTCGCCGTCCGGAAACACGTAACGTGAGATAAATTCCCCGGCCCCCGCGCCAACCTCGCGATTTTCCACATCGCTGGTGGTGATACCGTGGTTCAACACCAGCCCGCCGTCCTTCAGCAAGGAAAATATCTTGCGAAAATATAGCGGAAGGTTCTTCAGGCCCACGTGCTCGAACATGCCGATGCTCGCGATCTTGTCAAAAACACCCGCGTCAGGCAGATCGCGATAATCGCGCAGTTCCACGGTGCAGCGCCCCTGCAGGCCTTCGGCCTGAATCAGGTTTTGCACATGCTGATACTGGTTTTTCGACAGCGTAATTCCGGTGGCAATCGCACCGTATTTCTTGGCGGCCCGCAGCAGCAATGCCCCCCAACCACAACCAATATCGAGAAAGCGTTCGCCCGGCTTCAGCATCAGCTTGTTCAGAATATGGTCCAGCTTCTGTTCCTGCGCCGTCTCCAGAGAATCATTTTCGTGCCGGTAATACGCGCACGAATAAACCATATTGCGGTCAAGGAACATGGAATAGAAATCGTTCGAGACATCGTAGTGATATGCGATCGCCTTGCGGTCGCGACTTTGACTGTGGCGACCGAACAGATGGAATCCGCCACCCTTGGCGGCGGCAACACTGCCCACCAGACCTTCTGCGATGCGAAATATATCCTGGGCAGAGCCCTCGACGCGTATATAGCCTTCGACAAAGGCCGTACCAAGCTTGTTAAGGTCGGGCGGAATGAAATATTTTAGCGCCGACGGCGTTGGCACATAGGCTGTGACGACGGGTTCGGAGGAGAGGTTAAATTCGTGGCCGTTCCATAACACTACCCGCAACGGGATAGTAAAATCGGAAGCTATGCGTTTAAACAATTTTTCAAGACGGTATTCAATAAACATAGTGTGCCTTATCAAATGTCTCCGGCGCGCCGCCTCGCTGTTTTCCGGCGCTCGACCTTGCTGTCTCCAAGATTGGGGCTGGAATTTCAATTTCAATCCGGGCGCTGGCAGCTTCGGTCAATCGGTGCAACGTGCTACCCGGTTCGCTGCGAGCAGTGTTATTTTTATCTATATAACACATTGATTTAAGTACATTTTTTTGTTTACATGGGTGAGGATGTGCTTGATAATCAGTCGCCTGACCTCACGAAAACATCAAATCCGGCAAACTCCTAACCCGTGTTTAACGCACGGTCGGTGAGCGACAGTTTGCTCTGCAATCGCTTCCTGAGGCGGTACAATTGCGCGGGGCGATTGGCCTTGCCTGTTTCCATCGCGCCCTCGACAGGTTCCAGAACATCGAACTCCTCCATCTTGCGACGAAAGCTCACCTTGTTGATCGGCTCGCCGAGCAGCGCTTCGTAGACACCCTGCAATTGCGGCAGCGTGAAAGTCTCGCCACAAAGATAGGCAGGCAGCGATGAATAGCTGCTCTTGTTGCGCACGCGCTGCACAGCGGCCTCAATTATCTGCTGATGGTCGAACGGCAGACCCTTGATGCGTTCGACCGGCGACATCACAATCTCTGCATGCCCGGCCTGTTCGATCACTGCCGCTGGAACCAGCGCGTAATAGACCACCGAAATGGACCAGCCGCGCGGGTCGCGGCCGCGACCGGAGAAGGTGGCGAGCTGTTCCAGATAGGGGCTGGCGATACCGGTCTTGTCACGCAGCATGCGCATCGCCGCATCTTGGGTGTCTGCATCCTGTTCTGCATGGATATAGCCGCCGGGCAGCGACAATACTCCAGCAAAAGGTTCGCGATCCCGCTTGAGCAGTGCAACCTTGAGAACGCCGTCTTGCAAGGTCAGCAGAACCACGTCTACGGTGCAAATGATATTGGGTGGAGTTGTTTTCATTGGATATTCCGTCTACTTAATATAACAATAAATCTAATAAAAATCATGATTTTATCATTATTACGTTACAAATAATCCAACTTAGTTGCAATTTGATACTAAGTATTTTAGAATGGCTTCACGCGCTGGGCAAACAGTGTCGACACAACAGGAGAGCCATCATGACAAGCAAAAATATACATCTGCTGATTATCGACCCGCAAAATGACTTTTGTGATCTTCCTGACAACTATCGCCCGCGGATAGCCGGCCACGTGATGGCGCCCGCGCTGCCGATTGCCGGCAGCCACGCCGATATGTTGCGTGTCGCCGCGCTCATCGAACAGGGGGGTACCGGTTTGACAGAAATTTCAATTACGCTTGATTCGCACCAGCGTGTGGATATTGCGCACCCGACTTTCTGGAAAAAAGGCGATGGCTCTGCGCTGCAGCCATTTACACAAATTACGGCCAAAGACGTGCGCGCCGGCATCTATGTCCCGCGTGATGCCGCAGTTGTGCAACGCGTATTGGCTTATCTCGATGCGCTCGAAGCAAGCGGTCGTTACGTGCATATGGTGTGGCCGGTGCACTGCGAAATCGGCAGCTGGGGCAACAACGTGCATGAAGACGTGCGGCGCGCCTACAACCGCTGGGAAGAGGCGCGCGCAGGCACGGTGAACAAGGTGATCAAAGGCACCAATCCATGGACCGAGCACTACAGCGCAATCAAGGCCGAAGTGCCCGATGCCGGCGACGAAGCGACCCAGCTCAATGCCGGCTTTCTTGCAGTGTTGCGCAAGGCCGACCGCATCTTGATCACCGGCGAAGCGGGCAGTCACTGCGTCAAGGCTACCACCGAGCACATCGTGGAAAATTTTGCCGCCGGGGATGTGCGCAAGCTGGTGCTGTTAACAGACTGCATGAGCCCCGTTGCCGGATTTGAAGCACAATACGAAACATTTATCGGCGACATGAGCGCACGCGGCGTGCAGATTGCGCAGTCTGCGGAGGTCATTCCGCAGCTGCTCGCCAATGCAAAAAAATGAGAGGCTAACCATGACTATTAAAAACAATCTGCCTGTAGTACGCCGCCTGTTGGAAAATGATCTTTACAAGTTCACCATGTGGCAGGCCCTGCTGCACAGCCACCCGGGCGCGCAGGCCGAGTATTCATTCGTATGCCGCAATACCCCGGCCTATCCGCTAGCGCTGCTGAAGGATGAAGTCGAGATCGAACTCGACCACCTGTGCAGCATGAGTTTTACGCCGGATGAACTGGATTACCTGCGCAGCCTGCGCTTTATCAAGAGCGACTTCGTGGATTTTCTGTCGGTGTTTCGCTTTCAGCGGCGCTTCATTGACGTGAGCACCGATGGCGAGCGTTTGATAGTCAGCGCACGCGGCCCCATCGTGCATGTGATGGCGCTTGAAATTTTCGTGCTGTACATCATCAACGAGCTATATTTCCGCCGCCTGCCCGCAGATGCCGGCGTGCTCAACAGCGCCCGCGCGCGGCTGCAGCAGAAGATCGCGCTGATCAAGGGCGCGAAGGATCTAGACGGTGCCGATCCCTTCATTTTCATCGACTTCGGGCTGCGCCGCCGCTATTCCGGCGACTGGCACGAAGAGGTGGTCAAGACGCTGCTCGACACGCTGCCCGGGAATTTTCGCGGCACTTCCAATGTATACTTTGCGAAAAAGTTTGGACTGACACCGATAGGCACCATGGCTCACGAGTATCTGCAGGCATACCAGGCTTTCGGCTTCCGTTTGCGCGACTTTCAGAAGGCCGCGCTGGAGGGCTGGGTGCAGGAATATCGCGGCGACCTCGGCATTGCGCTGACCGACGTGGTCGGCATGGACGCCTTTCTAGCCGACTTCGACCTGTATTTCGCCAAGCTGTTCGACGGTTTGCGGCATGACTCGGGCGACGCCGTCATTTGGGGCGAAAAAGCCATCGCACATTACAACGCCCTGCGCATCGATCCCGCCACCAAGCGGCTGGTGTTCTCGGACGGCCTCACCGTGCCGCGCGCAATCGAACTGTACCGCCACTTCAAGGGACGCATTCCGTCCACCTTCGGCATCGGCACCAACCTGAGCAATGACACGCCGCACGATGCACTGAATATAGTGATGAAGCTGGTGTCGTGTAATGGCCAGCCGGTGGCCAAACTGTCGGACTCACCGGGCAAGACCCTGTGCGATGACCGTACCTTCATGGCTTACCTGCGCCAGGTTTTCAATCAACCGGCACTATGAACCCAGATTGTTCATTAGAACCAAACCTCGTCATTCCCGCGCAGGCGGGAATCCAGTTATTCAAAAAATCCCCGCGTAGCGGGTCGATATCGAGGTTTTGTCCGCTTTGCGGAGTACATAACCCGCTGGATTCCCGCCTGCGCGGGAATGACTGGGCTAATGAATTATCTGGCTTGAAATGAAAGGCTGACTGCATGAGTACCCTGAAAATTACGCTGGCGCAGATCAATCCGACCATCGGTGACATAGCCGGCAACATCGCGTTGATGCGCAGCGCCGCAATCACGGCACAGGCCGAAATGGCGCAGATGGTGGTATTCCCCGAGCTGTCGCTGACGGGCTATTCGCCGGGAGATCTGCTCGATGAAGCCGAATTCATCAACCGCACCGAGGCCGGCCTCGCCCAACTGCTCGCCGCAACCCTGGAAACTCCGGGCATGCACTGGGTGGTAGGAGCTCCCACGCGGCGCAGCGGGCCGGGCAAGCATCTGGAAAACAGCCTGTTGGTGCTGGCCGACGGCAAGGTGGTGCTGCACTATGCCAAGCAGTTGCTGCCCACCTACAACGTGTTCGACGAGCGCCGCTACTTCGAGCCGGGGCCGGACATTGCGAAGGTCCTGCGCGTGGGCAACGCGCTGGTCGGTTTCATGATCTGCGAAGACGGCTGGAATGACGAGGGTGAGGAATATGCGGTGAATCCTTTTGCGCGGCTGGCTGAAGCCGCACCCGATCTGGTGGTATCGATCAACGCCAGCCCCTCCAATCTCGGCAAGCGCACCCAGCGCCACGAACTGTTCGCCTCCGCCAGCCGCAGGCACAAGCTCGCGATGATCTTTGTCAACCAGATTGGCGGGCACGACCAGCTGGTATTCGACGGCGCATCCTTTGCGGTCACGCCGCAACAGGGCGTGGTGTTCGAAGCGGAAAGTTTTGTCGAGTCGGTCACCACGCTGCGGCTGGCTGACGGCACTTTTCAGGACAGCCGCGGCAACGCGCTGCCTGCGATTGCACCACAAGGTTTGCCAACGATGGAGTTTTACCGCCGCCAGATCGTGCTGGGCCTGCGCGACTATGCGCGCCGCTGCGGTTTCAAGCAGGTTGTAGTGGGTTCTTCAGGCGGTATCGACAGCGCCTTGACGCTGGCACTCGCCGCCGAAACGCTGGGCGCGGAAAACGTAGCCGCGATCACCATGCCTTCGCGCTTTTCCAGTTCCGGCAGCGTCAGCGATTCGGAAATCCTTTGCCGCAATCTCGGCGTCAGGCTGTACCAGCATCCTGTCCGCGAACTGGTAGAGAAATACGAACAGGAATTTGCAGCGTCTTTCGGCGCACCGCTGCAAGGGCTCGCGCTGGAAAATCTGCAGGCGCGCATACGCGGCACCGTGCTGATGGAATTTTCCAATGCCTACGGCCACTTGCTCCTCACCACCGGCAACAAAAGCGAAATCTCGGTTGGCTACTGCACGCTCTATGGCGACACCAACGGCGGTCTTGCGCTGATCGGCGACCTTTACAAGACCGAGGTCTTCGATCTGTGCCGCCACCTCAACGCACAGGCGGGGCGCGAACTGATACCGCTTGCGATTATCGACAAGCCGCCCTCGGCCGAGCTGGCACCGGGGCAGCGCGATACCGACAGCCTGCCGCCCTACCCCGTGCTGGACACCATACTGAAAGTGCTGATCGAAGGGGAGCGCCTGGAAAAAACCGAGCATATTGCCGTGGCAGCAGCGTTTTCATCGCTTACCGCCGATGAGGCAGGACTGCAACTTGTGCGCCGCATCAGGCAAATGATCAACCGCAACGAATACAAGCGCCGCCAGGCGCCGCCTATCCTGCGCCTGCGCGGGCGCGCATTCGGCGGCGGGCGCCAGATGCCGATCGCGGCAAAATACGAGTGAGGAGAAAAAATGAAACGCGCGTCCCGTTTTGATGTTGCCGTGCTGATCGGCCGTTTTCAGCCATTCCACAACGGACACCGCGCGCTGCTCGAGCAGGCGCTGGCAGCGGCGGAGCGTGTCATCGTGGTGCTCGGTTCCTCATATCAGGCGCGCAATGCCAAAAATCCCTTTACCTGGGAAGAACGCGCAGCGATGATCGCCGCCACGCTCGACGCCGCGACGATCAAGCGTGTCGGCTTTGCGCCGGTGCGCGACTACTATGACGACGCGCGCTGGAGTGCAGCGGTGAGCCTGGCGGTGCAGGCGCACTGCGGCGGCGCCGAACGGAGTATTGCGCTGGTCGGCTTTCACAAGGACGCATCCAGCTACTACCTCGACCGCTTTCCGCACTGGGCCTTTCTGCCGACCCCGCAATACGGCAATATCGACGCCACCCATATACGCCAGATTTATTTTGCCGGCGATAGCGCAGCAGCGACCCGCACGGCTCTTGCGGGCGCGCTGCCGCAAGCCGTCGTGAGCTATCTGATGGAGTGGTCGCAGCTGCCCGCATACGCGCAGATGCGCGACGAGCATCTGCACATCGAGGAAAGCAAAAAACGCTGGGGCGTCGGTCCTTTCGTGACGGTAGACGCGGTGGTCACCGCCTCCGCCCATGTGCTGCTGGTGCGCCGCCGCAACGCTCCGGGCAAAAACTTGTGGGCACTGCCGGGCGGTTTTCTCGAACCGCGCGAACGGCTGCTGCAGGGGGCTCTCCGCGAATTGCAGGAAGAAACCGGCCTGGCTTTGGCCGATTCAAGCATGCGGGAGCGACTCAAAGGCGTGGCCGTGTTCGACCACCCCGACCGCAGCCTGCGCGGCAGGACCATTACCCATGCGCACTGGTTCGATCTCGGCCATTGCGAATTGGCCGAAGTGACGGGTGCCGATGATGCCGCCGAGGCGCGCTGGGTGGCGCTTGCCGACCTGGCCGCAATGGAAGACCGCTGCTTCGAAGATCACTTTCATATCCTGAATCACTTCCTGTTGCTCGCCGCCTGACTGCGCTGCCGTGAACGCGCTGCGCCGCTGTTCGCGACAGCCTGTGGAACTGCATCATCCATGAGCAGATCAGGGTATTTGCACAATCTTTAATTCTGGCAGTTTTCGCGTAA
>Ga0315268_10006628_pt1 | contig 12306 bp, 13 predicted proteins | sample C1_top_MG_FD_204535 | JGI IMG/M metagenome (GOLD analysis project Ga0315268, IMG submission 204535) | Sediment microbial communities from Yellowstone Lake, YNP, Wyoming, USA - C1_top | ecosystem: Environmental > Aquatic > Freshwater > Lake > Sediment | place: USA: Wyoming | collected 2017-08-01 | reverse complement strand
TGCCGGATCGGACCGCTGCCATGGATTCCATCGGCATACAACTCGACTCGCACGGCCTTCGGGTCGAGGTCGTTGAGACTGACCTGAACCTCAAATACGTGTTGCTCGCCACGAGTCTCAACCTTCACGTCGCCAAAGTGCACGCCAATCCATTTCTGGGCCAGGGCCTGCTGCCAATCGAGGAGCTGTCGGGCCGCCACGCCGTTTTTAGCCAGACGGGCACGATAGGCTGCCGCCGTTGGAAGATAGTGTTGCTCGGTGTATTCGCGCACCGTGCGGTTAGTGGAGAAGCGCGGGGTCAACCGCGCCATGCTTTCCCGTATTCGCGTGACCCATGCGGTGGGAATGCCGTGCTCGTCACGGGTATAAAACTCCGGGATCACCTCGCGCTCGAGCAGGTCGTAGAGCGCGTCGGCTTCGACCGCGTCCCAGGCCGGATCCTCACCATGTTCCTGGCCGTCCCCCAACGCCCACCCCACGTCAGGCGTGTAGGCTTCCGCCCACCAGCCGTCCAATTCCGAGAGATTGAGGCCGCCATTGACGAGGACCTTCATGCCGCTTGTGCCACTCGCCTCCCAAGGCCGTCGTGGCGTGTTGATCCAGACATCCACTCCTTGCACCAGGTGCTCGGCCAGCCGCATGTCGTAGTCGCTCAGGAACATGACATGGAAGCGGGTCTCTGGCTGCCGGATGAACTGGATCCAGTCCCGAATCAGGGCCTGCCCTGCCTGATCTGCCGGATGGGCCTTGCCGGCCAGGATGAGCTGCACCGGGCGCTGCGCATCTGTGAGCAAGCGACGGAGCCGCTCTGGTTGATGTAACAAGAGATTGGGTCGCTTATAGGTGGCGAAGCGACGGGCGAACCCGAGGGTCAACGCATTGGGATCAAAGAACTGCTTGGTTTTCTCCATGGCCTCAGGCCACGCCCCAGACGCCGTCAGTTGACGAGACAATCGCTCGCGGGCGTAGTCGATGAGGGCGTTGCGGGCGGTGGTGCGTAGCTGCCAGAGCTGCGCGTCCGAGATGTGGCGAATAGCCGGCTCCACATGTTCCGTCGTTCCCCGCCAGCGTTCTTTGCCACAGGCCGCCGTCCAGAGCTCGTCGGCTGCCGCCGAATCCCAGCTCGACATATGGACACCATTGGTCACGTGTCCCACGGGCACTTCGTCCTCTGGCCAGTAGGGGAACAGCGGCGCAAAGAGGTGCCGGCTGACTTTGCCATGCAAGCGACTCACGCCATTGACCGCCCCGCTCCCGCGGATCGCCAGATACGCCATATTGAATAGTTCCGACGAGTCGTGTGGGTTCTGGCGGCCCAGGGCCAATAACTCGTGGAGTGGGAGGCCGAGCTGTTGCTCGGCATACCCCCCGAGGTATTGCTCGATGAGGGGCGGCGCGAACCGGTCAAAGCCTGCGGCCACTGCCGTATGGGTGGTGAAGAGGGTCCCCGCGCGCGTGACGGCCAGCGCGACGTCGAAAGGCTGCGCGGTTGCTTGCATGACACTGCGGGCGCGTTCCAACACGACAAAGGCCGCATGCCCTTCATTCAGGTGACAGACGTCCGGTTGGAGGCCCAGCGCCCCAAGCAGTCGCCACCCGCCGATCCCGAGGAGCAGTTCTTGCTTGAGGCGCAGTTCCGGTCCGCCGCCATACAGTTCGCTGGTAATCCCTCGATGCGCGGGATAATTCGCTGCGTCGTTGCTGTCCAATAAGTATAGTTTTACTCGGCCGACCTGGACCTGCCAGGCGCGCAGCCAGACCGAGTACCCCGGTAAGGCGATTTCCAATCGCAACCATTCTCCGTTCGGGTGGCGCAACGGCGTGATCGGCAACTGTCCAGGGTCGTTATAGGGGAAGAGCGCCTCTTGCGCGCCGGCCTTGTCGATCACCTGGCGAAAATAGCCTTGCTGATACAGCAGTCCGACGCCGACCACGGGCACGCCCAGATCACTGGCGGCTTTGAGCTGATCGCCGGCGACATTGCCAAGCCCACCCGAGTAGATGGGCAACGCTTCGCTCAACATAAATTCCATGCTGAAATACGCCACACCGGTCAGCGGAGCGTGTGGGTAGGTGTGCTGAAACCACGCGGGCGCCTCCGCCGCATCCCGCCTGGTTTGCACCAAATGGTTAACGTGTTTGCGAAACACGGGATCGGCTAACACGCGCTCGATCTGGTCGCGCGGGACCGTCTGCAGGACCACCCAGGGGTTATGCGTGATAGCCCACAGGGCGGGATCCAGCTGCCGCCACACTTGGTCGGTCGCATGATTCCACGACCAGTGCAGATCCAAGGCCAGCTCGGCCAGGGAATCGAACCCCTCGATGTCCGTGGGGAGAAGATTGTAGATCGGGTGGCTCACACGGGTGCGTGTGCTCATTGTTGCTCCTTCAGTGTTGGCTTGGATGGAATCCCTGGCTGCGGTGGGGACGCCGCCAACGCATCGCCGACGATCGTCTGGGCTTCCTCCAGGATGCGGCGCAGATGCTCGGCTCCCCGGAAGCTCTCCGCATAGATCTTATAGATGTCTTCCGTCCCAGATGGACGTGCCGCAAACCATCCGCTGTTCGTCATCACCTTGACTCCGCCGATAGCCTCGCCGTTGCCCGCCGCATGGGTGAGGACGGTCTCGATTGTTTCGCCCGCCAAGTCGGTGAGCCTGATCTGTTGCGGCGAGAGGCGTAACAACACCTCTTTCTGTTCCGGAGTCGCCGGCGCCTCTATACGATCATACACAGACTCGCCGAACTCACACGCGAGTTCACGATAGATTTCGCCGGGATCGCGGCCCTTTCGCGCGGTCATCTCCGCCGGGAGCGACGCCGAGACCATGCTGTCTTTATCTGTCGTCCTGACGCTGCCATCCAGACGGACGAACGACGCGCCCGCGCGCTCCTCTCCGGCAAAGCCCAACGAGCCGTCACGCAGACCCTCCACGAACCACTTAAAGCCGACCGGCACTTCGTAGAGCGTCCGGCCCAGCTTCGCGGCGACGCGATCAATCATCTGGCTGCGCACCACCGTCTTGCCCACCGCCGCGGCCTGGCGCCACTTCGGCCGGTGTTGGAAAAGGTAAAAGATGGCGACGGACAAGTCATGGTTGGGCGGCAGTAGCCTCGCGCTTCGGGTGACGACTCCGTGCCGGTCCTGGTCGGTGTCGCAGGCGAAGAGCAGGTCAAAGCAGTCCTTCATCCCTATCAAACACTGCATCGCATAGGGGAGGACGGGTCCATCCGTATCTGACCATCCCAATCCATCGTCATAAACCGGAAGGTCGGATCGACGGCCTCATTGACCACCGTGACGTTCAACCCGTAGCACTCAGCAATCGGCTCCCAATAATGGACCCCTGCGCCGCCGAGTGGATCCTACACTCTCAGGCTGATCTTCGCACCGCGAATGGCGTCCATGTCGATCACATTGGCGAGATTTGTAATATACGCAGTGAGATAGTTGTGCCGGTGGGTCGTGGAGACGCGAAGAGCCTTCTCGACAGACATCCGTTTTACACTCCATAGCCCAGTATCGAGGGGGGTCGGCTGGCGGCCCTGCGCGAGGACTCACGTTCACGGCCTCTTCTCACCCGCGCAGCGAAGGGCTCGCCAAGGTCTGCAATAGTTTGTCCAAGGCTTGTTAAATTTCTCGACGCCCTCGTCTTCCAGTTGCTGCGTCACGTGGCCGAGGCTGATGCCCAGTTTCGGCAATCGTTCCAATACGAGACGGGCTTCCTCGACATCCTGTTCGAGGCGCGCGTTCGGATCGCCATGGTCGCGGTAGGCGTCAAGGGTTTCGAGGGGCGCCGTGTTGACTGTGTCCGGTCCGATGAGTGCCCCCACATATTTCACGACGCTCTTGCCCGGGTTCTTGGTGTTGGTACCAGCCCAGAGTACTCGCTGGGCACGAGCGCCATGAGCGGCCAGCTCCTTAAACCTGTCGCTACAGAAGATCTCTTTGTAGATTTGACAGGCCATCTTCGCGCTGGCGAAGGCCACGTCTCCACGCATGCTATTCGCCATCGCGGCCTTGTCGCCTCCTTGGGCGATGACCTTTTCCAACAGCGGATCTACCAGCGCGTCGATATGGCTCACAAAGAAACTGGCGACCGAGGCCACATGGCTCACGGGCTTTCCGCGCGCCGCCCGTGCGGCGAGGCTAGCGAGGTACGCCTCCGCCACCTATCGATACCGCGGCAACCCAAACAGCAGGGTCACGTTGACGTTGATGTCTTCGCTGATGAGTTCTTGAATGGCAGACAGCCCCTCGGTCATGGCAGGGACCTTGATGAAGACGTTGGGCCGGGCCAGCAACTTCCACAATCGGTGCGCTTCCGCAACCGTGCCGTTGGTGTCATGGGCCAGATGGGGGTTGACCTCCAGGCTGACATAGCCATCGTGGCCGTCAGTCTTGGCGTATACCGACCGAAACTCGTCAGCGGCACTCTGCACGTCGCGCTGGCTGAGCGTGTCATAGATTGCGCTCACCCCTGTTACCTCCAGGGCCATGGCTCGAATATCCTCGTCATACTCATGGCTGTCTACAATCGCTTTCTCAAAGATGGCGGAATTCGAGATCATCCCCTGCAGGCCGTCTTCCTCAATCAGACGTCGGAGCTGTCCGCTGCTGATCAAATCGCGTCGGATGTAGTCCAACCAGATGGATTGGCGTGCATCATTGCGTCTCCTTCTGTTCCAGTTCCGCCACTTTCGCCAGGCGGCGACGATGACGCTCGGCGCCGCTGAATCGTGCGGCGAGAAAGGTGTGCACCAATTCCCACGCGAGTGCGTGCCCGACGACGAGGCCCCCGAGGCAGATCATGTTCAGATCGTCGTCCTCGACACCTTGGTGCGCCGAAAAGGTGTCATGAATCAGGCAGGCCCGCACCCCCGCCACCTTGTTCGCGACGACCGATGCGCCGACACCGCTTCCACAGATGGCCACGCCGCGATCCAGCTCCCCGCGAGCGACGGCGCGAGCCAACGGCACAACAAAATCCGGATAATCATCGTCCGACGTTGGCTGGCCGTCTCCAAAATCAATGACGTCGTAGTCGGCTTCGCGCAGCATCCTGGCCAGGTGTTCCTTCAAGTCATAACCTCCGTGGTCGGCGGCGACCCCGATGCGGTGCGGCGTTCTTGGCAGCACGGTCATGAATTCAGGCACCCTTCCTTTTGAGCAAGGCCAGTGCTCGTCGGCACACGTGTTCCACCGTGAACCCGTATTCGCGCATGACGACCGGCCCTGGGGCCGACGCGCCAAAACGGTCCACCCCGATTACGTCTCCATGGTCACCCACATAGCGGTGCCATCCCTGCGTGACGCCCGCTTCCACCGCGAGACGCGCATGGACCGACGGAGGTAACACCGAGTCGCGATAGTCGCGGGATTGGATCTCGAACAGTTCCCAACTCGGCATTGACACAAGGCGTACGGCGATGTGCTGCGCTTGCAGCGCCTCACGCGCCGCCACGATGAGCCCGACCTCCGATCCGCTCGCAATCAAGATCACGTGCGGGCTGCCCTGCGGCGCATCGGCCAGAATGTATGCCCCGCAGCGGAGACCGTTCGCCGTGGCAAATTGCGACCGGTCGAGCGTCGGCATGTGTTGCCGCGTCAGGATCAGCGCCACCGGCCGGTCCCGCGTTTCGATCGCTACCCTCCATGCCACCGCCGTCTCGTTGGCATCGCCGGGACGGATGACCGTGAGCTGTGGAATCGCCCGCAGACTGGCGACGTGCTCCACGGATTGATGAGTCGGGCCGTCTTCACCCAGTGCGAGACTGTCATGCGTGAATACATAGACGACCTGAATCCCCATTAACGCCGCGAGTCGAATCGGCGGGCGCATGTAGTCGGAGAAGGTCAGAAACGTGGCACCGAACGGGATGATGCCTCCATGCGTCGCCAGGCCGTTTACGATCGCCCCCATCGCATGCTCGCGAACCCCAAACTGCAGATTGCGGCCGGCATAACTCCAGCCGCCTCCGGACGACCCTTGTAAATCACCGACTGCCCGAGCGGGGCTCTCAAAGTTGCCTGCATCGGTCAGTTCCGTATACGTGGACGGATTCAAGTCGGCGGAGCCGCCGATCAGGCCGGGGAGTTTTGGGCTGATCGCTTCCATGATGTTTCCCGACGCGACGCGGGAGGCCAAGCCTTTGGCGTCGGCGGGGAATTGCGGAATGTTCGTATCCCAGCCTAGGGGGAGTTCTCCCGAGATGAGGAGGCGCAGTTCGCGGGCGAGTTCCGGATATTGCTGTTCGTACGCCTCAAACTTCTCATTCCATTCCGCTTCCGCTTGCCGACCACGGTGAACGGCTTGGCGACAATGCTGCTCGACTGCGTCCGGCACAAGAAATGGCGGTCCGACCGGCCACCCCAGATTCTCCTTCGTCAGCGTGACTTCCTCCTCGCCCAGCGTGGAGCCATGCGCCCCAAAGGTATCCTGCTTGTGGGGCGACCCATAGCCAATATGCGTCCGCACCAGGATCAGGGAGGGGCGCTCCGTCTCCTGCTGCGCCGCGCGGATGGCGCGGTCGATGGCGTCTACGTCGTTGCCATCGTCGATCGATTGCGTGTGCCAGCCATACGCGGCAAACCGTTGGGCACGGTCTTCGGTGAAGGTCAGCTGCGTCGACGCGGCGAGCGTGATGTGATTGTCATCGTAGAGATAGATCAGCTTGCCCAGTTTCAAATGCCCGGCAAGCGAGGCGGCTTCCGCCGCCACGCCTTCCATCAGGTCGCCGTCGCTGACCAGCCCATAGGTGAAATGATGAATGACGTCAAACCCGGGCCGATTGTACCGGGCGGCAAGATAGGCTTCGGCGATGGCCATGCCCACTCCGTTGCCAAATCCTTGGCCGAGCGGTCCGGTGGTGGTTTCCACGCCGGGGGTTATCCCACGCTCGGGATGACCCGGTGTAAGGCTGCCCCATTGGCGAAACTGTTTGATTTGTTCGAGCGGCAGATCATAGCCCGTGAGATACAGCACGCTGTACAGGAGCATCGACCCGTGGCCGGCTGAGAGGACGAATCGGTCCCGATTGAACCAGTGAGGATTGGTCGGGTTATGTTGAAGCAATCTGGTCCACAAGATATAGGCCATCGGAGCGGCGCCCAGCGGCAGGCCCGGGTGGCCGCTGTTGGCCTGTTGCACGGCATCGATCGACAGGAACCGGATCGTGTTGATCGACAGTTGATCTAATTGGGCCGGGCTCAGACTTGTTCCGCCTATAGTGTTCATCGTAGGTTTCTCTGGCTAACTCCCGGTTATTGCCACGCCTCGACGAATGAGTATCGAGGCGAGACCACCCGGTAAGTTGATAGGTTATTTCATCACGTTCTTCTTCACTGTCTTGTTTCTCGACCCCTTCTGGGGTCCTCGACGTTGAAGTTCTTCAAGTAAGAGCCCTTCTGCAGCGCCACGCTCTTCCACCGGTCCATGATCCACTTCCCCAGTCAGCCACATTTCGTACGCCAGTGGGGCCTCTGTTGTGACTGAAGTGTGCCCCTCACGACCCCACGTGGACCGGCTCCGCCTTCTTGCTGCTGCCGATCCTCTGGCCCAAGGCGTTGATGGCGTTGCCCAGCGACTCGAAGCCCTTGGCGACTTCCTCGCGCGCCCAGGTCGCGCCGGTGACGAGCTTGTCACCCAGTGCTTTGGTGTCGGCCACAGCCGCAGCGGCACCCGCCTTCGCTTCCGCACCAGCCCACCCCGCCGCGCTTTCCAGCCCATGCGCGGCCGCCTTGAGTTCGTAGCCGGCCTTGTCGTATTCCTTCCGGGCCCACGATTCGGCTGCCTTGACGTGATGGGCCAAGGCGAGCGCGTGGTTGGCATGGGTGAACGCCGTGGCCAGCGCCTTCTCCTCCTTGACCGCGCCCTTCTCGACGGACGCGGCGAGCGTGTCGAGTTCCGCCACCGAGCTCTCGAGCGCCTGCTTGGCCTCGTTGGTGGCGCGACCTGCTTCCAGACGCAGGTAGCTGGTGGCTTTGCGGATCTCGGTCGCGGCGGCCTGGTAGTCCTTCTTGACGTAAGCTTCGAGCGCGCTGCCGAAATGCCGCTGCGGTTCCTCGGACACCGGGTACCAGGTGGTCACGTCCGTCACCAGCCAACGAAACTCCATGTCCGCTCGGGCCGCCTGGTCAAGGGCCTTATCCAGGTCCGCCAGGGTCGTGATCTTCCCGCTCTCCAGCGCTGCTGCAGCGGCCGTGACCTTCTTGGCCGTGAGATTCATTCGCTTGGCCGTGTCCTGCGCGAGTTTCATCTCAGCCTTAGCGCGGGCCTTGTCGGCCTTCGCAGCACGAGCGCCCTGCTCCTTTAGCTCGTCGGCCACGGCGCGCATCTCCGCCGCCGCCTTCTTGTGGTCCTTGGCGTCGAAGGCCTTGCGTGCCGCAGCCAGGTGCCGGCTGATTTCGTCAGCCACCGGGGTGTAGGTCGTATCTTCGTAGGCGATCCAGTCGGTGGGCGACTGGATCGCCACCGGTGCCGTCGCCGTAGCGGGATTCGCTGGCGCCGTGGGTGCGACGGGCATCTTCGTCGTTTGGGCAAACACCACACCGGAGAATGGCGTGAGGGCGATCAACATGGCGACGGTCAGAGGCGTGAATATGCGTGTCATAGATCCTCCTGTTAGAGTGAATTTAATGTGATTTTGTGCTTCGCGTGCGTTAGGACCGAACTTCGAATACAGAGGTTCATGCGACAGTAGGGATGTTGGCACAACATCGTATCCCGCGCTCGTTCGTTCTCTCCCATCGATACGTCCTCGCTGTTTCTCAGACGCCTCCTCATGGACGACTCGGCTGTACGTCAAAGGTCGCGCCTGGCTGCACGGTCGGGCGTCCGTGAGTGCCCGTGGACGGAAGACTGCGCGCATGCACGGTGAGCATGATGAGCCACGTGCCGCCAAGACCATGTCGATCGCGACGAACGTCCCGATGATCCACAGGCCTGACGCAGGCCGCTCCATCCAAATCAGCAGACCCAAGAGAAGGGTGACAGCCCCGCTCAAGAGCAACCAGGCTCGACCAGGGGGATGCAGCATCGTGCCCGCGAATATCCTGAAGAGCCCGCTGACCGGAAAGAACGCGCCTATAAATGGTGTCGGACCGCGTCAAGATCACCATAAATCGGATGGTCAGAACTGATGATGGAGTTGGAATTCATGTGCGCTCTTCTCTCGCTGCTCGCCAACAGCCAACCGGAATTGCTGCCTCGTACTCTGATCACCGAACCAGGACTATTCATGAATACCTCCCACGTCGTCCAATCCTCTCACCCGCGTGGTTTTTCTCGTTTGGCCTCCTCGAAGGACTGCACGTACGCCTACATCGGACTTACGCGCGAGAAACCCCTGCGGGCTTCGGTCTTGAACGCCTCGCGACGGCATTCACGAATAGTCCAGCCTAACCTGTTACTGATGAGACCGTCAATGTGTGCGCGCACCACTTTCTCGAAGTGGCATTTCTGCGGGAAAACAAACGATTATTGAGCACTCGCTACGCACTATTTGATGGTCGGCTCAGTATGTCCGATCCTGACCGTAGTGTTTGAACAGGTCCACTTCATACTCCGGCGTGACTACCTTGGATGGGTCATACCCAGGCGCGGACTGGATCGCATCCTGCGTGAGTTTTGTCACCACCGACCGGTCCGCCCAACTGATGAGGTCAATCCACGCAGGCGCCACGAGCACCTTCTTGCCCGGCAGCCAGTTCCGCGTGTCGATTTCAAAGTACCGCACGACCCAATCCGTATCATCGATCACAAGGTCCTCGACATGACCGATCATTCCATCGAATGCCTGTATCGAATAGCCCGTGATCTCGGCGCTGCTTCGAAGATGAGGCTGTTCACGCTGCTCTGTCGTGACGGGAGGTGTGTTGACGATGCGCGGCGGGATGGTGGGATGCACGAGAGGGCTCGGCACAGGCCCGAGGTGCCAGTAAGGCACCCATTGGAAATGCCGATGGTGCTCCTCTTCATAGGCCCGCGAAATCGGTTTGGCCATGTCGACGGGAGGGCCCGTCTCGATCTGCTCCCTCGTCAACTTGATGCGCACAACGCGGTTCGCCTCCTCCACTCCGGCAACAGCCATCGGGGGCAGCAACACGCGGCGACTCAGCAGCCAACTGCCCGTGTTCACGACAAGATACCGGACAGCCCAGCTCTCGTCGTCGAAATAGAGTTCCTCCACGCTCCCGACCTCCCCGTCCGTCGCATGAAGCGTGAACTGTTTCAACTCGCGTATTCTTCGCAATTGCCTCATGCCGCCTCGCTGTCGACTTCGATCACCGCTGCAGGAGGATCAACGGCCTGGGGAAACGGATTGAGAACCTGGGGTTGGATCATGACGTGGCTCCTTCCTCGTTACTCATCACATCCGCAAGGTGTGCTGGAGCAGATGGCCTGCCTCTTCTCATTAACGACCAACATCAAGCGCCGTCGTGTGAGCGGTCGCTCCGGATCACGGGTGTCATGAGACAAATCTTCTGAAACCTCGGTACGGCTCAGCGGAACTGAAATAGTCTGCCTCATCCGGAGTACGCGCGTCTACACCCAGAGGTCTACGAACTCGGTATTGCAACCCATCCCTTCCGCATTCAAGTCCTGCTGGTCAAGGAAGTGGACCGTCACCCGTTCCTCCGAATCAATCCACCTGACGATCCTCTTGAGTTTGTCCTCATTGGTCATACGCGCCCTCTACGGTTCCTTCTTGAATCTCCGACCTCAGTCATACCCCTCCTCTTGCCGCTCTCTCGGTCCGTCAAAGACCATGATCCACCATGTGTGAAAGAACAGACCCATCCCTCACGTTAACTCTGGCGACCTAGAAAACTCTCTTGGGAGATATGTTCTTTCTCTCCGCACCGACCCTCTGATGCAATGACAGTACCCACAGTCAAGCCATCCATTGGCTCGGCGGTTTCAATGACCAAGTGCAACATTGTTGGGAGATAATGTTGCACTTGGCATTTGAGCGCGCCCTGTGATGTCCCCCTGAAGAATACTGGCAAATTCGAATATGACGGACCCTGTGGCTGAGCAACAGCTCGTCATGGGAGCCTCTCCTCATCGCTTTCGGTCATTTCCCAACGGAGCCGCGCGCAGATACGCTGCGTATCTGACCAACTCACATGGCTCATGATCCGACAGGGCAACGAAATGCTCCTAACGTCTCTCCGTGCCGCATTTGTCCACATACCTTCTCCTAATGCTGTGGCGATTTGCCCTATACCCACCGGGTCAGAGCGATGACATCTTCACGAGTCATGTGCCCCTATGTCCATGATTGGGGGTGGGTTGTTCGTGGCTTCGGGGCACCTCGCTGCCTTGGTGCAGCACTTGCTTGATGTCGGAGAACACGCCTCCCACTGATCACATCGAGTCGGCGTGCGAGAATCGAGAAACCGAACGAGCCAAACTCAAAGGCAAGAGGGAGGGGATCATGAATGCACACGTACTCGGCTGGACACTGACGATAACGCTGGGACTCACCGGTGTGATAGGGAGTAGCATCGCCATCGCCGCGGAGTCCATGCCACACACCGTACGAGGCGTGGTGGTGGCGACCAATCTGACCGATACCCCCCACACCATCGTGGTAAAGGTGCTCCTACCGAACAAGGAAGAACTGATCGTGGGGGCCGATGTGCCGCCAGAGACGGGCATCACACGTGGGACACGATCCGTCAGCCTGTCCGACATTAAGACCGGAGAGGTGGCAAACGTGGCCTATACCAAGAACCAGGGCGGGCTCGTAGCTCGTTCGATTCACGTCCGATAAGGAAGGGAGAAGTTCGTATGAACACACCCGCGACAACGCGCATCACCCTAATGGTCCTCAGTGTCTTGGTCCTGAGCGTCCTGACGGCCTGTGCCGAGCGGCGCATCACGACCTCGGTTGAAGATCAGACTTTCGTGCCCGGGTCATCTCCTCAGGCGGCCGCCCCCGCGATCACGCCATCGGCTCGGGCGCCGAGGGAACAGCCAAAGGTCGAAGTGCCTCCACCGACCGCTCCGGTGGAAGCGGCACGGATCATCGAACCGCCGATCTCTCCCCCGTCCCGAGGCGAACTGGGTGTCCTTGCCGATATGTATTTTGACTATGACCAGTTCCTAATCAGACCCGACGACAGAGCCGCACTGGAGGCAAATGCCAAGCTGCTCAAGATGGACGGCGCGCACAGGCTGCTGATCGAAGGCCACTGTGACGAGCGGGGCACGAGTGCCTATAACCTGGTCCTGGGCGAACGCCGCGCACGGGCTACGGCCCAGTATCTCCAAAACCTCGGCATCCCCTCTTCAC
>Ga0315268_10006627_pt1 | contig 12308 bp, 11 predicted proteins | sample C1_top_MG_FD_204535 | JGI IMG/M metagenome (GOLD analysis project Ga0315268, IMG submission 204535) | Sediment microbial communities from Yellowstone Lake, YNP, Wyoming, USA - C1_top | ecosystem: Environmental > Aquatic > Freshwater > Lake > Sediment | place: USA: Wyoming | collected 2017-08-01 | reverse complement strand
ATAATCGGTAATCAATATAGAAATCAGATGAAGAAAGAAATTCGTTCTACAATATTAAAAAAACGTAATAGTATGCTTTTTTCAGAGGTATTAGAGAAAAGTGAACGAATAAAAGAACAAGTCGTTCATATGGTTGAATTCAATGATGCAAAGACTATTCTTTTTTATGTTTCATATGACAATGAAGTGTATACTCATGAGATGATAAAAGAAAGTCTTGAAATAAAAAAACAGGTTGTCGTCCCAAAAACCGATAGGAACAGTCGCACGATTCTTTGTTCTTCTCTTACCAAGTGGGATGATCTTGTAGCTGGTGCTTATGATATTTTAGAGCCACGACAAGAATGTCTCAAGGAAGTACTCCCAGAATCAATTGATCTTATCATAATTCCTGGAATCGCTTTTGATTGTCAGGGAAACAGAATTGGCCATGGGATGGGATACTATGATAGATTACTTACGAAAAAATTTAATGCACACCGCCTCGGTCTTGCATTTGAGTTTCAAATTGTTGAAAAGATATCACCCGAGAAACATGATGTAAAAATAAATAAGATTGTAACAGAAAAACGTATTATCACCTGCTATTAGGTAACGATCTCTTTCAGTCGCTTTGTGGTAATCGCTTTACGAAGTTCCATCGCGATTCGATCACCATAACTTATCGACTGACCATACAAATACCCCGAATGAGGTGTAAACTGTGTTAATGGACTTCCTGGGATTCGCAAAGAGACATCAAAGACAACCATTTCTTCTTTACCCTTATCTGCGACCATAGCACCTTGAAGTGCAAAGGGACCGATAATACCAGGTGGATATTCTTTCTTTGTTGTCGCGACGAATTTTTCACCAAGATCGAAGATCGATTCGATGATAGATTCTTTCGTGGTAGCTGCGATATGACCTGTTTCAATGATTTTTGGTTTTAAATATTTGAGTACCGCTAATTGTTCATCTGCGGGGAGGCGAAGCAGACCATCAAGATTAGTTTGTCTGCGAGTATCCGTTCCCATGATTTCGAGTTCATCATCTAATAATGAGTAAAAATAATTAAAATTAATTTGTGTTCCGATCACGTATTCCTCGATGACTGCTTGATCCAAGGATTCTGGGGTGATCGTTTTTTTTGTTAGAAGTTGATTTGATTTCCTTTTATAGTCAGCAAAACTTGACGCGAAGAAAAACGCGCGTTCATATCCACGGATTGCTTCATTGACTTTCACGATGGTTAACCGATCTATATCATGTGGTGATTTGAATAATTGTGGAAATCGAATTCCTGCTTTTTGCAGTAAGTAGTATTGGTTTTTTGGGACATTCCGTTCTTCTAGTTTGAGCATAGAACGTGTTCCGAAAATCGGGACTTTGAAATTATTCTCGATATCTGCAAAATCAAAATACACCCAGAAGTACCGGTTATGAATAAAAATTGTATTCTCATCTCGTAATTGTTTTTGGATTTGCGACTTTGTGATTTCACAGAACTTGTCAAGTACAATAGTTTTATCAATACAGCCTCGGCCGTCATCACGGGTTTTGTAGTATTTAGTATAGGTTTTATCTCTCCCTTTTTGGCAGACGGCAAGGGTTCGAAAACCGTGTTTTTTTGCACCGCTACAGACGTCGAGTGCTGAATGTCCACCTAAGACACCGATGGTGATTTTTTTTACATCATAGGTATCAATGATATCTTGAATTGTTTTTCTTTCAATCATGAATTATGCCCGTTCCCGAAATGATTACGTGATTTCTTTGATTATCCTTTAAATTTCGGTCGTTTTGATAAATACAACGCCAATGGTAATTTTTGTTGTGGATAGTCCTTGACTTGTTCAAGAATAAGGCTATGAAACTGTGAAATCGTATAGGGTTTATCTCCTTGTCCCAGGTCGCTTGTCCGCACACGTGGATAGACTGTTTTTTCTTTACGTTCTTTCTCTCCAACGACCAGAATATATGGGATCCATTCTTTTTCTGCGTCACGGATTTTCCGGCTGACACTTTCTTCCCGATCATCGATATCGGATCTAATGAAATGATATGGCGAGATTTGATTTAACTCGTCAATGAATTTCTCACAATCAGAGATAAATTCATCTACAACTGGGATGAAACGAACCTGCGTAGGCGATAGCCAGAGTGGCAGCATTGGTTTTTTTCCTTGGTTGATTTTGATTGCTTCACGTTCTAGTAACGCATAGAGATTTCGATCGATGCTTCCAGAGATGCTCGTATGTAAAATCAATGGATGCTGTTTTTCACCTTTTTCGTCAGCGTAGACGATGTTGAATCGTTCTCCGTTCTCGACATCGATTTGGACGGTAGAGAGCGCACTGGCTTTTTTCATAGAGTCGATGACGTTGAATTCGAATTTCATGACAAAGTAGTAGTATCGTTCGTTCCAGAGTTCGATAAGAATTGGTTTTCCTGCTAACTGTGCGAGGTCTTTTGCGAGAGTTTTGTTTTTTTCGTAGAAATCTTTGACAAATCGTAAAGCGACTTCAGAATCAAGGTTCAGGGAGTTCATCCATCGAATCGCGGTGCTGAATTGACGTTTGAACTCCTCAGTGGCTTGCGGAAGATCTTGACAAAAGGTATGAAGATCTGGCATCGTGAACGCTCGTAGGCGTTTCAAACCACTGACTTCTCCGCTTTGTTCACGGCGGAAGCTGTAATGCGTTAATTCATATAATCGTAAAGGGAGGTTTCGATACGAGATCGTCATATCATGTGCTATCATATATTGTCCAAAGCATGCTGCGAATCGTAAGAAGAAATCTTTATCTGATTTCACGATGTATTGTCGTGCTGGAAATTTCTTTACATATTCACTGAGAGCTGGGTGTTCAAGGTCATACATGATGGGTGTTTCCACTTGCATTCCACCGATATCTCGTACGATATTGTTGATATGTTGTTCTAGGAGACCCTTAATCATGCGTCCTTTCGGATACCAACGGAAATTTCCTGAGTCACTTGCTGGTTCATAGTCTACTAGTTCCTGTGACTGCATCATCTTTACGTGTGGTGGTTCACCGACGATCTTTCGTGTTCCACTACTTTCATATTCGTAGAGCAGTTTTAGTTCTTCGTGACCTGAGAAGTTGAATTTATCAGCATCGATCAGTTCTCCGTTTGGAGTAAGGATACACCATTGAGAGATGACCTCTCGTTGTTTTTCTGCTGTTTTCTTTTCGTTCCCAAGGTTTATTTCTCGTGAGAGTTCAGAGAGAGGATGACCCTTACAGGAGATAACGAATGCCTTATACCAACCGAATGGGGATCGTTTTACCGTGAATTTTTGTTTTTTGACTTCTTGTTCGAGGAGGACGAGAATGTCTTTTCCACTTTTTGCACTCGCAAGATCTGAAGAGAGATGTGCATATGGGTACAGCATGATATTTTTTACTTTGAGTTGTTCAGCGGTCTTGATGATTTCCCGTGTAGCTTCCTGAACTGTTTGCGTTGGTGATTTCTCATCGACTTTTTCTACTGCGATAAAGACTGTGAGTGCTTCGTCTAAGCGATCTTTTTTTGTTATGACTTCTTCAGGGTTAGGAATCGCTTTTTCTTTGACTTCATATTCGATAAAGTCGCTGTGAATGAGGAGTAGTTTCATAGAATCGAGCTTGAAAACAAATCTATGTTTTTAAAGATAGTGATTGACTCAGATTATATGGGGGAGGCGGCGGAGGTGTATACTCCGTATATAAAAAATTTTAGCTTTACTTGCAATCCCATCTCTCCGCCTAACAAAAGAATATGACACGTTATATAAATACATTTCGAAATTTTTTTATTTTTTCTGTTGCCTAAAAAAGTTCTTCTTAAAAACTCCAAAAAATATCGATGGGTGTTATTCTAAAAATCCTAATGCTTCTTCAATCCGTCCCATTTCTATACCGGTCGTCATATTTCCGATTATGGCACCGTTGGTATTTGCTACAAGACCGCTGCCAATCATAGGGAACCCATGGTTTACAGTTCCGATCATCACGTTGACATCAAAGACCTTCTCGAGTAGTTGTGTCTCTGCCTCAGTAACCTTTGGATGGCAGAGGCATCCTTTGTTTGTCACAACCGCGGCCATTCCAACAGTACCAAATGAAGCGATGGTTCCCTTTTGCACCGGCACACCGAGTATATCACTAATTTTTTTCACCGTAGTATTGTGTAAATCAGGGTGTACAAGCGCTCCATGATCATTTGCTAAAATATCATTTCCAGCAGCATTAATGATATCTTTTATCGGAAAGAGTTTAAGCCCCTGGTTTTCGATGGTTCTTAGTGTCTCCTTGTTCGCATAGGCGGTTACAATTGCCCCATATGAATTAAAGGTTAGGAGTGAGCCGATAATGGTCGAATCAGCAATCGAGAGTTCTACGATCTTCACACCTAGGATATCTGCGACTAACTTTTTGGTTTTCTTTGGTAAACTTATCTGTAAGAAACCAATAGAATCATTTGCTCGACAGTAGATTCCTACGTTTGGATTTTCATTAAAGTCTAGTAGTTCAAGATGGGATATTGTTATCGCTCCCCTGTTTTTCTGCTTATTTCCCACCTATATATAAACTTAACTTATGGTTTGTGCTAATCGTTGGCATGATATTATTGAATATGCAATAACACGGGTTAGACAGATATTGACTTGAGATTCCTACATATAGTTTCCTTTGTACTTCCCAAAAATGATAGTTTGATGTACTAACATCGGACAAGCATCGGTACCGTTCTAAGGTTTATGGTTTTTGTGTGAATCAAATGATAAAAAAAGAAAAAAAGAAAGCATTCTCTTTTATTCTCTGATTGAAATCTAAGCACTGAGGAATCCTTATTCACTTTTTCTCTGTTTTTTTCGAAGCTGATTTTCGTTTACTGACAGGTTTTTTCTTTTCCTCTTTTTTGGTAGATGTCGATTTCTTTGAGGCGGGTTTCGGTTTTTTTGTTTTCGGTGGTTTTTCTTTCGTTTCCGTAGGTTCTTTTTCCTTTGGAGCTTTCTCTTTCTTTTTCTTGATTTTTACTTCACCGTCACCGGTTGGGGTAATATCGTATCCTTCAGCACCAGGTACTACTTCCTCAGCTTTTTCTTCCTCTCGTCGAAGAATCGGAGTTTTCTTCTCTTTTTCCTCTTTCAAAAATTCTCTGCGTGATTTCTTCTCAGCTAACTCTGGTAATGTTGCCTCAACAACACCATCTTCAAATTTCACGGCACGCACACGAATTTTACTTGGAACCCAGAATTTCCCATGCGCCCAGATTTCTTTGTTTAAAGAATCATCAATCCAGACGTTTTTCTGTTCGACTTTCATGTGTCTCATGAGAAAATGACGAACGTCATCAACTGCTCGGGGGGCTGCTCGGGATGTTGGGCCGATTTTTGCCCGTCGAAGCGGGATTATGTAAATTCGTTCAAGTTCTTTTTCAGAAACTTTCTCAGCCATACATATCAACCTATTTTGAGTGAATTTTTCCGCCAGTTCCGTGTTTTTGGATGTTTAGTAAATCGCCGGTTTGTCCGAATCATTACCCATGCGGGTACTCGTCGATTGCTTTTCGTTGCTCTGCATAATCGGAGTTTTCTTCCTAACGCTTTATGACTTGACATTTATATTCCTCTTCTGCGAATGGTAATATCGCGTTTCTTTGGGAGCATCTTTGAGAGTAGTTCCCGTAACTGTTCATCGTTTATTTTATTTTTGAGTCGCCCAGATTGTGCGAGCATGATGAGTTGGTTCTGCAGGTTTTCTGCCATTTCTGGGCGTGCTGCTTTAATTCGTCCAAGACGTTCTCGTGCGTCATCAGTAAGGATTACTCGGAGGATTTGTTTTTTTTGATCCTCGAACTCTTTCTGTTGTGTATCTTCGAAGTCTTCTTGTGAGAACGTCTGCTGTTGTTGTTGAAGGTCACGCAATTTCTTCTTCCTGATAGCTTCGATATCATCCATGGTGATTCTAAAACCTCAAGACAAACCTATTACCTTCACCTATTTAATATTTTTTCAATTCAGGATATGCTTCAACGAGGGATTTCTTTACTTCAAAGGCTGTGTTATCGAGGAATTTCACTCCTTTCGGGCTGAGTATACGACCTCTACCTTTCATCTTTGTGACATACCCAGCGGTCTCTAATTGTTGAAGGGCATGACGGACTATCGCGCCGCTTCCTGCTTCCGCTTTATTAGGTTTCGATCCGCGGTTTCGTTTTCCCCCATATTCTGCTCTGAGGCGCTCTACTCCCATATTTTTATTAACATAGAGTTTGCGAAGAATTGATGCGCATCGGGTGTGCCACCAGGCTTTCGTCTCTGGCGGATTTTCTTTGGAGACACCGGTGCGGACATATTTACTCCAATCTGGTGGAATTACTGCAGATTCATTTTGTAATTTTTTTGTTAATGCAGTGATTAACTCTTTGGCAGGAACATCATATGCTGTGGTCATAGGAATTCTCTTCCTTTCTTGTTAAATAGGGTATCGGTAATAAACCATTTGTTATTTAAGCATATTGGATGGTAAATCAGCGCTCGTTACCTCCCTAAAACCCCCGACTTCGTTATTCATGGTTTAGGGCTTGTTAAGGGACGGTCATAGAATGGCATTCGGCTATATTTTTTGCAATGATGACAGTAGGTAATAATTGTCGCGCGATGGATGCGGATTCGACAGGTGATCGGCGGAAGCATATAGCAATAGCAATGTTTACAATATCGGCGTTTATACTCAGCAGGAATGGGAACAAGGTATCTCATTGAAATCTTTCGTGCTAATGCAACGTACCGATCAGATAAGATGAGTTTCCCCTGAAGCGCATATTTTTCCGCAAGGGAAAAAAGATACTGAATTCGATGATGGGCAACGATTTTTTGTACCTTCTTCTTTTCACCGTATCTTCGATTCATGTGGAAACGAAGAAGAAGCATCAGTTATTAAACACTTATGTTAATAAAAAAAATTGATGAAAAAATAAAAATGATTAAAAAAAGAAAAAATGAAGAAGGAAATAAATTTACTTCTTCTTCAGGTAGGGAAGGCCTGTTCTCTTATTAACACCAACAGAGTATCCAGTTGGTAAATCGCAGGTCGTTCCGCTTTTTGGTGATTTCTTGCTGAAGAAATAAATTGTTTGATTTCTTCCGCCTTTAAGCTTTACATTTCGTGTGTATAACGTCCATCCTTCGTGTTTGTATACCATAAAACACCTCTTGACAGGAATACGTCTCCTGGAATTTAAACCTTTCTTTATTTTCCTCCTGGTACACTGATAACACGTGCGAGATTGACACGTTTGAAAAAACATGTGAGATGTCTATATAATAGAAGTAAATAAAAAGAGCCGGTAGTTGTCGCCCAAATCTATGAATCACCTAGGTGTTTTAAATGTTTTCGAAATGTATGAACACAAGGAATAAGATTTTTGAACATTAAGACCATGAATGGTTGTGAAAAAATGGTGAAAGGACGACTGGCCTTTGTTGGTATAGGATTGCATGATGAAACAGATATTTCATTAAAAGGTATACAGGAAATCAAACAGTGCGACGAGGTGTTCGCGGAGTTTTATACAACAAAATTAGGTCAGTTCGACCAAAAGGCTTTTGAAAAATTCATTGGAAAAAAAATCGAGGTGTTGTCGCGAGAGGAAACCGAGAAAGGCGATAGAATCATTGATGCGGCCATACAGAATAAGGTCGTTTTTCTCACAGGCGGGGATCCAATGATCGCAACCACGCATGTTGATCTTCGACTACGTGCGATGAAACAAGGAATTTCAACAAAGATTATCCATAGCAGTAGTATTTCGACAGCTGTTCCTGGGATTCTTGGTCTGCAGAACTACAAATTCGGTAGGACGACCACGCTTGCATTTGAGCAGAAAGGGTATTTTCCAACAAGCCCGTATGCTGTAATCTTTAACAATAAAAAGATGGGATTACATACACTCGTGTTGCTTGACATTCAGGTAGAAAAAAACCGGTATATGACGGCGAATGAAGGACTTGAATTATTACTGAGAATGGAGGATACACTCAGGAAACGGCTTTTTAGTGATGATACGATTGCGTGTGTCGTTGCTCGCGCTGGTGCTCCTGATGTAGTGGTTGCTGCAAATACTTTAAAAGTTCTCAGAACGAAGGATTTTGGGCCACCACTGCATACTCTAGTAATTCCAGGGAATCTACATTTCATGGAAGTAGAGGCACTTGAACTGTGTGCTGGTTTACCATCTGAAGTGGGGAAAAAAATGCAAAAACTATAATAACCCTACATAATATCCCGCACATCGACTGTAAAAGAGGTATGGATGCAAGAACCAAAAAACGACTTCGTCGGTGTTATCTATGGTGATGTTGGTTCAACAAAATTTAATTTTACAGTTGATGCAAATAATCTGCGAAAATTTGATTATGTTGCCGCCCCACATGAAGAAGGTTATGTGCTCGCGCAGGTTATGGATATCAAAGGGTATTCTGATTTGAAATTTGAGGATGCTATTACTATTAAGAACAATGGGTCGGTTCCTTTCGTGAAAAGTGATGTTTCTGCATATGCTGAGGTAATTGGTTTTAGAGACAGTGAGGGACATTTACAGGCACCACGCAGTCCGTTTCAGGCAGGTGCCCAGATAACCTTAGCTCATGAAGATCTCATACGCCATGTCCTTGGACTGCAAGCAGAGAAACAAAATGGTGCGTACCTTGGTCTTCTCAAAGGTCATGACCTTCCCGTATATCTGAACATTGATTCGTTGGTTCAGAAACACATTTGTATTCTCGCGAAAACCGGTGGTGGAAAAAGCTACGCATGCGGTGTTCTTATCGAAGAACTGTTAAAAAAGAAAATCCCGTTGGTTATTATCGATACACATGGTGAATACGTCTCCCTTGGAAAGCCGAACAAAGATAAGAAAGACCAAAAGAACATGGAGAAATTCGGAGTCAAGCCAAATGACTATAACAGTCAAATTGCAACGTTTTCACCACTAACTAGTGGAGAAGCAACGACTCATTTAACGTTGAATGGAATGAATCTTGAAGGACGAGAAATCCTTGAACTGCTCCAAGCAAAACTGTCTGGCCCTCAGATAGCAGTGTTATATCAGACCATCAAAGAACTCAAGGAGTTTAAACAGATTTATAGTATTAGAGATATTATAGAAGCAGTGGAACATACCAAGAGCAATGCTCGATGGAATGTCATAGCCTCGTTAGAATCCTTAGATTCAATAGGTGTTTTTTCTGAAAAGGGAACGTCAGCAGAGGAGCTTGTGCAAAAAGGAAAATGTTCGATTATTAACATGCGTGGAGTTCCACCTGATATCCAGGATGTAGTAGTCGCTCGGTTAACCGAAGAGTTATTTAAAGATCGCAAAGCAGGCAAGATTCCTCCATTTCTCTTTGTTGTAGAAGAAGCGCATAATTACTGCCCAGAGCATGGAATTGGCCATGCGGTTTCCTCTAGCATGCTTCGTACGGTTGCTTCTGAAGGACGAAAATTTGGTATGGGATTATGCGTGGTGAGTCAGCGTCCTGCGAAAATCGATAAGAATATCATTTCCCAGTGTAACACAAATATTATTTTAAAAGTGACAAACCCAAATGATCTGAAGGCAATTATCCAGTCTGTTGAAGGTCTCACAAGTCAAACCTATGACGAGATCCAGCGGCTCCCAATTGGTGTTGCATTGATTTCTGGTGCTTCAATCCAAATCCCGATTCTCGTTGAAATCAGGACAAGAGAGACAGATCATGGTGGAAAATCAGTTACTGTCTTCAAAGATATTGATCCCTCTGATTATAAAGTAAAGATGCCAAAGATGCCACAACCATCAAGGCAAGAGGCACCTTCATCGCAGAAACTAGGAAACATTCAGAACAATGTCACTGAGAAAGCAGTGATGGTAAATCGCGTGGCAAAAAGACTTGGTTGGGTAACCACCAATGACCCTGATGAAACCATTAAGTTCCTTAGTCAAGAAGCAGAGGAAATGAAAGAGAATGTCTACAAGTACCTTGAATCACTCGCGCAACTTGGAGGTAACTTCTGTCATAAGGATAATCCAAACTGTCTGCAGTGCCCAATGAGCAATGGCTGTCAATACAATATTGCTCATAATAAGAAGCATCATCCTCAACTGCAGAAGCATGGATTCGGCTTTTTTAAAAAAGATAAACCTAGGATCGTATGAAAAGAAACACCTGGCGCTTCGTCATCGCCGGCATTGTTGTTCTGATTACGATATTGTCCGGCTGTAATGCTATTATTCCTCCGACTATCTACGAACCTACACCAACGAAGGTGAGGTACGATATTTTCTATGGATATTTAGTGAACTGTACTGGGACGAGACGATACGAGATCGTCTATTGGTGCAATACCCCTGAGGTTCTTGTTGGAAATACCAGTTATCATCTTTTGTACGATCACGAGTTCCAAATGAGAACCCTCGTGAATAATTCTTATGTATATTGGAATATCTCTGGAAAAGGTGAACAAACGTATGAATTAGGACTCGCTTCACGGGTGGAAAGCGAAAGTTATTTGGTTGCTGATCTTAACGGAGAGAATGCTTTACCGATCAAAGAGATTGCAGAGATATATCCAGAAATTGTTAATCAATATACACGATTACAAGCGAATGAGACATCACGTCTTATCGATCCGTACGATCCCAATATTATCACGATTGCAGAGACTATTTATAGTAACGCTGAGACGAATAACACGTTTTTGTTAGCAAAAACATTATTTATTTGGTTGAAAGAAAACATACAGTATCAAGCCCATGAAAATAATGAAGGAGTGCAACCAGCAGCAGTAACATTGCGTAATAAAGGAGGGGATTGTGATGATCTCTCTTTTCTCTACATCTCGCTATGCAGAGTACTTGGCATCCCTGCCAGATTCATCCGAGGCTATTTATTGACTAGTTATGATAACGGAACAGCTATTGCCACTGCTCACGCATGGGTTGAGGTGTTTGTCGGTGGATTAGTAGGACACAACGGTTGGATACCTGTAGAATGTGCTTGCGTTACGCCATACATTGAAACCGACGTTAATCAAAATTTTGGGGTAGAAACCGCGAGTCATCTGAGATTATTTACGGATGATGGAAGTAATGAATCTCTTATATCGATGCTCTCCGGTATCTCCTATGTCACGTACGGATTGAACAGGACCATTGAAATTCAATTATTTACGAAAATTCTAAATTACCAAGAACTTGAATCAAAAAAACTTGTCATAACCCGAGAGAACACTCGATATTACAAATAATGTTTAAAAAAAACAAAAACATTATTTCTGATAACGAGTTTCAGAAAACAGGTGGTCGTGAGTTTTTGGTCGATGATAAAACCGCAGTAGAATTTGCAACATACATGAAGAAATTCAATGAGTTATATGAATATCTCGCATCAGTTGTGCAAAGACATACGTCATCGGCTCATCCGGTTATCATAGATCTTGGAGTAGGACCAGGGTTACTCTCGGTTGAGATTCTTCGAAAAATACCACAGGCAACAATCATAGGAATTGATCCAATAATAAAAATGCTTCAGTTAGCAAAGGGAAATGTAGAAAATGCTGCATTTCAAACCTTTGAACCTGTTGCTGGAGTTTCTGAAAATATCCCTTTGAAAAAGAATACAATTGATACGATCGTAAGCAGGTTTAGCCTGCCTTATTGGACTCAACCAAGTAAAAGTTTTGAAGAGATGACAAGAGTGTTAAAACCTGGTAGCAAGGTCATCTTTGAAGCATTGAACCGTGATTTTCCTACATGGAAACTTGTGTTAATTAAAATTCGTATGCTGTTAAACCAAGCAGGACAAGACGTTACTAAATATCACATCGACGCCTACAAGTTGGCGCATACAATACAGCAAGTTGAACAATTTTTTATCAATGCCGGGTTCACGATAATTGAAAAAGAAGGAAAGAAAAACGAATGGAGATTTATTGTCGTTGCAGAGAAGAAATAGATCGTTATTCAACATATGGTTTTCTTTATTAACCTCGTATTAAGGTATTTTTTACAAAAGGTATAAATAGTATACAAGCGCAATATTTTTGTTGATAAATGAAAATCTCTTCAGATGTAACACTGCTCTTAAAGAAAATGCTAGCGATAAGTATTGTTTTTCTTCTTAGTGGTATTGCTGTTTCGCCAGTGGGATTAAGTGAAAACTCCATTCAAGAGAATATAAACTCTGCAGAACTTCATGTTCAAGATCAAGAACTTGATTTACTCCGTGTTGAGCACTATCTCTATGTTACTGCATCAAAAGATGTCGGGACGTT
>Ga0315268_10006626_pt1 | contig 12308 bp, 10 predicted proteins | sample C1_top_MG_FD_204535 | JGI IMG/M metagenome (GOLD analysis project Ga0315268, IMG submission 204535) | Sediment microbial communities from Yellowstone Lake, YNP, Wyoming, USA - C1_top | ecosystem: Environmental > Aquatic > Freshwater > Lake > Sediment | place: USA: Wyoming | collected 2017-08-01 | reverse complement strand
ACCTCCCGGTAATGACCGAACCCAGTATCATTCCGAAACCGAGAGATCCTATGAGCGTGCCGAGGCCCTCCATTCCCTTCCCCAGAATCTCCTTCACAAGAACGATAACGAGGACGTAAAGACTGCCTCCTGCCAGCGCCATGGCAATTGCGCTCGAGAAAACAAAGACAGTCGGCCTGTGCGAGAAGGCGAATTTCAGACCCTCCCACACCTCCAGAAAAAGCTTTTCCGACTGTTTCAAGAACGCCGGAATTCCGCTCAGATGAATACCGGGAATGCTAGGCTCGGCCTCCTCCGGACGCGGCAAAGGGTGATAAGTTACGAGAAGAAGCATCGAAGCGGAAAAGAGATAAGAAAGAGAATCCAGATAGAAGCTCGTTTTCCAGCCGAAATAGCCGACTATCACACCGCCTGCGACTGCACCAATCACGGTGGACGCTCTCGCCGAGAAAGTCGTAACTGAGCCGGCCATCAGTATCTTTCTCCTCGATATTACGGAGGGAACGAGAGCATTTTTCGCGGGCGAATAGAAGAGACCTGCAGAGAACACGAGGAACACTACGGCGAACACAACGTGGGAACTGGGAATGAACGGTATGAGGAGTACGAGAGCGCCCCTCATCAGATCACAAAAGAGGAGAACCTTCTTCTTGTTCCATCTGTCGATGAAGACGCCGGAAATGGGACCGAAAATGAGCCCGGGAAGCGTGACGAAGATCATCAGCTTCGAGAACTTGAAGGTGGAGCCCGGCATCATTTCCGAGACCAGTGCGATCAGAGCCATGTGGTTTAGCCTGTCGCCGAACTGCGAGACTGTCTGCCCTACGCTCAGAGCAAGAAAGCTCCGCACGCGCAGCACGCTACCCAGGGTGATTCGCTGGTTCGACGCCAATCGCACCTCTATCTATAGTCCCAGATACCACCGACACCTCCCGCCCAGCCGTTCGTCACTCCCCTGACTGCTTCAACGCAATAAAGGGCCTGCGGGGCTTCGTCGAAAGGAAGCCAAGACAGTCCGCCGTCCGTGCTTCTGAGTATGGGGCCGAAAGCGCCGTATCTATCTCCCACGGCCCAGAAACCTACGTCGCTCCACGATGCAATCGACCGGAGGGAAATCGGTCCTCCGCTCGCCACCGGACCCCAGGAAATCCCGCCGTCGGTGGAGCGAACTATGAGACCGTTGTCGCCGACGCCCAGACCCACCTGAGCAGTCATGAAAAGCACGTCCCGAAGACAGGAAGTGCCGACCGAAGCGCTCTGCGACCACGTGATTCCGCCGTCCGTGGTCCTCAATATCACCTGACCCTCGCCGGGCAGGAAGCCACCGACCGCCCATCCCAGAGTGGAGCTGAAAAAGTAAACGGCCGAAAGATTCTTGGCGGTTCCGCTGTATTGAGGATTCCAGCTCAGGCCTCCGTCGGTGCTCTTCAAGATCTTGCCGGAGTCCCCGACCGCCCAGCCGACGGTGGTGTTGAAGAAGAATATCCCGTGAAGGTCTAGCCCGGTTCCCGAGGACATGGAATCCCACGTCGCCCCGTAGTTGGTGGTCTTGATGATGGTGCCGTGCGTTCCACACGCCCAGCCGACGTTGGAAGAGGCGAAACTTACGCTGGTCAGATCCTCCGAGGTTCCACTGTTTCCGGGGCTCCAGCTCACGCCCGAGCTCGAGGTGGCGAAGACGACGCCGTTCTGACCCACGGCATATCCGTAGCTCAGGTTCACAAAGTCAATGCCGAAAATGACCGCGCTGACGCCCGGGACTTGCGTCCAAATCGATGTGCCCGCCAAAGGTGAGAGCCTCACGAGGAAGCTCAGGGTGTCGGGCCGGGGCATGGAAAAGGAAAGCGTCGTGTCGTTGTAGCCCGCAAGAGACAGCGTGAGAGTGTGGTTGCCGATACGGATAAAGAGTGAATCCGGAGTGAGATCTCCCGTGTTCAAACCGTCCACTTGAACGAGAGCTCCGCCCGGCAGCGAGTTCACGTAGACGAGACCCTTTATGGAAGGCTTCGTCGATTCGCCGCCGCAGCCTGCAAGAATATGGGCAAGAAAAACGCAAGCCAGGATCAAAAGAACGCAAAAACTTCTTCGCTTCATCGTTACTACTTCCCTTTGAAATTGGGCTGCCTCTTCTCCAAGAACGCTGTCACGCCCTCCTTCATGTCCTCCGTCGCAAAACAGAGTCCGAACATGTTCGCTTCGATGTACGAGCCCTCTTCGAGCGTGACTTGGATCCCTTCGTCTATGGCTTCCAGAGCGTAACGAACCGCAAGAGCGCCCTTCGAGACAAATCCCTTCGCCATCTCGACGCAAGTCTCCATGAGCTTGTCAGGCGGCGTGACCTTGTTCACCAGACCTACCCGCAACGCTTCCTGCGCGTCGACAAATTTCCCGGAAAGAATGAGCTCAATTGCGATTCCTTGGCCCACCAGCCTCGCGAGCCTCTGGGTCCCGCCGTATCCCGGGATGAGGCCGAGGTTGAGCTCGGGCTGTCCGAGTTTGGCGTTCTCGGATGCAATCCTTATTGAACAAGCCAGGGCGAGCTCGCATCCTCCGCCCAAAGCGAAGCCGTTGATCGCCGCTATGGTGGGCTTACCGAGTTTCTCTATGAGCCGAAATACGTGCTGCCCCGCGAGGGAGAAACGGCGCGCTCCTTCCGGGCTCAGTTCGAGAAATTCCTTTATGTCCGCGCCGGCAACGAAAGCTTTTTCGCCGCTCCCCGTCAAAATGGCTGCTCCGACCGAGTCGTCGTGCTTTATCTCGAGTATGAGGCGGCGAAGCTCGTCCATGGTCGCCACGTTCAGAGCGTTCAGAACCTTCGGTCTGTTCAGTGTGACGAATCCCAACTTGTCTTTCTTTTCATAGAGAATGTTCTCGTACGCCATCGATTCCTCCTTCCGCGAGCAGACTTGTCGCACGGCCAGGGCGGCGGGTGGTCTTCTTCGGGTGCGCGGCCGCGAACGCTATGAACGACGCGGCTCCATCGACTCAACAGGTCAGATGAAGCGCAGCGATGACCCTCTTCGTCTTGGAAATCTCGTTGAACTTATGACAAGCTTTCTTGGTGTTCGCCGCGAGAAGCTCTATGCCGTTTTCTTCCAAGACGTGCTTCGTTCTCGAAGCGATCTCGAGAAAACCGGAGTAGCCGGTCCCCACAATCAGAAGCTGCGGCTTTAGATCTATTATGTTCTTCACATCTTCGACCTGAAGCTTATGACCCTCCTTCCTCCACCACTTGTCATCCACCCGGTCAGGGTAGATGATGACGTCAGAGGTGTAAGACTTACCATCGACGATGATCTCTCCAAACTCGTAAGAGTCAATCATCGCAGGTCCTCCTCTCGCGGATTGCGGTTGGCATTTCTTTTCCCGTCAAAACAGTCTCATTTGCTCGGTGGCCGCAGCCTCGTCGCACGCCTCTTCTTCGAGAATGCTTATCTTGCCGAAAACGCCGTCGTGACCCGGCACTATCTTCACCTTTCCCTCTCTGACTTTCCGGATCCCCTCGGCGATTGCTTTGGGAGCGTAGCGAAGAAGATCTTCCTGCGGACGATCAAGAAGCACCTCGAACTCATTTCCCAGGGTTTGAATTATCCTCATGTATTCCCGTTCCACTGATGCCGCGCCTGGTGCTACCCCCAGTGCCTCACCTATGATCTCGTTCAGCGGAATGAGATGGCGCGCGGAAATGGCACCGGCCGGCACGAACCCCGCTTCCCTGTCCGCAAGCTCCTCGACCCTGTGGCACACTCCGACAGTCAGGGGCTTCTTGCATACGGGACAGAGGTTCGAATGCTTTCTGCTCTCTTCGGGTGCAAAAAGGACTCCACATTTTCTGTGACCATCAAAGTGATACTTGCCTTCTTCGGGAAAGAACTCGATCGTGAAAAGAAAGCGCTTCGGGTCCTTCTTCCGTATCACGTCGCGTATAGCGGTGTAGGAAAGCTCGCAATCGAAAACATTCGCTTCGCGACCTATCCTCGATGGCGAATGCGCGTCCGAATTAGATATGAGCGTGACGCGATCGAGCTTGGATAACCTCCAGTTCATCTGCGGATCGGACGAAAGACCAGTCTCGATGGCGCAGATGTTCTTTGTCGTTTCTTCGAAACACTCCTCCAGCGAATCGAAGCCGGAATTGGCTCCGAACACGCTGAACCAGGGTGTCCACGCGTGAGCCGGGATCAAAACAAACCAGGGCGATATGTCCAGAACCATGCTCACCAATTCTTTCGCGGGAAAAGTGAAAATGGGCCGGCCGTCGCTCGACAGCTTGCCGTACCTGTGAAGTTTCGTGTTGAGTCTCTCCGCGTCTTTCAGGCTGCGGGCAAAGATCAGAGTGTGGATTTTTCTGAGCTTGCCGCCCTGGTGAAAGATGTTCGAGACTTCGCCGGTCAGCATGAAGCGCGTCGAATTCTCGCCCTTCTTGACGCGAAACAATCCTTCTTCCGCAGGCTCCAGCCTCGCACTGAGTTCCGCAAAATACGTGGGATGCGTGAAATCGCCGGTGCCCAGCAGGCCGATTCCTTTGAGGGCGGCCCAGTGTGCCATGGACTCAACGTCCATGTCGGTGCTGGTGGCGCGGCTGTAGCGCGAATGAACGTGGAAGTCTGCAATGAAGCGCATTGCATCACCTCGGGGTCCGTGTTCTTTGCCAAAGCGCCCGCCCGGACGAAGGCCTCCGAGCTTTCCGGCGCAATGCTATCAGATAGGCACTCCAAGTCAAGGAGAAGGCACTGCCGAGGAGCCGAAGGAAAGACCGTCCTCAGAAGCTGACGCTCACGACGCGCAGGCTGTACGCTATCTCGCTGGATGAGCCCCGGACCGGGTCGGGGCGTCTTTGAAGCTCGACTTCCGGCAACGCGACCGAAAGCGATGCTCCCCTCCCCGGGTCGATGCTTAGAAGAGATTGTTCTCTCGGTCCGGATTCCTTCGCCGCCTGATATATGCCGAGGCCCAATCCTGCAAAGGTTCCAGCGATGAAACATACTCTGGTAGCGTCGGCGTCATTGCCTTCGCGCGCGACGTCGATTGCAATCCCCACCAGAAGCCCTGCCAGGCTCCCTCCTATCGTGTCGCGAAACACGGTCCAGACAGGGTCCGCCCAGACTTGAGCCGGGAGACCCACAAGAAAGGATGCAAGAAGAACTACTGCTGCGAGCCGGACCGTCGTCTTGTTTCCCATTCGCTACCTCCTTGAAGGGGCCTGACGCAATCCAATCCCGTGATGGAGCCGAGCCGCACCGGCTGTCACTCTGATTTGATCAAGAGAAGAGGAACGCGGATCTTGTGCTTCAGTCTGTCCGAAACGCTGCCAAAGACCACGTCACCGATGAGTGTGTGGCCGTGAGTCGCCATTGCCACGAGGTCGTAGCCTCCTTTTTCAATCTCATCCAGTATTTCCGAAACGGGCTCACCGCTTCTTATGAGAGCACTGGCCTCGATCCCCTGCTCCTCAAACTTCGCCCGCCGGGATTCGACGCATCCTTCTATCTTCTCCCTCATGACCCTGTCCTGGTCCAACGTGTGAGAGTGAACAACGTGAAGCAGGCAGACACTGGAACTGTTCTGCAGAGCAAGCCCTGTCACGTGCCTCATTATCACGTCATCGACGGGCGAACAATCCAGCGTAACAAGGATCTTCTTGTATATCTGCATTTCAACTTCCCTATTTCAACTTCCCTTCGAGACGACTGAATACAGCAAAAATATGTTTAATGCAACGACTATGGCAGAGATTAACAAGGCGGCCGCCGTTTCCAGGCGCCTGCTGCGCAAGTTTCCCATCACTTTCCGGCTGCGGCAGAGAATTATGAGGGGAACGATCGTAAACGGGAGTTGGATGCTCAGTACTGTCTGGCTAAGAATTAGGACTCGGTACGTGTCTGCGCCGAAGGCTATTACGAAGAACGACGGTATCGCAGTGACAAAAAGAGCCACCCTGTAGAGCCAGGTCCGAGGATCCTCCGGCTTACCGAGGAAGCCGGTTATAACGTTTGCCTCGGCCATGGACGATGTTACCGACGACCCAAAGCCGGCCAGAAGAAGAGCGACTGCGAATAGGAGACCTGCAAGCGGTCCAGCGAGAGGCTTGAGCGTGACTGCCGCCTGCTCGAGGCTCACCACGGTCAGGTGATTCTCGAAGAAAACAGCGGCAGCCACAATCAAAATGCAGGAATTGACCAGCCATCCCAGAGCCATTGCAGTGGAGGTGTCGATTCTTTCGAACCTGAGGACCGACGCCTTCTCTTCTTCCGAAATGCCCCACTTTCTGCTGTGGATCACGTTTGAATGAAGAAAAATATTGTGGGGCATTACAACTGCACCGAGGATTGCCATGGCAGAATATATGCTGCCCCGGTCCAAAACCGGCCTGATAATTGAAGGGCCAAACGCTGCCCAATCCGGCTTTATTATCGCTATCTCGAGAACGTAGCACAGTGCTATCACGCTTAGAAAGACTATGATGGTACCTTCGAGCCGGTGATACCTCTGTGTCACAATGAGTGACGTCTTGAGCACCACCGTGAGAAGCGCGCCTGCCCAGAGCGGCAATCCCAGGAGAAGCCTGAATCCGATGGCTCCTCCTATGAGTTCTGCCACATCAGTCGCGGCGCAGGCGAGGACGATGGTGATTCCGATGAAAGCTGCTGCCGGCGCCGGGAAGTGTTCTTTTATGTTTACGGAAAGAGATTTCCCTGTTGCTATGCCCAGCTTTGCAGCCATGTTTTGAATTACGATCAGTATGATCGTGCTCAGCGTGATGACCCAGAGGAGCTTGTAGCCGAAGGCCGAGCCGGCAGAGATGTCTGCGGCCCAATTTCCCGGATCGATGAATCCAAGCGTCACCAGAAAACCGGGACCGAGAAAACTGAGAAGCGTCTTGAAAGGGAATGTTCTTGAGAAGGCAGTCCGAGACACCGTGCAGCGACCTCCGCACTCGCCTGCTACTTGCTCTTCTTCATCCTTCCGGCCAGATATTTTTGAAATTATCCGCCGGGCGGTGCAATGGAAAATTCAACATTCAAGAGGCCGTCAGGGTGCCCAGACGTCTTTGTCCTCCTGGTCTCGCGAGATAACCCGTGCTCAGTGCAAGAGTATCATCTTCTTTGTCTCGCTGTGCAAGGGCGTGTCGAGCCGATAAAGATAGACCCCGGGTACTGCGCGCCTTCCTTTTCCGTCGCGGCCGTCCCACCTTGCGTCCGAGTAGACCCCGGGTGGGAGTTCCCTGTCCAGCAAGATTCTCACCAGCTGTCCTGAAACGTTGTATATCTTGAGACTGACACGCGCTCTCTCCGGAATTGTGAACCTTATGGAAGTAGCGGAACGGAAAGGATTGGGAAAACATTGTTCAAGCGAGAAAAGGGCCTTTGGCTCTCCTTTGGGCGCGCCTGATGTCGCTCCATGCGACCTTGATTGCGCGGTCAGGGTATCGTTGTAAGGATTGCCGTCGCCTGCGCCCAGGACGGCCGCGAATGCGGTGTAAACGGTCCCTGTGTCGGGCCACACTGTCCACGGCGCGAAATTCAATTTGACGGACGTGGTCTCTGCTAATTGATTCACGGAAACGGTGTCCGCATAAACTGGGTCCGAGTTCTTACGAATAATGAAAGAAACGTTGAAGCTCCGCGGAATCGAACGGAAGTTGCGCACGACCACCGAAGGGACGTACGTGGAATCTGACCTGACGTCTGCAGGAAGATCGATGGACACAACACCCGCGTCCGGACCAGAATTGCCGAGCGCATAGAAGTTGCCTGCAAGGTCTCCGATGTACAGCGTCCCTCTGCTGTCGATTGACGGCGAACCCTCGATTGGACCGGCGGCGCGGAAGCTCCACCTGAGCGAACCGTCCGGATTGATCGCGTACAACGTCGAATCCCGGGAACCGACGTAAACCGTGCCACAGCCGTCAACAATGGGAGAACCGTCCACCCACCCGCGCGTTGGAAAGCGCCACTTAATTACGCCGGCAGTGCCTGAATCGCGGACGGCAAAGAGCCCGCAGTCAAAGGAGCCGACGTAGATGGTTCCGTCGGGTCCGATTGCGGGAGACGACTCAGCGCCGTCGGGCAGATGGAGTCTCCACTTCAGGCTCCCGTCCGGTTTCACGGCAAAGAGAACAGTGTCGGCAGGCGGCCTGTCCTTCCCCGCTCCGCCGTATGGGTCCGTACCCACGTAGACCGTGTTGTCGGACCCAATTGCCGGCGATGAATCGACAAAATGCCCGTCGTTGAAGACGCCGGTCGCATAGTTCCATTTGAGCTTCGCGTACGTCACGGAATCCTCTAATGCGTAAAGATTGTGATCCTTCGACCCCACGTAGATTTCTCCCGCCGGACCGATGGCCGGAGAAGAAAACACGCACCAGTGAGTCTTGTATTTCCATTTAATGTTGCCGTCAGGTCGAACGGCGTAAAGATTGAAATCGAGGCTGCCGACGTAGATGGTCCCGTCCGCGCCGATTGCCGGAGACGAATAAACCATCGTCCCCAGGTACGTCGCCCACTTTAGCTTCGCGTAGGTTACCGAGTCTTCTATCGCGTAAAGACGGGAATCGAGCGAGCCGAAGTAAATTGTACCGTCCGGGCCTATGCTGGGCGAGGAGAAGACTCCGCCAAGCGTCTTGAAGCGCCACTTTATGCTCCCATCGGGATTGAACGCGTAAAGACAAGAATCATTGACAACATCGAAGCTGAATCCCGCTCCGACGTACACCGTCCCATCCTCCGCAACTGCCGGAGAAGAGGCGATGCCGTCGGCCGCAGTGAAAAGCCATTTTACTTCCGGCGCTGCCGGGCCTGTGAATGGCGTCCTGCCCGAATGCCGCAAGTCGTGACGGAACGTGGGCCACGCTCCGGCGCCTGCAACAAGCGTGGCCGGAAAACATAGAGCCACGGCAGAAAATAAGAGAAGGCACATCAAATGGAAGGTGGAAAAAAACCTGGACATAATCTCTGAACTTGATTTCATCGCGCTCACTACCTCTGCCCCACACATCCCAACCGCGATTGAGGAAGGGACAGACACAAGGAGATCAAGACTTGCGTGGCTCTTACATCGCGCTCGGGGCTTCGGGCGCGAAGCTCGCTACATCAAACATTATACAGCAAACGCTCACACCAATCATCGGGTTTACTGGCCCTGGGAGACAAGGATGAGGGCGCGCGTGCACCATTTCGTTCGTGAACGCATACGGATTGCGGTGAACGGAGGCAGAAATCTGAAAGACGCGCAGGCGCGGTGAGGACCCGCACGTGTGCAATTGACTGCCGCTCAATCGGTTAGATCAAACGCATATTGACCGCTGCTTCTGGCATCAAATTTGTTTCAGGTATTCTTGTTTTTCTTTCACGTCGCCGCGTCAATTGGCCTGCAAACCTTTACCTTGAGGAGGACAAATGAGAAAGATCTTACTCGTGTTTGCTGCGGCGCTTCTTATCACCGGTCTCGTCGGCACTGCCTCGTATGCAGCAGGAGAAGCACCCAAGAAAGAAGCTGCGAAACCCGCAGCCATGTCGGAAATGGATCTCCGGCTTGGCATGCGGATGCTGTGGGAAGAACACATCGTCTATACCAGAAACTTTATCATTAGCTCGTTGGCAGGACTCGAGGATGCTTCGGCAGTTGCAGAGAGGTTGCTGAGGAACCAGGATGATATCGGCAACGCCATCAAGCCGATCTATGGAGAGGAAGCCGGAAAGAAACTCACGGCTTTGCTTCGCGATCACATTCTGACTGCCGCGGAAGTCGTCAAAGCAGCGAAAGAAAACAACAAAGATGAGCTCACTACATCCCAGGCCAAGTGGAAAGCAAACGCCGAGGAGTTGGCCGCGTTTCTGAGCGGAGCGAATCCTCACTGGCCGAAGAAAGAGATGTCCGAAATGCTGGCCGTCCACCTCGACTTGACGACCGGGGAAGTTGTCTCGAGGCTCAACAAGAATTGGACAGCCGACATCGATTATTACGACAAGGGGCACATGCACATTTTGCGGTTGGCCGACGTTCTGGCTGAAGGAATAGTGAAACAATTCCCGGACAAGTTCAAGAAGTAGTGACAGCCGACAGTCCGGAGCGATTAAGCAAGAAGCGGTCGCGATTTCCTCGCGACCGCTTTTTTTGTCCCATCAGCAGACCCAGTGGACTCGTCCAGCGTGTCATGTCACGCAGGAATGTCCCTTAATTCGGCCAGGGATGTCCTTCCATGTCGCCCCAGGATCTCCCGCCGTTTCCGTGGTTTCCCTCGTCGCCTCCCCGCATCTGGTTGAAGCCGGAAGGCGGCCACGGGGTCAAACCTGTAAAGTCGCCCACGACCTTAGCATCGTACGGTCCGTACATGCCCTTCTGGACCGTTTGAGTGTCGAAACCAAAATTGTTCCCGATTGCCCCACCGCCTGCCAAGGGCAATCCGTAGCTGGCGACGATCTGTCCTGCGGGATTCACCCGGATGACTCTGTTGTTGAACTGATCGCTTATCAGGGTGTCACCGTTGCGCAAACGCACTGCCCTACTCGGAGAGGGCGCAGCAACACTCAGCGCATCGGTATTGGTCACGTATTGCCACACCACTACGTCGTTCGAGTCCACCTCGACCGCCCGCGAATTGCCCGCGTCCGTCAGTAGAGAGTGACCGTTCGGCAACCGGCTCGCAAACGCAACCGCTCCCAGAGTCCCGCTCGCAGTAAAAGTTTTCACTATCTGGTGGTCGCGCGTGACTTCGATAACGCGATTGTTGTTCTCGTCGGCTATCAAGACGTGGCTGTTTGCAAGTAGTTCGGCAGAATTCGGGGAGTCCAGCTGGTCTGACGGGTTGGTGTTCGGCCCGGGATACTCCCACACGATCGTCTTTTCTTTCGTCACCTCGATGATTCTGTTGTTGCCCTGGTCGGTAATCAGGACGTCCGTGTTTGGAAGATACGTGCATTGAACTGGCGCATTGAGCAAGCCCGGGCCCGAACCAGTCTGGCCGAACTGGCCGTACTGCCACACTATGTGGCCGGCCGGATTCACGAGAATGATCCTGCTGTCCACTGCCCCATTCGGAACCTGAGGAATGGCTCCGGCAGGTATGCCTGTTCCGGTCATGAGCGTGAGCGGTCCGACTCTCTGAGCATCATTGACGCCCAGGATGGACATTTCGCTGAAGTCCGTAGGCCCGAGTCCGAAAGACCAGACAATATCGCCCGCCGGATTTATCTCAACGACGCGGTTATTGTACTGGTCGGAGATTAGTATGTTGCCCGGCTCGTTAAAAATCCTGCCGAAGCCGTGACCGTTGACCTGCGCAGCCGCTGCCGGGTCGATTACAGGTGAGGTCGGCGTCTTTTTTGAACATCCGACCATCGCTACGATAGTCAAGACAAGACAGATGATGACAAGTCTGCGGAGCATGCGACACCTCTCCTGATCATCGTGGCCCCGCCCGGAGGGTAGGCCCGTAAGATCACAATATTGATGTAATGTTTACTTTCCAGATTGAAATCGAGTCAATATGAAGCAGGGAGAAGATGACACCACGCAAATTGCGACAAGCCTGAAGAGATTAGCAGAATGGTTCTATTTTTTCTCGGTCGTCTAAGCGTGTTCCTAAAGGTAGGAGCGTGAATGTCACAATCTCCCTGCTTTGCTTCGATTTGATACCTTTGGAAGTGTAAGCTGTGCGCGACTGTCGTCCCAATGGACGCAATCTCTACGAAGAGTTGATAAGCTTTGGAACCTTACATAGACCTCCTTTCGTTTTCTAACTTGGCTCTTAACCCAGCGCACACTCCAACATTTACAAGACTCGTGCCAGAAAAGGAGTTCATTGATTCGAAGGAGTAAGTCCTTATTTTAGCGCGGATTGCGCGCGTCGAGTTGAATTCCGCCGATGACCGGGAGCGGGCCTCGGCCCCGGAAATCAACCCATACCGTTACACGGGCATACCAAAACGTGTGGAGAACCTCGGGAAGTCTTCAGAAGTAGAGGAGGTACTTGATCTTGAACACGCTTGCTCTGTCGATCACGTGAAGGCTGTTTGGAAGGGGGTTCCCGGCGGCGTCGAATGCGTCTCTTCTGTCTCGGACCTCGTTCACTGCGAGATATATCCAGCTTTTCGGGCTGAAATTGTAGGAGAAAAGCAGACCTCCGATTGCCTGCTCGATTCTGCCGGACGACCGCAGATAGACGTTGTCAAGATAGACGCGGACGTTGAGGTTGTTCACCGGCGTCAGGGACAGGAAGGGCCGGGAGTTTATGGTTACTTCCTCCACCCGGTTGCCGGGATTCTCTTCCACGTAAACGTTGAGGGAAGTTCCGACGTGAAGAACGT
>Ga0315268_10006625_pt1 | contig 12308 bp, 13 predicted proteins | sample C1_top_MG_FD_204535 | JGI IMG/M metagenome (GOLD analysis project Ga0315268, IMG submission 204535) | Sediment microbial communities from Yellowstone Lake, YNP, Wyoming, USA - C1_top | ecosystem: Environmental > Aquatic > Freshwater > Lake > Sediment | place: USA: Wyoming | collected 2017-08-01 | reverse complement strand
TGCGGTAACCGCTCTCCCGCGCAAAGTCCAGCAGCTTTGAAACCATCAGATTTCCCAGTCCTTGACCCCGATAGGGTTTTAGCAACCAGATGCGTTTCAGTTCTGCCCGGTAGCGGTTGACCCGCCCGATGGCACCCGTTCCAACGATCTTTCCTTCATCCTCAAGTACCAGGAAAATGCCCTTGTTTCCGAAATAGAAGGATTGGATGTCATCCAGGTCTTCAAAGCCTTCCTCCTCGGCTCGCACTCGGGAAAAGGACACATGCCAGATCTCGCGGATGACGGCAGCCATGACCCTGACAGCATGCTGGTCCTCACCGGGTTTTAAAGGTCGCAAACGGATGTTTGAATTCGTTGTTTCCATTCGTTCTCCAGCATTGTACCTGATGGCAACTGAGAAGACAAACAATAACAAAATTTGACTCAAACGATTAAATCAAAGACAGGTGGACCCGGGATCATCCACCTGTCTTTACCAGCGAACAAGGACTTATTTGACAGTGATTTCGACAGAGTAGGTCTGCAATGGTTCAACATCGCTTTCCCACGGGCGCAGATAGACCAGCTCCAGGGTGGTGCTGCCCGCCTTTAGGGTTTCGAATGTCAGGATCAATGTACCACCGGCGCCCACTAGCCCAGTGTTGCTGCTCTCGAATTGGGCTTCACCCTTCTGCTCAAGAAGGGTTGTATCCACGCTTTTCACCTCCCAGGAGTATCCGGTGCTCGGGTTGCCAGGCAGGCTGATGGTCAGCGATTCGCCGACCTGCAAGGTCACCTGTTTTCCATTATCATTTTCACCCAGCTGGGTTGCTTTTGGTCCGCAGGCCGTAAGGCTCAGTATGCTTGCCACAAGAGCCAGGGTTAAATATAGGGTTGTCAATCGTGCTTTTTTCATTCTTTCCTCCGAATGTTGTTGTTGCCTTTTTAACGTTCAACTCGCCCTTTTTGTTCCAAATCGCACTAATTATTACGAAAAAATATTCTCCTCCAGTGAATAAAAAAAACCCGCCGGGTTGCAGCGGGTTCTTTTGGGTCATTTGGGTTTATCCTGGTTCATCTCTTCCAGGCTGCGCATGTCTCGCTGCAGGCGGGACCAGCGCGAATACAGGCTGACCAGGTAGATGACGATCACGCCAAAAAAGACGGCATAACCAGCGATCATGTAATTGGTGGTGTTGGGGGTGATGTTCATACGCCTCTCCTATTCCATCACTTTCTGCTTTAGGTCCTCCACCTGGTTGGACAAGTGTCCCAGGCGGATACGATGCCAGAACAGGTCGATGAAAACGACCGTGAAGGCAAGCAGTGAGAAGAAAAAAGCCACTTTCATATGGGGTGTCATGTTGAAGCCGCCCTGGGCTGCCGCGCTCTGCGTGCCGATCACCACCGGGTGAATGGTGCGGAAGAAACGGATGGCCATAAAGGTGATGGGCACGCTGATGGACCCCACCAGGGTGTAGACTGCGCTGAAGCGCGCCCGCCGGCCCGGGTCCTCGATGCCACCGCGCAACATGAAGTAGGCCAGGTAGATCATCTCAGTGATGGCTGCCGTGGTCAGGCGTGGTTCCCAGGTCCACCAGGTGTTCCACACCGGGCGCGCCCAGATGGACCCCAGCACGATGGCGATCAGGAAGAACACCAGGCTGATCTCAACCGCCGCCTCCTCCACGATATCCCATTTCACGTCATGCGTGCGCAGATAGGCGATGCCCGCCACGCCGGCGGCGATGAAGCCCAGCATGCCCACCCAGGCGTTGGCCACGTGGAAATAAAAGACGCGCTGGACATTACCCATGGTCACTTCCATGGGTGCGTAGACCAGTGCCAGGTAAGCGGCGACAGCCACCAGCACCAGGCACAGGATGTCCAGAATGAGCAGGAGAAGCGGTTTCTTGGTCATGCGATCCACTCCTTGAATTGAATTTTCCATATATTCTATTCCTCAACCACGTAATCGAAAACCATGAAAGCAATGGCAATGAAAATGACATCATAAGCAAGCAAAATATTGATCCAGTAGCTGATCTCGGACCATTCCAGACCTTGCAGCAAGCCGCTGCTGGCTTCCACGGCCGCCACCACCACTGGGATGACCACCGGGAAGAGCAGGATGGGCAGCATCACATCCCGTGTGCGAGTCTGCACCGCCATGGCTGCCAGCAGGGTGCCAATGCCAATGTAACCCAGCGAACCGAGCAGAATGACCAGCAATAGACCGGGGATGAACAGGTTGATGTTATACAACAGGCTGTATAGTGGCAGGACGATCACTTCCATGATCACCATGAAAGCCAGGTTGCTGAGCAGTTTGCCAAAATAAATCGAGGCTCGGTCCACCGGAGCCAACAGCAGCCCATCCAGGCAGCCGCGGTCCTTTTCGACTGCCATGGAACGGTTCAAGCCGAGTGTACCAGCAAAGGTGAAGGTCACCCACAGGATGCCTGAGGTGGCGGTCATGCGCGTGCGGGCATCCAGTTTGAGGGCAAAGTTGAAGATCAGGATGACCAGCATGGCAAAGACCAGCATGGCTGAGATCAGTTCACGCGAGCGCAGCTCGGCGGCCAGGTCCTTCCAGGCGATGGCCAGCACGGCCTGGATGAAATTACCACTTTTTTTGGTGGTCACCGCCCGCTCAGCCATGCTCACCTGCCAGTGCCTGTTTATAAAAGGTCAGCACGTTGCCTCCGGTCATGGCGCTGCGGCTGGTGCTGGCGCTGATGATGCCATGTGAGAGCACATCGAAACGGGAGGCCAGGTCCTCAATGCGGGCCAGGTCATGGGAGGTCATCACCACCGTCCGCCCGCGGGCAGCCACATCCCGCAGCACCCTGTCCAGCATATCGCAGGCCTCCTGGTCCAAGCCGGTATGTGGTTCATCGAAGAGCATTACCTCCGGGTCATGCAACACAGCCCGGCCGATAGCCAGGCGCTGCTGCATGCCGCGCGAGAAGGTGCGCACCAGGTCCTTGCGCCGGGTGGTCAGGCCTACCAGGTCCAGCACCTCTGACACGCGCCTAGGTAACTGCTCCAGGGCATACATCCTGCCAAAGAAACGCAGGTTTTCCTCCGCGGTCAGGTCGCCATACAGCAGTGGGAAATGGGAGACCACTCCCAGTTTTCGACGCACATCGGCGGCCTGCCCCGGCAGGCGGAAACCGGCGATGGTGATTTCCCCCAGGGATGGGCGCGATAGGGAAGCCAGGATGCGCAGGAAGGTGGTTTTGCCGGCGCCGTTGGGTCCCAGCAGAGCCACAAACTCACCCTGCTCCACCTTAAAGTCCAACCCGCGCAGGACGGTCTTCATTCCAAAGCGCTTAACCAGTTTACGGACCTCGATCATCACTATCCTTACCAAATGGACTTATTTTGGGTCGATCAGTGTCTTCAAGCGTTCTTTCAAAGCCGCCCGACGCGAGCGCCAGGCCTGTTCAGGCAGACTGCCAGCTTTGTACTGGTCGTCCAGGGAATTAATGGCATCCATCAGTTGATCGGCGCTCAAGCCAAGTTCATCCACCCACTCCTCCTCAAGGAGCTCGTGGTCAGTTCTGCGTGAGCGGCCGCGCAGGAAGAAGAACACGCCAGCCAGGATCAAGACAGCTCCAAACAGGCTCAGACCGATCACCAGGCTGGTCTGGGAGGGTGTTGCTGCCGTTGTGCTCGCACTTGTCCCGGACTTGGGGCTCCCGGACAGGTTGAAGGTCAATATATCGCCGGACGCCAGGTCTTGTCCCGAATACATGCCATAACTGGTACCCTGGACATCCCGGGTCCCCTGGTTGGTCAATTGCTCACCGGTGACTTGCAAGCCATCGGGCGCCATGACGATGACGGAAGCCACCTTGACATTGAGGGGTTGTTTGACTTCGAGTCTCTTGCCGTAGGGCAAGTCAAAGGCAAACATGAGTTGGTAGGAACTGGCACCTGGCAGGATGGAAGTCGGGTCACCGAAGCCATTATCAGCACTGAGATATGGGCTGCCGATTGAACCGGTTTCAAATTGCAGGTTGCTGGCCCCTACTGGCAGGGTATAAGTCAGGATAGGCTGGCCTTCAGCAGCCACCACTGCCTTATCAGAGGAGTTCGAGATGATATAGATCTCGATCACCTGCACCAGGTCGGTCTTGGAAAAATCAAAGAAGATATGCAAGCGGTCAGCGGAGATGGAACTGGCATCCGTGGTGGTATCGTAAATGGTTATAGGCAGGTCAAACTTGGTGGTGCTGCCATCATAATTGCCCATCACTGAGTAATAACTGGTCTTGGCATACTCGGTTGAAACAATTAAGGCGATACCGCTTTCCAGGGGTACATCCGAGAAGGCATAACTGCCATCTGGCCTCAAATTGGTGACCAGGTTGACCGTCTCGTCCGAATTGACAAAGCCATGCAGTGTAATGACCAGGCTGGAGGGTAGGCTGCCCCCGGAGCCGTTGGTCACCTTGCCCGTGATGGAGCCAAAGGTCGCCCCAGGTGTGGTGGAAGCCCCACCAGTGGGGCTGGTTTGGGCGGTGCCTGTGGCAGTGATCTCACTGGTCGCCAGTGGAGTCCCTTCCGCTGCAGTGGCGGTGGCGATTTCAGGTGTGAGGTTGGTTGCCGTCGCTGAGGCCACCGTCAGCGTGGATGTGGCGGAAGGCGTCGCTGAGGGTGCCTGTACGACTGGCAGGCTCATATCAAATGGCAGCGTTCGCAGGTAGGCCACCAGGCTCCAGGTATCTTCGGCACTCAGGGTATCTTTGAACGGCGGCATATTCGGGGTGGTACCCTTTGAGATGGCCGCGTACAACCCTAATTCGGTTACCTGGGTGTTGTAGGTCGGGTCCGCCAGGTTGACCGTGGCACCTTTGGGAGGGTTCCCTCTGGCATCCGTCCCATGGCAGGAAGCACACAGCCTGGAATAAATGTCTGTACCATTTTCAACCATGCTGCGAGTGTTGCTCAGGGAATAAACATAAGCCAGCACGTCCCAGCGCTCAGACTCGGACAAACTGGTGAAAGATGGCATGTAGCGTTCCAGGTTACCGCGCGTGATGACCGTGAACCAGGAGGCCGGATTGGACTGGCTGGCGATATCCCTGAGCCCGATGGCCGGCACCGGCACGGGGACATTGGCTGCCTGGGAACCGTTCCCCAGGCCTTTCTCACCGTGGCAGTCCAGGCATTTTTCCATATAAATGGCCTGCCCGCGCACCACGGAGGGCGGCACGGAAGGGAAGGCAGCGGAAACGGTGGGAGCCGGTGTGGGAGAGACATACCCGGGTGGTGGGGTCACATCCTCAGCCAGCGAGAAATTACAGGCTGCCAGGAGCACCGAAAACATCAGGACCAGAACGGGAATAAATCGCTTCATGACCTCAACCCTCTTAAAATAATTAATAAAGACTACTTGAGCGCGTTCCCGCAGCGGGGACAGAACACATCTGAAACCAGGATGGGATTGCCACATTTGGGGCAAAACCCGGCGGACTTGTCCTGGCGGGTAGTGCGGTGTTTAGCGATCAGTGCTTCCAGGTCTTCATCCCTGGAGGCCTCCTCCTGGTTGATTGTGACGGTAGAATCCGCCCGACGAGCGGCGATGGCCGCTTCGATCTGGTCTTCAGCGCTGACCGCGGAAGCTGCCGGGTGGACTTCATCCAGTTTGTGCAGGATCTCAACACCCTGCTGCAGGAGCGCCTTACGCATGGTCGGGTAATCTTCAGCCGGGATCTTGCCCAGGATGTTATCAAAATCCAGTTCTTGCAGGGCGTTCAGGATGCGTTCATGCTCAGCCATCAGGCCGGATACATCCTGACTTTCAACAACTGGCTCACGTTGCTGCTGCAGGAAAGGCGCAGAAACGAACATCCCCACCAACACCAGCACCGTCAGGCTTAAGAATATAGCCCCGATATCCATCAGTTATTCCCTGCCAGCAATGGATCGATGTGCGACTGGATCTCCGCCACGGAGACGAACGGTCCGATCTGGACATAGGTCAGGATGCCTTGCTGATCAATGATATAGGTCTCCGGTACGCCCAGGTTGCGGTTAAATAACTGGGAGATGCGCGTGCCCAGGTCAGGTCCATTGGTATAGGTGATGTCAAACTTAGCCAGGTAGGAGCGTGCTTCCGGTTCGGTATCCACGTAGTCCACGCCCAGGAAAACCACATCGCCACGCGGCTGGTAATAACGCCAGGCGGCTTCCAAGTCGGCGGCTTCGCTCTCGCAGGGCTTGCACCAGGAAGCCCAAAAGTTGACCAGCACCACCTTGCCCTTCAGGTCACTCAACTTGATATCCTGCCCCTGCGGGTGCTGGCTGTCTGAAAAAGTGGTCAGGGTGAATTCGGGGACTTTGTCCCCCTTGCCCAGGATGCTCTTCTGGGCGCGCAGCAAGCCGGAGCCGATGAACAGCAGGAAACCCAGTACCACCACCCAGATCAAGCCCTGCACCAGGGGCGACACACCCCGCCTGGGGGCCGGATTGGATTGTTCCTGTCCGGGAACCTCAGCCACCTGCTCGGGTAGGGAGTGTTCTCCTTCGTCTGTCCCGTTGACGGGAGGCACGGGTTGGTTCTCAATCGGTTCGGGCATGGATGTTAACCTCGCTTCTTCAGTTCTTCTTCGATGCGGTCCAGGTAGGGATCATCCCCTGCTTGCGGGGGTGCGGTAGCCTGGGCTTTCTCAGATCGTGAAAGCTCACGCCAGGAGCGCAGCGCCCTGAACAGGATGTAAATACCGGCGATAAAGGCCACCGGTGGAATGATATATACCAGCCAGTTCAGTCCCTGGCGGGGTGGTTCCGCTAGCACACGGATACCGTAGGTCTTGGCAAAGTAGTCCTTGATCTGCTGCTCGGTCCAACCCTGGGCCAGGCGCAGGCGAATCTCATCGCGCCACTGGGCACAGGCCTGTGTTGGGCAGACATCCAAAGGCGTGTTCTCACACACCGGGCAGAACAATTGCCTGGCGATGGCGTTGACATCGTCGTCCGAAGGGGTCGGCTGCTGGGCTCTGGCAATACTGAACCAGGCTGCCCCCAGCAACAAGGCGAACAGGCTGGTCCAAAGGAATCGTTTCATCTCATCCCTCCGCTTCAATCCGCGGACCCATGCGAATGAGCCAGAGCCGGGTTGGATGCCCTCAATCCATCCGGATCTTTCTCAGGCCAGGCCGCCACCAGGATACCCAGGATGAAAATGCCTGCTCCTGTCCATAACCAGTTGACCAACGGGTTGTGGTAGACCTTGAAGGTAGCACCAACCGAGGAAATGGACTGCCAGTCCACCAGGATGATGTACAGGTCATCCAGCATGGTACTGCGCAGGCCGGGAATGGTCATGGGTTGCTGCGAGTCGTAGAAATAGTCGCGGCGCGGGTAAACCTGCTGGACGAACTTGCCATCCTGGTAGATGCTCACCACGGCCCGGGTCACATTGCGGTTGCCCGCCGTGTCGAACTGTGCCACCGAGTCAAATGTGATCTTGTAATTGTCCAGGGTCAAAGAGCCACCCTGGGGAATGGTGCCCTGGGTTTGGGTCTGGAAGACCTCCATTCCCAGGATGCCGACCGCCATCAGCACCATGCTGATATGGATGATGTAGCCGCCATACCGCCGGCGGTTACGACCAAACAATGTCCACAGGGAGACAAAAAAGTTCTCATTCAATTTTCGGCTGCGTGCCAGGGTGCCGCGCCATAATTCATACAAGGTAACCAGTATAACCAATGCCACAAGTGTGAAACCGATGATGGCCACCACATTGCGCACCCCGCCCCACAGCAAGCCGATGGGTGTCAGCAAAGCGACCAGCCCGGGTTTCCAAACTGCCCGTCCCAGGGTCTTGATGGTGGAATGACCCCAGGCGGAAAGCGGCGCCAGCGCCATGAGTGCCATCAACGCTCCGAACAGCGGTGCGGTCGCCCGCTCATAGAACGGCGGACCTACGGTCACCTTCTGCCCGGTGAACAATTCGGAGATGAGCGGGAAGATAACGCCCCAGAAGCAGACGATCAACACGCCCATGAATAGCAAGTTGTTGAGCAAGAAGAGCGCCTCGCGCGACAACATGGAGGTCATGGGGGATTTTGAACGTAGTTCAACCCAGCGATGCAGCAACAGGCCGACGGACACGACAAAGGTCAGCCCGATAAAGGTGAAGAACATGGGACCGATGGCACTCTGGGCAAAGGCATGCACCGAGGAGAGCACCCCGGAGCGGGTCAGGAAGGTGCCAAAGATGACCAGGTCGTAGGTCAGGATAATGAGCAGCATGTTCCATTGCTTAAGCATGCCGCGCTTCTCCTGGATCATGACCGAGTGCAGGAAGGCGGTACCGGTCAGCCAGGGCATGAGAGCTGCAATCTCCACTGGGTCCCAGGCCCAGTAACCACCCCAGCCAAGCACATCGTAAGCCCAGCGCCCGCCCAGGACCAGACCCAGGGAGAGGAACAACCAGGCCCACAGGGTCCAGCGGCGGGTGATGCGGATCCAGCGGTCATCTGTGCGCCCGGTGATCAAAGCCGCCACGGCAAAAGCGAAGGGGATGATGAAAGCCACAAAGCCCAGGTAGAGCATGGGCGGGTGGATGAGCATACCCGGGTGACGCAGCAGAGGGTTGAGCCCCTGGCCATCGGAAGGCATCAGCAGAGAGGAACTGGCTGGCGGGAACATGGCGGCAACTTCACCGTTCAGCGTGCTCCACCAGCGGGCGAACGGATTTTCAAAGAAAATGGTCAGCGACAGGAAGAAGACCAGGGTGATGGAGGAGACCACGATCACCCAGGGCAGGAACTCCCGGTCGCGGTCCCATTTGCGCAAGGTGACCATGGAACTGAACAAGGAAAGCAGCCAGGACCAGAACAACAGTGAGCCCGCCTGTCCTCCCCACAGGGCGGTCAATTTAAGGTACAGGGGCATGCTGCGGCTGGTGACCGAATAGACGTATTGCACTTCATAATGGTTGGTCACCAGCAAAAAGACCAGCACACCTGCCGCCAGCGATGTCAACGGGAAGGAAAGCAGCATCGCCCGGCGGGCGCTCTCAACCCAGCGGAAATCCTTGCGATAATCGCCATAGACCGCGGCAACCACGCTAAAAATGGCGGTCACAAATGTGATCACCATCAATCCAAAACCAATATCAGCCCACATGCATGCTCCGGAAATTAATCAGACGTCGTTCGAAATCCAGCCTAATAAGAAAAACATATTATTACTTGCCAGTCACCTGGGAAGGGACTGCTTCTTCATACTTGGTCGGGCACTTCAATAGGAGTTCATCGGCATAGAAAATGCCATCCGTACCCATGTGACCGGTCATGATAGCCTGGGCCTCGTTGCGCAGCAGGTCAGGCCGGGCGCCATTATAGATCACCTGTAACCGGCTGCGGGTCGGATCGATGACCGCCGCATGCAACACCGCCGCCAGTCCGCCCTGGGCTTCGATCTGGTTATTATCCCCCGGCACATTGGCCACCTCGAATGAAAGGTTGAGCGTTTTGGCATCATATTGGATGGTGTCGCCGATCACCGCACCGGATACCCGCAAGTTGCGGTCCAAGATTGAGGACCCCTTGGCCTTAAGTTCATCAATGGTGAGGAAGTACTCAGCGCTGGCCTGGGTCGATGACACGATCAGGTAGACCACGGCCGCCAGGATCAGCAGCCCACCGAAAATGAATTTTATCCGCCCCGATTTGTTCTGGGTGGGGGTTGGTTCCATTCTAAGAAGTCCTCCATTAATAAAATACCGGAATTACCAACCCTAATTTTCACATAATTACATTAGAGCATGGTTAGAATGTGAGATTTAGTGCAAACGGAGCCAGCTAGTCAGTCCAACTTGGCCAGGCCAGTGCGGATGGCAAATTTGACCAGTTCGGTGCGTGAGTGCATGTTCAACTTGTTCATAATGCGCTCGCGGTGGCGGGCGATGGTCTTGGGGCTCAGGCTGAGCAGGTTGCCGATCTCCTGGTTGTTGGAGCCTTCAGCCACCTGTTCCAGCACTTGCCGCTCGCGGTGGCTGAGCGCATCCAGACGTACAGCATCTGGTTCACGGTCATCCACTTTATCCCCTTTCTGGGAGGCCGGCCGGTTGACCAGGCGCTGGTAATCATCCAACAGCCAGCGTGCCAGGGCCGGTTGCAGGTAAATGTTGCCCTGTGCCACGGTGCGGATGGCTGCCACCAGTTCATCAGCGGCAGCTTGTTTGGTGATGTAACCGGATGCGCCGGCAGCCAGCATCTGCATGAAATACTGCTTGTCATCATGCACGGTCAGCGCCAGCACCAGGCACTCGGGACAGACGGAGTGCAAGCGCCGGGTGGCTTCCAGTCCATCCATGCCTGGCATGGTGATGTCCATCAGGATGATATCGGGTTTATGCTGAAGAGCCAGTTCCACCGCCTGCTCCCCGTTGGATGCTTCGGCTACCACCTGCAACCCGCTTTGGGTTTGCAGGAAAGACTTCACCCCCACCCTGACCACATCGTGGTCGTCCACCAGGATGATACGGATATCGTCCATAGCACTACTCCTTTTTCCCGGATGTGTGTGCATCCATGGGAATGATCACTTCGATGATCGTCCCCTTGCCAGGGGAAGACAGGATATTTAACTTACCGTTGACCGAATCGATTCGCTCTTGCATACCGGCCAGCCCCCAACCGCGCGGCGGTGAAAAATTAAGCGAGGGGTCAAAACCAACACCATTATCTTCCACGCAGAGAGTCACCAGGTCCGGTTCATATAGCAGGTGGATCCTGCCAGAATCCACACCGGCATGCCGGCTGATGTTGTTGAGCGCTTCCTGTGCCACCCTGAACAGAACCGTCTCAACCACCGGGTCCAGTCGCCTTTCCCGCCCGCTGACCTCCAGGGAAACATCCAGTCCGGGTGGGCAGTTACCATGCTCCATGAGCGTATGCAGAGCGGAGGCCAGCCCCAGTTCATCCAGTTGTGCAGGTCGCAGGTCGTGCACCAGGCGGAACAGTCCCTGTGACATCATGCGACCCAGTTTCTGCAGCCGATCTACCATCGTGCGGATCTCCTTATTGCGGCTGGAGAGTTGTTTCAATGTGGCCAGGTCCAGCGATAATGCGGACAGCACCTGGGATGTCTCATCATGCAATTCCCTGGCGATGCGAGCCCGCTCGTCCTCCTGGGCGCGCACCACATGACGCAGCAGGTCGCGGCGCAAGACTTCCCTGGAAAGATTTTCCTCCTGAATTCGTTCCAGCGCTTCCAGCCGGGCTTGCTGTGCCTGCACCAGTTGACCCTGCCTTTCTTTATCCACCAAGTTGGTGGCGCGTAGGATGCCGACCATGATCAGGATGGCCATGGCACCCCTAACCAGTTGCACGGGAAAACCCATGACTGAGGCAAACACATCGGCATTGATCAAACGGGCGGGGACCATGTCCACTGCCGGCACAAATACCTGGGTCACACCATAAATGACAAAGCCAACGACAGCCAGGTTGATGCTATTAGCCAGGGCATTCCGTCCCTGCGCTTTGAAATCCATGGCTTGCAGGCGTAGACCCAGGCTGGCCAGCCCTGCGCCACTGACCGCCAGCAAATAGCGGATCATGGCATCCGCTACTTTTAATGGAGGAATGTTGCCATGTTCTAAGGTAAAGGCACCGGAAAACAAGATACCCAGCAGGTAGACCCCCAACAGGGCGTAGGCTGGAATGATGATCTTGCGTTGGGAAGGTTTGACCAAGAAACTGGTTTGCAGCCCAAAAACAAGGAGGATGATGAATGAAACCGCCAGGATAACCAAACGTAGAATGGCAACCCAGTTTGGGTAAGTCCCCCCCAGCCAGTTGATCTCGAGCAGGAATATCTCCAGCCACTCATGCAGGCCATGGATAATACCAAACAATGCCAGGGGGATGAGCAGCCTGGTCTCGATCAGGGCAGAGGCACGCCCAGCTTCGAGGACCAACGACAGTCCCATGCAGAAAAACCCCAGGCCGTAGATGAAAAATACCAGGATCAGGTCCAGATGGATGCCTGTATTCATGCCTTTTACGGTTCAATCTGCCTTGGTGCTCCAGGGCACAGTTCGATTGTGAAATTTTTCTCTTATTGGGTATTTTACACCTCATTGATTTAGGATAATATTCATAACCATCACCTTTAAGACTGTGACATTTATCACATATAATCAGTCGGTTTTTAACTTGTTTTTAATCTTGGTTGGGGTTATAAACCCAGATTAAGTTCCCCAATTGTCTCAGAGCAAGTCCTTGTTTCATTAAAAACCATAAAAATCGAACCCATTCTTTCAGAACAACCCCTGCCGTGGAGGATAAAGAGATGTC
>Ga0315268_10006624_pt1 | contig 12308 bp, 10 predicted proteins | sample C1_top_MG_FD_204535 | JGI IMG/M metagenome (GOLD analysis project Ga0315268, IMG submission 204535) | Sediment microbial communities from Yellowstone Lake, YNP, Wyoming, USA - C1_top | ecosystem: Environmental > Aquatic > Freshwater > Lake > Sediment | place: USA: Wyoming | collected 2017-08-01 | reverse complement strand
AGCCGAAGCCATCGACGCAAGTGAATTTCCAGAACTGGCGATAAAGTATGGAGTAATGGGCGTTCCTAAAACGGTGATCAACGAGAAAACCGAGTTTGTAGGAGCAATTTCCGAGAACCTTTTCTTGGAACAGGTGTTATTGGCAACTCGCCAGTAGACGCAACTTTCCGAAAGGTAAGCATAACCTTTTTACAGTGTTTAATCAAACATTCTATTTCAAGTGAGACAGACTGCTTTCGGTCTGCACTCAGTCAGATGTGAGGGGAAAGGTTTGGGAGAAAAGGGCATGGCGAACTGGATATTGGCGCACAAGAAACTTGTGATAGCTTCGGCAATCGTGTGCATCGTAGCTTTCTTAGTTTTTCAGGTGTCAGGTACCGAGTGGCTGTTTTCCATGAAAATTGAAGGATGGTGGAGACTGAATAAGGCCGGAGTCAACATTTGGGACACGAATTTTGAACAGGGAGTTTTCTGGATGACCTTGTGGCTAGTGCCGTTGATGTGGGTGTTGTCTGATCCATTCTTCTGGAGAAAACGGTTCACTATGAACATCATACTTGAACTTTTCAAGAAAGACCCTGACAAAACCACGTTCAAAGAAAGGTTCAGACTGGGCACTGTCATGATTTGCTTCCGAGCCCTTCTCGGCTTTGTAGTTGCCTCCATGACTGGTCACGTCCTTGCCAGGCAGATTCTGTTGGTAAACACTTACATCAAGCTCAACGGGATGGGCTGGTCTGATTTCGTAACAAAGAACTATTTTGGCTCATTGAGTTTTTGGCTGTCAGGTAATCTGCCCAACGCGGACTATCTGATACACAATGCCGTGATCTTCGACTTTCTAGGGATTCTTTGGTGGCTACTGGTTCCGATATTTGTCTACTGGAGTCTCAAGCTGGTTGGAGGAGCAGTATATGATGCAGTGGCAAAGGCAAATTTCTATTCTGTCGCTAGGAACGGCTTGTCCTTGTTTTTCATTTGGTTTCTTTACTTTGGCATCCTCGCTGTTCCAAGCACGGTTGCCGATATTAGCACGTCAGTAATCATGATGTGGAGAATACCGGCGATAGTCATAATTGGATGCATCATAATTGCTTTGACCTTTGCGAAAAAAACCATAGCCGCGCACCTTCCGGTCTCGTCCATCTCAGCGGTTTTGCTCATCGTGCTAGTTTTCGTGGCCCCCCTCGCGCAAGTTTGGTACAGCTACCATTTCAGGGCGGATTGGTCCGCCAGCAAGAACGTCTTCGAATTTCCGTATTTGGATGGCCCTCACATTTCCTATGTGAAGTGGACCAATGACCTCGATGGCATACAGCCGCTACCGGTGGACAATGTGACCACTCCGCCTGAGTTTGAGGAGAACTTGCTCGGAGAGATTAGGGTGATTAACTATTTTGCAGCGATAAAGCAGATGATGTACTCATATGGGAAAGACATCGGGCAGCCTTGGATGAAAATTGCGCTTGAACAAAGAGGTGACAAATACCTTTACGGGCCGATGATAGTCTGGGTTAATGATCATGAATATTGGGTTGATCCCACTTCGCCCATGCTTCCGGAACAGACCGACCTTGACGTTGCAAAAAAATATCTGTACACGCATTCAGAAGTGATCCTAGCTGTTGACGCAGCCACTGGCGAAATGGTTCCAATAAACGGCGTATTCCCGCAGATCAATACTTCCACTGTGTCAATGTACTATGGGATAGGTGGCCTCTTCAAAGAACAGAACATGGTCTACCTGAAGATTGGCAGTTGGAAAGAGACGCACCTGCCAACTTACAAGGGAGCGGAGGCCTATGACGCAGTGCCCGACTACGTGTTTGGGGACAAGTCGATGGGAGGAATCTTCTCTTGGATCAGTGAGAGAAACTGGTTTTTCGGCTTTAGAGGAGAATGGGCCTTCTCGCAAGGAGCGTATGGTTCGCAGGTGTCGGTGCTTCTCCACAGAGATGTGGTGGAAAGGGCCAAAAGCTTGCTGGTTGATGACCTAGAGCTGGAAAAGGAGCCTGATACGAACACTCCGATTCCTTATCTGGCGGTTGATGGAGAAGGGAATGTCTTCTACGCATTTGCAGTTTACATTAACAAGCCGATGAGCACAGGTTATGCTGACACTGTGGGGATAAGCCAATTCGTCACGACGCGGGGAAATTTCAGAAGACCTTTTGCGTTCCTGTTGGTCAACACTCATGACGGATCAGTTCAGGGCTACAGGTCTGGAAACTGGGAAGAAAACTACATCACACAATACTTCGCAAGCTACTACCCTGCCTGGAACGTTTCCCTACCTGACTGGATCAAGGAGCAAGTCAGATATCCAAAGAGTCTGATGTATGACACGATTGACCTCTACAACACGTACAGGATAGATGCCTCCGACTGGGACAGCTGGCACAAAACGCTTAACATGTTTGACTTTCCGATTGACAAGAACTGGGATTACTTCGGCATAGAGTTTGATGACATACGCTACGTTCCAATATACTATCAAGGCAAACTTGTGTACGGAGGAGTACGGCTCGTTGAGCTTTATCAGCAGAAATCTGAACAGTGGACACCGAGGAAAATTGCCGGAATCTACATGTTCCTAGGGAACGGGGAGCGATTCTTCATTCCCCTTCAAAATGCGATTGCGCTACAGTTGGTTCTGGATTCGGTGAACACGAACAGAGACATCCAATACATACTCACAACGACACAGCAGAGGGGAGAACGCTGGGAAGAGGGAAATCTGATCGTGTACATAATAGGCGGAAAACCCGTGTTCTTCATCCCGTACTATACCATCACGGCGACGGTGATGAAAGTCACAATGGTAGTGGCTGCAGACGGCGTAACCGGCGACATCGGTTACTATCTACTGGGCGCAAGTTCCACGTCAGATGAAGTGAAGATCGCGTGCGCAAGAGCTTACGCAGCCATGACAAAAGGCTTGCTGAAAAGTGAACAGGAAAAAGTGGACGAGGTTAAGGAGGAATTCGAGACGAATGAGATTGATGTGGTTGAGCCTCAACAGGTGAATCCGATGATTGCCGAAGAATTTGCAAGTGTAGATTTCAAGATAACTCAGCACTGGGAAAACGTGAATGCGACTATTCACAGATTCATCGACGAAGTATGCGTTCCAAATAACATTCACACCGTTTACGTTTGGATCAAGTCTGAAGGCCCCACAAAGACGCTTTACGTTGCCGGCTTGCTGCAGACATCGTTGGTCATGGAGCTGGTGAAGATATCCATCAGTTGATGCCAAACGTGCTCTCTCGTTGATGTGATGTCTTTAACAAAAAGTGTAAAATGAGAACGAGCCTGAGAAATGCTATTCTCTTTTGTTCGTTCTTAGCAACAGCAACCGCAACTGCATGAGTGCCCAGATGATTTCGCCTCTCCGCGCGCGTACTTCATTGGGTTCTTGTCAAAGGTCGTCTTGCACGATTGATTGCAGAAATAGTAACTTTTGTCCATATGCTCAGACTTGAATTTTGCAGTTTTCTCATCCACGTTCATGCCGCAAACTGGATCCTTAGCCATGTCCAATTTCACCTCCTTCCCTTATTTCTTACATGTTGAATTTTTCGAATTTGAACTTGGCCAGCTTTAGCGTTGCTGAATTGCTGACTACTGTTAGCGAGCTGATTGCCATTGCTCCGGCAGCGAACATGGGGTTCAGTAGCCCAGCAGCTGCCACTGGGATCATGACTGTGTTGTATATGAATGCCCAGAAGAGGTTGGAGTTGATTTTTTTCATGGTTTTCTTGCTCAACTCCACTCCCAGCGCTACGTCTCGCAGGTCATCTCTGATCAGTACTATGCCGCCTGTTTCTTTTGCAATGTCGGTTCCGCTACCGATGGCTATGCCGATGTCAGCTTGAGCCAGAGCAGGCGCGTCGTTGATGCCGTCGCCTACCATGGCCACTGTTTTTCCTTCGCTTTGCATTTGTTTGATTGCGTTGACCTTTTCCCATGGTAGCACGTTTGCTATTACATGGTCTATTTCCAGCTGTTTAGCTATGGCTCTCGCGGTTCTTTCGTTATCGCCTGTCAGCATGGCTACCTCCAATTTCATGCTCTTCAATTTTCTTATGGCTTCAATAGCGTTGTCTTTAGGAGTGTCCATTGCAGCAACTATGCCTGCAGGTTTGCCGTTCACGGCTAAGATCATGACTGTCTTGCCTTGTTCCTCAAGCTTCTGAACATTGTCCTCCAACTGTTCAATTGGCACTTTTTCCTCTTGCATTAGTTTTCGGTTTCCAAGCAGTATTTTCTTTTTCTCCCACGTACATCGCACCCCTTGACCGGGAACTGCTTCAAAAGATTCTGCGTCTGGAATATTGCTTTCAGATCGTTGTGCCGCTTTCACTATTGCTTCTGCGAGCGGATGCTCTGAACCCTTCTCGGCGATGGCCGCAAACCGTAACACGTCCTTATCCTTGTAGCCACTGCTAGGCACGATGTCGGTGACCGATGGCTCGCCTTTGGTCAGAGTGCCTGTCTTGTCGAACACAACTGTCTTAAGCTTTCTGGCTTTTTCGACGTATTCGCCGCTTCGAAGTAGCACACCATATTCGGCGCCTTTGCCAACTCCTGCCAGTATCGCGGTTGGAGTGGCGATGCCTAGTGCGCATGGACAGGCAATTAGAAGCACGGCAAGCAGTACGAAAAATGCCGCTGAGAAACCGCTTGTAAGATACCAATAAGTGAAAGAGACTGCGGCAACTGAGAAAACCACTGGAACAAATTTTGCGACCACTCGATCTGCGAACTTCTGGACAGGCGCGCTTGAAGTCTGAGCCTCTTCGACTAAATGCACTATTTGCGCCAATGCGGTTTCCTCTCCGACTCTGGTGGCTTTCACTCTCAGCAAGCCAGTCTTGTTAACGGTAGCTCCTATGACTTCGTTGCCCACGTTCTTCTCAACTGGAATGCTTTCGCCTGTGATTATTTTTTCGTCAACAGAAGAGTAGCCAGAAACTACGACTCCGTCTGTTGGAATCTTCTCTCCTGGTTTGACGATTATGAGATCGCCTACTTGAAGTTCGTCTATTGGGATTTCAACTTCTTTCCCGTCTTTAAGCACGCGGGCTATTGTTGGCTGAAGTTCAAGCAGTCTTCGGATTGAGGCTGCTGACTTTCTGCGTATGCTTTCTTCAATGTATTTGCCAAGCAGAACGAATGCCAGTATTCCCACGGCTATTTCCAGATATCCTTGCTCAACTGCAACCTGTGGAAAGAATGCGTTTGCTGCACCGTATGTCCAGCCTGCAACTACTCCTGCGGCAACCAGCACATCCATGTTTATTGCGCGGTTTCTCAGCGATTTGTAGGCGCCCAAGATGATTGGCCAACCGGCGATCCACACGATGGGAGTGGATACTATGAACGTGACTAGGCTGTATGCGGATATGCCCACGATTGAAAAGCTCATCAGTGCGGCGACCAAACCAAATGGGATCAGCACTCGTAGTCCAGCGACTGCTATTACTCCTGCAAGAGTCACCGCGACTCGACGTTTCATGGCCTTCAGTTCCTGTTCAGGTTTCTCGTAAATGACGGCACACGACTCGCAACAGAAATAGTAAGTCCGGTCTCCAATCTTCCTCTTTATGGCTTTATCCTTATCCACGTCCATACCGCACACGGGGTCTCTTGGCACTTTGTTTCACCTTTGTGCAATAGTGTTCTTTACAGGGGAAGTATTTAAATATATCTTTTGAGGATATATCTTCTGAAGAAGCGTTAAGAGGTTCAAACATGACTGAAGATATTGATAACTTCCTCTGCGATTTCTCCCGCTTCTACATACTGACCATTCTCTACGAAAGTCCATGCCACGGCTATGACATACTCAGCAAATTCAAGAAGAGAATCGGAAAAGAAGTGAGCCCAAGCTTAGTCTACCCATTCCTTCAGCAACTTGAACGGAAAGGTTTGGTGAAACACACTCTCAAGGCGATCGGCGCCAAGAAGAAGAAAGTCTTCGAACTCACAAGCAAAGGTAAGAAGCTCTGCGAGCAGCTTTTCAGGAGGTTCTCAACCCTCGTCTCTATTGCCATCGAGCCAAGCTTAGAAGTCTGCGCTCACTGCGGATGCAAAGTCTACGAAGGAGGACATAGGGAAAAAATCGATGGAAAAGAGATGACGTTCTGCTGCATCCACTGTGCAAAGTCGTACAAACAAGACAGAGGCTGAAAAACTGACAGCTGAGGACCATTCCGATTCTGTTCTGAATCCTTCGACAGTCTTAAATTAGGCTTCAAGATAGGCTTTGGGCATGCATGAATGGGCTTTGGCTGAAGCAGTCATTTCCGCCGCCTCTGAAACCGCCGAGAAAGAAGGCTTGAAGGAAATCACAGAAGTGAGAATCAAAGTCGGTGAACTTCAGCAAATAGAGCCGGAAATACTTGAATTTGCGCTAGCTCAGCTCAAAACTGGGAAACTCAGGAATGCAAGATTCCATATAGCAACTGAGAAAGCACTGTTGAAGTGCCGAGCCTGTGGTCACGAATGGCTCTTCAACAGGAAGAAACTGGATGAAAGCACGGCGGAAGCCATTCATTTTGTCCCTGAAATTGCTCACGCCTACATCAAGTGTCCAAAGTGTGGAAGCCCCGACTTCGAGATAGTTGCAGGGCGTGGCGTTTGGCTTGAGAGCATCAAAGGAGTGAAATAGTGTTGGTTGACCCGCGAATCAGCATAATAGATGAGCGGTTGAAGGGAATAGGCAAAATTATTGCGGTTTCAAGCGGCAAGGGCGGCGTTGGCAAAAGCGTCATCGCTTCAACACTCGCATTGACCTTGGCAAGGAAAGGCTTCAAAGTGGGCCTATTTGACTTGGATTTTACAAGCCCCTCCACGCACATCATTCTAGGCATAGAAGGCCTGCAACCGAAAGAAGAAAAAGGCATAGTCCCGCCAAAAGCTCACGGCCTACATTACATGTCAATAATCTATTATTCAGGTGACTACGCAACGCCACTGCGGGGTGCAGACGTCTCAAACGCGCTGATCGAACTGCTGGCGATCACAAAATGGGAAAAACTGGACTATCTTATTTTGGACATGCCGCCGGGCATCGGTGACGCAACACTAGACCTAATCAGGCTGATCAAAAACATAGAATTCATTATAGTGACCACTCCCTCGAAACTGGCTTTTGAGACAGTAAAGAAACTGTCTAGCCTGCTCAAATCACTGAGAATCCCAATGTTGGGCGTAGTGGAAAACATGAAAATGAACAACGCCCAACTTGTACGCCAACAAGCCAAGAAAATAGGCATAACAATGCTGACTGAGATTCCTTACGACCCGAAAGTGGAAGAAGCCATAGGCAACACCAACAAGCTTCTGAACACGACACTGGCCAAGAAAGCAGAAGAAATAGCCTCAAGAATCTAGAAATCGAACACCCTACACATAGAAGCAAAAACGTCCAGAACCATACTTTCAAGGCTAGGTTCACCCCTATATATTAATGGCGGCCTAGGGTCTCTCAGAGCAAGCCCGAAAGGGCCTATATGCCGATGTTGACGAATATACCGGCTAACACGCCAGTGGCTATCGTTAGAAGCAAGGCCACAATCAAATGCTTCCGCATAATCATTGCCTCAGTCTCACGCCCCGCATCAATCGTAACGACTGCATTGTTAATCTTCGCCGGCGTCACTGCACTGGCTATACCACCTGCTGCGGCATGGCTTCCGTAGACAGTCATGAATCCGTTGTGGTTAAGCCCGATTTTGTCCGCCGCTGTCTTCTGAATGTTTAGGAAAAGCACGTTGGAACTCGTCTCCGAACCGCCAACGATGGCTCCAAACAAACCAAGAGAAGCTGCCACAAAAACATATCCTGCACCGAAAACTGCTGCCAACGTCGCCCCCAGAATAACGTTCATGTTCAGCAGACTGTATGAAGCGGAATGCACAAGCATGCCGTTCACGATTTGCGTTGCGGAATCAGCCATCACATAAGAAACAGAAAAATACAGACTGTAAGTCAAAAACGGACCAATAGCCCGCCTGACCCAAACGCCCAACGCGCTTTTCGCTTGGTTCTTCTTAACACGAAGCGTAAACAGGGACAGCAGAACAGCGACAAGAATCCACGTGTAAATCTGAGCCAAAACATCCAAATCAATAGTCTGATCAGCAAAAATCGTCACGTTTTCCAATCCTCCCAAGGCACCTGAAAGCCACTTGCCAATTTGCGGGATACTGATAGTCGCTGCTAAGACTGTCAACAGTATCCACGGCGAAAAGGCACGCAAAATCTCTCCCCTTGAAGGATAGTCAGCAGTTTTCAATATCTCTCTTCTAGCAGACGCCAGCCTCTGGTAAAGGAGAAGCGAAGCCATTGCACACAATCCCGCCACAACGCCCACAATCCTCAAAGGAACGTACTCCACGCCTGTAAAGTAGTCAAGACTGACCGTTCCCAAACACGCCAAAGCCAAAGTCAGCCCACAGATCACCGCTGGAACCGCTCCCTTGCGCATTGATTGTTTGCCTCCTACAAGCCAGAGAATCGCGAAGGCAAAACCGGTCGAAACAAGCGGCAAGAAAATGGCAATCTTGAACGCAAACTCAATCGCATTTAGCGCGCCGACCTGAGCTGGAAGAGTTATTGGAATTGAAAGCAAAGAGAAACTCGTCGTCGGATCATACCCAAGAACCGCAATGGCGATGGAAGCGGCTGGACTGAAACCCATTGTAACCAGCAATGGCGGAAACAACGCTGGCGTGACCACTCCAAGCGCAGAAAGAAAAGAACCGAAACCTACTCCGATGTACAAAGCCATAACCTCATTCCCAACAACCTGCTGTTTAATGACTTTGGAAACAGTCTGCAACGCTCCGACCTCCTTCATCAAGAAAATCATCAGCATCGTTCCCGCAACAGAAATCGAAATCCCGAAACTCTTGACAAAACCGTAGGCTGAAGCCCCTAAAGCCACCTCGAAAGGCGTGCCAAACTCAGAAACGGCCAAGACAATGCTGACAATCAAACCCACAAAAGCCATTCGCAAACCACTCTGCCCCAGAAAAGCCACTCCGAAAAGAATAACCAGAAGCGGATAAAACGCGAGCAGAAACTTCCACGAAACCGACTGACCGTACCAAGCCGTAAACAACGCAACAACCCCAAGAATAAGCAGGGCCAGCAGCGACACTACAGAGACGGTTTTCTCCTTCAAACCGAAGCCCTCTATTTTCTCCATCCTTCTCTAGGTGTTAGTATTTAATCCTTCTAGCCCAGATCCGCCGCAAAAGCACGTACCACCTCGGTTTCTCTGCGGGAGCGAGCCCAAAAACACGCGCACCACCCCGAAGTAACTTCTCGCAACAACAACCAAAACGGACGTTATGCAAGTTCTACGGTGACCGATGAAGCGAAATGGGGTTAAGCCTTGCCGTTCTTCTTTTTGCGCACGGTTTTCGCTGTCTTATCTTCAAGCCTTGCCTCGTCCAATGAGTTGGCTTTGCGCATTTCTTGCATGTACCAGCTTCTGTCATGAGAATAGTTCAAACTAGCGACGATCCCAAAGATTATCAAAGAGATACCGCTTATCATGAGCGCCAAGCCCAAAAACGCTCCAGTGCTCGGCTCAGGACTATACGGGATTATCAGGAACCACGCAGGTTCTTTGGTTAGAGTCAGGTTCTCCAGTATGCCTCCTATCAGAAATATGGCACCTGCCTGAAACATTAGGTAGGCTAATGTTTCATTGTGTCTTGACTCCTCAGCTTTCTCGTGCAGATAATCCCTGAAAGACATAGAAGTTCAATATGTCAGATTGCTGGACGTGTACGTAAGTTTTATTATTTAAGAATAAACATTGCAAAAACAGATTGACAATAACTGGAGACCAGAAGGACAGAGAGTGGCAGGCGTCAAAGCAATTGTTTTTGACTTCATCGGCACCCTGATAAGCGTCAAGGATTACAACATGGAAGTCTCAAAACTTAAGCTCCATAAGGCTATTGCTAAGGCAGGCTTCGACGCTGACGTTGAAAGCTTTCTGGAAGCCTACAGTCGAGCGCATGAAAAATATCGCGCCATCCGCTACGAAGAACTGGTCGAAGTGACCAATGCGGTCTGGATCTCTGAAGCCCTGAACTACCTTGGCTACAAGATAGGGCCTGAAGATACAAGAGTGAAGGTGGCTGTCAACGTCTTCTTTGAAGACTATTTGAGTTCGCTTGAAAACAACGCCTGCACGAATGAGATACTAGTGGAACTTTCGAAGATCTACAAGCTAGGCTTGATCTCGAATTTCACCTATGCGCCCGTGATTCACGGTGCACTCAGAAAGTTGGATCTGAATAGGTTTTTCAACGCGATTTTGATTTCAGAGGATGTTGGCTGGCGCAAACCGAACAGGAAAATCTTCGAGGAAGCACTGAGAAGACTGCGAGTGATGGCCCAAGAGACGATCTACGTTGGCGACTGCCCAAAAGAAGACATAGGAGGCGCAGCGGCAACGGGCATGAAAACGGTATTTGTCCCTTCGCAATTTTACTCTCTTGAAACTCTGATTGAAAGCAGGCTGAAACCTGATCTGATTGTGAATGGCATTTGCGAACTGCACAGAACGCTCCCAAGATTCATAGAAAAAGCCACATAGGCAGTCGCTAAGGAAACAGAATGCAACGTGCTTGAACACGAAAACTGAGTCAACCTTATAAACAGCAGAGACGCATGCTTCGTTTTCACTATCAGCATCGACTAGGAGGTGGAACATTAGTGACAAAGAAGGCGTTGATCGAGGTCTCGCTCGTTGATGAAAGCGTCGAAAGGACGAACAGACAAATCGCAGATGAGATCTTCGAGGAGCTCACCGAGAACGTGCAAGCCATTCCTTGGGCTGCCAGAATTGAGAAGACAATCGTCAAGAACAGATGAAGGCACTTCATATACTAACCTGCAGCCCTAGCTGAATGGCTTGGAACTCTTGGTCCAGAATCCGGCACCTCGCGAAAACACGGGCCTTTTGCTCAGAAAACCCTCACATCTTCTTGCAGGTCTTGCAGCATCATCATCTAATTGATGAAGTTACTATCGTATCCGGCAATGATACAGCTCAAAGAAGTCACATTGTTGACTTGTGGTGCGGTCGCCGAGATTTGAACCCGGGTCGTCAGCGTGGCAGGCTGATGTCCTAGACCAAACTAGACTACGACCGCACATCGTTGAACAGTCGCACTATGACGGTAAAATTGTGAACTTGCTATTAAATCTTAAGAGCCTAAAATGCAGGTTCCACTTCTTGAATCCATCATCGAGAAGCACCGACATACGAGAAAACTCAAAATTATAGCATGAATAAGATTTGTTGGTATAAACTGCAGAAACGAAAATGTTATAAATCTGAATTGCAGAATCGGGTAACTGGAAGATTTCTAGAGGACTGCAACTTGTTAAAAATCCGTTCAAGATTCCTTCCACGAATTTTGGAAATAAAACAGAGGGAATAAGGAATGAATAGTAGATTTGTGCTTGCCATAATTGCGGTATTTCTCATTGGAACGCTAAGTGCGACATTGAAAGTTGAAAAAGCCAATGCGACCAAGGTGCGCAGTTTCACGTTGCACGCTACGGCAGACGGCAGCCCGACAGGATGGGGTTTCACAGTTGGCAACATATCCAACCCAGGTCCCACCATAGTTGTTAACCTGGGCGATTTGGTCGACCTAACCCTCATAAATGAGGACTCGCGCAATACCCACAAGTTCTTCGTCAGCTACCAAGGAGGCATCGTTCCCGACTCCGGCGATCCGGTGTCTCCGGACTTCTCAGACACTCCTATCAATTTCCAATTCAGTGCAAACGTGTCTGGAACCTTCACATACTATTGTGCGCTTTATCCATTCACGATGTACGGAACGTTCAAAGTGACTACTCCACCCACCATCTCAATCCAATCGCCCAAAAACGTAACGTACGTGACGAACAGTATTCCGCTGAACCTCGTGGCCGACCAACCAGTTTCCTGGATTGGCTGTAGCATGGATGGACAGGCGAACGTGACGGTTTTGGGAAACACGACGTTGACAGGAGTTTCTGACGGAATGCACCGTCTAGCCGTCTATGCCAACAACACCAACGACAACATGGGAGCTTCAAACACACTCTATTTCACTGTCAATACTGCTCTGCCAAACATAACCAGCGTGGTTCAAGCTCCAGCCCTGAACAGCGTGCAGCTTGGCGATGCAGTCAAGGTCAATGCCACTGTAACTGACACGAGCGGAGTGAAACTGGTGACACTCAACTACACCAACGGCAATGGAACGTGGATTGCGGTT
>Ga0315268_10006623_pt1 | contig 12308 bp, 9 predicted proteins | sample C1_top_MG_FD_204535 | JGI IMG/M metagenome (GOLD analysis project Ga0315268, IMG submission 204535) | Sediment microbial communities from Yellowstone Lake, YNP, Wyoming, USA - C1_top | ecosystem: Environmental > Aquatic > Freshwater > Lake > Sediment | place: USA: Wyoming | collected 2017-08-01 | reverse complement strand
TGCCGCACTGCCGCGCCTGCATCGCTCATGGGCTCACTTATAGCGTGCATCCCTGAGGAAAACGCAGCAAAAAAGTCACAAGCTCTGAGCGAGGGCGCACGCCCGAGTCGAAGGAGCCCCGGGCTGCGGAAACAAACAACTGCGCCTGCCCGGTTTTTCTGCCTGACTGCCGACTGGAAAAGCGCCGGGTTCGCCGAAGTGCCTGGCTCATCACTGCGTGACCCAGACGCTGCGGGGATCCTTCGACTCGGGCGTGCGCCCTCGCTCAGGATGACACCTGCGGCCGATGCGGTCTGTGCGGCGCGGAGACGGCAAGAGCTTACGCCGGAGCGGCGGCATGATGGGCGGCGAAGAACTGGTCCACGCGCTCCAGGATCTCGCGCTCGCTGTGGGATTCGTAAATCGCCTTGCGCAGCGCGCTGCCGTTGCGCACGCCGTGGGTGAACCAGGAGGCGAACTGCTTCATCTTGCCGGGCGCCCCGGGCATTTCTTCTTCGATCAGCATGTGGAAGTAGGTGCGGATCATCTGGTAGCGATCGGCCTCGCTGGGCTGGTCGCAGGCACCGCGCGCGGTCCACTGCGCGATCTGGCGGAAGATCCAGGGATTGCTGGCGGCGGCGCGGCCGATCATGACGGCGTCGCAGCCGGTCTGCGCCACCATGGCGCCGGCGTCCTGCGGGGCGCGGATGTCGCCGTTCCCGATCACCGGGATGCGCACCGCCTGCTTGACCTCGGCAATCCAGCCCCAGCGCGCCTGTCCGCCATAGCCCTGCTCGCGGGTGCGGGCGTGAAGCGCCACCGCATTGAGGCCGCATGCTTCGGCCAGGCGCGCCAGGTCGGTGCAGACAATCTCGTTGTCGTTCCAGCCGGCGCGGAACTTCACCGTGAAGGGAATCTTCACCGCGGCGCGCACCTGGCGGAAGATGCGCCCAATCAAAGGCAGATTGCGCAGCAGGCCGGAACCGCCGTTGCACTTCACCACTTTTTTCGCCGGGCAGCCCAGGTTGAGGTCGACCAGGTCGAAGCCGAGATCCTCGACCATGCGGGCGGCGTCGGCCAGCACCGCGGGGTCTCTGCCGAACAGTTGCGCCGAGATGGGGTGCTCGTCGTCGTAGAAATGCAGGTAACGGCCGCGGACGCGCTGGTCGCGCAGCATGCCGTCGGCGGAGGTGAACTCGGTCATGATCAGGCCGCAGCCGCCCAGGTTGCGGATGAAGCGGCGGAACACCGTGTCGGTGATGCCGCTCATCGGCGCCAGCACCGTGGCCGGGGCCAGCGTCAGCGCGCCCACCCGGAAGCTGGCGGGCACGGGCGCGGTGGCGCGCGCGGCGGCCTCGGGAACCGAGTTTTCCCAGCGCTTCTGCACCGCTCTATTTTACGTGCCTTTGTCCAGCCCCAGAGCAAAACCAGAGTTCCGCCCCGCTGCGCTCGGCGTCAGGGCAGGCTCCACCGGGCGCGCTCGGGATGACGCCGCCAAGATGGAATCGGAATCCGGATCGCCGGCCCCGGCAACTACTTTGCGTCTTCCGCAATCTCAATGTCGTAGGGGGTTGGCTTTTCGTTCCCATGGAAAGACAGGGACCGCTCACGGTGGAGCTTCTGGCCTATGCGCCGGTGGCGTTCTTTCATTGCCAGCACTGCGAGCTGGTGTGGCAGCCATCGGGAGTGGGCAAGAGTCTGCGCCAGGAGCAGCTTGCGTCGTCCCTGCCGGAAGATTTGAGGGCGGAATATCAGCAAATCTCCGATTGGGTGCGGGAAATGATCGCCCGCTACGGCGACCGGATCGAGTTTCGCATAATCGACGCGGCCTCGATCGAGGGCTGGTTCAAAGCCGTGCGCTATGGCATTCACAAGTTTCCGGCCGTGATCGTTGACCACAAGGAGAAAATCCGTGGCCTCGACTTGGACCGGGCTGCGGCGTCCATTCGCGAACGGCTGGCCGAGCGATCGCTCACATGACCGTTCCCGCGCTTCCTCCGGGGGAAACGACCACCCGGAATTGAGGATTGAAATGAACATCCGGTTGACCATCTTAGTTCTCGTGTTGATTCCGGTGCTGGTAGCCGGAGGCTTCGTGGTGTTTCACCAGCCCATGAACGCCGCCGTGGTGGCGGCTCTGGGCGGGGTGATGATCTGGCTGGCCTACACGCGCTATGCCCGCCGCATCGACCGGCAGGTCATCCAGGCGGACGCCGGCAAGGCCACGCCGGCGCGCATGTACATGGACGGCGTGGACTTCATGCCCACCAATCGCGACGTGCTCTACGGGTATCACTTCAAGTCCATCGCCGCGGCGGGGCCGATTGTGGGCGTGATCGCGGCCACCTCGCTGTGGGGCTGGTTTCCGGCGCTGCTGTGGCTGGTGCTGGGGGTCACGTTCATCGGATGGGCGAGCGATTACTCGGCCATCATGGTGGCGGTGCGCAACGAAGGCAACTCGCTTTCGGCGATCGCCCACCGGCTGATCGCGCCGCGCGCCCGGATAATCCTGTTCGTCTTCATCTTCTTCTACCTGCTCCTGCTGGCGGGCGCCTTTGTCGGCATCCTGGCCGGTATTCTGGATGCGCGCGCCGACGTTCCCTTTGGCATTTTCATGCTCGCCATCATGGGCCTGCTGATGGGACAGTTGCTCTACCGCTGGAAGGCCAACCTGATGGCGGTCACGGTGCTGGTGGTGGCGGTCACGCTGGGCGCCATGGCGATCGGCGCCAAAGGCCTGACTCCGTTCAAGGGCACGGCGCCCAACGGCAAGCCGGCGGTAGCCATCCTGTTCGATGGCGCCATTAATCACGTGGTGAATAGCATCAGCAGCGGGATCAACGCCCTCAGCGGGCACAAAGCGCTCTATACGGTGACCGACCCGACCCACTCCGACCCGCGCCTGGCGGTCACCACGGTCAATTCCCAGGGCCAGGTCGTGCCCAAATACACCACCCCGGGCGGGAACATCGAGATGCTGCCCTCCTTCCTGTTCTGGTGCCTGTTCCTGTTCGTCTTCTCGTATCTGGGGACCATCTTGCCCATCTGGCGTTTCGCCCAGCCGGTAAATTACATCGGTTTCTGGGTGACATTCCTGACCATCGGACTGTCGGGCCTGGGGGCGATCGTGGGCGCGGTGCGCGGGCTGTTCGGCAATGCCGCCATGCTCAACGCGGTGACGTTCCAAAACAAGGTGTTCACCACCTGGATGCCGGTGAGCCAGGTGAAAGACGCCGCCGGGCACATCCTGCAGAAAGCGCCGGCCATCCAGCCGCTCTGGCCCATGCTGTTTGTCACCATCGCCTGCGGCGCCATCTCCGGCTGGCACGCCCTGTTTGGCTCCATCGGCACCGCCCGGCAGTTGGAATACGAGACCGACGCGCTGCCGGTCGGGGGCGGCGCCATGTTCAGCGAAAACGCCCTCGGCCTGCTCTCGCTGGTGGCGGTTTCCATCGCCGGCGGTGTGGGCGCCGGGGCGTTTGCCGCCGGGGTTGGCAAGCTGCTGGGCATCATCAGCTTCGGCGCAATCCCGCCGGCTTACGGGACAGCGCTGGGCTTCGGCGTCTTCGTGGTGATCGTGCTCACCGTGGTGCAACTGGTGTTTCGCGTGATGCGCGTGACCCTGGGCGAGTGGCTGGGAAACACCTGGGCGGGATTCAAGAACGGGCACATCGCGGCTTTCGTTTCCATGGCCTTGACCCTGCTGCTGGTGATGAGCGGAACCTGGATCTACCTGTGGCAGCTCTTCGGCGCCTCCAACCAGTTGATGGCGGCCTTGAGCCTGCTGATAGTCACCCTGTGGCTGCGCTCGGCGGGCCGCAACCCGGCCTACGCGCTCTACCCGATGCTGTTTATGTACGTGACCACCATGGCGGCCACCGTGGTCACCGCCTACAATCTCTACGCCAGCATCCTGTCCAATCCGGGAATCGCCTCGGAACCCATCAACAGCATTGGCGCCGTGGCCATGATCATCGTGTCGGCCTTGCTGTTCGTGGCCTCGGCCCTGATCGCCTTCGACGCCTGGCATGCCTGGCGCAAGATGCCGCAGGCGCCGGTCGCCGCGGCGCCGCAGGCGGCGGCCGACTGATGGCGCGGCGTTTCCCCAGAGCGCGTAGCGCGCGAAAGAATGTAGTTCCCACGGCGTAAGCCGTGGGAACAGGCCCAGAACCGATCCGAACCTGAACTGTTCAAGCCGCAGACGAAAGCCCTCGCCGCGGCGAGGGCTCGCAATCCCGGTGGGCGCTATTTCTTTTCGGCGGCGGCCTTCTCGGCGGCGGCAGCCTTGTCGGCGTTGACCTTGGCGTACTTGCGGCGGAAGCGCTCGACGCGGCCGGCGGTATCCATCAGCTTCTGCTTGCCGGTGAAGAAGGGGTGGCAGGCGGAGCAGATTTCCACGTGGATGTCGCCCTTATGGGTGGAGCGGGTGGTAAACACGCTGCCGCAGGCGCAGTGTACCCGCACTTCGTGGTAGTCAGGATGGATGGCTGCCTTCATGAAGCTTGGGAATCCTTTCGCAAAACACTTATTTTACAGGACGCAGTAAAGGCGCGGCAACCTGACCCTCGGCGATCGGCGGACAGCCGATCCCCGGCAAATGAAAACGGCAGGCGAGAGCCTGCCGTTCCACTATTCCTGGGCCGGGTAGCTGTTACTTGCGATTGACGGCTTTTTTGAGGTCGACCCCCGGAGTGAACTTGGCGACTTTGCGGGCCGCGATTTTAATCAGCGTCCCGGTTTGCGGATTGCGCCCGTTGCGTGCCTTGCGCTGCGAGACGGAGAACGTTCCGAAGCCGACCAGGGTGACCCGTTCCCCCTTCTTCAGAGCGCCGGTGACGCTGTTCACCAGGGTATCAATGGCGGTCGCGGCCTGCGTCTTGCTGCATTTGCAGGCGCCGGCGATCTTGTCAACCAGATGGCCTTTGTTCATGGTTGCTCTCCTAAACAGGTCTTGCGGGCACCCCACCTGCCCGGGCATTGCTGGCGGCGGGGGTTCTAAGAACCTGATCGGGCTATTTAGCGGCGGGTTTCGGGGAAAGTCAAGGAGGGACGCGGGTTTTCAGGCGATTTTCTGAAATGCCTGTGGAAAACCCGGGTCAATCCGTGGCCCACACCGAAGGGCCGGGTTCCGGCAGCCCGGCCGACAGCTCCTGTAACGTCTGCTTTAGACGCGCCAGCACCTCTTCGGCGGAAGCGCTCAGGGAAAACTTCAGCACCCCGGCCGGGGTGAACTGGGCCCCGCGCTGCCCGGCCACGAAGCGCGCCAGCCGTTCGGGATCGACCGCGGCGCCAGCGGTGAAACGGATACTCACCAGGTCGCGCTTGCGTTCCACGGCGGCCACGCCCACCCGCTGCGCCAGCAGCTTCAGGGTCGCGTACTCCAGCAGGTTGCGCACCGCCGCCGGCGGCGGGCCGTAGCGGTCTTCGAGCTCGCCGCTCACGTCGGCCAGTTGCGCTTCGCTCTCCACCCCGGCCACCCGCTTGTACATGCGCAGGCGCTGGTTCTCCTCGGCGATATATTCGGGCGGAATGCGGATATTGAGGCCGAGGTTGAGCTGAGTTTCGACCTCCTCGGGCGCGGCCTCGCCCTTCAGCTCGCGGACCGTCTTCTCCAGCATCGAGGTGTAGAGCTCGAAGCCGACGGCTTCGATGTGGCCGCTTTGCTGCGCGCCCAGCAGATTGCCGGCCCCGCGCAGCTCCAGGTCAAGGGCGGCGATCTTGAAGCCGGCGCCCAGGTCAGAGAACTCCTTCAACGCGGCCAGGCGGCGGCGGGCCAGCGGCGTCAGCTCGGTGTCGGGCGGTATGAGCAGGTAGGCGTAGGCGCGCCGGTTGCTGCGTCCCACCCGGCCGCGGAGCTGGTAGAGCTCGCTCAGGCCGTGGCGGTCGGCGCGGTTGACGATCATGGTGTTGCACAGCGGGATGTCCAGCCCGTTTTCGATGATGGTGGTGGCCACCAGCACGTCGGCTTGGTGGCGCATGAAGGCGAGCATCACCCGCTCCAGTTCGCCCTCGGTCATCTGGCCGTGGCCCACCAGCAGGCGCGCGCCGGGCGCCAGCTCCTGCAGGCGGGCGGCGATTTCGTGGATGGTGTCCACCCGGTTGTGCACCACGTACACCTGCCCGCCGCGCTCCAGCTCGCGTTCGATGGCCGTGCGCACCAGCTTCTCGTCCCAGGCGGCTACCACGGTTTCTATCGCAATGCGATCTTTCGGCGGGGTCTCGATCACGCTCATATCGCGCAGCCCCACCAGCGACATGTGCAGGGTGCGCGGGATGGGCGTGGCCGACATGGTCAGCACGTCCACCTCTTTCTTCAGTTGCTTCAGGCGCTCCTTGTGGCGCACTCCGAAGCGCTGCTCCTCGTCCACCACCACCAGGCCGAGGTCGGCGAACTTCAGGTCTTTGGAGAGCAGGCGATGGGTGCCGATCAGGATGTCCACCTTGCCCTGCTCCACCCGCTCCACGATGTCCTTCTGCTGCCGCGAGCTGCGGAAGCGGCTGAGCATCTCCACCGTGATGGGAAAGGCGGCGAAGCGGCGCTTGAAGGTTTCGTAATGCTGGAAAGCGAGCACCGTGGTGGGGGCCAGCACCGCGGCCTGGCGGTTGTCGCTGACCGCCTTGAAGGCGGCCCGCATGGCCACTTCGGTCTTGCCGTAGCCGACGTCGCCGCAGAGCAGGCGGTCCATGGGCTGCGCGGTCTCCATGTCGCGCTTGACGTCCACGATGGCCTGGGCCTGGTCGTCGGTCTCGTTGAACTCGAAGCCGCCGTCGAACTCGCGCTGCCATTCCGTGTCCGGCGGGAAGGCGTGTCCCTCGGCGGTTTTGCGCGCGGCATAGAGCTTGAGCAGCTCGTCGGCCATATCCTGCATGGCCTTCTTGACGCGCGCCTTGGTCTTGGCCCACTGCTGCGTGCCCAGGCGGCTGAGCACGGGCTTGGCGCCCTCGGCGGAGCGGTACTTCTGCACCAGGTCGAGGCGGGTGAGCGGCACGTACAGGCGGGCGGCCTCGGCGTACTCCAGGACCATGAATTCGGCTTTGTCGCCGTCCGCTTGGGCGATCTCGCGCAGGCCCTGGTACTGGCCGATGCCGTGCTCCACGTGCACCACGTAGTCGCCGATGGCCAGATCGCGGAAATCGGAGATGAAGGCGGCGGTCTTGGACTTGAAACGCAGCGGGCGGGCCATGGCGGCCTCGGGCTCGTCGAACAGGTCGCGGGCGCCGAAGATGACCAGGCGGGCGCCGGGGAGGACGAGCCCGTCGGGGATTGCCGCCTTTACTACTGTTGTCGTACTTTCCTCGCCAGTGAGGTAGGCGGCGTCGTCCAGGTAGCTTTCGCCGGGGCGCGGGGTGCGGCTGCCCAGCCGGAAGGGCACGCCGTACTCGCTGAAAATGTCCGCCAGGCGCTCGACTTCGCCGCTGCTGGGAGCGGTGAAGATGACGCGCCGGCCCTCAGCGCCCAGCTTCTTCACTTCCTCGACCGCGGCAGGAACCGAGCCGTGGAAGCGCATGGTGGGCTGGGACAGAAGGTCGATGGTCGTTGGTCGATGGTCGATGGCCTGCAGCGGCGGGCCGCTGATTAACCCGGATGAACGCGGATTGTCTTTGAGGTCGATGGTCGTTGGTCGATGGTCGATGGCCTGCAGCGGCGGGCCGCTGATTAACGCGGATGAACGCGGATTGTCTTTGAGGTCGATGGTCGTTGGTCGATGGTCGATGGCCTGCAGCGGCGGCTCCTCTTTTTCTTGTTCTTGTTCTGATCCGCGTTTATCTGCGTTAATCCGCGGCTGCTCTTCCTGCGGCTGTTCTTCTTCGGGCGTGGCCAGAGCCAGGTGTTGCAGGTCGAGCCGGGGCAGGCCGTTCAGCCTGCGCTCAAACTCTTCAGGCGTCAGATACAGCTCCTCCGGGCGCACCAGGTAGCCGACCCCGCTGCGTTCATGGCTGGCGCTGACCCGGTCCCACCAGTGCTCGGCTTCGGCCCGCAGTTCTTCCGCTTCGTCCACCAGGACGGCCGGCTTGGGCAGCAGGTCGAACAGCGTGGCGCCGGCGCCGGCAATGCCCGCGTAGAACTCCCAGCCGGGAAACACACCGACGCCGCCGGCCCGCACCGCGTCCTTCACCGCCTCCTCGGAGCCGCTGACGCGCTGGCCCGAGAGGCGGGCATGGATGGCGGCCAGAATTTCCTCGCGCACGGGCACGTCGGTGAGGGGGAACAGCAGTACTTCTTCTACGGGTGTAGTAGATCGCTGGGTCCCAGGATCGAACTTGCGCATGGACTCGACCTCGTCCCCGAACAGCTCGATGCGCACCGGCCGGTCGGCCTCGGGAGAGTAAACATCGAGGATGCCGCCACGCACGGCGTACTCCCCGGGCATTTCGACCACGTCCACCGCGGTGTAGCCGACCACGTTGAGGTGGGGGACGAGCTGCTCCAGCTCGAGCGACTCGCCGCGGCGCACGCTGCGGGCCAGCGAGGCATAGAACTCGGCGGCATGGAGCCGCATGGTGGCGGCGGCCAACGGCGCAATCACCACCGCGGCGGCCCCGGTCACTATCTTCCAGAGCGCGGCGGCGCGCTCCTGCTGAATTTCCGGGTGCGGCGAGAGGCCCTCGAAGGGGAGCACGTCGGGCGCAGGCAGGGTGACGACAGCATCGGAGGCAGCGCCGGCGATGCCGGCGGCCGAATGTGGCGCGATGGCCCCGGTCAGCTCGCCAAACGCGGCGACCACAGGCTGAAGTTCTTCGGCGGCGCGGTTGTCGCGAACAATCACCACCAGCGGCTTGCCGGCGGCGCGGTACAGCAGCGCAATGAGCAGCGCCTTGCCAGTCGGGGTGAGCCCGGACAGACTTATCCGCCCCGTGCCGGTTTTCAGGTGGGAGGCGGCACGCACAAAGGCCGGAAGTTGTTCCACGTCCGCAAACAGATCACGGACGAAAGGCAGGACCATTACTTCTTCATTCTATCAGCCGGATACGAGCCGCTGATCCGCGCGGATGTACGCTGATCAAAGAAAATCCGCGTTCATCCGCGTTCATCTGCGGCTGTGCTTCGCGGGCGGGGCGCCCGCGGCACATCTCTAGCGCAGCACGCGCACGTTGGTGATCACGCCGGCGGCGTGCGAGCCGATCACGAACAATGGCGGCAGCCACCACAACCGCTTTCCCGCGGCTTTGCGTTTGTAGCCCCACCAGAAGAGGGCAGCGTTCACGGGCATGTTGGTGGCGTACATGCCGGCGCGGGAGCGGGGCAGCAGCGGGTCGGTTTCCACGCAGGTGCGGGCGGCCAGGCAGTGCTGCGTCATTTCATAGTCGGTGATGGTGAGGGCCGTGGCCAGCCCGGCCAGCAGGGCAAACTTGCGGTCGAAGACGCGGCGGCCCGGGGTCGCGATGGGCGCCACCACTGGTGCGGGAGTGATCCACTCGGCGGCCTCCGAGGTGTTCAGGAGCGAGGCCTCACGCACCGGCGCGGCCGCCGCCGGCGCTACGCGCGCCGACGAGGGCGCGTCGGGCAGCTCGGCCGCCGCAGACGCGAGCATGCACGCAAGCAGCAACACTCCGGCAAGCCATCGCCTTCCCATGAAGCCTCCCTATTTGCGGAACCTCCACTGTAGGGCCTGGGGCGCGCGCGCGCACTAAGCTGTTCCCGCGAATTGACCCCGGGAAACGCCCTACGAAATTTTTGCCATCCAGCCGCCGAGTCGCGCATAATGCCGCCATCGCCGGCAAGCCGACATCCCGCAAAGCGCCACCAGCGGCGGCCACCGACGCGCGCCTGGGGCGCATCGTGCGCCTGCTCGCCGACCACGCCATGGTGGTGGTCAGCGGCACCAAGCTGGCGCAGGAGATCGGCGCCACCCGCTTCCAGGTGTGGCGCCTGGTGCAGCAACTGCGCGGGCTGGGCGTGCGCATTGCCGGACATCCCGCCACCGGATATCAACTGGAATCCGTCCCCGACCTGCTGCTGCCGGAAGTGCTGCGCCCGCTGCTGAAGGGCACCCTGTTCGCCGAGCACTTGCACCACTACTTCCGCATCGGTTCCACCAACCTGGAGGCCATGAACGCCGCTGCCACTGGCGCGCCCGAGGGCAGCGTGTTTCTGGCCGAGGAACAGACGGCCGGGCGCGGACGCGGCGGGCACGGCTGGCACTCGGCGCGTTCGGCCGGCATCTACTGCTCGCTGCTGCTGCGCCCCAAGCTGACGCCGGCCGACGTGCTGGTGCTCTCCCTCGCCGCCGGTTTGGCGGTGCGCGCCGCGGTCGCCGAAGTCACCGGCTTGACCGCCGACCTGCGCTGGCCCAACGATCTGCTGCTCGGCGGACGCAAGTTCTGCGGCATCCTGATCGAGCTGAACGCGGAACCGACGCGCGTGCGCCACCTGGTGGCCGGCATCGGGATGAACGTCAACCAGGAAAAATTCCCCGCCGATTTGCAGCCGCTGGCCACCTCGCTGCGGCTGGAGACCGGGCAGCCCTGGTCGCGGGTGGAGTTGACCGCCGCTCTGCTAAAATCGCTCGGCCGCGAGTACGCGGCGCTGACCTCGGCGGGGGCGCGCGAGGCCGTGCTGCTGCGCTTCGAGCGCGGCTCCTCGGCGGCGCGCGGCTGCCGCGTGCGGGTGGAGGAAGACGGCTTCGAGGGCGTCTCCGAAGGCCTGGACCCGCGCGGCTTCCTGCTGGTGCGCACCGCCGGCGGCGTGAAGACGGTCTTCACTGGTGGTGTCAGGGAGATTGACGGAGTGAAGAATTGACGGATTTGCGAATTTACGGATTTACGAATTCACGTCGCAGGGCCGGGGAATTCGTCAATCCGTAAATTCGTCAATTCGTCAATCGCCATGCTTCTCGTCCTCGATGTCGGCAACACCAACACGGTGCTGGGCGTGTTCGAAGTGTCGGCCGGAGCGCCGGGCCCCGCAAAGTCGCGCCTTCTCGCCCACTGGCGCGTCGCCACCATCAAGACGCAGACCGTGGACGAATACGGCGTGCTCTTCCGCAACCTGTTCGCCATGGCGGAATTGCAGGTGGAGCAGGTGCGCGGCATCGTGATCTCCTCGGTGGTGCCGCCCATGGACAGCACCTTGCGCGAGGTCTGCGAACGCTACTTCCACACCCAGCCGCTGTTCATCGAGCCCGGTGTCAAGACCGGCATGCCGGTGCAGTACGAGAACCCGGCCGAGGTCGGCGCCGACCGCGTGGTGAACGGCGTGGCCGCGTTCCAGAAGTTCGGCGGTCCCTGCGTGGTGGTGGACTTCGGCACCGCCACCACCTTCGACGCCATCTCCGCCAAGGGCGAATACATGGGCGGGGTAATCGCGCCGGGGATCGGCATCTCCGCCACCGCGCTGTTCGAGCACACCGCCCGCCTGCCGCGGGTCGACATCCGCAAGCCGCCGCGCATTATCGGCACCAACACCGTGGGCAGCCTGCAATCGGGGCTGTTCTACGGATACCTGGGTCTGATTGACGGCATCCTGGAGCGGCTGATCGCCGAACTCGGCGACCAGACCAAGGTGGTCGCCACCGGCGGGCTGGCCGCCCTGTTCGGCTCGCATTCGCGATACATCAGCGAAGTGGACGACCTGCTCACGCTGGACGGCCTGCGCATCATCTGGGAGCGCAACCAGGCGACGGCGGGCGCGAAGCGCAAGGCAGGAAAATAATCAGCCGCGGATTAACGCTGATAAACGCAGATCGAGTACTTGACGGAACAATCGAGGACGCTCGCCCTCGAGCGTCCTGCGCAAGCTGTCGGTTCTCATTTCGAGGCCCGCACAACGAAACCGAAAACCGTGAGCCCACAACCAATAACGCCTTTTCTTCCGATCCGCGTTCATCTGCGTTAATCTGCGGCTGATTCGTCGTGGAAAACTACTTCAACTACTTCACGGAAATCGAAGAGCACTTCCAGCGCCGGCGCGGGACCATCCTGCTGCTCTCCACGCTGGACTGGGCGCTGATCGAGACCTGGAAGGACGCCGGCATCCCGCTGGAAGCCGTGCTGCGCGGCATTGACGCGGCCTTTGAGCGCTGGGAGCGGCGGCCCTCGAAGACGCGCAAAGTGAACAGCCTGGCCTACTGCGCGCAGGAGGTGCTGGCCGCCGCCCAGGACATCAAGGAGGCCGAGGTCGGCGCCACGCGCGAAAACAAGCGCGATGCCGCACTGCCGGCCGAGGAGATCGCGGCTTATCTGCAACGCAACGCCGCCCAGATTGAGGGCGCGCGCGCAGCTTTGCCCGGCGCCGTGCAGGCCTTGGCGGAGCAGACGGCGAACTCCTTGCGCGAGCTGGCCGCCGGCCTGTGTGGGCACGGGTCTCCGACCCGTGCCGGGCGGGTCGA
>Ga0315268_10006621_pt1 | contig 12309 bp, 12 predicted proteins | sample C1_top_MG_FD_204535 | JGI IMG/M metagenome (GOLD analysis project Ga0315268, IMG submission 204535) | Sediment microbial communities from Yellowstone Lake, YNP, Wyoming, USA - C1_top | ecosystem: Environmental > Aquatic > Freshwater > Lake > Sediment | place: USA: Wyoming | collected 2017-08-01 | reverse complement strand
TCCAGAGCCCTGAATAGACGTATGGTGGACAAAAACATCACTATTGTCTTCAGTAGTAATGAAGCCAAAACCTTTGCTGTCGTTGAACCACTTCACAGTTCCTTTTGTCATTTTGTTTACCTCCTTATCTATAAATTAAAATCTCAGAAGTACTCAATAAAAAAGGCCCCAAAGCTAAAAGTCCTTGTGGCCTTTTATGAACGCAAAAACTTCTAAAATCTAACATATATTAGCATATCCTTTCAGGTTAGTCAAGGTAATTCAAGGCTTAACCATCTTCTCCGCCTCAGGCGGATACGAGAAGGTATAGTAGTGAGGTTCAACTTATGAACTTCTTATTAATCAGACTGTGTGCTACAATAATCCTCGATGATTGATAAAGTTCAGAATAATAAGCAGGCGATGCTCGATGTTTTAAAAACTGTCTTCGGGTTTCAGGCATTCCGTCCGAATCAGGAATCCATCATTAAGAGCATCCTGAACAAAAAAGATGTTTTTGCGGTAATGCCTACAGGCGGGGGGAAGTCTCTCTGCTACCAGTTGCCGGCCCAGGTGATGCATGGCACTACTGTTGTTATCAGTCCCCTGATTTCTCTGATGAAAGACCAGGTTGATGCTGCATTTGAAAACGGGATAACCGCTGCATTTATGAACAGCTCGCTCAACACACAGGAGATTGCGGATATATACCAGATGCTGAGATACAATAAATTAAAGTTGTTGTATATTGCGCCAGAGCGTTTTGCAATGCCTCATTTCCTTGAAACATTGAAGACAGTTCCAGTCTCTCTCTTTTCCATAGACGAAGCCCACTGTATATCCGAATGGGGACATGATTTCCGTCCCGACTATTTAAGCCTATCCGTTATTCCCAAAATGTTTCCCAAAGTCCCGGTGGCAGCTTTTACGGCAACAGCTACTCTAAAGGTTCAGGAAGATATTATCAGCAGGATAGGCCTGAGGTCTCCCCATATCGTTCGTGCATCATTTAACCGCCCTAATCTATTTTATCAGGTAATAAGAAAATCGAAAGTTGATGTGCAAATATTTGAATTTCTCAGGTCACATCCCGGTGAACCGGGAATAATTTATCGCACGACACGTGATTCTGTTACGGATACGGCAGACTTCCTGTTATCAAAGGGAATTGCGGCCCTTCCCTACCATGCCGGTTTGATGACAGAGGAACGGACCATGAACCAGGAGGCATTCAACAGGGATGAGGCACAGGTGATTGTAGCAACCATTGCTTTTGGTATGGGTATTGATAAATCAAATGTGCGTTTTATTATCCATGCTGACCTGCCCAAAAACATTGAAAGCTACTACCAAGAAACGGGGCGTGCAGGACGTGACGGAGAGTTGGCACATTGCATTCTTTTTTTCAGCAGGGGAGATATTCCTAAAATCCACTATTTCATTGATCAGATAGCCAATGATATGGAACGCACTATCGCGATAGAGAAACTGGATCAGATGGCTGGGTATGCTTCGCATAATGTATGCAGGAGGAAACAGCTATTGAAATTCTTCGGCGAGGAATATCCTGCAGATAACTGCGGCGCCTGCGATATCTGTTCTGGTGATGTCGAACTGGTAGACATTACCATGGATGCGCAAATAGTAATATCGGCTATTTCACGGACACAGCAGTATTTTGGGACTGGTCATATTATTGACATTGTAACCGGAGCAGATACAAAGCGCATCCGCGAGCTCCGGCATAATGAAATTAAAACCTACGGATCAGGTAAACATAAAGATAAAAAATACTGGCGATTTCTTGTTGATGAATTGATCGCACAGGGCGCTATCCATGTGGATGGTGATCGATATCCTGTGCTGAAATTGACTAAAAAAGGTCTCAATTTGCTTTATGGCAATGAACAGATTACGGCATTAAAGAGAGATGATATAAAAGCAAAGAAACAAGTGGTGAAGGACAGTGTCTGTAAAGAATATGACATATTACTTTTTGAAAAGCTTCGTGTTTTGAGGAAAAATATTGCAGAGGAGCAGCAGGTTCCTCCTTTTGTTATCTTTTCAGATAAGACCTTACATGAAATGTGCAGGTATTATCCTGTGACATTATCCGGTATGAGAAGAATCAGCGGCTTCGGTAATACCAAACTCGAACGCTATGGAGAATATTTTATCCGTGAGATACATAATTATCTTAATAATAATCCAGGCATTACTTCAACTGATAAACAATCTGCAGATGTGGCAATGAAAATCCCTTCTCGCCCACCTTTGATAAAGGGGAGAAAGAGAGATTTTAAGACAAAAGAAAGTTCAACCATCGAAAAGACCTACGAACTTTACAAGAAAGGTTTGTCCCTGAAAGATATTGCCGGGATCAGGAATCTGACAGTTTCAACCATTGCAGGACATCTTGAACGGCTGATTCAAAACGACTATGATATTGACATAGACAGGTTTGTTGACCGGCTGAAAGGTCAAAAAATCGAGGAACTGTTTTTGAAACTCCAACAGTTGGACCTGAATCCTGTTATTAAACACTTCAATGGTACGGTAAGCTATGAAGAGGCCCGATTAGTAAGAGCATGTCTGGCGCGCAAAAATTCAGAATGAATAAAAAAACATCAGAGATTATTCGAAGAGTACATGAGATTTTCAAGAAGAAAGGATTAACCCTTTCTGTGGCTGAATCATGTACCGGCGGGCTTATCAGCCATTATATTACAACCCTTCCGGGGGCAAGCAACTTTTTCGAAGCTGGGGTAGTCTCATACTCTGCGAAGGCTAAAATGAAGATTTTGAATATTTCATCCGGCGTCATTTCAAAATATGGGATGGTTAGCGAGGAGGCTGCAAGGGAAATGGCTGTAAAGATAAGGGTTCTGACTAAAACGGACTACTCTCTTTCGACAACAGGAAATCTTGGGCCGGATGTTCTCGAAGGTAAAGAGAAAGGGCTTATTTATATAGCTGTAAGCAGGAAGGGGAAGACATTTTCAAAGGAGTTGAGATTAAAAGGCGATAGAGAGGAAAATAAAAAGGAGGCTGCTTTGGAGGCGTTGAAATTGCTTATTGGGATGCTTAATAAATGAAATTGAATTTGGTAATACCCCTTCATCCCCCTTTAATAAAGGGGGAATTAAAAAGAATCATTCAAATTATAGTTATATCCTTTTTTTAAGAGAGGGGGAAGGGGAGATTACTGAAAATAAATTTTATGGCTGAAAAGATCCCTGATAACATCAAACAGGAAATAGAAAAACTTGTTAAGGACCTTAATTATCATTGTTATTGTTACTACGTTCTTGACTCTCCTGTCATCTCAGATGAAGAATACGATAAGCTTTATTTTCGATTAAAAGCGCTGGAGGAACGATACAATTACATCCTGCCTGATTCACCTACTCAGAGGGTTGGCGCGCCTCCTCTTGATAAGTTTATAAAGGTAAGGCATACAGAGCCAATGCTTTCGCTTGATAATGCCTTTTCCTATGAGGATATGGAGGAATTCGATAAGAAAATCAAGCGACTTCTTAAATCAGATGAAGATATTGAATATACTGTTGAGCCGAAATACGATGGCCTTGCCATTGAGCTGACATACAGGGAAGGGCTTCTTTATAAAGCATCTACAAGAGGTGACGGCTACGAGGGAGAAGATGTCACACAGAACATCAAAACAATAAAATCTGTTCCTATAAAAATTTCAGAAATAAAGGAGGTTCCGGAAGAGATCGATATCCGTGGTGAAGTATATATGGATATCGATGAGTTTGAAAACCTTAATAAAGAGAGAGAAAAAAAAGGCGAGCCGATTTTTGCCAATCCAAGGAACGCTGCTGCCGGTTCAGTACGGCAGCTCGATTCTTCTATTACAGCGTCACGGAAACTCCATCTTGCATGTTATGGAATAGGTTCGGTAAAAGGGATGGATTTTAAAAGTCAATGGGAGTTTATTAAATGGCTCGAAAAGGCAAGGTTTCCCATTCCTGCTGTTATAAAGATTTCAAATGGAATAGGTAATGTCATAAACATAATCGAAGAGATAGAAGAAAAACGAAAATTTTTTACATTCGAGACTGACGGCGCCGTAGTAAAGGTAAACGATTTCGGATTACAGAAAAAATTAGGCATGAAGACACGGGAGCCGCGTTGGGCTATTGCATATAAATTTGCTGCACATCAGGGCACTACAAAAATAAAGGATATACAGGGAAGTGTAGGGAGAACCGGCGTTATAACTCCTTTTGCAATTTTTGAGCCTGTCAGGATAGGTGGAGTTACCGTATCCCGTTCCACTCTCCATAACTGGGACGAGATGGAGAGAAAGGATATACGAATTGGAGATACAGTAGTTGTCGAGAGGGCAGGAGATGTTATCCCTCATGTAATTGCAGTAATAAAAGATAAGAGAACCGGTAAGGAGAAAAAATTCTCCATTCCCGAAAAATGTCCTGTATGCGGCTCAAAGGTTGTGAGGGAAGAAGGAGAAGTAGCTGTCAGGTGTATCGGCCTGAACTGTCCGGCGCAAGTTCAGGAGAGGATTATTCATTTTGCTTCAAGAGGAGCTCTGGACATAGAGGGTCTTGGTGAAAAGAATGTAGAACTATTTTACACCCAGGGACTTGTGCATAATTTTGTAGATATATTCAAGCTTAAAAAAGAAGATCTGCTAAAACTCCCGCGGTATGCAGAAAAGTCGGCTCAGAATCTCATAGATGCAATCGAAAGGAGTAAACATACAACCCTTGCCAGATTCCTTTATGCACTCGGTATCCTTCATGTAGGAGAATATGCTTCAAAAATCCTTGCGAAGAATTTCAAAAAGCTCGAAGACCTGTATAATGTGGAGCCAAAAAAGATTAGGGAGATCAGGCAGATGGGTGAGAAGATTGCCAACTCAGTGTCGGACTTTTTCAATGATCCGGAAAATCTACGTACACTTAAGTCATTAAAATCCTTAGGGTTAAATATAAATAATCCTGATTTTAAAGGGAAAGAAACAGGGGGAAGATCATTAGAAGGCCTAACCTTTGTTATAACCGGCACATTGCCAAGACCGAGGAACGAGATTGAGGAACTCATCGAAAGACTCGGCGGGCATGCCGCCTCGTCAGTTTCAAAGAGCACTGATTATGTCATTGTTGGAGAAAATCCAGGCTCGAAACTCCTGAAGGCTCAGAACCTTGGAGTTAAAAGTATTTCTTATGATGAGCTGTTAAAGATAATTAAACAACGGACCAAATAATCAGGATTTGTATATCATTTCACTATTCGTCTCCGCATAAGCCTGAAGGGATACGGGGCAAACAGGATAACAACAACAAAAATCCATATAATATCCCACTTATTGGTAGTTAATAGTCCTGATGAAAACGCCCTGCAGATATTTACAAGATGATAAAATGGGGTTAAAAATGCAATCTTTGAAACAACAGGAGGTAGATTATCTAAAGGGAAGAAGATACCTGAAAAGAGAAACATTGGTGTCATAAAAAGCGTATAGAAATAATTGAATGAATCTATGCCTGGAATAATAGCTGTAAATATAATAGATATCTTACAAAAGATTAGTCCGCTTATAAAAAGAATGGGGATGACAAGCATTATTAATGGAGAATCCACAAGCCCAAAGAGTGAGATTACAATAATGATTATTGTGCCGTAAAACATGCTTTTTGTAGCTCCCCACATTAATTCGCCGGCAACAAGATCATCAAGGACTGGCTCAACAAAATCTATGTTGTCAACTGCCCTCAGGGAGTTATAATTCTTTATTAATCCTTTTATCGTAACGGTGTTCATAAAGCTAATTTTAGCATGAAATGAAAATCTTGAAATTCCTTTTAAAACCTCTCCTTTTGACAAATATAATAAAAGAGAGTATTTTTATTGAAAATAAGGCACTGAAAAATTATGAAAAAGACTAAGCCATTTTTATTGTTTCTATTGACTCTCTTTTTTTTATTCTCCTGTGCATTAAAAGAGGTTCAGCCGCCATCCGGACAGGCAAAGATAGCTTTAGTTCTTGGTGCAGGGGCATCTAAGGGATTTGCACATATAGGAGTCTTGAAAGTGCTTGAATCGAATAAAATCCCGATTCATATGATAGTGGGTACAAGTGCAGGTAGTTTTGTGGGTTCATTATATGCATACGGCTATAATGCATTTGAACTTCAAAGGCTTTCTTTTGCCATAGAAAAAAATGACATTATTGACTTAGCAATCCCTGACAACGGATTTATAAAGGGAGAAAAACTCGAAGGATATATAAATCAAATGTTGAGAAATAGACCAATTGAAAAGTTAAAGATTCCCTTCTATGCTGTTTCGACAGACATTCAGAGTGGCAGGGAGGTTGCATTCGCAAGCGGAAACACTGGTACTGCCGTGAGAGCAAGCTGCTCAATACCCGGGATATTCAGACCTGTGAATATTTCAGGAAGGATGTATGTTGATGGCGGAGTTGTAAGCCCTGTAGCAGTTGATGCTGCAAGAAGGCTCGGGGCTGATGTGGTCATAGCTGTAGATATATCAGGTGATGTTGAATCTCCTGTTCCGGACGGAACGATTGAGACCCTCCTCCAGTCAATAAATATCATGTACTCGAAACTCTCAGCTATCCAGCTTTCAAAGGCAGACGTTGTGATTAAACCAAGGGTTGGCTACATAGGGAGCGCAGATTTCTCCAAAAGGCATGAGGCGGTTCTTGAAGGTGAAAAGGCGGCACTTGATGTCCTGCCAAAAATACAGGAGATAATTAATAAATTAAGGCAAGAAGGCAGGCTTGATTAGCCCAGCCTTACCTCTTGCCCATGGGCATCGCCAATTTTTTCAATTGTTCTTGTGAAAGAGGTGTGCCAAAGGCAGCATAATGCAGTACAGGAGCCGGGGGATTCTCAATCGGGATCCATTTCCCATTTTTATAATCATGATATACGTAGTCGTATGTCACTCCGTCTACTACAGGGATAACACCTTTCATTTGCTTTATTTCGTTGTTTTCAAGCCATGTTAAATTCAATTTCCCTTTTTGAACCTGACTAACAATCTCCGTTCTCGCATTTTATCTCCATAGCACCCGGCTGTCTCATAGAGGTATATTCTGTACCATCACCATGTACTTCCTTTGCTGTATGACAATCCATACAATGCATCTCTTTTTTAAAGTGGACATCGAGTTGATTTGCTTCTTTATCTATTTTGATAATAGTGGTTGCTCGCTTATGGCAGTGCAAGCATATCTCCTTATTTTGAGCCGCCTTAACTGAGTAAGACAGTTTCTTATCTTTTTCAGCTTTGTGACATTCATCGCATGAGGAAATATGACAAGTACCGCAGTTAAGTTTGGAATAAGGGATATCGGTCAGAATTTCTATGCCACCATTATTTTTATCATACCAATAAGCCATGCCCTTTGCAGTATAATGTAAGCTCGATAGAAAAAAGCTTTCTTGTTTTTTAATCTCCTCAGGATACGCAATTCCATACAACCCTACAGCAATAAAGACCATTATGACTAATTGAATGACTAACGCTCTTTTCATGACCTGTCTCCTTCGCATTTTTAAAAGATATGATAATTATAACTTTACATTTTTAAAATAATTTTACTTTGAATACTGTAATACGTCAAGTATTTATTTCGTGTAAATCCATAACAATAGACAGAGCTAGGTTGGATTAAAAATTCATGGTGTCTGATTCTTCTGAGTATGGCAGGTGAAGCAACCTCTTGATCACTTCCACCTGCTATGAAAAGATGGGGAAGATAAGGTTGTGTTATCATTTATTATGATTTCTTCCGGAGAAGAGAAGGCATGGGAGATACTAAAAGGTCTTGATCCATCTGATGTTTGCAGGAATGCATCGGTATCATTCGATGAAAAGGGAAGGCATTACATATTAAGGTCATTCTGCATTGATTTCTCTGTCAGACCGGAAGAGAGGATTATTAAAAGCCTCACCCCACAGGGAGAAATCATTATAAAAAAATATGGTTATTTTTTTATCCACTCAAGTCTCTGGTACCTGATCAATGCAAAGGACATTCCACTTACAGGAAAGCTCATAAAGCCGGACAACTTAAAGGGAGGAGATTCATTTTTTAGAGGAAGCCATGTCCTGCCTTTAAACAGCATAGCGAAAAGATATGGGGACGATAAAGAAGCTTTTATTAAAATGGGGAATGAACTCTGTGCAGATGTGCTTAATTATGGTGATGCATCAATAAAACTCCTCCCTTTTCCCAGGATACCAACAATAATAATTCTCTGGCTCAAGGATGAAGAATTCCCTCCGAGGGCAGACCTGCTTTTAGATTCTTCAAGCGAAATGCAGCTTCCGCTTGACATAATATGGTCATCAGCCATGATGAGCGTGCTGGTAATGCTGTGAGCCAAAAACTAAAAGAAAAAATAGACTATTTGTTATCGAAAGAGAAAGGAACTATTTATAAGGACCCCGGCGGAAAGATTAATATTGCCCTTGTTTATCCGAATACATACCATGTTGGAATGTCTAACCTCGGCTTTCAGGGGATTTATGGGCTTCTAAACAGGCTGAAGGATGTTGTATGTGAGAGGGTCTTTCTCCCCGAAGACAAAGACATAGAAGAGTATGAAAGGACCGACACGAAACTTTTTTCGATGGAATCAAAGAGACCCCTTACCCGCTTTGACATTGTTGCTTTTTCGGTCTCTTTTGAAAATGATTACCCGAATATCGTGAGAATTTTCAATTTATCAAGGCTTCCCCTGAGAAGTTCAGAGAGGAATTCTCATCATCCATTGATTATCATGGGCGGTGTATGTGCCTTTTTCAATCCAGAACCTGTTGCTGATTTTTTCGACATATGTTTTATAGGTGAGGCTGATGAGATGCTTCCTGAGTTTCTTGATGTCTATAAGGAATCTGCAGACAGGTCTGATGTTTTAAAAAAATCTTTAACTGTAGAAGGTCTGTATGTCCCGGGATTCTACTCTGCATCCTATGATACAGAAGGGAAAATCTCAGGCAGGTGTCAGTCAGAAGGTACGCCGGAAGTTATAAAAAGACGTTACCTTAAGGATATTTCGGGATCAAAGATTATGACGTCAATTATTACTACTGAGACAGAGTTCTCCGAGATGTATCTGATTGAAGCAATGAGGGGATGTCCCTGGAATTGCAGGTTCTGCGTTGCAGGTAAGATATATAATCCACCGAGAAAGAAAGAATTGCTGACAATCGAAGACCAGATTCAAATAGCCCTGACAAGGACAAAAAGGATAGGTCTTATCGGGCCGTCGCTTTCAGATTATCCGCATATAAAGGATGTGCTGAGAATCCCTGAAGTGGATTTTTCTATTACATCCCTGAGGGCAAGTATAAAGAGCGCTGAATTGGTGAGTTTGATAAAAGGTCATAAGAGTGTTTCGATAGCCCCGGAGGCCGGGACAGAGAGGTTGAGAAAGGTTATAAATAAAAGGATTACAGAGGAGGATATACTTCAGACCTCAGAACTCTTATTTGCTGAGGGGATTGAGAGCCTGAGGCTTTATTTCATGGTAGGCCTTCCTACAGAGACAGGGGAAGACATAGACGGCATAATTAATCTTGTCAAAAAGATAAGAGATGTTTCAACGAAAGGATATATTACCTTAAGCATCAGTACCTTCGTGCCAAAACCGTTTACACCCTTTCAATGGCATTCGATGGAGACACAAACTGAGGTTAAAGAAAGGTTAAAGATTATCAAGAAAGGTCTTCTGTCAATAAAAGGTGTTAAGGTGTTCCATGATATACCTAAGTATGCATATATGCAGGGATTGTTCTCAATGGGAGACAGGCGGGTATCAAAAGTACTCGAGGAAATGTCAAAGCATCAGGAGTGGATAAAGGCAACAGAGGTTGCCGGGCTCAACAAGGATTTCTATATCTTTAGAAAGAAGGAATTCAGCGAGATCCTGCCATGGGATTTTATTGATATGGGGATAGTAAAAGATAAGTTATGGGCTGAATATCAGGAATCGATCAACTTGATGACATAGTTAAGACCCTGTGATAGTATATTATTGTTTTTTGTTTTAAATATTTTATTAAGATGAATATGATAAAGACTGAAATAATGAATAAGGCGCTTCTTGATAATATAAAAAATATATACAGAAAGATATCATCTGCTGCTATAAGGTCAGGGAGAGACCCCCTTGCTGTCAAACTTATTGCTGTCACAAAGACAGTAGATGTTGAGAGAATAAAAGAGGTGATGGATCTGGGGCTCAGGGTATTTGGAGAGAACAAGGTTCAGGAGGCAAAGGAGAAAATCCTGAATATCAGATCTCAAATCTCAGATTGTGATATAGAATGGCACATGATCGGACACCTACAGAGAAACAAGGCAAAGACTGCTGTGCAGCTTTTTGCCCTGATCCATTCGCTCGATTCGGCTGAGCTTGCAGCACTTTTAAACAAACATGCTGAAAACGCAGGTAAGATACAGAGGGTTTTAATAGAGGTAAAACTTTCAGAAGAAGAGACAAAACATGGTATTGCAAAGGAACATCTCATGGATTTCATAAGATCAGTTTCGGCAATGAAACATTTGAAACTTGAGGGGTTAATGACCATGCCTCCCTTTTTTGATATGCCAGAAAAAGCGCGTCCTTTTTTCAAAGAACTAAGAGAATTAAGGGATAAGGCAGAAAAAGAAGGGTACAGACTGCCTGAACTCTCTATGGGTATGACCAATGATTACGAAATGGCTATTCTGGAAGGTGCAACAATGGTGAGGATCGGGACAGGGATATTCGGGGAGAGGAGATAAATAAATGATTGGTTTTATCGGTGGCGGGAATATGGCAGAGGCGCTTATTAAGGGAATAGCTTTCAAGCACGCCGGAGATATAATGGTCTCTGAGCCGAGGGAGGATAGACGTGCATATCTTGAGAAAACATACGGAATAAAAACTACTCCTGATAATAAAGAGGTTGTTAAGAATTGTAACATTATAATTCTTGCGGTTAAGCCTCAGAATATGGATGAAGTTACCACTGAGATCTCTGATATAATCTCAAGTGATAAGTTAGTGGTATCAATTGCTGCCGGTATAACATTATCATATCTCTCATCAAGGCTTAAGACTACAAAGATAATCCGGGTAATGCCCAATACTCCAGCGCTTATTCAGGAGGGGATGTCTGTTATGTCAATGTGTGAGTGCATTCATGACAAAGAAATGGGATTAGTAAAGGATATTTTTATGTCTGTTGGAAGATTAATGATGTTGCCGGAAAGGTATATGGATACTGTGACTGCCCTCTCTGGAAGCGGGCCTGCATTTTTTGCCTATTTTCTTGAGACAATGATAGAAGGAGGTATAAAAATGGGACTCGGTAGTAATGATGCTGCTGAACTTGCAGTTCAGACCTTTCTCGGCACTGCAAAATTGCTCGATACAGGTATGCCCCCTTCAAAGCTTAGGGAAATGGTTACATCACCCGGAGGTACCACAGCAGCGGGTCTTAAGGTATTTGAAGAAAAAGGTCTCAAGGATATCGTTACAGCTACTATTGAGGCAGCTGCTAACAGATCAAAAGAGTTGGGGAGGAAGGAATAGATGTTTATATTTGCAAATTTATTCCTCGCAATAGCTAATATTCTTAACATATTGCTTTCTGTCTATATGTGGATAGTAATTATTTCAGCAATAATAAGCTGGGTTAATCCGGACCCTTATAATCCTATAGTCAGATTCCTGCATGCTGTTACTGAACCTGTTTTAAGACCGATCAGAAGGATAATCGGGTTCAGATTGGGTCTCATTGACATATCACCAATGGTTGTAATACTCGCCATTCTGTTTATAAAGTATTTTTTAATACAGTCTTTGATAGAGTTTGCCTATAAATTGAAAGGGGGTACTTTAATATGAGGATAACTCCTCTTGATATCCAGCAGAAACAATTTCCCATGAAGTTCAGGGGATTTGATGTTGAAGAGGTATATGCTTTCCTTGAGTTAATCAGGGAAGAGATGGAGGATCTGCTCAGGGAAAATGCCTCACTGAAAGAGTCTCTGCAGAGGGCAGAGAATCAGATTAAAGAATACAAAGATATAGAGACAACTCTCAGGGAAACACTTTTAACTGCCCAGCAGATGGTTGAGGATTATAAGACAAACGCAAGGAAAGAGGCAGAACTTACTGTGAAGGAGGCAGAACTCAGGGCAGACGCTATTATCAAGGAGTCGCAGGAGAAGGTTATAAAGATTCATGAAGACATTGTTGACCTGAAAGGAATAAGGCGCCATTTTAAGGAAGAGTTGAAGAGGCTTGTCGAGAATCA
>Ga0315268_10006620_pt1 | contig 12311 bp, 19 predicted proteins | sample C1_top_MG_FD_204535 | JGI IMG/M metagenome (GOLD analysis project Ga0315268, IMG submission 204535) | Sediment microbial communities from Yellowstone Lake, YNP, Wyoming, USA - C1_top | ecosystem: Environmental > Aquatic > Freshwater > Lake > Sediment | place: USA: Wyoming | collected 2017-08-01 | reverse complement strand
GCCCGGCACGCCGCGCATTCGGTAGCCCACATAGGCGGTGAAGTCCACCATGATCGGGCCGGGGTAGAGCTGCACCATCGCGAACCCCTCGTCGGCTTCTTCTTCCGTGAGCCATTTCCGCTGGATCACCAGCCCGCGCAACTTCTGCAGAATCGCCATGCCGTACGCCGTCAGGCCCACTTGTAGGAAGGCGAGAACAATCGCGCGCAGAGAGACGGGCGCGCGATCGCTCATGGCTTCGCTTCCCGAAACACCCCTGTGCGAGTGCTCAATCCCTATCCGTGAAGGCCCGCCTTCTTCGTCGCTCACGCGTCCTCCCCTCCGGTCGTCATCACCCCGGCCCCCCCGCTTTCCACGAGGGCGAGCGAAAGGTCCAACCGTGGGTTCGTCATGAGCGTCCCCTCTCGCTGAGCCAGCGCCGCCTGGGTCTCCGCTGCCTGCTCGCACGCCACACACATAGTCACCGCAGGAGAAACTTCCAGCCGGGACGGGGGGATATCCTCGCCGCAGGTTGCACAACGCCCGTACTGGCCGCTCTCGATCCGGACAAGCGCCTGATCGATCGCCTTGATCTCGACCTTCGCTCGCCCATCCAGACGATCGAGCAACCGCACCATGCTCTCTTCCTGCCCCCGCTCCTCCACTTCGCTTTCGACATCGTTTTGGAACCAGAGCAGTTCCTCTTCAGTCTGGACAACCTGACGAAACAAGTCGCGTCGTTGGGTTAACAGCTTCTTCCGAATATCGTCGACCAGTAGCATCGCAATAACCTCCCTGACGACATCAGCATCAGCTACAACATTTCTCCATTTTTTCCTTCATGGCCTCTCGTCCGGCTTTGACCGCCGCCTCGGCATCCTCCGTTTTCTCTGCCATGAAACGCTTGCCACGCTCGGTGGTCTCATCAAGGGCGACTCGCGCCTCCTTTGCCTTCTCCAGGACTTCTTCCTCAGTCCTCCTGGCATACCCCTTCAACGCCTGCCGCGTTTCTTCGCCGGACTTCGGAGCGAGAAGAAGACCTGCCACCACTCCAGCCATGGCCCCCCCTAAGAATGCGAGTACAACGGCCGGTCCAGAACATTTTGCCTCACCAACCACCATCATGCGTGCGTACATATCGTTGTTCCTCCAATTTGGCTTAGTTTTGGTGCATGCGCAGTATCAGGATCGTTCCGACCCCGGCCAGGATCAAGAACAATTGCCCGAGCCCCGTCTCAGCCCCGATGCGCCGATGAAGACCTGGAATGAGGTCGGCGAGTCCGATGTAGAGAAAACTTGCCGCCGAAAAAGCCAGAATTGTGGCATTGAACTGCGGCAATTGCTGCAACCCCACATAGGCGAGCAGCGCGCCGGGTATCGTTGTGATGCCGGAAATGAGGTTCCATTTCAGCGCGCGCACCCTCGTAAACCCGTTATCGAGGAGGATCGCAAAATCTCCCACTTCCTGCGGCAACTCATGCGCAATGACCGCAATCCCGGTTGCCACGCCAAGCGGCACTGACGACATAAACGCTGCCGCAATCACCGCGCCGTCCACGAAGTTATGCAACGCATCTCCCACGAGAATGAGATATCCCGCAGTATCGTGAACCTCGCAAGGTCCCTCAGCATGGCAATGTCGCCAGATCAGTAATCGCTCAAGCACGAAGAATACGATCAGTCCCGCAAGCACAGTGCCGAGACTCGACGTGAGATCGCCTTGTTCAATGGCCTCCGGCAATAACCCAAGCAGTGCCGCTCCGAGCAGCGACCCGGTCGCATAACTCACAAGAAACGGCACCAACTGCTCGCGAACCCTCTTGGGAAACAACAGAAATAAGGCAGCCGCGCTGATGGCACCGACACTGCCGAGGAGGGCGAACCCCAGTATCCACGTCAAGACCATCGGTTCTACCTATTCCCACTCCCGAGCGGTTGCTTAATCGTCACTGCTCCGCGTAATTCACCCGCCTTGTAGCCCGTAGCCGCATCGAAGGGATACTGCGTCCTCAGCATGATTCGAATCGACTCTGGAATCTGCTCACTCGGCCCGTGACAGAGCAGACATTTCGGCTGAATTGCAATTGGCTTCATAAACCGAAAGTACTGACCACCCGGTTCCGATACGACTTCATGATGGGTCATGTCCGCAAACGCTTCCCCTTTCCTGGCGCGCTCGGCAAATTCTGCCAATACCCGTTGCTCCCAGGCATCCGGCATCCCGAGCAAGGGATTGCGCACCCGCGTCCCCACGCGCGTCACCCGCCAGCCATGCTCCCGCGACAACCGGCCCGCAATATCGGGCGCCAGCTTCGTGCAGACGATGATCGCCTCGATCGGGCCTCCTTTGGTCATCTCCCGCGTCATGGCCTCGCCCAACTCTTCCAGAAAGGTCGCGGCCACTTCGGAAGCCCCCTGTTCAAGCGCGACCTGATCGGCAGAGGCTATACTGGTCGCCATCACAAACACTGCAACACTTCCTGCCAGCGTTCTCATAAAACGAAATCTGTTCCTTGTCATCATGTCAACACCTCCTCTGTCTATGCCATGCACACATTCAATGTTGGTGTTGTCCCCCGCCCTGCTCCCCGCTCGCGTGATCGCCGTCCTCACTCCCTCCATGCTGTCCCTCGCCCCCACTCTTCATCTTTTCACGCTGGGCACGATCCTTTTCTCGCTGCTCCGGAGTCAACAGTGCTGCGGCATCGCGCTTACCCTTGATGGCTGCCAGCATGAGCGCCCCTTCTGCTTTCTTCAGCTGATCGACCTTCGCTTGGATCGCAGAGAGTTCGGCCTGCTCCTCCTCCAACAGCGCATGCAATTCAAATGTGGCAATCTTGATCTCTGCCTCTGTTCTAGCTTGGGTTCGATTGAGGTCCAGTTGCATGGCTTTGACCTTGCCGATCTGTTCGGATGTCAGGCCGATCTCTTTCGCGTGCTTCAGCAGATGCTTCAGGTAGTGCGCGCTGTGCTCGTCTTGTTCACCCTGCTCGTGACTGCCTTGCATCTGACCGTGCTTCATCTTCCCGTGGCCCTCATCGGCAAGGCCGGAGAGAAACGATGCCGCAACCAGACAGGCAGCTCCAGCCAAGACAACAATCCACTGTCTCTTCATCATGATGATCACCTCCTGTGTGAAGCCGTCCAAGCTCGCTACTGTTTGGACGGGGTTGTTCATTCTGTCTCCTGTGCTACACCGGCGGAACTTGGCTCAAGACTTCCCGCTCCGCATCAAGCCAATCGTCGAGATCAAAGCCATCCTCAAACCCACGGGCTTGATACCGTTCGAATGCGCGTTTTGCAATCAGGACATGAAGATCGTCGCAGAGCCCAACCTGTGGCTTCCCTAACGTCTGCTTACTCCGCGCCGATCGTGGGACTTTGTTTGCCACAGAAGACCTCTCTTCATCAGTGCGACAGAGTCAGCTACGTTGCACTCAACATGACGTTCGCCCCCGCTGCTACTCGAACGCCGCATCGTAGACCATGAGGATGGTGACACCCGTCTTCGTGAAGATGGCCGAAACATCCGCATGTTTCGGCAAAAACCGATAGGCTCCTCGTCCCAAGGGTTTTTCTTGTGTCTCGCACTCCCCTTCGAGCACATAATGCTGTACGGGGGCAACATGGCTATGCGGGAGTATCTGGCCTCCCGCCGGCAAACGAACGATGATGGTCCTAGCCTTCCCTTTGCCCTCGTCCCGCAACACGGTCACCTCGCCCTTGCCGGGGAACTCCCGCAATTCCTGCCAGATCATCGCTCCGGGATAGTGAATGATTTCCTTCATGCTTTCCTCCAAATGGCTAATGCTGACAGGAGGCGTAGAGTCTCTCGCATTTACAGGCGGAGATTTTCCTCTGCAGTCGCTTCGCCCCGACGAATCACGAGGGAAGTAGCGCGACGCACCTTGCCGAATCCCCAGGGGCCTCACTACGATCAACGCCCTATCGATCCCTCTTGTGTTTCTGCGTTCCTGTTGGGCTACACCGGCGGAACCTGGCTCAAAACCTCCCGTTCGGCTGCGAGCCAGTCGTCGAGCGCACGACCGTCCCGACAGCCCCGGCCCACATAGAGCTCATGCGCCCGCTTGGCGATGAGTACTTGGAGGTCGTCGCAGACGGACACAGAGGGCTTGCTCGGCACCGCAACAGCGTTTGAACTCTTGGTCCTTACAGCGACCATCCGGCGCGGCTTCACCGGTCTCTCTTCTGCAGGTTGTGCTTCCATGGGGTTGCCTCCTTTCGCAACTCTGACCGTTGTCGGTATCACACTAGCGCCTCCTCGACCGCATTACTTCGGAAATTTCGGCATCTCGAACGTGATCGGCTCGCCTGTCAGCGTCTTCAGAAACCCAATCAGATCGGTTTTCTCCTGCTGCGTCAGTTCAAGCGGCTTCAGGAACGGACTCAGGTTCGGATTCTGCCCACCCTTCTGATCGTAATAATCCGCCATGAAGGCGTGTTTGGCGTGCGGGTTTACGGCGTTTGGATTCTGTCCGCCCCCCTGATCGAGAAAATCCACGACCTCTTCAAGCGTCTTGAATACGCCATCGTGCATGTAGGGAGCGGTCTCGGTGATGCTCCTGAGCGTGGGGGTCTTGAAGGCGCCCTTGTCCCGCTCTTGCCGCGTCACGTAAAAACGCCCCAGATCCTCTTTCATCGGGCCTGCTTGCGGGACACCCAGATTGTGGAACTGGTTGTCGGTGAAGTTCGGCCCGTTGTGACAGAGGATGCAACGCGCCTTCCCTTTGAACAACGCCATTCCCCTGACCGCCGTGTCGTCCATCGCGTTGGCCTCACCCAGCACGTACTTGTCGAACGCGGAATTCGTCGATACGACCGTCCGCTCATAGGCGGCAATGGCTTCGGCGATCCCTTGGAGATTCACGTCCGTCCCAAAGACGGTCCGGAACTGCTGCTGGTACCCCTTGATCTTACCGAGCTTCTTCACGACATTCTCCTGCGTCTCGGCCATCGCGACAGGATTGACGATCGGCCCGATCGCCTGCTCCTCAAGGGAGCCGGCGCGTCCATCCCAGAATTGGAGCGGAATGAATCCCGTGTTGTACACCGTCGGGGCTTGTCGGCCTCCGACGCCTCCACCCTCGCCGATCGAAGTCTGGCGCGGATCGGCGAAGCCGGTGAATGGGTTATGGCAAAACGCGCAGGAGATCGCGTTGCTCTTGGAGAGCCTGCCATCGAAATAGAGTTGCTTGCCCAGCTCCACCTTGGCTTTGTAGTTGAGATTTGTGGCAGGGATTGGCACCACAGTCGGCAAGGGACCGATGTCGGGTACCGTCATGCCATCCACACTCACCATCCCGACTGGCGCCGATGATTGCGCCTGCAACTGCGTTGAGAATAGTCCCACACTCGCCAACACTCCGACTGCAAAACAACCGATCATCACATACATGCACCTAACCATCGCTCCTCCTTCTTCCAAACAGTGGCTGATCAAGACGCACTTCTCACGATCATCGATCGTCACGTTGCAATCAGCATCTCCTTCATTGCGACAAGGAATTGTCGATTCTCCTCCGGTAATGCAGTCGTGACCCGCAGGTAGCCGGGGCCCAACAACGGATCGTTGAGCGGCTTGATGAGGATCTTGCGCTCTCGGAGTCGGGTCGCGACGACAGTCGCGTCGTGCGGGGCCACATCAGCGAGGAAGAAATAGGTTTCCGAGGGAAACGTCTTCACTCCGAGTTTCTCCAATTCAACGGCAAGTTCCCTCGCCCACCCCCGCAGCGCCACGGCCCGCGCTCGAATCTTGTCTTCGTGTCGCAGTGTGGCAATCGCCGCCGCCTCGCTGGGACGGGCCAAGGGATAGGCGTCATTGTTCCGATTCAGATCGTCGGCGAGCCGTTCGGGCAGAATCGCGTAGCCCACGCGGAAACCGGCCAGGCTGTGGGCCTTGGACAGCGTGCGTGTCACGAGCAAATTTCGATAGCGGGGAACCCAAGATGCCACTGATTCCCCCGCCATGCCGACGAAGGCTTCATCCACCAGGAAGTGCGTGTCCGGATGGCGCACCAGCAAATCGGGCAGCGGTGCCATGTTGAACGTCCCGCCGTTGGGATTGTTGGGATTCGCGATCGCCACGAGTGTCGTGCCGGACGGAATGGTAAGTTTCGCCAGGTCGAACGTGAAATCTTCCCGGGGCAAGAGGCGCGTCTCGCTGTAGGACTCGGCAATCTCTGGGAAGAGAACATAGGTCGGCGTCAGCAAGTGCACATGCTTTCCGAGCCTTGCAAACAGTTGGCGCAGAATCAGCTCTGAGCCGGCATTGATATGAATCAGTCGCTCCGGAACACTGAGCTGTTCGCTCAGCAATCGGCGAAGCGGCGCGGAGTAGGCTTCCGTGTAGTAGTTGCTCCGCGCCAGCTCTTCCTGCGCCGCGGCGATCGCTTCATCGAGAGGCGGTAGGGGATTCTCGCAGAGCAGCATCTTGATGCCCGCAAAGGTCCCACCGCCCTTTTCGAGCAATGAGGTCATGTGGCCCTCCCTTGGCGACGAAATCGTTTTTGACCGACGCGGGCTCGTGCCATCCGTGGCAGTTCCGTACCTGAGCCCGGCCCTCGCCCGGCTTCCCCGCCTTGCGCGACGCACCGCTCGAATGCAGGAAGATGAGCCTCGCGCGATCTGGCCTGCAGGCGTTGAAACAGGGCGCGGACATCCGGAAGATCGGTTTCCCTCAGGAAACGGTCATACATGGCGATATTTTCGATCTCTCCTTCGATACCAGCGCGACAGGCTTCCAGAACAGACGAAGGCGGTTGAAGCTTCGTCTGCCATTCATCGAGCGGCAGTGGAATACCATATCGCGCGCAGAGGCTCTCAAGCGCGCGAGCGTGAGTGCCTTCCGCCTCCACGATGTTGATGAACGGCCGCACGGGGCCGAATCTCTTGATCACCAGCCGATAGTACGCTCGCGCCTTGTATTCATCGTGCAGGGCTTCGAGGATCATCCCTTTGGTCTTCTCGTCGAGCATAGTCACCCCTCACAACTTATAGGCCCGGTGGCAGGAGACACAGGCCCCAATGGTCTTCTCGAGTTGCGGCAGGATCGTCTTGAGATCCTTCGAGGAGAGCACCTTGGCCAGATCCTCGGCCTCCTGATGATGCGCCATCGCAAGCTCGTGATACTTCGGAGGAAACGTCGCCCCGGCTTCCCGTTGCATGGCCTGGTGGTGTTTGGGAAAGCCGAGTTCTTCATGCGCAACTTTGGCTGCCTGCTCGAATTCCTGCCGGCCCAAGGCAGCAACAATGTCCCGGATCGCCTCCAAATGTTCGCGCATCGTCAGCTTCATGCCAGCCTCAGCCACTGCACCGAGTCCTAGCGTTACGCGTTCGTCCTGATGACGCTCGACAGGGGCTCCATCCTTGGCCATGGGATGCCCCTGCTGATGCTGGGCTTCAACGACAACCGCCAGACTCAATAATGCGGCCACTCCCCATCCAATCGACACGATCATGATACGGTTCATCCCGACTCCTTTCCGCCTCATCCCGCTCCTCCCCATCCGGATTCCTGCTTGTTCCCGTAAGGGGACCTCCATCAGGACGGCTTATCCAAATCCTCTCTGATCATTCCCTTTTGGGGCAGAGGGCGCCCCCTTCTTGAAGATGAGCCTCGGGCGCCTGAGTTCGCCCATTTCAAATGCCGCCGGCTCCCACCCGGCATAGCCATACTCGGTAAGCGTGGCCTGGATGCTGCGCTCGTCGGGCGAAACTTTGATCACTCGATACTCGAACCGCGGTTGATTCGAGAAACCTTGCGACACAACTGGTGCCGCGCGCAGGGAGACGACGAGGGTCAGCAACAGAAACCCGGCTCCGAAGAACAACCACCGCCGCAGGGTCATCGTATTCATGGCTCTCCCCATCAAGCGTTACGGCGTGAGCGATCGGAGGTACGCAATCACGTCGGTCAATTGAGCCTCTTCAAACGCCCCATCAAAACTCGCCATGGCGGTGCCGGGCCGCCCCTCCAGGATAATCGTTCGCAGCTGCGCGTCGGTCTTTTCCTGGGTAGCCTTGGCAGCGAGATTCGCGGGCGGCGGGGTCAGATAGGGAGCCATGGCGCTGTCGCCTTTGCCCGTCGGGCCATGGCAACTCTGACAACTTTCGAGATAGAGCTTCTTGCCGGCTTCAGAATTGTCATTTCCCTGAGCGGCCCACGGCTCCCCCATCAACAAGACGCTTGTGGCGATCAGGATTGCGCCGTGCATCGAGATGGTCGTCCATTGACCTGCACGGTTCATCGCACCCTCCTCTTCTCGTCCCTACTTCAACGTCATCATGTAGGCGGTGATGGCATAGATGTCTTCATCCGGCAGCGGCGGCTTGGGGATATAGGCGCCGCTGTCCGGTTCGAAATCGTTCGGATTCTGGTTGAAGCGATAGACCCAATCGGCATTCAGACGCTCGTTCAACTTGATGAAGGAGGTACTGGACGTGCCTCCAGTATAACCCTTGGCTGTTGTGGCCGGTGTGAAGTGGCAGTTTTGACAACCATGTTCCCGATAAAGCTTTTGCCCTCGCTCAAGTTGCTCCGGTGTTCCAGGTTTCATCATGCCCTCTTTGATTCGATCATCCTTCCGCGTGGCGAGAAAGTCGGTCACGGCCTTCGCCTGATCGACGGGCAAGGCGAGATGCCGCTTCTTCCGCTCCGGACGAAAGTCGTAGCCGACGGGGTAATGTTTGAACTCGGGGTTCTGCAGCCACGCGACAAGCCAGCCGCGTTGATATTTGTTCCCGGCCCAGATGAGATCCGGCGCCTGCTTCGTTCGGCGCGGCGCGGGCCTCCCCTCGATCCGATGACACTGCACGCACAACGACTTCACAGTCTTGTCTCCTGAACTGACTGCGCTTCCACCAAACACATCTCCATCGGTCAGGCCGATCACGCATCCAACGATGATGCTCACTGCAGCGAGAAAAATGGGCTTCATGGCCATTCAACCCTCTGACTAATCAATTCCCTTCTGTGAACCCAATCACTGAGAGTCACTGAAGCCGGCAAAGATTCAGAGACTCTGGTTGATTCGATGAATAAGAGTTCGGAAGACAATCACAGCGAGATTCATGCCACTCGCTGTGATTGTCTTCACAGGAGAAAAAGGGGCAGCCAATTAAGTGATTGCGCAGAGAGAGCGGGGGGAATTACCCGATGGTGTGCAGACTAACGCCACAGATGGGGAAGTCTCGCTGTTGCAAAACGCAGCAACCCTCCAGGCGGGTGAGATGTGCCTCACAGTAGAGTCAGCGCGAACGTGATTCATCATGACTGGACTCCCGTTTTCTGCACACAGCTTTCTCTTCACTGTCACTCCTTGATAATCACGCCACAAGCGATCCACGGCCCGCCCGGCGTATCTTTCGTCGGTGGATCGAGCACGTATCTGTCCTGGAGTTCATGGATGATGAAGACGCTGCTATCCTTATCGAACAGCGTATTCAGTCCGTCGAATAACGTGACTCGGCTCGTGATGTATAGAGAGTATTTTTTGTTCTCATTGATGGACAGGTTCGGCAGAACGCCGAGATGGTGGGGATGATAACCGAGACCGGGACTGATGTGTGCCTCCGGATTCATTTGCGGATCGACGTTGCCGTTGTAATGCCCTCTGGCAGCTGAAAATGGCTCGCAGTTCCTGGGTTCGTGGATATGTATGGCATGCAGTCCTGGCGTCAGTTTGCTGTCTGGACTGCCTTGTAGTTTCAGCTTAATCCTTATGCGCTCTTCGTATTCTTCATAGAGATGCGCCTCTCCCGTAATGCCCGACCGCGCAATCGCCCCTTTCGCATGCAGACGCGACAGATGACTTCATCCCTGAAGCGAGCCTGAAACTGAGCAGAGATCTCGGCAAGTCCTGGCGAGCTGCCCCCAAGACGAATATCTAGGGGGCACTCAGAGTTAATGGGATAAGCACTTGTCCCTTTAAAGTCTTTCCCTCCGTCGAGTGTTCATTGCGTGGTGTTCTGCGGCAACATCCTCAGCTACATCACGCCTTTACGGCCCGACCCCTGACCGTATCAAATTGCGGTGTCTTGCGGCCAAATCCAGATTGTTCTGCATCGACTTCCTAAAGTCTGCAGCAATGGCTTTGCAGTGGGCTATATGTTCAGATGCGGTCATTTTCCCCGAGACCTCTGCTGGAAACTTTTCGTAGTAATCGGCTGCGAACTCCCAATTTTGCGCTTTTGCTTTCATATCCAGAGCCTGTTGCTCATAGTACATCGCCAGCTTCATGTGATCGCCAGCCATGGTCCCTTCAGGCATCTGAGCGAAGCTTTGCATGGCAACCAGGAGACCGAGAACCACGAATGCGCCAGTCCAGTAAACTTTTAACATCGGAAGACCTCCCCTGTTTGTGGCGAACCATTTGCTTGCTACGGTGAGTGAACTTCACTTCCATTGTTTGGACAGTTCTCAGCCTAGAATACGCTAAGGGATCTCTGCCTTGCTGTCTTCCCATCCTCCTTTCGTTTAAGCAAGAACCCTTCGCTCGCATGATTCACGAAGACTTCTACTGCAACCGCCCATACACCGCTGCGACAAGCCTGACGGCGGGCAGGGCTCGCCGCTCAGTCGGTCAAGCTCCCGTTGGGGGCTGGCACCCTTCTTTTCGGCGACTGTCCCTGTCTGAGGGGCGGGACAGCCACCGTCGCAGAGGCGGAGCCAGTCCCCAACCCCGCGCGCCCATCGCGCTTGGCATCTCAGCGGTTTCGCCACGAACTCTCGTGAATCATGCGCGCGAACAGATGATCGGCCCTCCCGTCACGGGAGATCATCGTCCCGACACAGCAATGGAAATTGTACGGGAGGCAGGAATAGATCTCTGAGAATGTCGATGACGGAACCCCGGTCAGATCCATGCCTGGCATCAATAAACTGAACGGAACGATAAACACACTAGGCTCTGTCGACATTTAGCGAAAATTACGCGAGAATCTCCACGCCAAGGAGGTTCTCATGGACTATGCAAAGTATTTACGAGAGGATCAGTGGGAGCGGATCAAAGATTCGCTCCCCGGCAAAGCTGGCGATGTGGGCCGCACAGGCGATAATCGGCGCTTTGTTGAGGCGGTGATGTGGCTCGGGCGCACCGGCGCGCCCTGGCGCTCGTTGCCCCATGTGTACGGGCGATGGTCTGGTGTCCACCAACGGTTCCGACGGTGGGCGAAAGCGGGTATCTGGCAAATGATGTTCAATACCCTGGCCGTCGATGCTGACACGGAATGGCTCATGATCGATGCCACCATCATTCGCGCCCATCAACACGCCGCTGGCGCAAAAGGGGGCAGCAGACGCAGGCCCTAGGGCGTTGCCGGGGTGGGTTTACCACAAAAATTCATGCCGTGTGCGATGCGTTGGGCAATCCGCTCCGGTTCATTGTAACCGGGGGTGAACGGCATGACTGCACACAAGCCCAGGCGCTGCTAAAAGGGTTCCAGGCCCACGCCGTGCTTGCCGACAAGGGCTATGATGCGGATGAGTTGATCACATGGATTCAAGAGACCGGGGCCTTGGCGGTGATCCCACCGAGATCGAACCGGCTGGTCCTCCGCGACTACGACACAGCGCTGTACAAGGAGCGCAATCTGGTGGAACGGATGTTTGGGTACCTCAAGCACTTCCGTCGGGTGGCAACTCGGTACGACAAGACCGCGCGCTCCTTCCTATCGTTCGTCCAGCTCGCGGCCAGTTATTTATGGCTCAAATAAATGTCGACAGAACCTAGGCATCTCCCTAGGAACCTGAGGAAATCTCCCTAGCCCGGGCCTGTACGCGATAGGGGGCGCGCCTGTGCCGAATCCGCTGGCGTTGGTGCGTCGTGGTGCGTGCGTTGTCGTGAGAGGACATGGAGCCCTCCTTCTCGGCGAAGGCTCCGGCCCAGCGTATCGAATCTACACTCCTTCGTCATCATGGGCGTTCATAATGTCATGAAACTAGCCGGCTAGAAGTTATTTCGGAAACGCTTTCGGTGCCTGCACGTGTTGCCAGCCTTCGCCGTTGAGCGACTTGAGCAAGGCCACCAGATCCTGCTTCTCCTGCTCGGTCAGTTCCAGCGGGACGATCATGTCGTCTTGGTGCGGATTCTTGATGCCGCCCTGGTTGTAAAAATCCACCACCTCCTCCAGCGTCTTGAAGCGCCCGTCGTGCATATAGGGGGCGGTGCGGGCGATCTCGCGCAATGTCGGCGTCTTGAAGGCGCCAACGTCTTCCGCATTCTTCGTCACCAGATACCGGCCGAGATCCACCGTATTGGTGTCCCACCCGATCCCGAGATTGTGAAACGTCTCATCGGTGAAGTTGAATCCTG
>Ga0315268_10006618_pt1 | contig 12312 bp, 9 predicted proteins | sample C1_top_MG_FD_204535 | JGI IMG/M metagenome (GOLD analysis project Ga0315268, IMG submission 204535) | Sediment microbial communities from Yellowstone Lake, YNP, Wyoming, USA - C1_top | ecosystem: Environmental > Aquatic > Freshwater > Lake > Sediment | place: USA: Wyoming | collected 2017-08-01 | reverse complement strand
CTACCGCCTGCTGGGAGGCGCGCACGTCTCCATGCTCGACGCCATCTATATGGCGGTCATCACCGTCGCCACGGTGGGTTATGGCGAAATCGTGGACACGGCCGCGCACCCGGCGCTGCGGGTCTTCAACATCTTTGTCATCCTGTTCGGCATCGGCATCATGCTCTACGTTTTTTCCGCCTCCACGGCGTTTATTGTGGAAGGCGAGCTGAAGGATATTTTTCGGAGACGGAAGATGCTCAAACAAATTCAGGCCATGAAAGAGCATTTCATTGTCTGCGGGGCGGGCGAGACCGGCCACTTTGTGGTCCAGGAGCTCTTGAAGACCTCCCATCCCTTCGTGGTCATCGACCACGACGAAGAGCGCCTGGAGCGCATCCGGCACCTGGGAGAATTTCCGGTGCTCAAAGGCGACGCGGCCGATGAAGAACTGCTGGCCACCGCCGGTTTGGCCCGGGCTCGCGGGCTGGTCACCGTGCTCGCGGAGGATAAGGACAACCTCATGGTGACCGTCACCGCCCGGCAGTTGAGCCCCACGGTGCGCATCGTGGCGCGCTGCGCCGAGGCCCGCATGGCGGAAAAATTGATTCGCGCGGGCGCCAACTCCGCCGTCTCTCCCAACATGATCGGAGGCTTGCGCCTGGCCTCCGAGCTGATTCGGCCGCACGTCGTCAGCTTCCTCGACGAAATGCTGCGCGACCGGAACAAGACCATGCGCGTGGAGGAGATCGCTGTGGGGCCAGGTTCGCCCTGGATGGGAAAAAGTCTTCAAGACACTCAATTGCACGCGAAATTCGAGCTGTTGGCCCTGGCCGTGCGCACGGGGGCCGGACAGGTGCAATACAACCCGCACGGGGATGCCGTCCTCAACGCCGGAGACGTCATCGTCGTTCTGGGAGATGTGAACAATACCTGGAAAGCGCGTGCCGCGGCCGGTGATACCATTTCCCGGCCCAAGGGGTAGCTTCCGCTTGTACCGCCGCGCCTCAGGGCTCGAAATCGCTGGAGCTTGTCTTCCGCCACGCTTGTCTCACGCCTCAACCCGCGCAAATTCCTTCAGCCGGGGAAGAAGGTGCCGATGCATCGCTTGCGGCCCGTAAAACAGCGTGTGGACGTACGCCAGGAAGGCGGGCTGTGAGAACCGCGGGGGAGGGGTCCGCTGGTAGTCAAGGTAACAAAGACGGCCCGCAACGACCTTGCGCGGATCCTGATAGGAGCCCAGCGGCCACATGGGCCGGAAGAAGCGGAACCCCACCCGCTCCAGAAGCCGGCGCCAGGGGTCTCCGGAGGCGGCGGTGACCTCGCCGTAGACTCTCCAGTTGCGGCCGTGCGGGCCATGCCGTTCCAGGCGCAACACCTCGCGCAGGATTCTCTCTCCGTACCCGCGCCCCCTGAGGGCGGGATCCACGAAGATGTAGCTCCCGAAGGCAACCTGGAAACCGGGGAAAACCACCGTGCAGGTTCCTCCCACCAGTCTTCTCCCCTCGAACGCCGAAAAGAGATGGACAGGGTTCACCCGCGCCGGCGAGGGCTGGATCACCCAGCGCAGAATGCGCGTACTCACGCGCTCGTCCGGATTGAAGCAGCGGCGGTAGAGCCGCAGGTAATCTTTCAGCGGTTGGTGGTCGGCCGGCTTCAGCAGCCGTACCCGGAGTTTCGTCCTGCGCATGCTCAGTCCATTTCAGTTTGTCGAATCGAGCCGCCTTCTTGTATCTTGTAACACAGGCCCGGCGGGAATGGCCATCGGGCTGTGAGGCGTGAGGAGGTCAATGACGATGTTACGGAACACGAAGCGGTGGGGGTTGCTTCTGGGCGCGTGCCTGCTGGCGGCGACGGCCTCATCGGCCCGGGACGCCGGGTTCATCAGCCTGTTCAACGGGAAGGACTTGGCGGGTTGGGCCGTGGTGGGCCATCAGGACTGGCACGCGGAAAACGGCATCCTGTGGACGGAGGGCCAGGGCGGATGGCTGCGCTCGGAGAAGGCCTACGCCGATTTCATCTGGCGCCTGGAGTACCGCACCTCGAAAGATTCCAACAGCGGCATGTTCATTCGCTCCGCCCAGCAGGGCAACCCCGCCTTTACAGGCATCGAGATCCAAATCCTGGACGACGCCGGCAATCCCGCCAGCGTGCACAGCTCGGGGTCGCTCTATGGCGCTTCGGCGCCGCGCCACAACGCGGGGAAGCCCGCCGGCGAATGGAACCAGGTGGAGATTTCCTGTGTCGGCCGCCACGTGACCGTGACCTTGAACGGCCACCGGATTCAGGACGTCAACCTCGACGATCCCCTTTTCGAGCACGCCCAGGAACGGCCACTCCGCGCGGTCCCCAACTCCGGCTATATCGGCCTGCAGAGCCACACGGCGCGCGTGGAGTTCCGGAATCTCAGCATCCAAGTCATGTAGGGGCGCGCACTGCCCCGGGGAATCTCGCCCTCGGTGAAGCCGTACCACTCGCACCTTCGCGAATTCCTCAGGTTTTCAGTTGCGCCTTAACGCCCCAAGGGAGGTTCACGTTTGCTCCGTCCATCCTCAAGATCGGTCGACCGTGGCGGTACGGGCTGGATGATGGTCGCCATCATCTTCGTCCTCATCGTCGCGGGTGTAGCCTGGAAGGTCACCCGTAGCACCGGCCCCAGCATTCAAGTCCATGGCCCGTTGAAGGGCATCGGGCAGAGCACCCCTGTCAACTTCACCGTGATGGACACTCGCTACCGGATCAAGCGCGTGCGCGCGGAATTGCGGCAGGGCGATCGCATCTTTCCGATGGTGGACTTGACCCTCCCGCGGACCTCCTGGTGGAGATTCTGGTCGCGCGCCGGCAAGCACCAGGCGGAGGTTCAGACGCGCGCCGGCCGGCAGGCCTTCCCGGACCTCCAGGAAGGGCGCGCGACGCTCCACCTCACCGCCACGAACGATTCCTGGGGGCGCTTCTTTCGTGGCGGGCAAGCGGACATCTCGCTCGACCTCCCTGTGCGCTTCGCTCCGCCTCAAGTGCAGGTCGTCACGACGCAACACTACGTCCACCAGGGCGGCTGCGACATGGTGGTGTTCACCGTCTCACCGGGCACGATCGAATCGGGCGTGAAGGTGGGAGACTACTTTTTCCCGAGCTTCCCCGTGAAAGGCTCGATGCCGGAAACGCGCCTGTGCGTCTTCGCCTACCCTTATGACGTGGACCCCAAGACGCCGGCGCGTATCGTGGCCCGCGACGATGCCGGCAATGAGACCGTCACCGGCTTCACCTACGAAGTCTTCCCCAGGAAGTTCAAGTCGGACACCCTCACGATCACGGACGATTTCATGTCCCGCGTGGTCCCGCCCATCATGAGCCAGACCCCCGCGTTCGACGACCAGGGTAGCCTGCTGAAGAACTTCCTCTGGGCCAACAGCAAGCTTCGCCAGTTGGACGCCGAGCAGTTCGTTGCCCTCTCCCACAAGACCGCGCCGCAGTTCCTCTGGACCAAGCCGTTTGTTCAGCTGGAGAACTCCAAGGTGGAAGCGTCCTTTGCCGATTACCGCACCTACCGGTACAACGGCCAGGAGGTCGACCACGAAACGCACCTGGGATTTGACCTGGCGGTGGTCCAGCACACGCCGGTGGCGGCCGCGAACGATGGCGTGGTGGTCTTTGCAGGCTTCCTCGGCATCTACGGGAATGCCATCGTCCTCGATCACGGCTGCGGCCTTCAGAGCCTTTACGCGCATCTGAGCTCCATCGACGTCAAGGTGGGCGACGCGGTCAAGCGCGCGATGGTCATTGGCCGCAGCGGCCAGACGGGCCTCGCCGGTGGCGACCATCTGCACTTCTGTATGCTGCTCGATGGGATTCCCGTCAACCCGGTGGAGTGGTGGGACGCGCACTGGATTCACGACCGGATTGAGGTGAAGCTCCAGGCCTATCCGTAGGGGCGGCCCGCGTGTGCTTCTTGAGCCCGACAAACTCCCCGGTGGGCGGGCCCTCCCCGTCAAACACCCGTCACGTGTTACCTTTTTTCTGGCGCGACGCGGGGAAGGTAGAACTCGAAGAATTCCGCCGGATGGGTGTGCATTCCGACGGTGGCATTGGCGGGCTTGCCTTCCCCGACGCGAGTAAATCCCTGGTCGTCGACTTCGACGGCCCGCGTCTCCGTCTGGCACAGGCTCGGATCGATTAACAGGGCCACCGCCATGGGATCGAAAAGGATGGGGGTGGACTGGTTCCAATAGTAATAGAGAATCGCCAGGGCATTCGTCACAGGGGTGAGTTGCGTGAAAACGCGGTGGCGGCTGGCTTCGTCGAGCGGGAGCATGGCCGTGACATCGAGGGGGGCCATCACGATGGGGATCCCCGAAGAGAAAACCGCCCGGGCCGCCGCGGGATCCTGAGCGATGTTGTATTCGGCCGCGGGCTTCACCTGGTCGCCGTAGCCGTGAGCGATCGAGCCGCCCATCATCACGATTTGCTTGATCTTCTTTGCGACCTCGGGGGATTGCTGCAGCAGCGAGCCGATATTGGTGAGCGGCCCAATCGTCACCAGGGTGATTTCGCCGGGCCGGCGGTCGAATTCCGACCGCAGATACTCCACCGCTTTCTCGCTTTTGAGCTGCGGACTCGCAAAGCCCTCCGCCCAGCGTGTCTGCACGATGGGCAGCGGTTTGCCGGGCTCGCCCGCGTACACGGGCACGCGCCGCCACGCGCCACCGGCTTCCCAGAGCATCTTGGCCGCAAGCCGTGCCCGCGCCTGCGTGTCGCCGCTCACGGTGGTTACTCCCAGGAGCTCAAGCTCGGGGCTGTTGATGATCAGCGCCAGCGCGAAGGCATCGTCGATGTCCGTGCCGATGTCGGTGTCGAGGATGATGGGAATCTTCTGTTTCGCCGCCACGCTGCCCGGCGAGATCAACAGGATGACCAGAGCAAGGATACCCAATTTGCTCACCGCCTCTTCCCCCTTAGGAGCCGAAGTCACCGCAGCAAGCAGGAATGGCCGGTAACGGCCCCGCGATCGTCGGGTCGGCAATTCCCAGATTCTAGTTCACGACGGGCGCCAGCGCCACGAAGACCAGCCCGAAGATGAAGAACACAAACATCAGGGCCAGCAGGCGCTTGGTGCCGGGGTCGGCGCCCCGGAATTCTTTCCACACAAACACACCCCAGATGGCGGAGATCATCGTGGCGCCCTGCCCGAGCGCGTAGGAGGCCGCGGGGCCCACCATCTGCGCGTAGGAGGCCACAAAGTTGGAAATCGTCCCCACACCCCAGATCGTTCCTCCCAACACGCCCCAGAGGTGCAGCGTGCCGGCGCCCCGGAAATATTCGCCCATCCGAACCGGCGGCCCGCTCACCGGCCGGCGCATAAAAGCGTAATTGACCGGGATGGTGCAGGCCAGGATTCCCAGGGCGAAGACGAACATCACCGTATACGGGCCCAGATGGTTCTCGCCCTTGAGCGCCTTGGCGATCAGAGGATAAAACACGCCGATGCCGATCCCGGCGAGCACGCTCACCAGGATTCCCTTGGTGCTGACCTTCAAATCCTGCGAGAGCTTCCGGTAAGCCAGAGCGTCCAGGACGATGGCCACACAAACCAGAAAGACTCCGCCGAACAGCAAGTACGGATTCCCCTTCGGCGTGACCACGTAGTTCAGGACGGCTCCAATCACCAGGGCCAACCCGATCCCGATGGGAAACGCCACGGCCAGACCGGCGAGAGCGATCGCGGCCACCAGCAGAATGTTCCCGACATTGAAGATCACGCCCCCCGTGAACGCCAGGAGGATGTGGCTGAAGTCCGCGACGCCCAGGTTGGCGACAAAGCTGTCGGAGCTTGCGGCGTCCGTGCGTCCCAGGGTGAACCCCGCGATGAGGGCCATCAGCAAGATGCCCCAGACGTAGTCCCAGTAGAAAAGCTCGAACCGCCAGTTCTTGCCGAGCTTCTGGGTATTGGCCCAACTCCCCCAGCAAATCATGCTGAGGACCATCATGAAGAGCGCGACGGAGTACACCTGGGGGATGAACATACGCAACCTCGCCTCGGGCGAACTGCCGCCCAAATCCTATTCGCTCAGGAACAATAACTCAAGGTTGACTTTGCAGGATGACGAGCGGTCAAAGCGGGATGGTGACAACCCTGCGACGGGATCGCCACACATGGAGAACCACGACCTGTCCCGGCGAAGTCGGGACAGGTCCCTCCCCAAGACTATTCCTCTTCTTCTTCTTCTTTGCCCACGCCCGCGGCCTTGGCGGCGGCCACGATCTTGTCGGCGATGGGCTGGGGGACGATATCGTAGTGGGAAAACCCCATCGCGTACGTGCCGCGCCCCTGGGTCATGGAGGTAAGGTCGGAGGCATAGGTCAGCATCTCCGCCAGCGGGACCTGCGCCTTGATGACGGTTGAACCGCCCCGGGGTTCCATGCCTTGAATGCGCCCGCGGCGGCCGTTCAAGTTCCCCATGATGTCGCCGGAATAGTTCTCCGGCACCGTGATTTCGACATTCATGATGGGTTCGAGCAGGCAGGGTTTCGCCTGCTCCATGCATTTCTTGAACGCCTTGGAGCCCGCCAGCTTGAAGGCAATCTCCGAGGAATCCACATCGTGATAGGAGCCGTCGTAAAGGATCACTCGAAAGTCCACCACGGGGTACCCGGCCAGATACCCCCTGGAGGCCGCTTCGACGATCCCTTTTTCCACCGCCGGGATGAAGTTCCTGGGAATGGACCCGCCGAAGATGTCGTTCACGAACTCAAAGCCCCCGCCGCGCGCCAGCGGTTCCAGCTTGATCCAGCAGTCCCCGTACTGGCCGTGGCCGCCCGTCTGCTTCTTGTGCTTGCCCTGGGCGTCGGCCTTGGCCCGGATGGTTTCGCGGTAGGGAATCTTCGGCGCCTTGAGGGTCACTTCGAGATTGAACCGCCGCTTGAGCTTGGAGACGGCGACTTCCACGTGTTGTTGTCCCGCGCCGGAGAGCAGGAATTCCTTGGTCTGCGGGTCGCGCGAGAAGCGCAGCATCAGGTCCTCTTCGAGCATGCGATGGACGGCGGTCGAGAGCTTGTCTTCGTCGCCACGGGACTTGGCCTCGATGGCGAAGGAGATGGCCGGCTCCGCCAGCCTGACCTTGGGATAGACGATGGGCGAGGGCTTCTCGCCAAGCGTGTCGCCGGTGAGCGTGTCCTTCAGTTTGGTGACGGCGCCCAGGTCCCCCGCGTGCAACTCCGCGACGGGCGTCTGCGTCTTGCCCTGCACCACGGAAATATGCGAGAGGCGCTCCCCGCCGCCCCGGTTGAAGTTGGTCAGGTTCGCCTCGTTCTTGACGACCCCTGACATCACCTTAAAGTAGCTGACGCGGCCCGCGAACGGATCGGCGACCGTCTTGAACACATAGGCGGACACCGGCGGGTCGTCCGCGATCTTGCGCTTGACGGGCTGGCCGCCCTCGTGGTCCAGCCCCTCGACCTCGCCGCGTTCGACGGGCGCGGGCAGATAATCCACGATGAGGTTCAGCAGGCCGTCGCTCCCGATATTCGGCAGGGCGGCGGAGACCACGACCGGGTAGAGGCGCTTCTCGTTGATCGCCTGCCGCAGCCCGGGCACCAGGTCCTCGAGGGGAATCGTCCCCTTGTCGAAAAACTCCTCCATCAACTTGTCGTTGCCTTCGGCCACCATCTCGACCAGCGCTTCGTGGGCCTTCGTCGCGGCCTCCTGATATTCCGCGGGGATATCGGCCTCCTTGGACTTTCCCGACCCGTTCGACTCGTACAGGTACGCCTTCATCCCCACCAGATCGATGACGCCGCGGAAGTTCTTCTCCTCGCCCACGGGCAGTTGCAGGGGGATTGCGGTGCGGCCGAAGGTCTCCTGCAGGCCTCCGAGCGTTCGCTCGAAGCTGGCCCGGTCGCGGTCCATCTGGTTCACCACAATCACCCGGGGGAGGCCGTGTTCCTCGCAAAAGCCCCAGGTCTTTTCGGTCTGGACTTCGATGCCGGCCACGGCGTGAATCAGCAGCAGCGCGGAGTCCGCCGCCACCAGCGCGCTCTCGGTCTCGTGCATGAAGATGTTGTATCCGGGCGTATCGATAAAATTGATCTTGGTTTTGCCCCACTCGGCATAGGCCAAGCCGGCGCTGATCGAGAACTTCCGCTGGATTTCTTCCTCGTCGTAATCGGTGACGGACGTTCCGTCGTCAACTTTGCCCAGGCGGTTCACCATGCCCGCCGTGTACAGGAGCGCCGAAACCAACTGGGTCTTGCCCGTGTCGCCGTGACCCACCAGCGCCAGGTTGCGGATGTTGAGGCCGTCGTAGATTTTCACCGCGGACTCCTTCAAACCTCAGGACGAACCCTAGGATCGCGAGGTCGGTCTTGGAGCAAACCCGCATCCTAGCACACCTCTTCCCGGAGCACCAACGCTCCCGCGGGTCTTGCGAGGCCGCCGTTCCCTGCTTTGACTACTGGAATCCAGCGCCCATTCCCGCCGCATTCGGCATCGCTTCCGCGAGACTTTTGGTGATTCTAAAGGACATTCTGGCTTTGTTCGTCCGAAAAAAGAATTCTTTTAATGTTCTGGCTTCGGCAGGGACTTTGTGTCACCAAGGGAGTCGTGAATCGCCACGTGGCGGGAATCGGAATCGGCCACCTCCGGCGAGCCCCCTGCCAGCCGCGGCGGGCGGGCTCATAATATAGGTAGGCTAGCATATTTCGCGCCGTCCGTCAACCCCCACTTACGCCGCCCTCGATTGACGAGTTTCGATTTGCGAGTTTCCCGCTGCTGGATCAGTCCAGGTCGATGTCCTTGAGGGGCGGGCCGACGGGTTCGTCCTTGGATTTCTTGAGGCTCTCTTCGAATTTGCGTTCCAGGAATTGCGACTTGACCTTCTCATCTTCGGCGCTCTGCTGGAAGAGCGCTTCCCGTTTTGCCGCCTGCTTGGCCAGCAATTGATTCGCGCGGTCCAGGTCGGGGGCCTTGGTGGACTTTGGGGGAGGCTCGTGGTAGAGGACTTTGCCCAGTTCTGCATCCACTTTCAGCTTGGCGCCGCAGCACGGGCAGGTAATCTCAAGTTTCCCTTGCTCCGGCTTTCCCATGCCTCGATGCTACGCGCCTGAAGGGGGAGAGTCAATTCACCCGGCCTCAACCCTCTTCCCTTTCGGCCGGTTCCGATGCATCATTCCGACGAGCTTGTTCATCTTAAGGGTTCAGGGCAAACGTCATGAGACGACCTCTCCTTCTTTCTCTGTCCGCACTGGTAACCCTGGGGTTATGGGCCTCACCGGGCGCTGGCGCTCCGCCCCGGGAAGTCACTCTGCTGCCTGCGAAGTACCCGGCCCCGGACTTTCCCCGGCCCCATGAACAAACCCCGGAACAACCTCTGGAGCAACAGCGACGACAACCCCCGGGATTCCCCCAGGAACAAACCCCGCAACCCCAGCCGGCCAGCGTCGAATGGATCAATTCCGTGCCGCTCACCCTGCAAGGACTGCGCGGCAAGGTGGTGTTGATTGATTTCTGGGAATACACCTGCATCAACTGCATCCGCACCTTCGCCGAAAACAAGAAGTGGTACGAGCGCTATCACAAGTACGGGTTCGAAATCATCGGGGTGCACGACCCTGAGTTCGACATCGCCTACCCACCGGACAACGTCGCCACCGCAGTCAAACGTTTTGGTCTGCCGTATCCCGTGGTGGTGGATGATCACTTCATCATCTGGCGCAGCTACCACAACAATGTCTGGCCCAACCGCTTCGTGATCGACACTAAAGGCTTCGTCCGGTTCAATCGCACCGGCGAAGGGGACGACGACGAATTCGAGCTGGCCATTCAGCAGTTGCTCCGCGAGGCGCGCCCCGGCCTGAAGTTCCCCGCCAGCTACACCCTCCCTCCGGATGAGAATCCCTTTGCCCCGAATTGCGGCGTTCCCACAGAAGAGATGTACGTCGGCCAATGGGAAGACCGGGGGATCCTCGCCAACACCGAGGGATACCACCCCGGCAAGACCGTGGACTACAAGCTGCCTTCCGACGTCGCCGACGGGCACGCCGCCGTGGCGGGAAGATGGGAGACCGACAAGAATGGGATGATCTATCGCGGCAAGCCGAAGGGGGAGAATCCCGCCGCGCTGCCCGACAGGCTGGTGATGCGCTATCACGCGCGCGAACTCTACGCGGTGATGAACGTCGCGCGGGGACGCCCCTCGCGCCTTTATATCCAGCAGGACGGCAAAGATCTGAACCCGAAGAACAAAGGCGTGGATGTGCGCATCGACGCCCAGGGACACTCGTACCTCGAGGTGCGCGAGCCGCGCATGTATTATCTGGTGGCCAATCCCTCCTTCGGCCAGCATGCGGTGACGCTGATTCCTACGAAGCCGGGGATTACCATCAATTCCTTTACCTTTGGCAACAATTGCCAGGTGGATTTCCCGCACCTCTGAGCCGCGCGGCCCAGGAGTTACCGATGAACATTCCGCAGCGCTTCCGCGCCTCGATCATTGCCTCCCTGCTCGTGGGCCTGGCGCTCTGCCCCCGCGCCACCCTCGGCGCCTCCCACGAGATTCTCGTCATCGAAGGCGCGCGACTGATTGACGGCACGGGCCGCGGCCCGGTCGAAAACGCGGAAATCGTCATCAAGGACGGCAAGATCGTGATGGCCGGGAAAAAGGCTCCTCACCGCTTCCCTTCCGGAGCGCGCCTCCTGCGGCTCAACGGCCTGACGATCATCCCCGCGCTCATCGATCTCCACACGCACCTGGGGCAAACGAAAAACGGTCTGGAGGCCGCGCCGGACGCTTACAGCGAGGAGAACGTCCGGGCACAGCTCCAGAAGCTCCTCCGCTACGGCGTGGGCACGATCATCTCGCTGGGAGCCGATCAGGACCTTATCGACAAGCTGCGCGCGGAGCAGCGAGCCGGGAGACTGGAGGGCGCTCGCTTCTACACCGCCGGGCTCGGCTTCGGAGTAGTGGGAGGGTACCCGCCCGGGATCGCCCGGCCCGCCGATGTCCACCGGCCCAGGACGGCGCAGGAGGCCCGCAGGGACGTCCGCGAGCTGGCCCGCCATCGTCCCGATTTTGTGAAGATCTGGGTGGACGACGATTTCGGCCGCCTGCCCAAAACCCAACCTGAAATTTATCGCGCCATCATCGAGGAAGCCCACCGCCAGCACACGCGCGTCCTCGCCCACGTCTTCTATCTTGCCGATGCCCAAGGGCTGGTGCAGGCGGGAGTGGACGCGCTGGCCCACAGCGTGCGCGATCAGCCGGTTAACCAGGAATTGATTGACGCGATGAAATCGCGCGGCGTTCTGTACATCCCCACGCTGGTCCGCGACGAATCCACCTTCGCTTATGCCGACGGTCCCGTCTGGCTTGGCGATTCTTTCTTTCGTGCCGGCGTTGAGGCTGACGTCCTGGCCCAACTCGAAAGCGCCGCCTTCCAGGAAAAGTTCCGATCAAACCCGGATCTTCCCCGGCTCCGAGCCGCCTTTGAAATGGGGAAGAAAAACCTCCGGACGCTCTTCGACGCCGGCGTGAAGATCGGCTTCGGGACCGACGCCGGACCGCCCCAGCGCTTCCAGGGTTACTTCGAGCACCGCGAACTGCAACTCATGGTGGAAGCGGGTTTGACGCCGATGCAGGCAATTGTGTGCGCGACACGGAACGCCGGCGAATTCCTGGGGGGCGAGGTGGGAACGCTCGAGCCCGGAAGGCGCGCCGATTTCCTGGTGCTCGGCGCCAACCCGCTCGACGATATCCACAATACCGAAAAGCTCTCGGCGGTCTGGCAGGCGGGGCAACCCTTGAAGCCCCTCGGCGCGCGCTAATCGATCGTAATGTTCCCGGAGACGGTGCTGACTTCGAGCTGCAGGCTGCCGTCGCCCACCTTGCCGTTGACTTCCCTGCGGCTGATGGTGCCCTGGACCATCATCGGCCGGGCACTCTGGATGCTCCCGGAAACCGAATGCGCGTGGAGGCTGAATCCCTGGTTTCCCTGCAGACGCACGTGGACGCTGCCCGAAGCGGCGCTAAACCTCCACGAGCCCGTGCCCTGCCCTTCCGCGGTGATATTGCCACTGGCCGTTTGTGCACGCAGCGCGCCCTTCACGTTCGTGAGCCGAATCGTCCCGGAGGCGGCGGAGACGTCCACGTCGCCCGGCGCGCTCTGTTCAAGCGTCACGCTGCCGCTCCCCGTGGAGGCCCGAAAGCCGCCCGCAACGCCCGTGGCGCGGATGGATCCACTGCCCGTCGAGGCTCGCACGCTCCCCTTCACGGAATTCAGCTCGATGTTTCCCGAGCCGGTCGAGGCTCTCACCTCTTCCCCCAGTTCCGACGCCCTCAGGTC